>WBZR01001562.1_pt1 | contig 27792 bp, 20 predicted proteins | sample 5204231 | NCBI WGS metagenome assembly WBZR01 (sample SAMN12412403, study PRJNA552823) | activated sludge metagenome | isolation source: activated sludge from anammox sidestream of wastewater treatment plant... | place: USA: Virginia | collected 2017-08
CCTTCATGGGCGCAGTCTACCTGCTCACCCGTTGCCCGGCCCGTCCTACGCACCCGCGCGGTACTGCCACTCCGCCCGCTCTGCTCTGGCGGGTACCGAGGGGCGAATTAATCAGCGAATCCCTAGGCACGCCACCGTGCCGCCGCCGACCGCCGCGTACTCCTCGCGCGCGATCACGCCGTCCGCCACTATGGCCACCGCCTGGCGAGATGGCACTTCGTCCGCCGATAGAACGTCTGTTCGCTTCTATCGTGATCTGGCACAATGATCCGCGTGCCAACGCCGACCCAACCCGTGCTCGAACGCTTCACCCCCGCCACGCGCGCCTGGTTCGAAGCCACGTTTGCGGCGCCGACCCAGGCGCAACTCCTCGGCTGGGACGCGATCTCGCGCGGCGAGCACACCCTCCTCTGTGCGCCAACCGGCTCGGGCAAGACGCTGGCCGCCTTCCTCTGGTGCCTCGATCAGCTCATCCAGCGTCCACCTGTGGAAGCTGCGGCGCGAGCCCCGGGGCAATCCGCAACCGGCAATCGCTCTGTCTCGGTCCTCTACGTCTCGCCCCTCAAAGCGCTCTCCTACGATATCGAGCGTAACCTTCGCGCCCCACTCGCCGGACTTCGCATTGCGGCCAGCCGCGAGGGCATGGCCCTCCCCGACATCCGCGTTGCGACTCGTACCGGCGACACCGCGACGAAGGAGCGCGAGGATATCCGCCGCAACCCGCCTGATATCCTCATCACCACGCCCGAGTCGCTCTACCTCATGCTCACGTCGCGCTCGCGCGAGGTCTTGCGCTCGGTCCAGGCGGTCATCGTCGACGAGATCCACACGATGGCCGCCACCAAGCGCGGCTCCCACCTCGCTCTCTCCCTGGAACGCCTCGAACTTCTAACCGAACGCCCGCCCCAGCGCATCGGCCTTTCTGCAACGCAGCGCCCGCTGGAGGAGGTCGCTCGCTACCTCGGCGGCGACCGGCCCGTCTGCATCGCCGACGCGGGTGCGCGGAAGGATCTCGACCTCGAGGTCATCGTGCCCGTTGACGATATGGCGAATCCACAGCTCAACGAGGGGTACGTCCCGCTCGACCCCCTCCATGGAGGAACCGGCTACGAAGGGGGTACGTCACTCTGGCCCGCGCTCTATCCCGAGCTCCTCGAACTCGTGAAGGGCCATCGTTCCACCCTTATCTTCGTCAACAACCGCCGGCTCGCTGAGCGCCTTGCGACGCGTATCAATGAGCTTGCAGGTGAAGAGCTCCTGCGCGCCCACCATGGGTCGGTCTCCCGGGAGCAGCGCACCGACATCGAAGAACGCCTCAAAGCAGGGCTGCTTCCCGGCCTCGTCTGCACGAGTTCGCTCGAGCTCGGCATCGACATGGGTGCGGTCGATCTCGTCATCCAGGTCGAATCGCCGAAATCGGTTGCCCGCGGGCTTCAACGCGTCGGACGGGCAGGTCACCAGGTTGATGCTCCGAGCGTCGGACGCATCTTCCCCAAGTTCCGTGGCGACCTGCTCGAATGCGCCGTCGTCACCCGGCGAATGCACGGTGGCCTGATCGAACGCACCGAGGTACCGAAGAACCCGCTCGACGTCCTCGCTCAGCAGATCGTCGCGATGTGCGCGATGGACGATTACACGGTCGATGAGTTACTTCGCGTCATCCACCGCACCTACACCTTCGCCACGCTGAGCCGCGATGTCCTCGAATCTGTCCTCGGCATGCTCGCGGGCCAATACCCGTCCGACGACTTCGCCGATCTCCGCCCCCGAATCCTCTGGGACCGTGCAACCGACATCCTCTCCGGCCGCAATGATGCCCGTACGATCGCCATCATCAACGCCGGCACCATCCCCGACCGCGGCCTCTATGGCGTCTTCCTTGGCGTGGGCGGGCCGCGTGTTGGAGAGCTCGACGAGGAGATGGTCTACGAGAGCCGCCCTGGCGAGACGTTTCTCCTGGGTGCGACCTCCTGGCGAATCGAGCAGATTACCCGCGACCAGGTCATCGTCTCCCCGGCACCCGGTGAGCCCGGCAAGATGCCGTTCTGGAAGGGTGACGGCGTCGGCCGTCCACTCGAGCTCGGCGAAGCGATTGGCGCGTTCACCCGTGAGATCGCCTCAATCAACGAGCCTGAGCGCGCCGTGGAGCGCCTGACCGCCGGCCACGACCTCGATGAGCGTGCGGCCCGCAATCTCCTCGCCTACCTCGATGAAGAGCGCGAAGCCACGGGCCACCTCCCAACTGACCGGACGATCGTCGTCGAGCGGTTCCGTGATGAGCTCGGTGACTGGCGGATGGTCATCCTCACACCCTTCGGCGGGCGAGTGCACGCACCCTGGGCCCAGGCCATTGAAGCTATCCTCGCCGACCGCTCTGGTTTCGACGTCCAGACGATCTGGAGTGATGACGGCATCGCCATCCGATTCGCCACCGGCGACGAACTGCCATCGCACGAACTCCTCTTCCCCGCCCCAGAAGAGGTTGAAGATCTCGTCACCAGCCGGCTGCCCAACTCGGCGATGTTCGCCGCACATTTCCGCGAGAACGCCGGCCGTGCCCTGCTCCTGCCCAAACGGCGCCCGGGTGCACGCAGCCCGCTCTGGCTCCAGCGCCAGCGTGCTGCGAATCTCCTTGGCGTTGCCAGCCGGTACGGTTCGTTCCCCATCATCCTCGAGACGTACCGCGAATGCCTTCGTGACGTCTTCGATCTCCCGGGCCTGATCGAGATCCTCACACGCGTCCGCTCGCGCGAGATCCGCGTTGTGCCTGTCGAGACCCGGGACGCATCGCCGTTCGCCCGGTCGCTCCTTTTCGACTACATCGCCGCCTACATGTATGAGGGTGATGCACCGCTCGCCGAACGCCGTGCCCAGGCGCTCACCCTCGACCGCTCCCTTCTCCGCGACCTCCTGGGCCAGGACGAACTCCGTGAACTACTGGATCCCGATGCGTTCGTCGAACTCGAGCTCGAGTTGCAGGCACTCGCCGAAAACCGCCGGGCACGCAACGCCGACCAGCTACACGACCTGCTCCGCCGCCTTGGTGACCTTTCGGAGTATGAGCTGGCGGCCAGGGTGTCCGATCCCGCCGCACTTCCCGGGTGGCTTTCGCTCCTCGAATCGGGGCGCCGCGCCTGCCGTGTCCGCATCGCGGGAGAAGAGCGCTGGATTCCGATCGAGGATGCCGGGCGCTATCGCGACGCGCTTGGTGTACCACCGCCGCTCGGTGTCCCCGAGGTGTTTCTCGCGCGCGCCGGCCTTCCGCTCGATGGCCTCGTGGCGCGCTACGCCCGAACCCACGTCCCGTTCCTCGCCCATGAGCCGGCTGCCCGCTGGACTATCCCGGAATTGCTCGTGCGCGAGGCCCTCGTCCGCCTCGAATCGTCGGGGGCCATACTCCATGGCGACTTCCGTCCCGGTGGGGCCGAACGAGAGTGGTGCGACCCGGACGTGCTGCGCATGCTCCGCCGCCGTTCGCTCGCCCGCCTGCGCCGCGAAGTCGAGCCAGTCGACCAGGCCGCCTTCGCACGCTTCCTCCCGAAATGGCAGGGCGTCGACAGCCGTGCGAACGGGATCGATCGTCTGCGCGACGCACTTTCGCAGCTCGAGGGGCTGGCCATTCCCGCCTCGGTGCTCGAGCGTGACATCCTTCCGGCGCGTGTCGACGGCTATAACCCGCGCCTCCTCGATGAACTTGGGGCTGGTGGCGAGGTTGCGTGGGCCGGCCGTGGCCGCCTCGGCAGAGATGATGGCCGGATCACCCTCGCCCGCCGCGACCGCCTCGCCAGCTTCCTCGTTCCCACACCGCTCGAAGAGCCCAACGACCTCCATGGCCAGGTGCTCGATGCCTTGCGTGGACATGGCGCCCTGTTCTTCACCGACCTCATCGCCGCGACCCGCGCCCCGCAACGTCAGCTACTCGATGCCCTCTGGGATTTGGTCTGGGCTGGGGAGGTCACGAACGACACGTTCGCCCCGCTGCGGGCACTGGCACATCCCCGGCGAGGGACGCTGGCGAAGCATTCACCGCGTGGCCGCACGAGCCCATTTCCGCCCGAATCTGCCGGCCGCTGGTCGCTCACGCCTCGCCTGATGGAGCAGGGCGCCGTGGCCGCGACCACCCGGGCCCATGCGCTCGCTACCGCTCTCCTCGAACGCTGCGGTGTCGTCACGCGCGAGGCTGTTTCGGCCGAGGGTATCCCCGGCGGTTTCTCCGCCGTCTATCCCATCCTGAAGGCGATGGAAGAGGGGGGACGCATCCGTCGCGGCTACTTCATCGAAGGGCTCGGCGCCGCGCAGTTCGCACTTCCGGGCGCCGTTGACCGCCTCCGTGCGGAACGCGATCTCCCTGACGAACCGGACATCCGCATACTCGCAGCCACTGACCCCGCGAACCCCTATGGAGCTGCCATTCCCTGGCCGAAACGCGGCGACCAGAAGCGCGCCCTGCAACGGTCTGCTGGTTCGCACGTCGTCCTCATCAACGGTAACCCGGCACTCTACGTCGAACGGAGTGGCCGTGCGCTCGTCACGCTTCCCGCTTTCGAGTCTGATACGAGCGGGCTGGCGATTTCGGCATTGATGCGCCTTGCGACCGATGGCAAACCGCTGACAATCGAACGAATCGACGGTGAGGATGCTGCCCAATCGACCCAAGCGCCGCGCTTCCGTGACGCAGGCCTTGTCAGTGGTTATCGCGGGCTCACTTACCGCCCTGGCCGGGAACTCCACCATGCCGGAGGGTGATGCGCTCTTCCGGTTCGCGGCGAAGATTCGGCCCGCCCTTGAAGGGCAGGTCATCCGTTCGGCACGCAGCCATGGCCCTGGACCGGTACCACGGGTGGATCGCATCGTTGGTGCAACGTGCACCAGTGTGCGATCGCAGGGCAAGAACATGCTCATTAGCTTCGATAATGGCCTCGCCCTTCGTGGTCACCTTCGCATGTACGGCACCTGGAAGGTCTATCAGCCCGGTGACTCGTGGGATCGCGCCGAGTCGCAGGCCCGGCTCGTGCTCCAAACCGATATCGCTATCGTCGTCAACTTCAGTGCTCCGGTCATTGAACTCATCGAGGAGCGCGCACTCCCCTACCACGAGCCGATAGCCCGGCTTGGCCCCAATCTCCTGGATGACGATTTCGATGCCGGGGAGGCGTTTCGGCGGCTGCGCTCCCCCGGTCTCGCCAGGACCACCATCGGCGATGCCATCATGGACCAGCGCGTCATGGCCGGTGTCGGGAACATCTGGAAGAACGAGACGCTCTTCCACTGTGGCATCAACCCCTGGCGTCGTGTTGGTGAACTCGATGACGACCTCATCCGCGCCATGATTGAGAAGGCACGTGCCCTTCTCCGCGCATCCGTGGGTAAGCCAAACAGCTTGAACCTTCGCCGCCGCCCGACGATGTACGTCTACATGCGCGGGGGTCAGCCGTGCCGCCGCTGTCATACGCTGCTGAGAACTGCGCCCCAGGGCATCGACATCCGCCACACTGCGTGGTGCCCCTCCTGTCAGCCGGTGACTGATGGGCAGCTCGAGCCTCCCGGCCGCTTTCGGCCTGCTCGACATCCATCGTGAGGCGACTATTCAGGGCGCGGTGTGACCTCGGTCACTCCCATGAGCTTTGGCTGGCCCCAGCATGAAGGTGTGACACAGATGCATCATTCCGAGGCCGAGATCCGAATCGTCCACGTACACGCCGCACCCCGGCCGGCAGCGATGGCAAGGCCGCGCGCGCTCTGGCTTTTCGCGGGGTGGATGGGGGCATCGGCCGCAATCGCGATACTCGGCGGCCTGGTCCTCGGTATCCTCGCTGCTCTCGAAACCGGGTTCGCCAGCGAACGCTGGACGCAGGTAGTCGAGGCACACGGGCGGCTGCAGCTCACCGGCTTTGTCTCCGTCTTCGTGGTCGCCCTGAGTTTCGAATTCCTTGCCCGGCTCTATCAGCGGCCGATGTTTCCCCCGCTTGCACGGGCAGGGGTCCCGGGGCTTCTCGCGACCGGCGCGATCATCGAAGCTGCCGGGCAGGCCTGGCCCGATACTATCGGTTTTCTCCTCGTTCCCGGTGCAGTAATCATTGCTGCTGGTTCCGTCGCCTTCGCTGTTCTTGCCTGGCGCGTCCGTTACCACTATCCGCTCTCCGTCGAACCACAGCCGCTCTTCTTCCGGGCCGGTTCAGCCTGGCTCGCGGCAGCCGGTATCCTTGGCGTTTGGACTGTAGCGCGGGCCGATTCGGGATTCGTGGTCCCGGTCGAATCACATGCGGTGGCTGAGCTCATCCTCCGTGGGTTCGTGATCAATATCATCATTGCCGTTGGGCTGCGCGCGTTTGTCGGACACCTCACGCTCCCGCCGATGACTCCACGGCGTCAGGCCACGGTCTTTGCCCTCCTCAACGTCTCGGTCGTCGCATGGCTGGCGGGCCAGGGTCTCGGTGCGCTCCCCGACATCGACTTCCTGGTCCGTGCTGGCGATCTCCTGTTCGCCGCGGGCCTGCTTGTGTTCACCTGGTGGCTCCAGATCTTCTCTCCGCTCCGGCGCGGCTTCCACGAGCCGCGCTACCAGTGGCTCATTCCGCTCGCCTGGGCCGGCTCAACCGTCTACGCCGTCATGCTGATCGTCGTCGCCCTGCTCCCTGGTGGCAGCGACATCACCATCTACCAGGATGGTGCAATTCGGCACACGTTCATGCTTGGGTTCGTATTGCCGCTCATGGCAGCGATGGCCCATGTCGTCCTGGCCCGCTTCGGTACGGGGGTCATTCGCTGGGAGAATATCCTTACGGTTGGCTGTCTCATGCTCATCGTAGCGATGCCGTTGCGGGTGCTTCCGGTGCTCTTCGTCGATGCGCCCGGTGACGTCGGCAAACAGTTCCTGGCCACGGCCGGCGGCCTGACGATGGTCGCACTCATCCTGGTGGCGACAGTCGCGTTTCAGACAGCCCGCGGAATCCAGCTACGCCTCCGCGGGCGGTAGGACACGAGCCTCTGTATCACGATGGGCGAGCACCTGCTGCGGCCCGGCATGGGGAACGGAGCCGGCCGCCGCGCTCGTTCCCATCCAGATAGCAGCAGGTCTGGTCCGCTTCCCTCAGCCGCCGAGTGACTGCACCGCCGGGATGGGCCTCGAACTCGTCCGGTATTGTTGCTTCCCTTGCTCGAGCAGGTCGTTCCCGCGGCAGTCGTTCACGACGATTGCCGGGAATCCTTCGACCTCCAGCCGCCGGATTGCCTCGGTCCCCAGGTCCTCGAAGGCCACCACTTCTGCCTTCTTGATGTGGCGGTTCAGCAGTGCGCCTGTTCCCCCGACTGCGATGCAATAGAGTGCGTGGTGCCTGGCGATAGCCGCCCGGACGCCCGGTCCGCGGCCACCCTTGCCGATGATCCCCTTGAGCCCGAGTTCCAGCATCGGCTCTGTGTATGGGTCGAGGCGCATCGCCGTCGTTGGTCCCGCCGACCCGATCACGGCGCCGGGACGTGGCGGCGTCGGTCCCACGTAGTAGATGACCTGTCCTCGAAGATCCACCGGAAGTGGCTCACCTCGTTTCTGCAGTTCAATCAGGCGCTTGTGGGCAGCATCGCGTGCGGTGTAAATCACCCCGGAAAATGTGACGTGGTCGCCGATGTTCAGGCGGTCGATGACCTCATCCGTCAGTGGCGTCGTGAGTGCAATTGAGTCGGCCATGGGGCTATCCTTCCTCCTCGCCGGGCAACCCCGGCAGGTCCCTTCGCAGCAACACGAAGTGGGCTGGCTGGCTGATCCGCTCCTTGTTGTCCTCCGGCCATGGCTCCGTCGCGTAGATGGTGTAGCCGAGCATCGCGTACCACGGGAACAGTTCCGTGCGAAGGTTCACCACTTCGAGGGTCATCTCGGTGCACCCGTGATTCACCGCCCACGTCTCGGCGGCTGCTACCAGCCTCCGTCCGAGGCCCCGGCCCTTGAACGCCGGCTCCACCGATAGCATGGCGAAGTGCCCTTCGGAGCCATGTTGTGAAACCCGCACGCTGCCGATGAGACGCCCGCCCGATTCCGCTACCAGGAAGGTGTCGCTGCTCATGAGTTCGCGGATTTCGGGGGTGTCGGTGCGGTCTCCAATCTTGAAGAATGCCTCCACCTCGTACGCGCGGTTGATGATCCCGGCGATCGTCTCCGCCTCATCTGGCCTCGCCTCACGGATGACGATGAGATCCTTGACCATCGTGCAGTGCTCGAAGTTGGCGGCGAGCCCCCACTTCCCTGCCGCGAACCCCTGGGAAGCGACGATGCGGTATCCAAGCGACTCGTAGTAGCCGACATTCCCCATCTCGCGAACGGCGCCCAGTGTCGCCTGCGAATGCCCGCGTTCCGTAGCCAGCTGCTCGGCCCGCGCCATCACCTGCTTGCCGACCCCCGAGCGAGCTGCGCGCGGGGCCACGCAGACAAGTCCAATGTATGCGGCATAGGGCTCATTCACGGTCTCATCGATGCCGTCGCTGTCCACGTGGAGTGACGGCCTGACGAGAGCCGTCCCGAGGAGCCCCTCATCGTCCTCGGCAAGGATGAAGAGGCCATCCCTGCCCATCTCTTCAGTTACTCCTGCTGCCGAAGTCCGGTCGGTAGTCACGAGCGCGTGCTGACGGAAGGCAGCGTTCACCACCTCGGCAACGCTTGCCGGGTCGATGCTTGCCGCATCGGCGACCCGTAGACGCACGCTGCTACCCGCCGCCGTTTTCACGCCTCGCGCCTCAGAGCACCACGTCCCTGGTGCGGGCGCTATGACACTGGATGTTGACCGCGACGGGCAGGGCGGTGATGTGCGTTGGATGCGTCTCCACGAAGACGTCCAGGGCGGTTGTTGATCCCCCGACTGCCTGCGGCCCCACGCCCAGCGCGTTGACGGCATCCAGGAGTTCGTCTTCCAGCGCTGCGACTTCTTCATCGCTGTGGCGCGACCCAATCTTGCGGAACAGGGTGTGCTTGGCCATCGCCATCGCCTTCTCGGCTGTACCGCCCACACCGACACCAATGACCAGCGGCGGGCACGGGTTACCGCCCGACATATCTACCGTCTCGCACACGAAATCGATCACCGCCTGCTTGCCCATGCCTGGCAGGAAGTTCTGGTAGCGGCTCATGTTCTCGCAGCCGCCACCCTTCGGCATGAAGTAGAGGTGCACCTTGTCGCCGGGAACGATCTCCGTGTGGATGATGCCCGGCGTGTTGTCGCCCGTGTTCGTTCGTGCGCTGAAGGGCCTTGCCGCGATGGACTTCCTCAGGTAGCCCTCGCCGTATCCCTTGCGAATCCCTTCGTTGATCGCGTCGATGAGGTAACCGCCGGTGATGTGCACATCCTGGCCGAGTTCCACGTGCACTACTGCCTGCCCCGTGTCCTGGCAGAGCGGCAGCATCCGCGTCCGTGCAATTTCGGCGTTCTCCAGGATCTCGTCGATGATCTGGACCCCAAGCGGCGACCGCTCGGTCTGCCGTGCACTCCGGATGGCGCCCTCGACATCCTCGGGCAGGAAGTGTGTCGCTTCCACTGCCATGCGGGCGACCACTTCCGTGATCTGCGTTGCGTCGATTTCTCTCATGCCTGTGCTACCCCGGCTCGAAAGGTCACCCACCTGGGATGTTTGCGCATTCGAGAGTACCGCTGACGAGCTTCAGCCGCGAGCCCACCAGGCGAACCAAACAAAAAACCGGGGTGTCGCGCGCCCCGGCTCATTGTCGCAATGGGTGATGGCCGGTCAGGATGCAGCCGACGCGTCCGACCCGGAAGAACTCGATGCCGCAGGGGTTGCTGCGCTCGAATCCGCGGAACTCCCGCTGTCACTTTCAGAGACGCTCTCGCTCTTTGACTCACCTGCCCCGGCCGGGTTCCTGCTGCGACTGTCCGTTACGTACCAGCCACCCCCCTTGAAGACTACCGGCGGCGCGTGGAGGACACGCTTGGCGATCCCTTTGCCGCACTCCTCGCAGGTATGGGTCGTCTCGGCTGAAAAGCCCTGCCGCAGCTCGTATGTCGCCTGGCAGGCAGGGCAGTGATATTCGTACGTAGGCAAGGGGAAACCTCGGAACAGGATGCGCAAACCACTCAATTCGATTGTTCGCGCCTTAGCACTCACATGTCAAGAGTGCTAGTACGACAATCGAACTACGCCTTCACCGGCCGAAAATAGGGCATGGAGAGCCCATCCAGGTCGTCCCACGCCACCTCTACCGGACCATCGATCACGACGTTGTCCGGGTCGGCCTCCACCAGCAGGCTCGTCATCCGCGGGCCCTCTTCGAGCGTGATCGCGGCGATGATGTAGGGGAGATCTTCCGCAAACTCGGGCGACTGCGGCCGCCTCGCCACGGTGTAGCTGTAGAGCTTGCCACGGCCCGATGCCTCCACCCAGTTCACTTCGTTCGTGAGGCACTCGGGGCAATGCGTCCGGGCATAGTAGAAGACATGGCCGTTGCCACATTTCTGTAGCAGCAGCCGGTGGTCCTTCGTCGCGTCCCAAAACGGCTGTGTTACGGGTGTTGGCACCGGTACGGGCACTGGATTCTTTCGGTATTTCGACATGCCTACTCCCCCCGTAGTACCAGCGAGACCTGCTCACTCATGATTCCGCCGTTTCCGTTCACGAACACGTTGTCACAGCGCTCGAGCTGCCGGTCGCCGGCACGCCCCGTCATCTGCAGGTACGCCTCTGTGATGTGCGACATGCCGCCCGCGAGACCCGACTGGCCGAAGCTGAGCTGGCCGCCGTGGGTGTTCATCGGGAAGTCGCCTTTGTACGTGAGGTCGTGTTCCTCGACGAACTTCGGACCCTCGCCCTTGGCGCAGAAGCCTGCATCTTCAATCGTCAGGAGCACGGTGATCGTGTAGCAGTCGTAGAGCGATGCGAGGTCGATGTCTGAAGGCTGGAGCCCCGACATCGCCCACGCCCGGTCGGCTGCCGCCTTGATCGGTGAATGCGTGAAATCCGGCTCGTAGGTGACCGATCGATGGGTCGTATTTTCGCCTCCGCCAACGATGAACGCTGGCCGGTTTCGCCCCCGCGCTGCCCGCTCCTTGCTCGTGACCACCACGGCCGCACCGCCAAAACACGGCATCACGATCTCCAGCATGTGCAGCGGATCGACGATCATCGGCGAATCGAGCACGTCTGCGATCGTGATTGGCTGGTTGCGGAATACGGCCTTGGGGTTCGCGAGCGCGTTTGTGCGCTGATCGACCGCGATCTTCGCGAGCTGCTCGTAGGTGAGCCCGAACTCATGCCGGTAGCGATTGGCGATCATCGCGTAGCCGTAGCTCCCCTGGACCGCCCCAAACGGGATCTCGAACTCGGCCTGGGGTGATCCCCACACGCCGCCACCCCAGTCGCGTGCACGTTGCGCCGGGGGAACATGCGGGTTGATCTGCGGCATCGTGGTATGAATGATGCAGAGCACTGTCTCGCAAAGCCCGGCCTCGATCGCCACGGCTGCTCGCAGAACTGCCCCCGCCCCGGCGGCTCCCCCGAGGTCGAGCACCTCGGAGAAGTGCGACTCGATCCCCATGTATTCGATGAGCGTCGCCGGGATGAACATCTGCGCTTCCTGCAGGTTGTTCCCCGTGATGAGCCCATCGACGTCGCGGATCGACATCCCGGCGTCGTCGAGCGCCTGCCGCGCAAGCTCGGAGTACACCTCGAGCCCCATCCACGAGCGGGAGGGTTTTCGCTCAGGTGCAAACTCCGCTATCCCGACGATCGCGGCCTTTCCTTGCAATCCGGCCATTCCCGCCTCCTTCGCACAGCATCATGCGTGCATCGCCATGGATTCTACGGCGGGGTTACCTCACGAGCACCGGCTCATCCGTGTCAACGCCGCTGGATGACGGTTGGCACTCCCTCGCCAATGAGGATCACCGGGACAGCGGCCTGCCGTGCCACCCGGGTGGCCACGCTGCCGAGGAGTGCCTGGCTCACACCGGTCCGCCCGTGGGTGCTCATCGCGATGAAGTCGATCGAATGCTCGGCCGCGAAGGTCACGATCGCGTCGGGCGCCGAGGTCGCGAACTCGGCATTCACCTGCACACGGGCACCGGGCAGGTAGGCCTGGGCGATGCCCTGCAGGGTCTCTTCCGTGGTGATTCGTAGTGCTGTGAGCGCCTGCCCCCGGTCCTCGGCCAGGGCAATGGGAGGATCGGCCGGTATGCCTCGCAGCGCGAGGCCGGTATCGAGTCCGGCCGGGAGTTCTACGCGGCGCCCGTCGGCCGCCTGCGTGCTTCGGGCATCATCCGGGTCGATCACGGTCAACAGCCAGGTCTCGGCGTCCCACTGACGCACCCATGGCGCCATCCCGGCCACCGCGTGTTCTGCGAATTCGCTGCCATCGAGCGTAATGAGGATCCGCATCGGTGCGTCCCTCCTTTCGCCCGGACTTTATGCCCCGCCGGTGTGGCGCCGTCAGGGCCTCCAGGACCAGGTTCCCTGTCCGCTCGGCCCCGGCAACGCAGTCAGGACCGTGGCGGCTGAATCATTACTGCCTCGATGCGGAAGGTGTGGGTGCCTTCGCTGTCTTCGAACCAGTAGATCTCCTCGTCGGGGCTCACCGTGTGCGGCCCGGCGAGTTCGTGAATGTGCATGCGCGCCCGCTTCGCGTTCGGGAAGGTAGCCACCAATTCCCACGTGCTTCGCTGTTCGTCCTTCACGTCGACCAGCCGCCAGAGTTCATAGTTCATCGCCATGCTTCCACTATAGACTTCGCGCGCCTCGATCGCCCTCCGTTCATCCGGACTCCGGCATTGATACGAGTGACCGTTTCCACGGCACGTGCTGCCGGTACGCTCAGGGCGGAAGCGCCATGGATTGCGATGTATGTGGCTTCGAGATCCTCCCGGGGAGCCGCTTTTGCGGCCGTTGTGGCATGACGCTCCCCGAGCCATCGGAGGAGAATCAGCCTCCCGTGACGGGAGATACGAGCCGGACCCTTATACCGTCGAGCTCGAGCCCGACCGGGGAGATGGACCGGCCATCCGCAACGACACAGCACCTCGACCGGTCAACAGCCAGCGTTGGGCCCGGCCTTTTTGAGGCTGGCCCCGAGACCGTCGAGCTAGCCCCTCCCATGACTGCCGCTCCCACTCGCGAACTGCCGCAGATACCGGCCTGCCCCCAGTGCGGCTACCTGCTGCAGCCAGAGGCGCGATTCTGCAATGGCTGTGGCTACCTCGTGGCACCAGCAGTCCCGGCATGGGAATCGCCGTCCGCCGTCGCCCCGGCAGCAATCGGGGGCAGGCCGCCCTGGCTCCTGCTTGCCGCGATCGGTGGTGCGGTAGCCCTGGCAGTGGTTGGTGGATTCATTATCTATCGCGCATGGTCCGGGGGAGACGGCACAACCCCGGCGGCGACTTCGACAGCAACGCCAATCGGCGGCGTGATCGGGGGCGCCGGATCCGGCGTCACGCCTACGGCAACCGCGTCTCGAGCGAGTGCGGGTGGCACCGCGACCTCCGCTGGTCGCGCAGCGACGAGTACGGCCACTCCGGCCCAGACGCCTACTGTTCCTGCCGTCATGCCGACATCCACCCCGGTAATCCTGCCCACGAGCACACGGCCTCCGCCAACGCCAACCCCTGTTCCGCCGGCGCCAACACCCACGCCGACGCCGATTCCGTTCAGCGCATTCAACTTCGGAGCCGCGATCGACGCTTACTCCTACAACGTCGGCGACACTGCCACTCTCTGCTACTACATGACGCCCGAAAATGTCCCCTACACGGTGGTTGTCACCCAGACCGCTCCCTATACGCTCGAACTCGGCGCCTGGGACGACGATGGTGTTGGCGGCGGCGATTGCACCACGTTCCCCATCATTGCCGATGACCGTCCCGGTTTCCGCCTCGTGATCGATGCGTACATCGCCGGTGGTGTCCTCACCGTCCAGCTCTCAGCAACGGTCTATTGACGGTGCTCGCGGACAGCAAACGAGCCCAGTGGCCCGGTAGTCAGGGCCTGTCGGCTCACGAATTTTCGCCAGCATGCCCGCAGGATATTGGCCAGCGAACCGGCCGGACTCCGGTCGGCGGAGGGAGCCTGTGAAACGCACGATCGGACTCGTGGTCCTCACTCTCATCGCGGTTTCCGCGATCGGGCGGGCAGCCGTCGGCGAAGCCCAGTCTCCACCCCCGCCAGCATTCATCATCCAGGCCCTCGCGGCCTCCTCCGAGCAACCGCCTGCCGCGGTATTCCATGGCGCGGCCGATGCTCTTGCTCCAGCGCCTTCCGGTTCGCGGCAACGCATCCCCTCCACCGACCCGGTTTCGAAGCCGCTCGTCTTTCTTGCAATCGTGAACTCCGAAAACGACTCCGTGAGTTGCAGCGGGGCGATTATCGGCAAGGCGACGATCCTCACCGCCGCGCACTGCGTTTACGGTGCGAAGAGCGTCTACGTCCTCGCTGGCAAGAATGGCTCGAGCGAGCCATTCGAGGGTGTCTATGCCTCGCACATCGCTGTTCCCCAGGAGTGGGGCTACACCGCGCCAGCCGAGGAGCAGAAACACGATATTGGCCTCGTAATCCTGCGAGCGGATAGCAACCTCACCACGAAGACAGGGATTTTCCCCGGCAAACTCGCGGCGTTGCCTGCCGGTGCGTTCGCCCTTGGCGCCACGCAGGTGGCCGCCCTTGGATACCCCGGCGATTGCTCCAATTCGAGCTGTGGTTCGTCTGTTCCGGACTCCCCGACGAAGGGCACGTGGCAGTGGGCCCTGCACGCCGGTTTCGCAAGTGCCGATGAGGCGCTCATCTATCCCGACTTCGCTGGTTCGCCCGGCCTCAGCGGCGGACCCATCATCCGTGAATCCGACCTGGCGATCGTCGGCGTCGTCACCCAGAAGCTCCTGGCCTTCTCCCAGGGGGTGCGCATCAATCGTGCGACCCTCGATTTCATCTCCGATGTTTGCGCACGGTTCCCGCAGTGCGAGGTCGGCACTCCACTCAAGCTCTATACGCGGCCCGCGGCAGCCCTTTCCATGGATAGTCCATCGATTCCGGTCCTCACGGGCAAGGCCCTCTACTGCTCGCGCGAGGTGACGTATGTCAACGGGGTGACCAATGAATTCATCGCGCTGCGTGACAGTCTGCTCGTCATCATGGACACGGATATCACGACGATTAACCCGTTCGATCCCGCCATCAAGGACCGCTTCACCGGCCTTGCTGTCACGGGCGTTCAGCACATGCTGGCCCTCAAGGCACTCCAGCCTCCCGATGCGCGATTCGCGACATTCGACACCGAGCTCGACGCTGCCGTGGATAGCGGATTGGCCGCACTCGTGAGTCTCAACTCACTGCTCCAGGGCGGCGACCCTACGGCCATCCTTTCTGCGCTCCTGTCGCTGAGCCAGGCGCAGCAGCATTTCGCCGCAGCCGAAAGCGCCTATCCGGGTATCGATGACTCCTGCGTTAGCTGAGCGCGTGGACGTTCGGGGTGCCTCACCGGGGGACGTGTACCGCTCCTGCCTGCCTGGCATCTGCCCACAATCACACGAGGAGGCTCGCACATGAGTGAACCGGCCGGGCCGCCGCAGGTTGAATTCGCCGCCATCACCGACAAGGGCCGTGTTCGCGCATCGAACCAGGATGCCGTCCTGGCGATGGCTGGAGCGACCCCTGGTGTCGTCATCCTTGCCGTCGCGGATGGCGTTGGCGGTCTCAAAGGAGGAGCCGAGACGAGCACCCTCGTGCTCGAAGCGGTTGCCGCGGCGGCCCGTGAGGCCGATGAACCCGTCGCCGCTGTCCGGGACGCTGTTCGCAGTGTGAACACGAGCGTCTATGAACAGGGAGCGGCCGTTGGCCAGCCAAGCGGCACCACGCTTGTTCTTGTAATCATCGTGGCCGAGGAGTTGCACGTCCTCCACGCTGGTGATTCCCGCGCTTATCTCCTCCGCGCCGGCCATCTCGTGTCACTGACGCGTGACCATAGCTGGGTGGCCGACCAGGTGCGCAGTGGCGCGATGACGAATGCCGCGGCCGCCTCGAGCCCGTACCGAAACATCATCACGCGTGCGATCGGAGTCGAGTCCACGGTTGAACTCGAGGAGCGCGAGCCCGAGGCATGCAGAGTTGGCGACCTGTTGCTCCTCTCCTCGGATGGCCTCCATGGGCTTGTTTCCGATACCGAGATCGAGGCCACCCTCCTCCGCCATGGAGCGATGAACCTGGATGGACTCGCCCAGACTCTCGTGGACCTCGCAAACGAACACGGCGGCACGGACAACGTGGCAGTCGTGCTGGCCCGTATCCTCGCTGTTCCCGAGCTTCCGGCCACACGGCCCCGCGACGATGTCCGCACCGCCGTTACCCGCCAGATTTCACTCGATGTACCCTGATATTGCGGTCCGGGTTAGCGGACGCAGGCGTGGACCGGATGGCTGTGCTGCATATCGTCGTTCGTTCCCAGGGGCAGGAGCAGGTTCTCGAACACGCCGAGGGGCCGCTCGAGTTCGGGCGCGGCCCGGCCACGGGTGTGCCCCGCTGCTTCCTTACCGACCCGTTCGTCTCCCGAGACCACATCCGCGTTGTGCTGCTGCCGGGCGATAGCCTGCATGTCGAAAACCTGAGCCAGACGTCCGCGATTCGCCTCGCCAACGGTGAGATCGGCATGGGTGAGAGCGCCGACGTTGCCCTCCCCGTCGTTCTTCGTATCGGCAACTCCCAGGTGGAGATTAGTCTCGCTGGCGGCCTATCGCACACGACCCGCGAACTCCCCACTCTCACGTCCGTTCCAACGCCAGTCACCGAGCACCTGGGGCCGGGGATCGAGGCCCTGCCGGAACTCACACCCCTCGACGAACATCCCGTCGCGCTGCACGAACTTGGCAGCGCCCCGGGGCCCGAGGTGCTCGCTCACTGGTTCCAGACACTCGTGGCTGTCCAGCAGGCCGCGGCCACCTCGGCCGCCTTTCTCGAAGCCACGGCCCGGGCGGTTGTCGATCTCGTCGGCCTCGATCGTGGACTGGTGATCCTTCGGAAGGGCGAGGGCTGGGAGATTGCTGCCCAGGTCCCGCCGTTCGGCTCTGATCGTTCTCCCTACAGTTCCACGATCCTCGATGAGGTCGTCCGCCTTCGTCGAACGGTCTTTCGGAACCTTGGCCCCGAGTTCCTTTCGAGCAGCCTCGTTGGTGTCGACACCGTCGTTGCCGCCCCTATTCTCGATGGTGAGCATGAGGTCGCCGGCATCGTGTACGGAGCACGCTCACTCCGGCCCGATGCGCCACCGCCGCACATATCGCCACTCGAGGCTCTCGTCGTCCAGGTGCTGGCGGCCGCCGCCGGGGCCGGTCTCGAACGGGAACAGCAGCGGGAGAAAGCGCTGCGCAGCCAGATCCAGTTCGAACAGTTCTTCTCGCCCGAACTCGCCCGGGAGCTCGCTACCGATGCGTCGATCCTCCAGGGCCGCGAGCGCGAGGTCACCGTCCTCTTCACCGACGTCCGCAACTTCTCCCGCATCTCCGACCGCCTGGGCCCCGAGCGTACCTTCGCCATGATGCAGGACGTGATGGAACTCCAGAGCATCAGGATCCGTGAGACAGACGGCGTGGTCGTCGACTATGTCGGTGATGGGCTCCTCGCGATGTGGAACGCCCCCGCCGAGCAGCGTGATCACCCGGCGCGCGCCTGCCGGGCGGCACTTCATTTCTTGCACGACCTGCCCGCGCTCTCTGATCGCTGGCAGGAGGAGGCGGGCGAGCCGCTTCGCCTGGGCGTCGGTATCCACACCGGCCCCGCGCTCGTGGGTAACACCGGGAGCCGGGTGAAGTTCAAATACGGCCCCATGGGCCCCGCGGTCAATCTCGCGAGCCGCCTCGAGAACGCTACCAAGACCGTCGGAGTCGGCGCCATCATCTCCCGCGCGACACGTGACCGGCTTCCATCCGTTTTCGGCACCCGCCGCCTGGGAGGCCTGCGCGTCCAGGGCTTCACCGAACCGGTCGATGTCTTCGAACTCTTCGCCGGCGAAAACACAGAAGAGTGGCGCGCGCGCCGCGACACCTTTGAGCAGGCGCTCGCACATTTCGAGGCATCTGAATGGTCCGAGGCCTGCCAGTTGCTTGCCCGGCTGCTCGGAGAGACACCGGACTATGACCTCCCCGCCCTTCAACTCCTCTCCCGTTCCGTCGAGTGCCTGCGTTCGCGGCCCGACCCGTTCGACCCGGCAATGACTATCCAAAAGCAGACCTGACCTGGAGGAAGCCATGTTCGAGAGTGTCCAGCTTGGCCGCAAAGTTGACCGTCAGACCTTCGCCGCGCGTGAACCCGTGGTGCGTGAACAACTGCTCGATGTACAGCTGCGGCTTGCTGAGGCGAACTTCTCCGTGGTCGTTGTCATCGCCGGGGCAGAGGGCGCCGGGAAGGGCGACTCGGTGAACCGGCTTCTCAGCTGGCTCGATGCGCGCGGTGTCCAGACGCATGCCCTCGGCGCCCCATCGGAGGAGGAACGGGAACGCCCCGAGTACTACCGCTTCTGGCAGCGACTGCCCCCGAAAGGCAAGATCGGCATCTTTTTTGGCTCCTGGTATACGCGCCCGATTGCCACCCACTCTCTCGGTCAACTCAACGAAGCCGGCATGGAGGATGGTCTCCGCCGGATCATCGAGTTCGAGGAGATGCTTGCAGCCGAGGGAGTGCTCCTGGTCAAGCTGTGGCTCCACATAACGAAAGATCAGCAGCGCAAGCGCTTCAAATCCCTGGCAAAGAATCCAGATACGGCCTGGCGGGTTTCAAAGCAGGATTGGCGGTTCCACAAGACGTATGACGCGTTCGTGAACTCGGCCAGCCGGGCCCTGCGACGGACCAATACCGGCCGGGCGCCCTGGCATCTCATCGAAGCGTGGGATGCCCGCTATCGCGACCTCACGGTTGCCGAAACGATCCTCGCGGCTATCGAGGCGCGCCTCGCACGGGATGTGGTTACCCCGGTGGTGCCGGTCCCGCTCCCAACACCTGCTTCGCTGAATGTCATTTCGGCCCTCGATCTCAGCCTTAGTGTCCCCGAGGAGGCCTACCGCAAGGAATTGCCCGGGCTGCAACTCGAGATCGGCCGGATGGCCCGCTCCCTGCAGGACTGCCGCCGCTCCGTCGTAATGATCTTCGAAGGCTCAGATGCTGCCGGTAAGGGAGGCTGCATCCGCCGCGTTACCCAGGCACTCGATGCCCGCTTCTACCGCGTCGTCCAGATCTCTGCACCGACTGACGAAGAACGCGCCAGGCCCTACCTCTGGCGTTTCTGGCGCCACCTCCCCCGCTGGGGGCACTTCACCATTTTCGACCGGTCGTGGTACGGGCGTGTCCTCGTCGAACGGCTCGAAAATCTCTGCTCAGCCGATGACTGGGGGCGTGCCTACAGCGAAATCAATGCCTATGAAGAGCAGCTCGTCCAATCGGGCTCCGTCGTCCTCAAGTTCTGGCTCACCACGAGCAAGGAGGAGCAGCTTCGCCGCTTCCAGGACCGCGAGGCGATGGGGTTCAAACGCTACAAGATCACGCCCGAAGACTGGCGGAACCGGGAGAAGTGGGATGGCTACCAGGCGGCTGCCTGCGAGATGGTCGAGAAGACCAGCTCCGAACTCGCCCCATGGACACTCGTCGAAGCTGAGGACAAGCTGCATGCCCGCCTCAAGGTCCTCCGGACGGTCGAACGTGCCCTGAAGGAAGCGACCCGCGGCAAGTAACACTGTCCGCCACGCGTTCAACCCATCGAAGGGCCTGCGCTGTCGTTAGAGGATGTCCTTCCGTTTCTGCAGGAAGTACAGGATGAACGCCATGCCTACGATGAGGAGCACGAGCGCTCCCCAGCACACCATGATGTTCGCGTCGAATACATCGCCAAACGCCTCATCGACACTCTTGAACGTGATCGCTCGTTCGGCCGGTGTTGCCAGCCCCTGTACTCCCGGGATGGTGCACGCGGCGAAATCCCCGGAGCATCCCGCCATCGAGAGGCCTGCACTCGCTGTCATCGCCTGGAAGACCCAGCCAGTACTGTCGAGTGCGGCAAAAACGGCCCCAACGGGACCCAGGCCGGAGACGGGCATCAGCCCCCCGGAGAACACGAGCTGCATCACGATGATGCCGATGATGAGCATCATCGCTTGCTCTTCGCGTCGTGTGAGCGTCGAGATCAGCAGTGCCCACATCACGCCCGAGATGACCGCCAGCACCATCGTTACATACATCGCCGCGTAGTCCGCTGTCGTGGCCGCCGGAAAATCGATGAGGAGGATCTTCACGCCCAGTAAGACACCGGCGTGATAGAAGGCAAAGAGCGATCCGATGGCGATCTTCGAGCCCAGGTATGGCCACACCTTGAGCGATACTGCCCGCTCCCGCGAATAGATCGCCGACTCCTTGACGATCTCTCGCACTGAACTCAATGAGCCAACCAGGAACGGGATCAGTGCCGCAAGGAAGAGCATCGTCATCGCCTTGCCGCCCTGGCCGGTGACCGGGCTGAGGACGTCCCGTGGCCAGGCGATGAGGTCAACCAACGAGAGTGCCGGTGCGAGCAGGAACAACAGCGCGAAGTTCACCTTGTCCCGCCGGATGAGGTCGAGGTAGCGCAGCGAGAGCACCCGGAATTGGTGCCATGCCGAGCTCGTCCGTCCGGCCGGGGGGGCTGCATGCCGCGCGGGAGCAGGTGCTGCCCCTGGCGTGAATGCGCCCTGTGCCGCCAGCCGATCCGCCACGAACTCCTGGTACTGGGAAGAAGCCCGGTATTTCGCCGCCCACTCGTCGGGCGATTTCTCCGCCTCCAGCTTCTCGTAGATCCCGTCGAAGTCCTCGACTTCGAAATACCCGAGTGCCTGCTCCGGGGGCCCGTAGTACGCCAGGTTTCCGCCCTTTGCCAGGAAGAGCACCTGGTCGCAGAGCATGACGTTCTTCGTCGCATGGGTGATGAGCAGAACGGTGTTGCCGTCGTCCGCCAGCTTGCGGAGTAACCGCATGAGCTGGCTTTCGGTGCCGGGGTCCAATCCCGACGTGGCTTCATCGAGGAAGAACAGTCCCGGCTGCGTGAGCATCTCGGCGCCGATGGAGACACGCTTCCGTTGCCCGCCGCTCAGCCGGCCCACAGCGGTGTCCCGCCGCTCCTGGAGCCCCAGTGTGTTGATCACCGACTCTACCCGCGAGTGGCGCTCCTGTTCCGATGCGTCGTCGGGAAGCCGCAGTTCGGCCGCGTAGCCGAGTGCCCGTGAAACCGGTAGTTCCCGATGCAGGATATCGTCCTGCGGGACGTATCCGAGGGTTGTCCGGAATGCGTCGAAATGGTCGTAGAGCGAGGTATCGTTCAGCAGAACGTCTCCGTCTGATGCTGGCCGCAGCCCGCTCAGTGCCCCGAGCAGTGTCGACTTTCCCGAGCCGCTCACCCCAACGACCGCCACAAACTCCTGCGGTTCAACAACGACAGAGATATCCTGCAGGAGATTCAGTGATTTGCTCACCCACTGGTTCAGGCGCACTGCGGTCAGCCGGATGTGGGATGAGTGGTCCTCCCGGCGCACGCCCGCATCACTCAGGTGCAGCCGGATTGGTCCAACCTGGATGACGTCGGCGGGTGCCAGTACGCGCTGCTCCCCGCGGGCCAGGCGGATCCCGTTGACGTAGGTGCCGTTGGTCGAACCGAGATCCTCAACGACCCTCCTGCCTCCCGGCATTGGGGTTACGCGCGCATGAAGCATCGAGACCGTCGGGTGGGTCAGCCGCAGATCGCATCCTTCACCGCGCCCGATGGTGATCGTCCTGTTCGGGTCGATTTGCGCTTCTTGCTGTTCCTCCACCGCTCCGGCGGGAGATGGCGCAACCGCGAACCGAAGCGACACCTCGCCGGCGATGTCCAGGACGTCCCCATCTGCGAGGGTATGGGATTGCACCCGCTCGCCCTGGTACCGAATGCCGTTCGTTGTGCCAAGGTCCTCGGCGATGTAGGTGCCACCGCTTCGGCGCAGCACCAGGTGATGACGCGACACGACATCGGCATCCAGCTGGATCGCGTTGTCTGATTCCCGCCCCAGGGTGATCCTGTCGCCGGTTAGCGGTACCTCCCGCGTCCCGGTCCGCGTCACGATCTCGAGGCGCGGGGCGACCGCGGCGAAGACGGTGGCGTGTGGCCCTGACCGCGCGCTCTGCGCACCTCCGACTCTCGTTGTGCCGGGCCCGGCTTCTGCCACTGCCGCGGAAGGCGCTGCAACTCCATCCTGGAGCCCGATCTCCACGTCGGCGAGTGTGATCCGGTCGCCGGGGCGAATCGCTACCGGTACCCGCGGCTCGACCTCTTTGCCGTTGATTCGTGAGCCGTTTGCACTCCCGAGGTCCATCAGCAGGAAGCCGTCGGGGCTCGAGATGATTGATGCGTGGTGCCGCGACACGTTCACGCTGTCGAGCTGAATGTCGTTATCAATCGCCCGACCAATCGCTACCGTGCCGGTAATTGGGAACGTCTGTTGCTCGCCGCCCGCAGCTATCGTGAGCGTTGCCATCTTCCCCTCATTCGTTCGCGGTACTCCAGACAGGAGAATGCCCTCCGGCCGCATGTCCTCAAACGGCCGAACGGTCCGAGCCCGGTGGGCGGATGACGCAGTTCTGTCCGAAAGGGCCTGCACCTGCCGCCGTCCGGCCAGTGTAAAGTACCGGGCAACCGATGGATGCTGGGAGCCAGGCTTCATTGATGCGCGTGATTCGTAACTACATGCCCTGGCTGGCTCCGCTGCTCGGCGTTGCTATCCTGGTTGTTGTGGCGGGTAGTGGCTGCCGTGGCGGTTCCGCCCAGCCCACGCCAACCCCAACGGTCGCGGGCCTATCAGGCGCCGGGGCGCTCACGACATCCACGGTGCGGCCCTCACCGGGGACCACACCAGGCACTACCGTGACTGCCACCACCATCCCGATGCCTCCGCGTTCAATTGAATCCGGCTACTGGGATATGCATTTCGTGGTCGTCTCCAATTCCTGTGGTGGCGACCCCACGCCCGGTACGGCTTTCGAATTCGAATATCTCCTCGATGAAATAAGAGAACCGGCCGACGGCTACCTCACCGACGGTGAACCCGTGAAGGTCACCCATATTGGCGGCAAGTACGTGGCAAATCTTGTCTTCACGTGGCCACAATTCCAGTTCGAATATCCCCTGCCCAGTAGCGATGGGCGGGCCTACGTGACGCTCTCCTTCGACAGCCCCACCCACGGGACCGCAGCCCTGACGGAGGCTTACGAGACCGGCGGAGGTGACACCTGCAGCATCTTCCTCCGGGATGATGGCTGATATGCAGAGTTCTTCACCCTTCGGTGGCGAGTTTCGTTGCGCCCTTTCGATTGGCTAACGCCGCCCCGCCAACCAGTGCAATCCCGAGCAACATCGCGACGACACATGGCGTCCAGACGATTGGTGTGAGGTCGCTCAATGCCTGTCCGATCACATCGCGATAGAGGCGTGCGAAGCTCTCGGGTACCGTCGAATCCGGCCCCAAAGACGCGTCGAGGATCGCATTCTTCGCGAGTTCCCGGCCAATCAGCCAGCCCGCGAACCCTATGCTGCCCGCAACGAGGAGCGGCCAACCCATCCAGCGAAGGGCTGACACCCCGTTCGCGCGGTGCGTCCAGCCCAGCAGTGCCAGCAGTGCGATCATCCCGGCAACCGCCGCGTGGCGCCCCCATCCCGATGCCCAGCTCACGAGGTGGACGATCCGCAGCACGTCGGAGAGTTGCCGTGTCACCTCCGGAGGTGGCCCAAGGAGGTAGCGTGTCTCGCCGCCCACCTCTGTTTCGTGGATGAACTTCCCCCGTACCAGGTCCTGCTGCGCGAGGAGCGTTGATCCCGACATGAGACCCTCCATCCCGGCTTTGAGTGCCGTCTCCATGTCGTTGTTAGCCACCGCTGCAGCCACCTCGGCGATCCGAGCCCGGTCCTTCTCAGCCGTCAATCCCGCCGAACTGATGATCAGGTTCGTGACCTCCTGGCGTTTATTCTCCGGAATGTCGTAGTCAGGAATGACGAGTGGCAGGGACCCGCTCAGCTTGATCCCGGCGAGAGCCGCGCGCAGTTCGAAAACGAACTCCTCGTACGAGTCCGCTTCGTGGGTTGGGCGTCCAATCAGTTCGCCGATGGCGAATCCAGCCGCGCCCAGGCCGAGACCGGTCATCACCGGCGTCACATCGAGTGAAACATCGAACGACGTGTGGTTCTCCAGGTATGCAATGAGCCGGTCGATCGAGGCCTCCACCAGGCCTTGCAGGAAGGACTGCGGCACCACGCGGAGTACGGCCGTGGCCGCGGCCCCCGGGATGATGCCGATACCGCCGACCAGGCTATTTACCTCGTCTGCAAGCGCCGGGTCGGCTGCAACCTCCGTGTAGGTGCGCTCGTAAGCGTTCGCATGCTGGAGCACACCCTTGTAGTACCCGGTCTCGAGCAGCTTCGCGTCCGCCGTGTTGGATGCTACAAACGCAACGAACAGGAGAATGACACCCAGCCCCATGAGAAGCGCGACTCTGCGACTGCCGCCCGGCGACGGAGTGCGTTCACGGCGGGGAGTGCGCGGAGATGCGCGGCGGACCGGTGTTTGGGCAGGTGGCACGGCCACACCCGGGGGGTTGGCGGTTGTGGAAACACCCCCTGCGCCCAACGGCGCAGTTGCCTCCAGGGTGAGCACCACTCCCGCGATCGTGATGTTGTCGCCGGGTGCTACACGCACCGGCGAACGAGGGGTGATGCGCACGCCGTTGACGGTCGTCCCGTTGGCACTCTCGAGGTCGATGAGTATGGCTCCGCCCTCGCCATCGGGCGTGAGCGTCGCGTGGCGCCGCGAGACCGCGCCGTCATCGATCACGATCGAGTTGTCCGGCGCTCTCCCGATGCTGAGTGCCCCGTCAACCACGAACGTGCGCCCATCGGGAGCGATCGTCACCCTTAGCGAGTAGGCATGGCCTTGCCCCGCGTTCACGGTGGCAGGATCGCTGATTCAGGGGTCCCCTGTCACGGCCGAAGGGGTCGCCCCCACACGCCCTTCGATCCCGTGTTCACGCTGTTCGCTCCATCCGGACCACCAGTCGGGACTGAACGGTCCCTTCTCTTTGTGCATACTTCTGGCAGACTCCGACTGCGATCCTCGCCGGGAGTAGGCCTGATGACGTGTGAGAACTGTGGAGCAACCCTTCCCGACCGGGCGCGCTTTTGCACGCGTTGTGGGGCCGAAGTTGTTTCGGCGATGGCTGCGGGTACAGCCATGGAGGCCACAGCCGCGGAGGGTGCAACCGTTCTCCTCCCCAGTGACGAGGAGCCAATCCCGTCGCCACCCCCATCGATTGCGACTGCCGCCACCCAGATCCTGGACCTGTCTGATGCTCCCGGGGAGCCACTGTCCGGTGCTGGAGCGGCGACCGTTGTCGAGTCAGCAACTGGCGCACAGCCACCCCCGGCCTCCCCCTTTGCAACGCGGCCGGGATTGGGAGCCGCTCCCGCTCCCCCTCCCCCTCCCCCGCCGCCGCCGGTTTCCCCACCTCCTCTGCCAGTTGTTCCCCCGCCCGGGCCTCCGCAGGTGTTTTGCACAAGCTGTGGCGCCCCCATGGCCGCCGACGCTCACTTCTGCAACGTCTGTGGTGCGCCCACCGAGCCACCATTCGAGCCACCGGCCGAGCCGCTCCCCGCGGGCGGCTCCAGGGGCGGCTGGATTCGAGGCGCCGGGATAGCGGTTGTAGCTGCCGTTGCCGCCGGTGTGCTCGGCTATTGCGTCGCCTTTGGTGGTGGTGGTGACTCCGATAAGCAGGCAGCGTCCGACACACCGACACCAACTACAGCCGCCAGCAAGACCGCCACGCGGACGCCATCCGTGTCGCCGTCACCGACGCGAACACCGGTTCCCGGGGAGTCTCCGAGCCCAACGTCAGCGAGTGGCCCCACGGTCACGGTGATTCCGACTACTCCCGGGTCCACACCCACGACCGTTGCGACGTCCACCGCGACGTCCACCGCTCAGCCAACTGCAACTGCAACCGCCACGCGCACCGCGACCGCGACCGCTACCAGCACGGCCACTGCGACTCCAACCCGGACCTCGACACCGACTGCGACAGCGACCCGGCCGCCAACTGCGACTCCCACGAGTCCACCGACTAGTTTCAAGTTTTCCGCGTGGCTCGATGAGCATGAGTACTACGTCGGCGACACCATGGAACTCTGCTATAACATGACGCCTGCCGGCTACCCCTACAGTCTCGAACTCGCCAAGACATATCCTCACTATTCCTATATCGCATCTTGGAATGATAATGGCGCAGGTGGGGGTGACTGCGTGTACCTGACAACCACTATTGATGATATTGGCAGTGTCCAGCTCGTCATCAGGGCGACGATCAACGGGCGCACCATGCAGGTCACGCTATCCGCCTTCATCATCGGCTCGCTCTGAGAGAGCCGGGCCAGGACCCACCCGGGGGCGCCCGGCGAATACCCTGCTTCGCGCCCCTGGAACGGCTGGCATTGGACAATCCCTACCGATGCGACGCTGGCGCGTCAGTCCCCTGCCAGCTTGCCGGTGATGGTGCAGCTTGGCGCGTCGTACCGCTCGGTCAGCGACGCCTCGCCGATCGTTTTCGAGTCCGCGAACGTCGTTCGAACCGTTGCGGTTCCCCGTTCCCCGCCGCTTGCGACTACCGGGTAGTTAAACTCGAAATCGACGAAATGGAAGGTGAAGGTTCCGAGTGAGATCTCCCGGTCCTGGATTCCCCAGATGCCCACGCGGTCTCCATCATTGATGGTCGTACCGCTCTGGCTCGCGGGCCTGAATTTGAATGAGACCGGGTAGAGCGCACCAGCCTGCGCCCCGAACGGGCAGTCGTTACTCGTAATCTTGAAGTTGTACTCCCAGCGGTCGAGCGCCTCGATCGCCTTCGCCGATGTCACCGTCATCGTGGCGGTGCCCGAGCCTGCCGGGCTTGTCGCGGTGGCCCCGGCGGTCGGCGTGCTCGTTGTTTCCTTGTCGTCGCCGCCCTGCAGCATCACGAACCCGATTACGACGGCCGCGACCCCGGCGACCGCGCCGCCGATGAGCAGGAGCTTCCCGGATCCACCACCACCTCGTGCTCCCGCGGATGGGATGACCGTTACATTGACGAATCCGGCGCGGCTGCCGTCATCACGTTGCGCGGTAACCTGGAACTGTATCGTTCGGGCACCTGCCGGAGCGGGCCGGCCCTGGCGCACCTCGATCGGCACATGCTGTGTCTCATTCGCCCCGAGCATCACTGGTGATGGAAGCGTGATCGTCAACACCCCGCTCGGTTCGATGGCGCTGAGTGTCACTCGAAGGGGTGACGCCGAGGGATTCGTGACTGCCAGGTTGAACCGCGAGATGCCACCGGGCGATTGGCCTGCCGGCGCAACGACCATCCTGATGTTCGTTCCGCCGGGTGATGGAACTCCGACGGCAGCTGCCGCGGCAGGTGGCGGTGCGCCCACCCGCGTGGCCTCGGGGACAGGAGGTGGGGCTACACGCGTGGCTTCGGGGCCGGGGGGTGTGGCCACGCGCGTCGCCCCGGCGTCCGGTGCGGCCGGAGAGGCGGGCGGCGCCGCGGTGTGTGTGGGTGGTGGCGGGGCTTCTGGTGCGGTGCGTGGCGCATGTGTCGCCTGGGCTGCGTGCAGCAACGCAGCCAGCGCCCGCTCCAGCGCGCCCGCGAGTTCCGAAGCCGTCTGATACCGGTCGCGCGGGTCCTTTTCCATGCACCGCCGGATGGGGTTGCCAATCGAATCTGGCAGGTGTGCGAGCGGCTCCATGTGGAGCGGCTCAC
>WBZR01001563.1_pt1 | contig 27769 bp, 21 predicted proteins | sample 5204231 | NCBI WGS metagenome assembly WBZR01 (sample SAMN12412403, study PRJNA552823) | activated sludge metagenome | isolation source: activated sludge from anammox sidestream of wastewater treatment plant... | place: USA: Virginia | collected 2017-08
TCGCCCGTGCTGAACCTGCACGATGCTGTTTCTAAATTATCCAATTTGAGCCCCCGATACTCAAAACAGGGCGGACTGTTGTAAGCAGCAATCACAAAAAAGTATTGCAGAGGCACGGACAAGCCGCCCGCACTACGGCATTGACGGGGATATTTTTGCATACAAAAACAAAAAAAGCCTTACTGCAAAATGTTTTTGTAAACATCTTCGGCAGTAAGGCTGTCTCAAAATATTAGATGCTGAAACAAGTTCAGCATGACATCCTGCTCTAACGTCATTCCGGACTTGTTTCGGAATCTAAAATTAAAGACCCTGTACTTTGCGCCCCTGATCGCTCAGGGTTTGCCTTTATCGTAATGTTTTGTCCATTTACGTAACTATATAAGGGACTACTATTGAGGATTGCAATGTGAAACAAAATCAACAATAGATGTCAAGAGATTAATAGAACTCGATGTTACGAAGTCGGGAGGTTAATTTTCCCGTAAAAAAAAGCGCTGAAACATGAGTACATCAGCAATCATATTTTCTAAATAGTTATTTAGTTGTCAGACGGCATTGTCAGATTTACATGAGGGATGGGTAGCGTGTTATCTGTTCACTGGTAGCGCTAACGATGCGGGTGGAAATGGTAATCCTGTCACAGCCAACTGTGCCGGTTGATAACGGATCGTTTGTTTATCTCTGCGCGCATCTGCAGTCAATTGCAGAATGTTGATAGACTTTCATCTTGTATTCAACCGCTGTCTTCAGTATATTTAAATTTTAATATGATAATACAACAAATTCCTGAGTATATAATTTTCGGAGCTGAACAATGGTTTTGTTCATAAAACATATAGATATTGAAGGTCCCGGCACGATTGCGGATTTTCTGGAAGATAATAAATTACCATACACGGTTATTGACCTCTCGCAGGGGGATAAAGTGCCTAAACTGGAAAAGGATTTTCAGACGGTTATCTGTCTGGGCGGTCCCATGAATGTGTATGAAGAAGAAAAGTATCCGTTCCTGAGAGATGAAGACCTGCTGCTCAAGAGGATTGTTGATGAGGAAGTTCCATTTCTGGGGATTTGTCTGGGTGCGCAATTGATTGCGAAGGCAACCGGCGCACGGATAACAAAAAATCCTGAAAAAGAGATCGGATGGTCCAAGATTGTTCTGAATGAGAATGGATTAAAAGATAATTTGTTTAAAGACTTCCCGGAAGTTTTCAGGGTATTTCAATGGCATGGTGACACCTTTGGCATACCACACGGGGGAAATCGGCTGGCCTTCTCTGAACTCTGCCAGAACCAGGCGTTAAAGTACGGCCGGAATATTTATGGTGTCCAGTTTCACGTCGAGGTGACGAAAGATATGATCGCCCTGTGGTCTGATGCATATAAGGGAGAACTGGAATCGCTCACGGGCATTGTTCCTGATAAAAAAAAGATGCTGGAAGATTATAGCATCTTAGAGAAAGATTATATGAAAGATGCAGAGCGGTTCTACGTGAATTTTTTCACGGCGGCAGGTTTACTGAAGAAAAAGTTTTTTTCCTTTACCTCTACCGTTTAGGAACGGGTATATTATATTTTTTCTTTATAAAAACGCCTTTTTTTAAAGTATTGAAATACGTCCGGCAGAAGGGGAAAACCCCAGATTGCAAAAAACAAATCGTAAATAAATCTCAAACGGCAATTACAAAAATTCCGGTCTTATGGCATGCACAATTTCCGCTTATTCCAGATACCCTTGAGGATCTCTGAGCAACAAGCCATAGCAGTCTTTCTTTTCCAGCCAAATCATTGATGAAGCATGCGGGAATCAGGAATACATCGTTTTCAGGAAAAGTCCGTGTTCTTTTTGATAATTCGAAAGGTGTATGAATGACCATACATCGTAGGAGAAAATGAGTGAAAAACCAAAAACTGAAACGAGTTGCTTTCTGTGCAGGAATTGCTTTTACATTATTCTCTTACAGGTTATACGGTATCCACGCAGATATTTACAGAGAGGGTATGATCACCGTAAAACACGAAGAATTACCTGTTAGAAGAGATGCTCAACGTATTCGATTTCATCATCCTTATGAATTGGAAGGGGGCGTCGTTGCAAATGCATTGTCAAATATTTATTATAAGGAAAAAGGCCTCTTTAAAAGGAAAGAGACTTTAAGGGTATTTCAGGACATCGAGATACATGATTTAGTCCCTTTGATTGTAAAGGCATTTTCAGATGCAACGCCGACACAGGTCGTCAGTATCTCGTCATATTATAATCGTGCGGTTTTAGCAGACCGGTATACGTATTGTATCCTGTTTATTACCGATCGCAGCTTAAACATCGCCTTCAGCAAGGTTCATACCTTTCAGTCATATAACGATATCATGTCAGAGAAAAAAAGATATCTGGTCACGAAAGAAAATCCTGCAAACAAAAAGCATAGCGGTTTTTGGAAATTAATCCCTTCAGCAGGACAACATTTGGAACCCGATCATGAAAACTGGCTTGTCATAGACTTGTCTCACGAGATATCCCGACAACAGGGCGCTATGCAGCCTCAATGAAATTGCCTTTCCCCTCTCCTTAAACACTCATATACTTGAGCAAATGCTATTTTTTGTTTGAAAGATACATCCATTTTTGTTTAAAATTCTAAAGGCTTTTTTTGAAAACTCTTACAGTACTGAATTCATCGTCCATAAGGAGTCCGATTTGGCAAAGGCATTAGCATTATTATCAGGCGGTTTGGATAGCACCCTGGCAATCCGCGTTATCCAGGAACAAGGGATCGAGGTGATTGCCCTCAATTTCGTTACCGTATTTTGTCGTTGCACATCTCATGGCAGTTGCAAACTTGAGGCCGTTAAAGTCTCAGAGAAATTTGGAATACCCATTAAGGTTATTAACACCACGGAACGGTTTCTTGAATTAGTCAAAAAACCAAAGTTTGGATACGGCAAAAACATGAACCCCTGTATCGATTGCCGGATCAATATCTTTCGTATCGCCGGTGAATATATGCGGGAAATCGGCGCCGATTTTATTATTACGGGTGAAGTGCTCGGGCAAAGGCCCATGTCCCAGCGAAAAGAAGCCATGAAGATTATCGACAGAGAGGCAAATCTTACAGGGCTTGTCCTGAGGCCTCTGTGCGCCAAACACCTGGAACCAACCATCCCGGAAAAACTGGGCATCGTGGACAGGGAACGACTCCTCCAGATTCGGGGACGTTCCCGGAAAGACCAGATACAGCTTGCTGATGTATTTCAGATCAAAGACTACCCCTGTTCTGCCGGAGGGTGCCTCCTCACCGACCCGGAGTTCGCACACAGGATGCGAGATCTGATCGACTCCTGCGATGCAGACGTAAACGATGTCAATCTGCTCAAGGCGGGAAGGCACTTCAGGCTCGACGAGCAAACAAAAGCTATTGTGGGTAGAAATGAGGAGGATAACGCAAGGGTGGAATCACTTTCAAGAGAGGGAGATTTCTTGTTAAGCCTGGTCGATATGCCGGGGCCTCTTACCCTCCTCCGCGGGGAGATTACCGAAGAAAAACTTCAACTTGCAGCGAGCCTTACTGCCAGGTACGGGAAATCACAGGTTCTGCCGACTACAAAAGTTTTAATAAAACCAGCGAAAAAAGACGCTTCTCAAAGGGTTGTAGAAATAACTCCAATGAGTCAGGAAGAGGCCGACAAACTCATACTCAAAAAAAATGCTGTTAGTAACGTCTCCCGTGAAGTATCCCCTGTGACGGAACTCGATATCGGATAAGTGTTCACAGAGAATCCATTATCACTGAAACACGTCAAACGTGCCTGGGGAAAAACGCCGGATGTCGATGAAGAGTCTCATATCAGGGGGAATAGTCATGCAGTAATCCCGGAAAACGTTATCTTCGTCTCATTTCTTAAAAACAATCGTCACAGGAGTATATTTTGATGAAAATACCCTTTGAAAACGTACTCAAACGTCTTGAAAATGTAATAAAGGTACTTTCCCCACTCTTGAAAAATATACTCATCAAAATAAAATTATCCTTTGAAAATACACTCAAACGTCTTGAAAATACAACAAAGGTATTTCCCCTGTCCTCAAAAATTGCCTTTATCAAGACGAACAAACAATTTTCCATCATCCTTATAAGCATCTTTGCTGTTTCGGGTGTCGTTATCCTCAGTTACTGGCTTTTAATAGAAAAACCGTACTACAATAATCTCCTTGCTGATAAAGACGAATTGATAAAGAATTTAAAATTTACCCGCGATAAACAAAAGAAAATTTATGAAAACGAGCTGGATGCCTATAAAAATACACTTGCAAACGAATATGTCCCAAAACCCATCTATGATGAAAAGATAAGTGACTACGAACAAAAATTAACATCTTACCAAAGCAATTATATCTCCAATGAGGAACATCAAAAGCAGGTTGCAGAATTAGAACACCGTCTTAAAGAAGAGGTTCTGGCCAAAGAAAACCAATCCAAAGAAGAATACGGGCAAAAAATCACTGCGCTGGAACAAAAGGTCTCTATTCTGGCGGATAAAAATCTCGACCTGAAAACAACGCTTGAAAAATCCCTGGGATTCGTTAAAGGAGAGAAAGAAACATTGGAAGGTATGCTCTCTTTCGAGAGGAAAAAGGCACTAATTCCTTCCCTGATCCTTTCTGACACAAAAAGGAAAATATCCGTCAGTGCATTAAATAAACTGGTTGCCATTAAAGACAAGTTAAAAAGTATTGAGGAAATGAATATCGCGTTAAAACCTGATACCTATTTTGAAATGGGCATCATCTCTTATTACAATAAACAACGCACTGAGGCAATTGAACAATGGGAAAATGCGGTATCCCTCAATAAAAACAATCCGAAAGCATATATCTGCCTTGGGATTGTATATAATGAAGAAAACATGTCCGATAACGCAATCAAAATCCTGAATCGCGTCATTGAGATCAACCCCAAATACGCCACTCCGCACCTTGTGCTTGCACGGATTTATGAAGAAAAAAATAATCCCGACAACGCCATCTATGAATATTCTAAGGCACTGGAAATAAACCCGGACACGGTAGAAATCCACAATATCCTTGGCAATCTTTACGAAAAAAAGGGAATGAAAGAGGAAGCCCAAAAATCATTTGCCCAGTATGAAAAATTAAAGGGGGCAAACAAATAAGCCCCGGCCAAACAGCATGTCTTGCCACATCTTATTGCCGTACCAGGAAATCTGCCCGTTCTGTCATTTCTTTCATAGTTTTTTCCAATAAAAGCCGGTAGTGTTCCAATTCTTCCTCGGTAAGATTTGGAGGAATATGGATAGGGTCGCCATACATCACTAATGCCCGGGAAAATGGCTTCGGGATACGAAACTCGTCCCAACTGGGAAGCTTCCAGTAATCGGATAATCCAATCACCAGGGGAACAATAGGAAGCCCTGTCTTTTGGCTGAGATAGATACTTCCTGGCTGAACAACGAATCGGGGACCCCGCGGCCCGTCCGGAGTAATCGCCACAAGATACCCTTTGCGCACCTTTTCAATCATGCCCTTTACTGCCCCTCTGCCGCCCCTCGTTGTCGAGCCCCGTATGGCTCCAAAACCAAGTCTCTTAATGACTTGTGCGATATATTCACCATCGGAGTGCTGACTAATAAGTACCTGTATGTTCCTGTTGCGGCCTACGTAGGCAGGGATAAGCATCATACAATGCCACATGGTGTATATAACGCGGAAAGTTTTCGACTTTTCATTATATCCTTTCGGTTCATCATAAATATGGATAGTAAAGCCGAGCAGCCTGATAATCAAGGCGCCCAGAATGCCCGCAATAAAAAATTTTAGTGTTTTCATTCTAATGGAATACCTGAACTCATCACAAAGGCACAAAGGATACGAAGAAAAGATGTAGGAAGGACGGAAGGCTGAGAAGTTGCAATTTTCCCAACCTCTCATATCCGGATCTTCTCACTCCTCGACTTTTCCTCTCTGCATAGTTTGCGTCTCTGCGGTGAACTATTACCTTTCAACCATAGACAGATACAGGGCGCATTTGTTGCAGCTTATATCATCATTCTCACAAAAATCCTTAAAAATTTGATACAAACCCTGCTGCCGCCTGACAGAATTAATAATTTTCTTTGATACACTCGATTGTCCGAAGATACGGTTACACATGAAATTTGTCACGCTGGTACCGGGCAGAGGGAGATAATTTCTATACACGAGATGCAATATCTTTTCCATGTTTGTATTATTGTGCTTTCTGACATAAACAAGCAAGATGGGAATAATGACATTAATGAAAATATTGGAAGTCCTCTCTTTCCCAAGTAATTTAACAGGTTTTGTCAGTTTTTTCCCATGCAATGTATAATGGTAAGACCAATAGGAATCGTGAATATGAAGAAAGAGAGATTGTATATCCTCAATGAACGTCTCCATGATTTTGTGCTCTTCTTTGTAACTTTCCACCTTTTCAAGTATAGTCAAGATGTATCGGAAGATGCTGAGGGATGAACACTCCAAAAGGATGTTGGCAATGGCAGCAATCCTTCTTTCCGGGAAATTTGCAGGCCTGATCCCTGCGTAGCTCCAGTCATTTTTTGTCATAGGAACCCGGGTAATTTTCTTTTGTAATTCATTCCATGCATGCTCAATATCATTTACATATTCTGCAGTTTCTTTGTCGCGTGGCTGTTCTGAATTTCTTCGTTGCGGCAATAAACCCGCTACACCTAATAACAACGATTGCAGATTGGTCCTTTTCTTTTGGATAGGGTCATCCTCGGGGATTAAATATCGGATGTCTTCAAGTGGTATGCGAGACGCCAGAGTCAGGAACGGCTCCTTGTTGTTTTTATAGCCCAGCGATTCCATAATCGCCTCATAGAGCACTTGATCAAAGGGGCTTTTTTCTATCCATCGTTCATACCTTTTCGCCTTTTGAAGAATGCGCTCGTCGCCGGCATAATCGAGGAAACGCCCTATCCATTGATCATGTATCTTCTGGTTTTCCATCTGTGTTTGGCAGTGTCCTGGATTTACCTTTTTCCCTTTTAGATAGGACTCAACGTCAATCATTTCTACCAGTTCATTCAATTCGGCGCCCAGATATTTTGATAGCGTTAATTGAGGAATGAATTGGCCGCTACAATTCTTAATAGATTCTCCTGGTATGTCATTCCACATAACGACGTGCAGGCACACGGTGTCGTAAGAACTTTGTTTGTTGTGCTGATGCCGCGCCCAATCGGATGCAAATACATGGACCTCAGCATTCCCCTTTACAAGCCCTTTGCCTTCCAGGAGAATTTCAGCGTGCTTGAAGTCAGGACCTCCCTCAGAATTCCACCAGCCGGGCGTAATGACTTCCAGACGTAAGCCGTCGTCAGTATAGAGCTTGTCTTTTTTGATATGTTGTCCAAACCAGACACAGCGGACGAGTTCCTCTTTGATTAACCTTTCCGTACCTTCAAGGACACGTGAGGTTGAACTGCCGTTCTCCCCTGCGTTGGCACAAAGGGAGCGTACAATTTGCTGATACACAGGCAAGAAACAATTTGTGGGATATTTATCGAGATTAAGCATTGAACGCATTAAATTTATTGTGGAAGAATTTCATTTTTCTTTTGCTATTCCTGTATTTTACTTGTCATTTTCATGCAAGTGGGAATCCAGTATCCTTCGCCCCCTTGTTCCTTTACTCTGGATTTCCGTTTACACGGAAATGGTAATATAAAAAAGCAGCGTCCTTTCAAGGAGGTTAAAAGGCCGTGAATAGGCGATAACCTTTGTGATATTAAATATCATAAAGAATCTACGCCGCAACCAAGAGCCTCACAATCTATCGGTAGGGCAAGCGTCCCCGCTTGCCATTTTGATGTCAACCGGGGACGATTGGCCTGCCATATTGGATAATGGGTGTGTCAAAGCGCACGTTAAAAGAAAGACTTTACACGGTAATACCATAAAGGCTTTAGACCATAGAGTAAGGTGGCAAGCCTTTAAACTTTGGAAGGGAGGCCGTATGATAAAGTATATAGGATTGGACGCTCATTCGTCAATATGTACATTTAGTGTAACGGATGGAAGAGGAAGGGAGATAGACAACACTACGAACGAGAGTAATGGTCGGCTTTTGGTGAAGTATTTACGGGGAATAGAGGGTGTTAAGAAGCTGACGTTTGAGGAATGTGAATTAAGCTATTGGTTGTATGAGATATTGAGGCCAGAAGTAGATGAGTTGGTCGTATGCAATCCTGTAGCAAACGGTGATTACAAGCAGAAAAAGACGGACAAGATGGATGCCCGGAAGTTATCGAATCTTTTACGGGGAGGTTTTCTTGTTCCCGTCTATCATGATGGTTCAAAGAGGGAGAGTCTCAGGAGTTTAATGTCCGGGTATCAGGATTTCATTGAAGAAGGGGTGAGGCTGAAGAATCGATACAAATCCTTGTTTCGCAGTAAGTACAAATATTACAGCTCCTGGATGACAACTTTTTTTCGTTGGCTTATAGTAATAGGAAAGAATAACACAAAGTGCACAAGAGAGACATGAACGCTACTTCAGGGTAATAATTTCTGCCCCTTTCGGTATTGAGAGGGTGAACAGCTTTGGGTCTAGGGTGCCGTTCACGGTGATATGAGAAAAGGTTATGCCAAGGGTGGTGTTGTTGTACGCCGGCCATCGAACGTCAATCCTCTGAGGTATCCTGCATTCATTCTGTGTTGTATAATCGGTAAATACCGCTTGCAACCGTACGGATCCGTCCGGGTTAAACAACTCATACCGAAAGACCTCTGCATTGACCCTGTCAATCAACAGGTTCCCTTTCAGATTTATCTCTTCCTTGTTCACCTCGAGCATATGAACGAGCCAGTAGGCAGGCCAGGTTTCCATCGTGGGTTTTTCTCCTTCCAAAATCTCCCTGTAATTGAATAGGCTGGCCATATCACCCGGAAAGATATTAAGACCAAGCGCCTCAATCCTGTGAAAGGTATTGGATGTGCCTGTGTACACCGTATTCTCCGAGGGAATATATAGCCAAAACTGGTTGCCGTCAGAAGACATATCAAAGAGTGTTTTTGCAAATTTAGATCCCATCACCCGAAAACTTCCAGGTCTCTGATATAATATTACCCCGGTGCAGCGGATAGGGCCTTTGACGTCCGGCGTAGTAAGGGTCATCTCTACGTTTGCGCGAAAGGTGGAAAGCCTGGAATTGTTTGAGATGAGTATGTCCCGTAGTTGTTGCAGGGAGAGACCTTTCGTCTCTCCCTGGATATTCTGCAAAATAGCCGAAGTATCTTCCCATGTTGGTCTTTGCAAGGCCGGGGTCTTATACGTTGCACAACCGGACGCCAGAATTGCACAGAGAAAGAAACTGCGAATCATTATGACAGTAAGGCTTCGTGATGTCTCTTGCATAAGAGTTGTAAAAGTATTATTTCCTGTTATTCAAAAGTTATGATATTAAACTTTTCCCAACGTTTATTTACGATTCTTTGGGTTTCAGATATGCCTTTAACGGGCAGTCGTACAAACACATTATTTAAGGCGCTTTGACCCTGTTCCTGCCCCCTTTTTTTGCTTTGTAAAGGGCACGATCTGCGGCGTCCACAAGGGTATCGTACTCACTGCCATGCTCAGGGAAAGAAGCAACTCCAATGCTAATTGTTATTTTAGCAAATTGCCCGGGCGCTTTAACATTGAAATCGACCGACTCAACCTGTTGTCGGATCCCTTCTGCCTTCTTGAGGGCATTTGCCATATTTATCGTGGGCATTATTATAACAAACTCTTCCCCGCCATAACGGGCCAGGACGTCTGATGACCGTATGGAATTTAACATAATACCGGCGATCTGTTGTAGCGCCTGATCACCTGCGATGTGTCCGTAGGTATCATTCAGATTCTTAAAATGATCCAGATCGGCAAGGACAAGGGCGAGGGATTCATTATGCCTTTTCGCCAGTGCGATCTGTTTTTTCAGCATCTCGTCAAAGAACCTTCTGTTATATACCCCGGTAAGCGCATCTGTTATGGCAGCGCGCCTGGTGGCGTCCATAAGTCTGACTCTCTGAAGGGCGGATGCTGTCAACTCAGTATAAACCAGCAATAGTTTGTGTATCTCTTCATTATTCCAGTAGCCCTTCTCCTTTTTGACCATCAGTACCAATCCAGCGGGAATACCGCCTGTTATCAGAGGGAAACACGCATATCCTCCCTCTTCAATTGTATGGAGAATACAGTTACAGGATGAATCTTTGCTAATGTCCCTTACAATGACTTCTCTGCCTGTCCGCATTACCTGGCATAATGAGGGGTCGAGAATTGCCGCATCCCGGATGAGTTTATTCATCGGCATCGGGGGGTTTGTAAAGGATGCGTTAAGCACGTTTTTCGCCTTGTTTAATGTTAGCACGGCCAGGATATCCGGGCGAAAGCGATCGTTGATTGCATTAACCATACGATGAATTAAATCTTCTTCCTTTACCTCCTCATTCATGAGGGTAGAAAAGTGCATCAGAGATTCGAGATCCTTAATGTTCGTATCCCTCTGTTCCACGGCTCTTTTGAGGTCTTCCTCCAACCGTTTACGCTCAATGATATCCAGTGCCACACATACAACTCCCTGGATAGCACCGTTATTTCCACGCATGATTGTACCCGAAAAGAGCACGGGAATGTTTCTGCCGTCCTTGGACCGATATGTCTTTTCTGCCCTGCGGGTAAGGCCTTTTTTAATCAAATCATCGGGACATGACAGTGAGGATGTTTGTTCTTCCGCAAAGATCATTGCTACCGGTTTGCCAATTAGCTCATTCTCATGGTAACCCAGGAGTTCGCGGGCAGCCCGGTTGACCATCTGGATAGTGAGTTCCGGGGACGTTACGACAAGGGAGGCATCCATACCTTCGATGATGGTATGGGCGTAATCTGTTGAATTTTGAAGAGACGAGATTAATCCACGCATGAAAATCATCCCACGGTCTATATTTGTTGCAAAATAAGCAGGTTGGGCGGAATGCGAGCGAAACCCGACACCAACCTTTCGCGACAGTAAAAAACCGTTGAGCTTCAATTTATTCAGCCCAACCCGGTTTAATGAATTACATTCGATTTAACTCGGTAACCAGCCGGTCAATTGCTTCCCTGGTCTTTGTCTCCGTTACACACAAGAGCATACTGTTTTTCAGTTCAGGATATAACCCGTCAAGTTCCAGTCCGCCGATAATTCCCCTTTTTAGCAGATACTCATTGATATTATTTATCCGAAGACTGCCTTTAGCTTTTATAACAAATTCATTGAAGAACGGCTGTTTGAATGCGGGCTCAAAGGCGTTCAGGGCGCAGAGTTTCTCATGAGCGTAAAGGCTCTTTTGCATATTGTGACGGGAAAGTTCGGCCATCCCCTTTTTTCCCAATGCACAGAGGTAGATGCACGCCCTTAAGGCAAGGAGCGCCTGATTGGTACAAATGTTGGAAGTTGCCTTTTCTCTGCGGATGTGTTGCTCCCTGGCCTGCAGGGTGAGGACGAAACATCTCTTCCCGTTGCTATCCACCGTCTCGCCCACGATCCTTCCGGGCATCTTGCGCAATAGCTCTTTTTTTACCGTAAAAAAACCGAGATAAGGCCCGCCATAGTTCAGATAATTTCCCAAGACCTGCGCCTCTCCAACAGAAATGTCGGCATTGTATTCACCCGGCGGTTTCAGGATGCCCAGAGAGATAGGGTTTACGCAGGCTATAAAAAGCGTATCATGTTTATGAGAAATATTTGAGATGGTGTCCATATCTTCAATACAGCCGAAAAAGTTTGGATTTTGGACAAGTACGGCGGCTGTATTATCGTCAATGGCTTTTTCCAATCGATTCAAGTCCGTTCTCCCGTCGGGTGTGTCTATTTCGATAATTTCCGTATGCAGTCCTTTTACATAGGTACTGAGCACCTGACGGTATTCGGGATGGATGGCCCGTGAGCAAACAATCTTATTCTTCTCCTTCAACCGTATAGATAAGAGCGCTGCTTCGGTCAAAGCGGTGGATCCGTCATACATGGATGCATTAGCCACATCCATACCTGTCAGTGCGCACATTAACGACTGAAATTCATAAATCACCTGAAGTGTGCCCTGGCTCACCTCAGGCTGATACGGTGTATAACAGGTGTAAAATTCACTCCGTGATGCCAGATGATCTACAACCGATGGGACATAGTGTTCATATGCGCCTGCGCCTAGAAATGAGATACATTTATCTGTACCGGTATTCTCATCACTTAAATCTTTTATAATTTTTATTACCTGTGGTTCGGAAAGACCTTGTGGTAATTTCAGTGAGAAATTGCGGAGCGTCCGGGGAATATCTTCAAGAAACGATTCGAGCGAAGGCACCCCCATTTCTGTGAGCATTTTTTCCTTATCACATTCGGTATTCGGGATGTAATCCATGGTGTCTCGCAAAAAGGTAAAATTGTGTCTGTGGATAGTAGTTATTGATGGGAAAATTGAAACAAAAAAAGTCAGAACAATCAACGAAAAAAACACATTCAACTAATTTATATACGGCGGTATTCCTGAATGGGTTTTGCGTTGAGGTTGTCGTTGTTAAATGCCTCGATGGCCTTAATCGGTTATAAGCGGGAGCAGGTTTGAAACCTGCTCCCGGAATTTGATGTCCCACACTATGAAATAAAATCAGTTGTTTTTCTCTCTTTTTTTGTGCTATAATTCGTGCACTTTGCGTAATTACTTTGAAAAGGTGAACCTCATACTAAACGGATTCGGTATGGGTGTGGCATTTACCTTTAAAAGTGAACTAAGGTACAAGCCTTGGGTAATCAAGGAACAAAAATTGGTAAAGGATATTTGACAACAAGGACGTTGGAGAAAGATAGCCTTACCATCGGAAGATATTATGAGTCAATATCTTTTGAGGTAAGGTTTTTTTATTTTCTGGGTAATTGAACAACGGAGATGCAAAAGTGATCTTTTGGGAAAAAATTGTAGAGTCACACGTTATCAGAGTATTCAGAAAAATTAGTTATAAGTGGTGGGGTGTTGACATTCAGTTTTATGATGCGTCCGGGGTGAAAAGAAGTGCAATTTGTTTTTCACAGAATTCCCTCTGCAATTTAGTCCATTCTGTCCCCAAAGGAGTTAAGCTTTGCGCTCAGACGTATCAGAAAAATCTTAAAAATTTCAAGAAAAATCAAAAGCCATTTTTCTACCAGTGTTTTGCCGGTCTGCAAGGATTGGCAACCCCCATCTTTGTGAAACAAAAATACGTAGGAGCTATGATTGCATCAGGGATCAGGATATTCGAAGACAACGATCCGATACACAAGAGATATAAAGAAACACTCCTGGAGCTTGGTTTTGACAAAATAGCGCTGAACCCATGTTACGAAAACATGGAAACGATAGACCATAATAAGAAGGCATATTTATTAGATTTTATGGAAATTGTTGCTGATGATGTGGTAGCTTTTTACACCGCCTTGCAGGAGAAAGATGAAATTACCGAAAAACAGCCCCTTCTCCTGGAGAACATTTATAGGGAAAAGTATAAGGAAATCATCGGAACTAGTACGGCAATGAAAGGGGTATTTGATACCTTAGAACTCATCGAACGGAGTGAAAGCCCCGTTTTAATCGAAGGGGAAAGCGGAACTGGAAAAGAGCTCATAGCAGCGGCTTTGCATTATAATAGCCCGCGAAAGGATAAAACATTTGTTATCCAGAATTGTTCTGCATTTAGCGATACCCTGCTCAATTCGGAGTTATTCGGACACGAAAAAGGCTCTTTCACCGGGGCCGTCTCTGAGAAGAAAGGTTTATTCGAAATTGCAGATAAGGGGACTTTGTTCCTGGACGAAGTTGGAGATATGAACATTGAGATCCAGGCAAAGCTCTTAAGAGTACTGGAAGACGGATCATTTTACCGCGTGGGTGGCATAGAACCAAAAAAGACAAATGTTCGGGTTGTCGCCGCTACAAATAGAGGATTAAAAAATCTGGTTGAACAAGGGCTTTTTAGGAAAGACCTTTTTTACAGAATAAATACGATCCACATAACGCTGCCATCACTGAGAGAGAGAAAAGAGGACATTCTCCTATTGATCGATTATTTCCTGGACTATTACGCTACCCTCTGCACAGGCGGTAAAAAGGAAATAAATCCTGCAGCGAGAGAGCTTCTCCAGAGCTATCATTGGCCGGGCAATATTCGTGAGCTGAAAAACATGATGGAACGACTTGTTCTTTTGTCTGGAGCAAGCAAAATAATTGAAGTCCAGCACATTCCCAGAGACATACTGGCAGAGATACATTCCGGATCACAAGCCCATGAAGAGTCAAGGCCAGCCAGACTTAACGATGCACTCAAGACGCTCGAGAAAAATATAGTCTGCGATGCTCTAAAACGGGCAAAGTGGAACAAGTCCTCTGCATCGAGGGAACTCGGCATCAGCAGAGCGAGCCTGAATAATAAAATCACCGAATTCAATATTCATCATTGAAAACAAAAGCGTGGTCTATTCTTGACTCGTTTGTGTAATGATAAGCTGTTATAAAACATACATTGCGGTGTTATTATTCTGGCAATTATCGTAACTACTTTAATAGCATTGTGTTGCAATTCTAACTTTGTTATATATTAAATTGAAAGTGTAAGAAATATAACACTTTTTTTTGATGTGTGTTTTTCTTGTGATATCATAAAATTTTATTATGTTTCTAACTAGTGTAATGAGTGATACATATGACTTTTTAAAAATATAACAATGTTTTGGTTTTTATTTTGCTCGTGTCGTTATGCGTGTTTGATGCTTTATTATTTTGTGTAGTATAAAATATTCGACGATAAGGCTAAGATGTGTATAAGAACCACACTATTACGGTAGATAAGATTAAAATAAGGGTCGTTGAGATCGTCGGAAGTTTTGTCGGCAATTATGCGCTGGACATACAAAGACATTTATATAGCAGTTTGAATGGTGAAGGGGTTTATCAGATAGTTGATTTTAATCAGGCAAGACAGATTGATGGGGTAGGAATAGCGATGCTTGAAAGTTTTCTTTCTCGCGGCATGGAGATTCGACTCATAAATATGTCGCCTGAAGTAAGGTCGGTTATCGGGATGGCAAAAAAGGAGTCTTTGTTGCAAAGAATATATAACGAAAAGGACTGTGAGAGGGCGGCTTCTCTGTTTGTGAAAGATATCGTGGAGAAGAAGTTGCGCTGTGTTCCCAGAAAAAGGCATCATGCGCGTGTTCGTGCCTCTTTCCGTGCAGAATTTAACATTCGGAAAAATGGAGGAGATTTTTCGTTAAATGCAAACATCCTGGATCTTAGTGAGGGTGGCGTCCTGGCGGGACAAGTTGTAGCTAAGAATAGTATTAATGATGAAATTGGCCGCTGTGAAGAGATGGTCGATAGGGAAATTTTTGATTTGAAGTTTAAACTCAATGGCAATGCAACATCAATATCTGTTCAGGGCAGGTGTGTCAGAGCTTATATGCTCGAAAAAGTGCTTTATGCGGGGATTTGTTTTGGGGAATTGGATCGACATCAGAGACAAATTATTCGTTCTTTTGTTGAATCCCACATAGGAGTAGAATAAAGAACTATAACAAAATAAGTATCGTGATAAAGGTAAACCACGGGTGACCGTGGGACGCAAAGTAACAGGGTCTTCAAAACTTTTCCTGTAAATGCAGGAAATTATAAAGACAGCCTTACTGCCAATAAAATTTAACGTAATATTTGCAGTAAGGCTTTTTTTATTGTCAGTTTCAGAGATATGAGGTTCAATTCATGGTTGATGAAAAAGATCGGCTAATTCGAAAAATCGTTGTAGTTTTTGATTGTCTTGTTATAGCGATTTCGTGCTATTTGCCTTATATCGTGAAAAATTATCTGCCGTATCACTATTCAAAGACATTGTTAGGAGGGCATCAATTGCCTCCTCTTTGGGAGTATATGTGGCTAATGGTTTTAGCCGTTCCTATATGGATTGCGTCTCTTTCCTACACTGGGATGTATCGTTCGATGAGGGAAAAGAAATTTACTGATCTGTGTTGGATCGTAATTGAAGGCTCATTGCTTTCTGCCATTTTTTTATCAGTTATCGCCTTTTTTTTCAAATTTGAAATGGTAACAAGAGTATTCGTTCTGTTTCTTTTTCTTTGCATCGCGGTGATGCTTGTTGCTGAGAAGTGCATCGTTCTTTTTTCCCTGCATTGTATGAGGAGGAGAGGATATAACTTTAGGACTCTTCTCATTGCAGGGTCGGGTGAGAGAGCGAAGAATTTTGCGTACGCTATTGAGGCGAATCCTCAGTGGGGATTCAAGATACTGGGTCTTATTGATGAAGAAGATCGGTTGGGAATGAAGGTGGGAAGATACGAGGTAATAGGGTCGCTTGGGGAGCTTGCCAATATCCTTGACAGGGAAACAATTAGTGAGGTGGTCTTTCTTCTTCCCCGAAAATGGCTTCCCTCCCTTGAACGCTATATTAGTATTTGCGAGAGGGTTGGAGTGAAAGCAACGGTAGCAATAGATCTCTTTAATACCACTATAGCAGAGCCTGTAATTAAGAAACTCGGTGGCATTCCTCTTTTGAGTCTGGATAGTACGCCGTATGATGCATTTCATCTGATGATAAAAAGATTTGTTGATATTCTGGTGTCATTGACTGGTCTTTTGTGTTCCTTGCCTGTTCTTATTATAGCTGCTGCGGTGATTAAACTAACCTCGCGGGGGCCGGTATTTTTTAAACAAAAACGATGCGGGTTGTATGGAAAAGGTTTTACGCTCTATAAATTTCGTACGATGGTTGTGGATGCCGACAAGATGCTCGATAAAATACAACATTTGAATGAAAGCAAGGGCCCGGTTTTTCATTCGAGAAATGACCCGCGGGTGACTCCCGTAGGTCGTATCCTGCGAATGTTAAGCCTTGATGAATTGCCTCAACTGATTAATGTCCTAAAAGGCGATATGTCGCTCGTTGGGCCGCGTCCTCCTATTCAGGAGGAAGTGGAAAAATATGAGCGGTGGCAGAGGCGGAGACTGAGCTTTCGCCCGGGTATTGTATGTATATGGCAGGTAACCAACAGATTTCAGCCAGATTTTCAGCAATGGATGCAGATGGACTTAAATTACATTGATAACTGGTCGTTAGGTCTTGACTTAAAAATATTGTTAAAAATATTGCCGGCGCTTTGCCGGGGGTTTTTGCACTGGAAGTCGAAGCAGGAAAAGACGCTGGTGTGCTAGTTAGTAATTCCAAATAATCGCACTGTTTATAACGGAATACGAGATGATCGAATATCTGATCAAATAAATTTCTATTAATTTGCATAAAGAAGGAGGCTGTCAAGAATAAGCATTTTGTAAGATTTTTTCGTTGTATTGATGATTGTGTGTATTTTATTTGACACTTTTTTGTATTTCCCTGTCATTGGAGGGGCAGGGTAATATGTGAAAAAAATTAATCGAATTTTATCATTGAGAAAGGGGAAGTTTATATGAAAACGTTGAAGTTTAGAAATGGGTTGTGCGTAGCATTGATGTCCCTGGTTGTTGTTTTTGTCATGGGGCAAATCTCTTTTGCAGCAAATGCCGCAAAATTCAAAAAGAATGTAAAATATCAAGTCATTGCTAATGAGAGTGACGAACAAGGGGAGTTTGGAGCTGCCAGTGTCGAATTGAAGGGCAAAGCAGGTCTGGCGCTTAAGAAAGCAAACAGGGCAGGCAATAAAGTTCCACCAACATCTAATGTCGATGTGTATGCAGCTTTTACATATCACTGGTATACCGATTATTCATATCAACTCCTTTACTGGCCGTGGCTGTGCAAGAATTGTGAATATGTTTATGTAGCTTTTAGAGTACATGCAGCCACAAAAGTGAAGATAGATTGGAAGTTAACTGGCCCCACAAGTCCCACGGCTACATGGAATTTTGGTGGTAAAACTTTAAGCCCGGATAAATGGTATTTTGCATGGTGGCATCCGGATACAGGTTTAGCTTCTACGGGCTTGTATAAAGCCGACGTCAAGGTTACTTCAACACTCGATGGTACATCAGATAGTGATAGTTGCAAATTTGAAATGGTAACAGTGCCTTAATTATTTTGAGGTATGTGTGTAAAAGCCATCTAATATATTTTAGAAAGGAAGAAACATGAAAAAATTAATTTTTGGACTTTTAGCTATATTACTGATTACTGCAACGGCAAACAGCGCTTTCGCCAGTTTTGGTGGCGGAAGTGGTGGTAAGCCGCCACCATGCGTTCCTGAGCCTGTGAGTTGCATACTTTTTCTTGCAAGTGGTGCGACCTATGCAGGAATGCGGTATTTGAGATCTCGAAAGAATACAAATAAGTTGGATGATGAGATTTCGAGAAATCTTTAAAAGCGTGTAAGAAATTTGATTGAGTCAAGAGTATTATTTAGCGATGAATTTATATGTAATTCTTCCGATAATACAAACAATCAAATTCTTCAAAAGTTGCGCGCTTTTAATGATTGTTGGCATTTTTTAAAAAATTATGGGGGGGGTATCCTGCAAAAGGGTGAAATAATCGCGGGCTTGACTCCCCCTCCGTATTTTATAGCAAAGAAAAGATAATACAGTGCAATCCATTCGGTGTCATTAATTAGTATCTTGCTTACTCTTAATGATTATGCACAAAACGTGTTGAATCGTTTTGTTGGGAGTCAAATAAAGCATTTTCAACTTACCTCTGAGTTGTCGCATCCTGTTACAAGTGGACTTCGATGGTGTTTTAAAATATACTATTATATTACTTCGTCTTCCGGACATGAGATTTTTAAAGTCATAATTAAAAAGTGAATACAAATTTTCAAGTTTTCAGTTTAAGAGACTGCCTACGAGTTATATTTAGGCACAAAGCAGTTATTCTAACTACATTCTTCACGATAATATTCGGTACAATCATTGGGCTGGAGCTTAAAACGCCTGTATATATGGCTCAGGTAACTATGCTCATTTCGGCAGAAAAACAGATCGATTCGCCGTATTATAAAAATTTGAGTAGCTCCGGCATAGAACCTCTTACACCCAGTGGTATCGTAAATTCATATCCGGTAATTAAGCGTGTGGTAAATGTGCTCAGGCTTCAAGATCGTCCGTTTGATTATGAGAAGCAATTTTGTTCATGGCTCAAGGCATGGGTCTTAGAAAAAAAACAGTCTATAAATTTGCTGCTTCAAAAGCTAAGACCGGACAATAATTCGATTCTTGATGAACAGGCGTATCTGTTCAGAATGGCTGTCGAAGACGTGAAAAGCAATATGAACGTTACGCCAATTAAAGATACTAATCTATTTACAATAACGATATGCGATTATAGTCCGGAATCTGCCGCTCAAATTGCTAATGTGGTAAGCCGTTCGTATGTTATTTTCGACCTCGAACAACAATTGGCTGAGGCCCAATTGCAGTACGGAGAAAAACACCCTGTTGTACTGCAATTAAAAGATAGTATTGACAAGATGATTCAGAATCTTAACGGTAAAATACTCCCGGATACCGAAGCGATCGGCCCGGCAACCGTTAAAATTATTGAACAGGCGGAAGTTCCACTTGTGCCTGTTGAACTAAGTAAGACACTCTCTTTGCTTTTTGCAATTTTACTTGCCCCATTTTTAGGGATACTGCTTGCATTTGGCCTTGAATATATCGACCACACCATTAAGACACCACAAGATATAACAACATATCTCAATTTGCCGTATTTGGGATCAATTCCCATAAATGGGCGCAGAAATAATGGTCTTGTGAGAGACTTGAAACAGACGAATGCTTCTACCAGGTTTTATCAAAGGCTTTCAGATAATCTATGTCTTTTAATGAAAGACAAAAATTTAAAATCTTTGTTAATAATTAATTCTACGCCCCATGAAAAGAATTCTACAATCGTTGCCAATCTGGGTAATTTTATATCCGGCAAAACGGGCCAAAAAGTAATCATTATCGATGCCAATTTAAACGCCATGTCAATAGCCAAAACCTTTAGCATATCAGGCGATCATGGACTTGCAGATGTGCTTGAACGTAAGATTCATTTTGAAAAGGCAACTCATGACGTGAGTTCTCATTTAACTGTATTACCGGCTGGAGACGCGAATCTCGAACCATCACTCCTACTGGAATCCAGCAGAATGGGTGACGTAATCAGGATTGCCAAAGAAAAATACGGATTAGTTTTAATCGACTATTCGGATTTAATGAATTTAAGAGACACCTGTATTTTATCTTCATATTTAGATGGGGTCGTCCTGATAGTGAATGAAGGTAAAACCAAGCATCACGCCATAAAGGAAATCGTAGAATCGCTGAAAGAGAAAAAAGTCAATCTGTTGGGTGCTGTTTTAAATAATCGAACCTTCCCCATTCCACAGATAATCTATAAAAGGATATAGCAAAGGCCGGAGTTTTTTTTAGTAGTCTTTGAATAAGGCATCGATAATCAAAATAAACATGACTTTCTGTCTTTTGCCAAAACAAGAGTCAATGTTTTCAAAAATTGTGTTTAAAAGAATAACGTTCATACTAAAACATACAAATCATCTGCTTCTGTTATTAATTAACAGAAAAGATTGCAAGTGCATTTAATAGCAAAATAAAAGGATAGATAAAGTCAAAATAAGAGATAAAAATCCCGATCTGTGGTAAATTGGGATTGGCTATACTTACGACTTAAAAATGTTCTTAATAAGTGCTTTTTGAACAAAATAATTTTGTAATTTTGTAAGGAGCAATTTGGCTTTATGAAATTTCTAACAGAAAAAGAGATCTTAAACAATATAAAGATAGAAAACGAATTTACACATAAGGTAATAGGCAATATAAAACAATATTCATTTTGGATACTTATAGTAATACTTTATTTACCCGTTTTTGTTTACCTTTATACTTCAAAATGGGAGACTATTGATTATACACATGCGTATTTTATCCTGCCCGTGTTTTTCTTTCTTGTATGGCGCAAACGAAACCTTTTCAGTAATAGCGTTCAGGCCACTACCTCTTCTACCTATGCTTCTGCCCTAGATAGGGAAAATGGGCAAAAAGCACTTTGGATTGATGGGTGTCCTTCTTCTCCGTTAGATGGTTTTAGAGAAGTCAGTGGGTGGTCATCTTTCATAAGCAGTTTTATTGGTATTCTCACACTTGTATTTGGGCTATCCATGTTTATCTTTGGTTGGCGACATGGTTATATTTTTTTTAAGACACTTTCCCTGCTTCCGGTTTTGTTCGGTTCAGTAGCCATTATCAATGGATTAAGCATAGCTAGAGCCTTATTTTTCCCCATTCTGTACCTCATCCTTCTTGTGCCAATTCCCCTTGGTCTTATAGATAGTATCACCCTGCCTATGCGTAACGGTGTTTCTATTGCAACAGTGGGGGTTTTAAAATTCTTCCAATATCCAATATCAAGAGAAGGGCTTTTATTATATATTGGCGGTAGTGAATTGTTTGTTGGACAGCCTTGCAGTGGATTTCGTTCTCTGATTACCCTGTTTTCAACGGGTTTAATCTATGTATTTCTGAGTAAAGTAAGCATTTCTAAAAAGGCAATCCTTGCCTTCTCGATAATCCCCCTTGCCCTTCTGGGTAATCTCGTTAGGATAATAATACTCTGTCTTATTACATTTTATTTTGGCGTAGAGGCTGGCCAGGGATTTTTTCATAATTTTAGCGGTATTTTGGTAATTATACTTATTACCATAGGATTGCTGGGTTTGGAATATCTTTTGAGGAAATGGATGCCTAATACTTCCCGGCCTACTGCAAAGGTGCATGTTGTACGGCAAGGAAATGAGCGATACCAATACGCTAATAAAAATTTGTGGATAGTCAATGCACTGTTACTATTTACTATAATCTTTTGTTTCGGTTACGTTAAAACAAGAGAAAAGTATGAAGGATCGGATATCTTGTCACAGTTGGAAATCCCATTAAAAATAAAAAATTGGATTGGTGAAGATGTCGAACAAAGTTTGAATTTAGAAGAATCCAAATACTATTTTATCGCTCAGGCAATACAACGCAAATACACATCAATAAATGGGGAACATCTTTTTTTGACTATTCTGGGTGGGCGCGATTTTCACAATCCAAAGGTTTGTTCAAAAGGTGTAGGTTTTGAAGTTGAGGGATTAAGCGATATTGAATTGCAGACACCAAATCACATGTTTAAAACACATGCAATTTTTACCCAAATGAGAGATGAAGCAGAGGGTTTTATGCTAATTTATTGGTTTTGTGCGGATAAAAAGGTTGTTGATTGGTTTGGAGAAAAAATGAAATCTTTATGGATTTCTCTCATGGATGAAAAAACACCCGGTCTTATGATTCGAATTGATGTGCCTTGTATATCAGCGAATATAAATGATGCGGTACAGTTGGCAAGAAGATTTATCGCAGAGCTAGATCAATCTGCTCCTCAAGAGACAACAGATTGTCTATTTGGTAAAATTGGAAGTTAAAACTAACCTCACGATGCCTTCTCGATTACTAGGTTAAGAGCCTAAAATTCTCAATAGGGGAGTGGAATCTTGCACATTCAACCTTGAAGTAACCAAGAAGTAGAAAAACATGAAAATGAATGAATCAATAACAAACAAACAAACTACAAGTTTCCAAGAAGATTCTGCGAAAGATATAAAAAAGATTGCCAAAGGCGCAGGAATCAGCCTCATTGGCAGCGGTGCAGGAAGAGGACTCTTTTTTGTATCCCAGCTTATCATTGCCCGTTGTTTTAGCGTGGAAATCTTTGGTTTATACACATTAGGTCTTATTGTCTTAAGAATTGCAGACATTATTTCTCGTCTTGGTCTTCACAGCGGTGCGATGAGATTTGTATCGATCTATCGAAAAAATGAACCTCAAAAACTAAAAGGGATTCTCATTAGTGCATTTTTGCTTTCTTTTGTTGGTGGCATTGTTATGGGAGGAGTTGTTTACCTTTTAGCAAGTGTTATTGCAGAAACGATATTTCATAAATCGGCATTAGTCGAACTGATAAAAGCTTTTGCAATATGTGTACCTTTTGTGGCGCCAATGATCGTTATTTCAATGGCAATGCAGGGCTTTCAAACAACAAAATATTCCGTATTGATGAGAGAAATTATACAACCATCAACGAATGTTATTTTGGTAATTTTTTTTGTTATTTTTAATCTAAAAATTTATTGGGTTATTTATGCTTTTGCTCTTTCCCATGCCATAGCGCTCGTTGCTGGATTTTATTTTATTGCCAGGCAATTTCCGACAATAAAAAGAAAAATTCTTAAACCCATTTTTGAAACAAAAAAACTTCTTACCTACTCTGTCCCTTTGTTGTTGAGCGGTTTTTTGGGTTTTTTTTTGCAGTGGGTCGATATTATTATGCTTGGATTCATGAAAACATCTGGAGAAGTGGCCATATACCGTGCCGCATCACAGATTCCTACATTCTTTATGCTCGCTTTGGGTGCAATCAACTCGATTTATGCACCTTCCATCGCTGAAATGTATCATCGGGGACAAATCGTACGAATGGGGAATATTTATAAAACCTCAACTCGTTGGGTCTTTCTCTTGACATTACCCGCTTCGATAATTGTATTTTTTTCTGCCGGAGAAATTTTATCTGTTTTTGGTAACAATTATAGAGAATCAGGAGTTCTGGTCTTACAAACCTTGACTGTCGCGCAGTTTGTCAATTGTGTAACTGGTGGTGTTGCATATACACTTGCCATGACCGGTAGACAAAAAATGGAAATGTTTAACTCTTTAACAACGATTGTGATAAATATTGTATTATGTCATCTTCTTATTCCAAAATATGGTAGTTATGGGGCTGCGATTGCGACGGGTATCTCGATTGCATCTATCAATCTGATACGAATGGGCGAGGTGTATTTTTTGTTCAAGATTCAACCTTATAACATGAGTTTTGTTCAGGGGGTTATAAGCGGAGTAGTTTCCATAATGGCGCTTTATTTTCAAACAATGTATCTGTCTGGATATTCAACTATAATCAGGCTTGTTGCAAATAGTTTTACAGTAATTACCATATTTATTATATTTTGTTTCATAAAAGGGACAAATAATGAAGATAGGCTTATTCTTGAGGCATTGGCAAAAAAAATTAAACTAAAGAAAAGGAAAATTATAGCAACAATGTGAAGTTGTAAACATAACGGAAAACACCTGTATTTTTTATAAAAGAAAATGCCTTAAGAGGCACAACAATGATTTTAAGAAAATTGAAAGTATATATTGATGTGTTTGGTTTTAGATGATTGTATTTTTCTTAATAACTATATTCATTTCAAAAAAAAGAATTATTCTCTAAAAAAGATGTTGTAACTTAGGTATTTAACTTGATTTAAATTTAAAGAGTTGGTTTGGAATTTATATGAATAAATCTACTGGAAAATTTTTCATACTTGGGACACAAAGATCAGGCACAACTTTGCTTCGCTTAATTTTAAATAGTCATTCAAAGATTGCAATACCAAAGGAATCTGTGTTTTTGTGTCCTCTTTTAAAGAAAAAATACCTCAATTTTTTCTTTACCAAGAATTTTTTAAAGTCCTTTGGTGAGTACAATTCGGCAATATCTGTTTTTAAATCATTATATGATGGTTATTATCGTGATTATTTCTCACAACCTTTTAAATATGAAAAAGTTACATTAAGAGATTTAATAGATGATATATTTACGAGCTTTAGCATTAAAGAAGGTAAAAGTATTTGGGGTAATAAGACAACTTCTTTTTTTTCTAAAATTGACCTATTGCACAATTTATTCCCAGAAGCCAAATTTATTCATATTGTTCGTGATGGAAGAGATGTTTTTGATAGCAGACGGAGATTTGATTCTAAATTGACTAATGTGGCTGTTTGTGCGATAGATTGGAAATATAAATTAAATTGTATTGAAAAATCGTTTAAAAAGATATCTTCAAAAAATAAAATTGTAATCCGTTATGAAGATTTATTGGATAATCCAGAAAAGACATTGAAATCCATTTGTTCATTATTAGAAATTGACTATGAAACCAGTATGTTAAATTTTAATATAACTAGTCAACGCTATGCTGCGACAAATCATTCAAAGTTAATATCAAAGCCACTGGACAAGAATAATAAGTATAAATGGAAAAATAATTTAAATAACCAGGAAATAAAAATATTTAACTTGTTAGCAAAAAATAAAATTATTAAATATAATTATGAACTAAAAAATGATGCCCCAAATATTGTAGATATTATAGTTATTCTTAAAAGCTTATTTGTTAACATGACCTTACGATTTATTCAGATTTCACGAACAAAACAAATTATGGAAAGGGGACTAAGAGATATATAGGTGCAAACAAAAAATTACTACGAAATAATTATGACTTTATTTTAAATTAAAAAACTACTCCCACTGTGTGTGCTCAAAAAACTAAAATAATGAGAATTATCACTTTCTTTAACTTGTACAAAATTGTCTTAGCATTTAAAATCTTGCCGGTAATGATATGCTGAAAATTGTAAGAATTGATTAATAAGAAACTTAATAAGCAATATTATTGAATTGATATGATGAGGTATTTATGAAAAATGTAAAACTACCTAATTTTCTAATAGTCGGTGCAGCAAAAAGCGGGACGACGTCACTTTTTTATTATCTGAAACAGCATCCTGAGATTTACATGAGTCCTGTAAAAGAACCAAGGTTTATAACCTCTCAATTTGTAAAATTTCCTTTAAAGGGAATCGGAGACGAAAAAATTGAGAAAGATATTATAAAAAGCTTTGATATGTATAAAAAATTATTTGAAAATGTGAGCAGTGAAAAGGCGATTGGCGAGGCTAGCGCGGATACTCTATATATGTATGCGGATTCAGTTAGACACATTAAAAAATATTTAGGAGATGTAAAAATAATAATTATATTAAGAAACCCTGTAGAAAGAACTTTTTCAAGTTATCAGATGTTCTATGCAACTATGAGAGAATATTTATCGTTTGAGGATGCTCTAAAAGCAGAAGAGCAAAGGAAAAAGATGAATTGGGCTTATGGTTGGCTTTACAAAGATATAAGCTTCTACTATAATCAGGTAAAAACGTACATGGAAAATTTTAAACAAATCAAGATTTATTTGCATGAAGACTTGCGAGCTAATCCTTTGGCTTTGGTAAAAGATTTGTATAGTTTTTTACAAGTAGACACGACTTTCATACCTGATATATCCTTTCAATACAATGTTGGGGGTATTCCCAAAAATTATTTTATTCAAAAACTATTTTCAGGATTCGATGTCCCTAAAAATGTTATAAAACAAATATTGTATTTATTTTTATCTGAGGAATGGGTATGTAGATTAATAGAAAGTTTAAGAAGAAAAAACACACAAAAAATTCAGATGAAACCTGAGACTCGCAATTATCTAAAAGATATATTCAAAGATGATATCCTGAAATTGCAGGATTTAATTAACAGAGACTTATCCCGTTGGTTGAAGTAATTTTATCGTTATATTACAGTCGATTAAGAACCATGTCTGATAAATGTTGAACAAATGTTTATCTCTGTGCTTTTTTTGAAATGATGAGCTTTACTTTCAAAGGTAAATGTAATATGGAACGCAAGGGAGTTATTAATTGCTAGTTACAATTAATGAGAAAAAAGTAAGATTACCTGATTTTTTAATTGTAGGGGCGGCAAAGAGCGGCACTACCTCGCTCTATCATTATTTAAAACAACATCCTCAAATATTTATGCCAAACAATAAAGAGCCATGGTTTTTTTCATTTAATGGATTAGCAAAAATAAATGAAGAAATATTTGACAGGAAACAAGGGATTGTAACTGATTTTAATGAGTATTTAAACTTGTTTAAAAATGCAAAAAATACACAGATATTTGGAGAAGCATCAACTGTTTATCTGTACCTATATGAGGAAACAATAAAGAATATAAAAAAGTATTATTCTGATTGGAAAAATCTAAGAATTCTGATAATTATTCGTAATCCAGTAGAACGAGCATTCTCGCATTATCTTGACGATTCCATAAGTGGCTCGTTGAATATGAGTTTTGAAGAAGTAATAGAAAAATGGCGGTCAAAACAGTTGTCAAGATTTTATAACTATATCGATTATGGTTTTTATTACAACCAGATAAAAGCATATATGGACAATTTTGATCAGGTAATGGTGTGTCTTTTTGATGATTTAGAGATGAATCCTTTGCGACAGGTTCATGACGTATTCAATTTTTTCAAAATATCTGATTTTTTCGTACCCGATACCAGTCTTAAGTACAACAGTTCAACAGGTGCTAAAGGAAGTATCATTAAAAGTAGATTTATCCGTGACCTTATAAACAAACCAAACTATTTTAAAAAAATTATTACAACGTTATTGCCAGTGGGATTCAGGGTTAGAATGGAAAATGTGGTTTTTGAAAAATTAACATGTAAACCACGGATGGAAAATAACACAAAAAAATATCTTATAGAGATATATAAAAAGGATATTTTAAAATTACAAGATTTAATAAATAGAGATTTATCTAATTGGCTAAATCATGCTTATAGTGAGGAAAAAATAATTAAGTGACTTCAGCATTGTCCGGTTAGGGAATTGCGAAAGAGCGTCCCTGTTGTTCTTTGAGATTGTGAATATCTGCCTGGTGACAGACAGGAGTTGATAGGCCAGAGTCGAGATTGCGGGCTTCATTTTGAATTC
>WBZR01001565.1_pt1 | contig 27765 bp, 30 predicted proteins | sample 5204231 | NCBI WGS metagenome assembly WBZR01 (sample SAMN12412403, study PRJNA552823) | activated sludge metagenome | isolation source: activated sludge from anammox sidestream of wastewater treatment plant... | place: USA: Virginia | collected 2017-08
AGATTCGCGCCTATCTTTCTACTGCCCGCAAAAATGGCGTCAAGGCTCTTGCCGCTTTGAGCCTTGCTTTTGCTGGCTCTCCTTTTTTGCCCGATTTTGTTGCTCCGCTACCCTGAGCAGTTACGAATTTTTTCTAACAAACCCTTGAAAATTAGTTAGCAATGTGCTAACATGCAACAGTGTACAAAATCATCATCAAAAAAGAAGCTGCAAAATCGTTGAACAGGCTTCCACGCAACGTGGCAAAAACAATTCGTGAAAAATTGGAAGCCATTGCCGCTGATCCGTATGCAGAACATCCGAATGCAAAGAAACTTCAAGGCAGAGAGGGCTATCGTTTGAGAGTTGGTGATTGGCGTGTAATTTACGAAATTCAAAATGATCAACTGGTGATATTGGTTTTGAAAGTCGCTCCACGTGGAGAGGTGTATCGATGAAAGAAAATTTACAATTGATCGAACGAGACGGCAAGCCTGAATGGGCTGTGCTTCCCTATGATGAATATCTCAAACTCCTTGAACAAGCAGAGATGCTGGAAGATATTCGCGATTACGATAAGGCGAAAGCGGAAATTGAACGCGGCGAAGATGAACTCATCCCCGCCGAGGTTGTTTACGCCATCCTTGACGGCGAGAATCCAATCAAGGTCTGGCGTGAACATCGCGGGATGACCCAACAACAACTGGCAGACGCGGCGGGAATTAGCAAGCCGTATCTCTCGCAAATTGAAACAGGCAAACGAACAGGGGCAACTGATATATTGTCAGCGATTGCTAAGGCTTTGGACGTGTCACTGGATGAAGTTGTAGAACGAGAGAAAGGGTAAAAATTGGCGGCAAAATAGCCGCCTTTTTATTTACCCAACTCTGTCCTTATCCCCTCCTCAAACGCCAGCGGACTGAACCCGAAATCCCTCTGCGCTTCGGCATAACTGAAATCTTTGTTCTCGTTCAGCCGCAGGACTTGTTCCGCTTTGATTGGAAAAGGAATCCGCAAACGCTCGAAGAGACTCAGCAAAGCAACGACAGGCTTCGATGGGATGTGAAGTTTCCACACGCGCTTATTCGTCGCTTTGGCAATCGTATCAATGACTTCGTTGTACGTCAGCGGATGTTTCCCTGCGATGTTGTAACTCTTGCCGATGGTCTTGTCGTTCGACACACAACTCACCACCGCTTGCGCGACATCATCTACGTAGATGGGCTGTTGCAAAGACTTTCCATCGCCGAAAACAGGAATAATTGGAGAGACTCGTATAAAGCGAATCTGTCGCCACATATTTCGGTCGCGTGGACTGCCGTAGATCATCGTCGGGCGCAGGATGGTGTATTTCAGTCCGCTCGTTTCGATGGCAAGTTCCGCCGCCACGCGGACTTTCTTGCTCTTGGCATTCAACTGCGTGAAGATGGCAGTTGTGCTGATGAAGACCGCGCGTTTGATGCCTGCGTCTTTCGCGGCGCGGATAATCGAGTCCGCGTGACCGAAGCCGAGCGAGGCGATGTTGACGAGGGCGTCCGCGCCTTGCATGGCGGAGGTCAAAGCTTGGGTATCGGATAAATCTCCCAGCGCCCATTCAATTTTGGGATCGGAAAGAGTCGAACGATCGCTGGAGGCGCGGTGAAGACAGCGGACTTCGTATCCGTTGTTGAGGAGGAGAGGGACGACGCGCGAGCCAGTGAATCCCGTCGCGCCTGTGACAAATAGTTTCATAATCATCTTTTGCCACAGAGACACAGAGAACGCAGAGAAAATCTTTTAAAAAATCTCTGTGGCTCCGTGTCTCCGTGGCTAATTCTTTTTCACTAACTTCTCGAGCAATTCCAACGTCTCATTCAACTTATCGCGTCGATCAAGATGCTTAACCAAATACTCGCGGGCGTTTTGCCCCATTTGTTGGACAATATCCACATTCTTTGAAAGATCGAGGATCGTTTCGGCAAGTGTTTCATCGTCATTCGGTTGGACAAAGACTCCGCCATACGAAGATTCAATTAATTCCCGTGTGATTCCATCAATGACGAGCACGGTGGCGCGTCCCGCCGCCATATAGTCGAAGACTTTGTTCGGGTAGGTGGTGCGGAACATGGGAATATCTTGAAGGATGGCGAGACACACATCCGCCGAGGCGACGACGCGCGGCATGTCTTTTTTAGGGCGGACGCCTGTAAAGGTGACGTTTGTGAGTTTCATCCGTTTCGCTTCGTTTTGTAGGCGTGGGCGTTCTTTGCCATCACCGAAGAGGACAAAATGAATTTTGTCGTACGGCTTCAAGCGTTCCGCCGCGCGGAGGATGGTGTCAATATCGTTTGCTTGTCCCAACGCGCCAGCGTACAACACGATGAATTTATTCTGCAACCCCAGATCGGCGCGAATGGATGAGCCGTCCACTTGCGGGTTGAACATATCCACGTCTGTGCCGTAGGGGATGAAAGTGATCTTCTTTTCAAGCACGCCTTTGCCGATCATGTACTCTTTGTACGCGGGAGAGTTCACCAAAATATGGGTCGCGCGCGCGTACAAGAATTTCTCCAGTCGACGTCCCAGCGCAATGACAATCGGATTCTTCAACACGCCCATGCTCACGCCGAACTCGGGCCACAGATCGCGCACTTCGAGCAGGAACGGCTTGCGTCGAATCCATGCGACGAACCACGCGGAAACGGCTTGAAAGATCGGCGGCGTGGTGCCTAGAACCAAGTCCACATCGTTTACCCGAAAAGAAGTCCACACCGAACTGAACATGAAACTGAAAAACGAAATCACGCGCCAAAAATAACTGCGATGCAGAGCGGGATAAATATACGCGCGTAAAACCCGCACACCGTCAATGATCTGCTCGGCGAAAACTCCTTTGCGTTCAACAGTCCGCTTACCCGTTTGATAGTTCAAATCGCTGGCAACGATGACCAGCTCGTGTCCGCGCGATTGCAAAAATTTTGCCAACTCGAAATGACGCGTGTGTCCTGGCTCATCGGGCGAGACGAAGGCTTGATTGATCAGCAGTATCTTCATTGGGAGCGATTATAAATTATTTGCGTACCGAGGCGACGAACTGCCGAAGAACAACGAATCAACTCGAACTGGCAAAATGCGGCGTGAATAGAGGATGATCAAAATCTATAATACTCAGCACATCCATCAAGCATATTATCGTTTATAATGACCCCGCAGGAGAAATTCGCCTGACAACATATATAAATTCGAAAGGAATATCTTATGAGTTTTTTCAGCAAAATCCTAAGCAAGTTGGGTATCGGTAAGAAAGAGGAAGAGCCCGCAAAAAGCGCCGCCGCCGCGGTTGCGCCAAAACCCGCTCCTGCCGCGAAACCTGTTACCACGCCCGCCTTCAGACCGCGCGAAATGGAAAAGGACGACGCGGTCCTGCGAGGTCCCGCGGCTGTCGCGCCGAAAGCCATCTCTGAGGTGGATGTGGTTGCGAAACTTGAGGGTCTCGCTCAGGCAAACCCCGCCAAACTCAATTGGAAAACCTCGATCGTGGACTTGCTCAAACTCCTCGACCTCGAATCCAGTTTCGATGCTCGCAAGGAACTCGCCACCGAACTCGGTTGCCCCGCCGATCTGATGGGCGACTCAGCCAAGATGAACACCTGGCTTCACAAGGAAGTCCTCAAGAAGATCGCCGCAAACGGCGGCAATATTCCGAAGGAATTGCTCGACTAAAAGAGTCGGATCGACTAACAGCGCAGACGGATATATAACGTCTGCGCTGTTTTTGTTTGCGGACGCGGCGCTTCGCCTCCCCCTTGCGGCTGGGTCGCCACTGGCGAATCAGCCCTCCCGTCGGGCTGACTCGGGCAAGTCATCCCATAAACATTCTTGCAAAGAATCCAGTTTGAGAGTCTTTGAGAGTCCAGCGGGATAGAATTACCCTTGCGAAAGGAAAGCAACCATGGAAATCCCAAGACACTGGAGACTCAAGAAACAACGCTACGGGCTGGTCGGCGAGGTGTGCCCGCATTGCGATTACAAAATTTTCCCCCCGCGCGACGTGTGCCCGAACTGCGGCGACGAAGCCAAGGAACTTTATACCTTCAGCGGCAAAGGCGAAGTGTATTCATTCACCACCGTGTACGAAGCCCCCGCAGGCTATGACGCCAACGCGCCTTACACTGTTGCGTTGGTAAAGTTGGATGAGGGCCCCATGATCACCGCGCAGTTAACAGACGTTGACAACAACGCCGTCGAGATCGGCATGCCCGTCGAAATGGTGACGCGCAAGATGCGCAACGACGGCGATGAACGCGGGTTGATCGTGTATGGGTATAAGTTTCGACCTTACCGATATATGCCAAATCAAGCATAGTTGACTTGGCATCCTGATCAAGGATCGCAAGAAGGTTTAGGCGAATATCGACCATAATTTTACGATTTCTGTCGATAGTTGCGCGATGAACTAAAGTATCAACCATCTGCTTCTTTAGCAAAAAGACTTGATGTCGCTCCTCATCATTCTGGGGAGCGGCATTTTTTAATTCCTCAACCCCAATTCGCAAATCCTCCAAATACTCCATAAATTTCTCTTCCCAATCATTGAGGGAATTAAGATTAATACGCTGCCCCAGAGAAGATAGTTCATGCTTTAAACTTAATTCCTGCATGGTCATTGCGCCTAATTGGTTTTCTATATCGGTGGCGGTAATCTTTCCCTGTCGAGCCCAGGTGATCAGTGACTGCCGTTCATTTGCAAGCGCCTCCATTTCCTTTTCAATCCTTGCTCTTTCCTCATGAATATTGGCTGCACTGGCACGTAATTCTTCAACCAGCTGGTGTGCTTGCGCAAAAAGATACTCAGGGCAACCAGCCCATAAAATCATACCAGAGAGAAGTAGACAGAACGTGGCAAAATAGAGAAAGAAGAGGCAGCCATGAAGAAGTCGAAATTTTCAGAAAGCCAGATCGTGAGCATCTTGAAGGAAGCGGAAGTCGGCGTATCGGTGGAAGATCTGAGCCGCCAGCACGGGTTTAGCAAGGCCTCGTTCTATAAATGGAAGTCCAAATACAGCGGCATGTCGGTCAGTGAACTGAAACGGCTGAGAGAGCTGGAAGAAGAAAATCGGCGTTTGAAACAGATGTATGCGAACTTGAGTCTGGAGCATGAAGCGCTCAAGGATATCATCGAAAAAAAACTCTAAAAGTGAAAGAGCGGCGTGAGTTGGCAAACTATGTGATGACCGAACGCGGGCTGAGTGAGAGACAAGCCTGTCGGACAGTGAACTTGAATCGCTGCAGCTATCGTTACCAAGCCAGGAAACCAGAGGATCACGAGATTGTACAGGAACTGCGCCAACTGGCGGAAAGTCTAGGGTAATCGCATTTGAAAATCTCGAGGCTCAAAACACGGTGTTTTGCCTTCGAATCCGCTAATCTGCGCGAATTTTTCCGAGAAAGATTAGCGTGAATTCGTGAGGATTAGCGGACAAAAAATCCAAATGCGATTGCCCTAGCGGAAAGTCAGCCGCGCTGGGGCTGCCGAAAAATGACGGATTACTTGAGGAATGCGGGTCATCGGTGGAATCACAAGCGCATTCGCAGGGTTTACCGTGATTTGGCATTGAATTTGCACAGAAAACCCAAGAAACGGCTGGCGGCCAGGACTGCGCTGGCACTCCAAACGCCAGCGCAGTCTGACTTGACCTGGTCCCTGGATTTTATGAGTGACAGTCTTTCCAGCGGCAGAACCATTCGGACCTTGAACATTCTGGACGACTACAACCGCGAAGCTCTATGGATCGAAGTCGATCATTCATTGCCAGCCGAACGAGTGGTGCGCGTGTTGGAAAATCTTCTGCTCGGGCGGGCCGCGCCCAAACAAATTCGTATGGATAACGGCCCGGAGTTGATCTCCCAACGATTGGATCGCTGGGCAAAAGAGAAACAGATCGAATTGCTCCACATTCAGCCTGGCAAGCCTGCTCAAAACGCATATATCGAACGCTTCAACCGCACCTACCGAGAAGATGTTTTGGATGCCTATTTGTTTGACGACCTTGAGGAGGTTCGCCTGATCACAGAGCGTTGGCTGGAAGTCTACAACACCATTCGTCCGCACGAGGCTTTACAGGGCTTGTCGCCCCGCCAGTATGCAATTCAAAATGCCTGACTTTGTCTATTTATCCCTGGTATATAAATTGGGTACTTGACATGAAAAGCTGAGCAATGATCGGTCAGGAGAATCGAGTGAGTCAATCCGCAAGCGGGTGCAGGAGGCAAGAGACATTCAGCAAAAACGTTTCTCTGATCACAGGTCGGACATTATCTGCAATGCCGACATGCGTGTCAAAGAAGTTCGTCAGTTTTGCAAATTGCAGGATGAAGGTCAGAGCCTGATGCGAGCGGCGATGAGTCAAATGGATCTGTCGGCGCGGGCGTACCATCGCATCCTCAAACTCGCGCGCACCATCGCGGATTTGGCAGGGAGCGACGACATCCAGTCCGCGCATTTGGCGGAGGCGTTACAGTATCGTCCGAAGTTGATGCAGGGCACGGTATGATGGGATAATTCTGGATTTCTATCTTTACGCCTCAAGTAGAACCCAGCGCCAGAATTACATAAAGCACAACATCGCCCCACAAATGCATAAACACTGGCACAGCGAGTCCTTTTGTTTCAACCATCGCCTTGCCGAAGAGGACGGCGACCAGTGTGAGATACACCGCGCCTACGGCTCCAAAGGAAACGCCGCCGTAGTAATGTCCCAACCCAAACCAGAGCGCCATCAGCCAGACGGATTGCCTTTTGCCGATAATTTGCCATAGTTGGGAAAGAGGCGCGGCACGGAAAGCCATCTCTTCGCCAAAGGCGTTCATTACAGCAAGCACCAGCACCATTGGAAGAATGGGGAGGATAGCGGCAATCGTTATTGACAGGGAATTCATGGCAAGGATACCCGCAGTGAACAACGCGGTCAGAAGGAGCGCAATCAGCGGACCTGCGATCTTCCAGGGGAGACGCATTCCTTCCGCGCGTGCGTTGATATTTCCGAAAGCGAAAAAGAAATCGCCGCGTTTTCGCCCCATCAAGGCAAGGATGCCTGCAAGTGTCAGCGCCATCAGAACCACTCCCAATCTATCGCCGAAAGACCTGGTAAGCCACGGTTTCTCCTCCCCGAACCAGGAAAGCCAGGTCGAAGTCTGTTGAAGCAGTGACAGTCCAATAGTGACTACGTAGACCATGGTCATGATCAGGAAATAACCTCGCAGCGCTCTTACGGTTGTCCATAGATAAGTGAGCGCAACAAATGCTGCGCCGATGATGATCCACCACCACAGACTCCAATCGGAGGAGGAAATGACTCCCATCTCGCTGAGAATGATTTGAGGTAAACGACTGAGCAACAAGGTGCCCAGCCAGGCGGTCAGGATTAACATTGTTCGCGATGCAGTTGATGCGCTAAGCGCTTCATTCCCTTTGGCAACGCCTTCAGACGATAATTCGTTCATGAGATTCTCCTTTTGAATTGGTAAATGGTTGAGACAGATCGCGGAGTAAATGCAAACCGTAAAGAGCGAGCGGAAGCATGAACAGGCTCAACAACAGCCATGATGACGAGTTCGCTTCCGCGCCATTGTTCGTGAGATTGAGGTAACCAGCGACATTCCATACGCCGTGGAAGAAAGCCGCGGGGTAAATGCTTCCTGCCCTCAATATCAACGCTCCGAAGAAAATGCCCAGCAGAGTCGCAACGGCAATTCGCAAAAGAACTATGGGCAACGGCTCACCAGCAAGGTAGATGATGTGCATCCCGCCGAAGAAGAGTGAGGAAACCAGGACGCTCTTGAGAACGCCTCGGTTTGCGCCGCCCCAGGCGCGGACTAACCTGTGCATGACCAAACCTCGAAATGAGGTTTCTTCCAAAAAAGCATGTGCCATCAGGAACAGGGTTACGATGCTCATGAATAATGGGTCCGAGAAACTGAAATCGAAGTTTCCCGTCATCGCGTAGGCTGACACAGCAATGGAATATGCCAGTGGGAAGAGGAGAAAAAACCATGTCCGCCGTTGTCCCAGCGAGGTAAAACCTGCTGAATGTAACCAGCCCAGGCGCGCGAGAACGATGAGCAGGATAAAGATCGAAATCAGCCTGCCGATTGTGCTTCCGATGTACCAGCCAGTGGTTTCTGCAGCTAATGCCCTGCCGACGAGAATGGATATCGCCAAGACGAGCAAAATAAAAACGATGGTGACGACGAGACCGAACTTCATCGGATGTGTATTTGCGAGAGATTTGAATTCAGGCATTATTGGTCCCTCCCGAAATGCTCGCAAAACTCTTGCCCGGAACGAGTTTTCCCACAATAAATACCAGGAACAAGCCTGTCACGACAACGCCAATCCACATCAGGCTTAATGAAGCCATCAGATCTGGCGGGATTTCAAAAAGGTTTGTGGCTAATGCGGTCGTATGCAGGAATGCAGACGGCCAAATTGTTCGATTGCCAATTTCAAACAAATACGCGGTTGGGTAGGCAGCGAGGATCGCCAGAAGAATCGCCGCGATGGCAACAGGGATAGGAAGCCATAGGAGCAGGAGCAGATGCATCGCGCCGAACAGGAGCATGGAAAGCGTGGCGGCTTTCCAGAAAGCGCGTTCTCTTCGCAAGAAGTTGAAGACAAAGCCGCGGAAGAGCGTTTCCTCGGCGATGCCTACTCCAGTGATGATGCCGATCAGAATCCAGAGCCAATTGTTTTGAAGCGACAATTTTATATTCGAGAGGGCTGAGTACATGGGAAAGAATGCCAGCATAAATATGCTGATCACAACAGCCATTGCCGTCACACGCCAGTTCGGAATGCCAAAACCCACTTCTCGAAAGGATTCAGCGAGTGATGTTTTTCTTAGTGAACTCCAAGCCATCGTCGCTCCACTGACGGTGGCGAGGCAAATCATAATCCGCGCCCAGGTCCAATCGAGCGTTGAAGTGAGCAAGCCCAGACCGTAAAATACCGCAAAGAGGAGGCTGAAAGTTAATAGAAATGGGATGGTTTGGGTATTGGATTTCACGTTATTCCTCTTGTATCTTTCAGCGCCACGGATATCGCCCGCGAGTTGTATTACATTTGTCGAGCGGTTGATCATTTCTTCCTCTGACTAATTTCGCAACTGCCTTGCCCTACCGATAAAGGATGCGGCAATCAAGACAAGCGATAGTGGGATGAAGAATCCGATGTTGCCGTCGCTGTTCGCGCCGTAAAAATCCACCGCGTCCACTTTGTTGATCGTCAAATACCACAGTGAGATGTACAACACTTCAAATAATTTTGAACTGTTGCTCCAAACGCCCAACGCCAGGGCGAGACTTGGGATGAACAGCGCGGCAGAAAACCAGGCGAGCAGACCGGCGCCATCTCCTGTACTCAACAACTTTAGCGCGACTCCGCCGCCTGTCAACACGGTGACGATAAAGCCCGCCAGCCACGTTGCGGGGAGTTGTCTTGTCAGCGGCGCGGCGGAGGAGAAGACCATCTGTCCAACATTGTGTCGCATCTCGCGGCTTCCCATGCCCGACCAGATCAGGATGGGCAAGAGCCAGGTGATCGGGAGAATATAGGCGCGCACGGGTTCAGGTTTCATGAACAGCGCGGCGACGATCAAACTGCCTGCAACCACGAACCACCACCAGCGCAGTCCTTTGAGCAGGAGTTTCAATTCGAGGAACAGGACGCGGGTAAAGGCGAATCCATTGGGGGGCGCGGCAAGCGGAGTCAGACGAACGGGGGCTAAAGATCGAGGTGTTGGAACAGGCTTGCCCTGAGTTTGACCGAAGGGCTGAGGTGTCGGAGGCGAAGCGTGGGATTTTGTCCGCACAAAATTGAGACGCGAGGAGTCGAAGCGGTCAAAGAAAATGGATGAGATCATTGCCAGCAGGAGCGCAACTCCAAAGAAAGCGAATCGCATCAGAACGATATCGGGAGTCCATTCCACACCAGACCAGGGGAATGCGCCTTTGATCGGATCGCCTGTGGAACCGATGACAAATCCGCCGTCGTAATCGGGAAAAGCCGCTCTTGCCGCTTCACTCATACTCTGCTGGAGAAGGTGGAAACCTACAGGGTCGAGGGCGTGATTACTTCTGCCGGCTGTAATCGCCATGGAGATGATAAAACCAAAAAGAATGAAGTAGGCGAGGTTCCCAAACCCGCCCTGCAGAAAGCCGATACTTTCAAATAAAACTGCCAGCGCGGCGGTCAGCGCCAGCATGGGCAGGGCGATAAAGAGAAACGGAAAGAGCAGCGCGGCAAAATCAAACTGCCTGCTTTCGCCTGCCAGCCCCTGAATAGCAAACGCAGCCATCGCGAGGACAACGACCATTGCAATAAACACGGCAAAGTTGCTGAGCCATTTGCCGATCGTATACAGTGGACGTGTGAGCGGCGTGGATGCCATGATCTGACCGACGCCAGTTTCGTGGTCGCGCGCCACGGAACCTTTTACGAGATAAAAACCAAACCAGCCCAGCATGAGCGAAGCGATGATCGCCATCATGCCGCCCACCCAGGCGGAGTTGAATTCTCCGCGATAGTCTCCGAGTTGTACGGTGAAATTTCCAATTGCCGCCTGATAACCGAGGAAGACCATCGATCCCAGCGTGACGAGAAAACTGTAACGGCGCACGCGTTCGAAAAAGTCGGCGCGGGCGATGTGATAAACGATGCGCGCCCGGTTCATGACTTGCCTCCGATAAAATACAAATATGCATCTTCGAGATTCGGACTCACGCTTCCTGCCCGGACCTCGGGTTGGCTCGCGCTGACCACGCGCACCTGCACGCCATCGCTTCTGCGGATCGTCCCGCTGACGATATGTTTCTGCTTGAGCGCCATCAGTTCATCGCTTGGCACGATCCACTCCCAGACCTTGCCTTCCAATTCTTTCAGCAGGTCTTCTGGCGCGGCGGTTCGCAAGAGACGACCTTGATGGACGAGCGCGATCCGGGTTGCCGTTGCTTCGACATCGGAAACGATGTGCGTGGAAAGGATGACGATTCGTTCGCCCGCGAGGTCTGACAGCAGATTCCGAAACCTGACTCTCTCCTCGGGGTCAAGCCCTACGGTCGGCTCATCCACGATGAGGAGTTGCGGATCGTTCAACAACGCCTGCGCGATGCCGACGCGTTGTTTCATCCCGCCTGAATACCCGCCTAGTGGACGTTTTGCCGCGTCCACGAGATTGACCACTTGCAGCAATTCATCGATCCTTCTTTTCGCGGATTTGGAATCCAAACTCTTGATCGCCGCCATGTATTCGAGGAACTCGACCGCAGATAGATTCGGGTACACGCCGAAATCTTGCGGCAAATACCCGAGCACGTTACGCAGGGTATCGGGTGAGCGGGTGATGTCCGTTCCATTCCACGTAACTGCGCCGGATGTGGCTTTGGTGATGGTCGCCAGAATGCGCATCAGCGTGGATTTGCCCGCGCCGTTGGGACCGAGGAGACCTAGCACACCGGGACCGAGTTCGAGCGAGAAATCCCGCAAGCCCCAGTGCTTATTGTTGTATTGTTTGCTCACGTTTTGGATGCTCATCATCATCGGCTGGACCTGCACGGCGGATGTGAATGTTGTTTTGAGTTGTGTGGAGGTTTGAGTAGTCACGATGAATTCTCCGTTCTGTTACTTGATTCTTGCCTGCCTTGCGCTCACCAGTTCTGTTTCTCTAAAGGGTCGCGTTGCAGGTTAATGCCGAAGAGGAAGATCAAAATGAAAGCCACCGCAAGAGACACAATCGCCTGCGCCCAAATTGCCTGTTCGATGGCAAGCCCAGAGAGCAGGAATTGAGGGGAGTAATTAAATACCAAATGGAATAACATCGCCATTGCGAGACTACCTCGTGTGTGAACGAACAGCCACGTCATTACCACGGAAAGTCCCAATGGAACCAGAAACGTCGGTATCCAGGGTCTGCCGTCAACCAGACCGATGCCGATATGTAGGATGCCCCACAGGATTCCAATGATCAGGGCGGAAGCGAGCGGCGAACGATTTGCCAGTAACCTGGGCAGGGCATATCCTCGCCAGCCCAGTTCCTCCAAAACGGAGACGAGCACGATCAGAATTAAGTTGGCGATCAATTGCGAGGAGGCTGGAACGCTGAACTGGATTTTGGGAGACCACCCCAGGAGAAATACCAACACATCAGCCAGCAGAATGATCCCCACAGGCATGACCAACGCAATAACATACCATTGGAGACCGATCCGCCATTGAAATAACTTCTTCAACAACATCGCCGGGCTCTTTCTTCCTTCGGCTAGGGCGGTAATCAGGACTGCCAGCGTTGAAGGCACCAAAAGCAACAGCAAGGCAATCAACGCCGTGGGAAGCGGCAGGAACAGAGCGATGGCGAGGCTGATGAGCGGAGTCAGGATGAGGAATATCGTCAGAGAATGACGCTCGAAAAAAGTTGGTTGTGTGTTCATGGGAATTTACTCCTTCTAAAGAGTTTGCTTTGTGGAAACACTTACTGTGCCACCGTTGCAGTTTTCTTCACTGGGTCCCCCTGCAAGCTCGAACCGTATAACAGGATGATGACAAGAGCTAGTACAACGGTAACCGCAGCCAACAACCAGGAGCTTTGTGCGGGAGGCACTCCGCCGTTCAAGAAAACAAGGAAATTTTGGACGGCATGATGGAGGATGACAATGAAAAGGCTGCCGCGCGTGTTGATAAATAACCAGGTGAGCACGACGGATAATGCAACGATAAACAACAAGGTCGCCATCCAGGGCATCCCTGCGTTCATCTGTCCGGGCAGAGTCAAGCCGAGGTGCAGGATTCCCCAGGGAATTCCAATGATCAATGCGGAAACGAGAGGCGAACGATGTATTAGCAGTCTCGGCAGGGCATACCCGCGCCAGCCCAGTTCCTCCATAATGGCTCCGAAGAGGGTAAAGACCCCAACCATCAAAAACTGCTGAGGCGACCAGGGGTACAACTGGATAGTCGGAATCCATCCGAAGAAGACTGCCAACAGACTTACCGATAAGCGTAATGCCAACGCCAATCCCAGAGCAATGAAAATCCACTTGATGCTGACTCGCAGGAATAGTTTTTTCAACAGCGCGCCCACGCCTTTGCCTCCATCAGCCAGCGAGGTGAGGATGATTGCCAGAAGCGCAGGGACAATCACCAACAGCAAAGGGGTAACTTCGGCAGGAAGCGTCAGAACAAGCGGGATAGCGAGGCTGATTAACGGAGTCAGCATGAGAAATAGCGGCAGTGAATAACGCTCAAGAAAAGTTGATTTTGTGTTCATGAACATATCTCCTTCCATTCGATCTTCAGCGGATACCGTGTTCACGGAAAGCAGAGTCAAACCCAGACTGCTGATGCGTTTGAGGACGCCTTGCAAAGCGGCTTGATCTGGAAGGGAACCCGTGAGCAGGGCATCACCGTCATTCTGGTTGGTGATGGTGAAGTCCTCAAACCAGCTCGCCAGGGTCTCATCGAGATGACCCTTGACTCTGATTCGATAGAAGGCAGGCTTATCCATTTGCGGCTCGTTCACCGGTTCTGCTGCCTTTCGCAGGATTCTTTCCAATCATGCCCAAATGAGTATTCTGGAACGCGTCCGGATATTTCAAGCCGTATCCTAAGACGCGATCGAGGCTGGAGTGACCGAGCAGAAGTGTCCCTGCGAACATCAGCGCGGGATTGCCGGTCAGGTAGCCCAACACATAAAGGACCACCGAAAGCCCTTTGTGGTGGACCAGGTTATAGGTCCATGAGCCGACGCGGGGTCCCATCAAATATCCGAGCATACTCAGATCAGGCGCCAGAAACAGGAGTGCATAGGCAGTCCATCCGTAATCCAATCCAGAAAAGAGATAGAGCGCGAGACCGAATAAGGAAAGTTCTTCCAGTTTAAGCATGTTTTTCATGAGATCTCCTTATAAGTCACGCCTACGCTAAAACCTGCTGTGATCCTGAGTTGATAAGAGTTGAACTTGATCATTCGTCACTGAGTTTTTTTGATGATTACGGCGTCGTCAAAGTGATCGCGCCCAAGCCAGTCTCCAGTTTCAGGGTAAGGGTGTGCGGCGCGGTTCCATACGCCTTATTGACGTATCCGTTTTCAGCCACGATCAACCCGTTTGCGCTCACGTTGTTAAAGGTATCCACATCAACAAAAACGCCCATGTCCGCTGGCAGGTTCACGGTCAATTGACCCACGCCTCCTTGAATGGAAGCAGTTACATCGTGATCCCAATTCCCATCAAGGTTAACGTTTGTATTGCCAACCCCGCTCTCGATTTTCAACGAGGTCAAATTCAGGCTGCTTAAATTGAATTCATTATTCCCCGCGCCGCTGCGGATGGTGAGATCCAATGGAACATCGTTCGTGAGCAACAGCGTCCATTCATTGATCAATCCGGTGACCACCGGCGCCTGATCGCTTCCCGGCTGACTCACAATGAGCTCGCCCTGGTCGCCATTTTCAGCGTAGTTAACCTGGGGTTTCCATAGATCCACGTTATATCGAAAGTCTGCATCCATCAAATTTTCGGCTCCGCCTTGAACCGTCAATTCACCTGCGGCAAATTCCACTTGAACTTTGGCAGAGGTAGCGGATGTTAATTCGACAGACTGCGACTCCGTCCTTACATCATTCACAGAGGTCGTCCAGCGGTTACAACTGGTCAGCGCGATCCACAGCGCAAAAACCGCAAACACGCTCTGTTTGGTAGAAGTAACTTTTTTCATTTCATTCTCCAATTCTCAAATGTCACACCTGCGCTGGCGTACGGCGCCAGTGTTGCGAGCCATAGGCAAAGCAATCTCTTCGCCGAACGATGAGAGCGCTTCAGGGAATCACTCCTTCGACTATGCTCAACGAAGGAGTCAGGACGCGCCCTCGCAATGTCATACGTAAATCAAAACTCTTCCCGCCCGAAGCGCCACAGCGCCATAACGGTCATAAGCGCAATCCCGATGGCGGTCGCCAGGATCGGCACGGGCCAAATGGGAGGTAAAGAACTTCCAAGTGCCAAACCCGCCGCAATGTCCGGCAGGGGCCACGGGGTTACGATCAAAACCTGCATGGGGATGAACCCTTTAAGCAATAAGCCGGTCATGATGAAACCGATCCCGATTCCGGCAATTGGACCGCGGCTGTTATAGAATGTGCCCAGCATGAGAGTTAGCGTCAGATAGAAAAGCTGTCCAAGCACGACGATGCCTACTCCGTATAAGAACGGGAGCAGCGGAAGCGGCACGGGAATCAATGCTTTCACAGTGAAAAAGAAAATGGTGGAAGGGATGAGAATCGCCGTGACAAAGAATCCAATCGCATACGCCAGCGTCTTTGCCAATATGAATGCGGCGCGCGACACCGGTTTGGACATCGCCCAGGCCGCCGTTCCCAACTGTTTCTCGCCCACGATCGCTCCCTGGACGGTGATGACGGTTCCCATCCCGATGATCCCAACGCTCATGGGCAGGAACGTTTGAACTACTTCCTGTAACAACACATTCGGCGCCATAGATTCGGTCAACGCCACGATGGTGGAGATGCCGTTCAGAATGAGCACCCATATCAGAGTTTGCACCCACCAGGTTCGCGTGCCCCACCATTGCCCCAACTCCTTGCGAAGCATGTTTCCAAATCCGCCCAGCCAGACGCGCTCGCGAACAGGGGTCAACCCATGCCTCGCGGCGAGAATACGATCCTGGTTTCCAACTGATTTCGATTGCGCGTTCATTTCTTTGACTCCTCTCCGACCATGCTTAGGAAGACTTCTTCCAGGTTGTGCGTCTTGCGACCGAAACTTTTCACGCTGAGATTTCGATCTTCCAGGATGAGGCGCAGCATCTGATCCTCTGCGGCATTCTCATCGCTGACGTTCACCTGCCAATTGACCAATCCGTTATTGGACTCAACGTTCAACGACCGCACCCAGGGCTGGTTCGCCACCCGAGCCTGCGCCCCGCTGACATCTCCCCGGACGGTCACGTTGTAAACAATGGAGGAGCCGCTTCCACTCAACAGTTCCTGGATCGGCGCCTCTGCCACCAGCCCGCCGCGATTCAGTATGGCAACCCGGTCACTGACCCGCTGAACGTCGTCGAGGATGTGAGTGGAGTAAAAGATCGTTGTATGTTTGCGCAGGGACTCCATCACCGTTAATACATCGCGCCTGCCCTGCGGGTCGAGAGCCGCGGCTGGTTCGTCCAGAATCAGGAGGTCGGGGTAATTCACCTGAGCCTGGGCGATCCCCAGGCGTTGGCGTTCACCTCCAGAAAAGCCTTTGATCGCGCGGTCGGCTTTGCCCTCCAGCCCGACCAGCCCCAGCGCTTCTTCGATGCGCGCTTCGATCAAGTCGCGAGGTCCGCTATAAAAGAAGCGCGCTGTATACCGCAGGGTCTGGCGGGCAGTCATGTGTTCGTAGTAGCGCGGGTCCTGCGCGAGATACCCAACGCGTCGCCGGATGGCAAGGCTTTCCTGCGTAATGTCTTTCCCAAAGACCAATGCTTTCCCCGATGTTGGATGCGTTAATCCCAAAAGCATTTTGATCGTGGTGCTCTTGCCCGCTCCGTTCGGACCCAGAAATCCGAAGATCGAATTCTTTGGCACTTGCAGATTGAGACTCTGCAGCGCGTTCACGCCTTTGTAGGTCTTGGTCAATTCCTGTGTGTGGATGACGTGTCCATTGGATGTGTTCATTTCAATATCTCTCCTTTCCTACTACTAAACCTCTTTTTCCATTGGTCATTCACCGAAATAGTGTCCCACGAAACTTATGGTATCCAATAGAGCATGCGCGATGATCAGAGGCCACAGATTCCTTCGTACAGCCAGGAACGCCGCCCCAAAAAGAAGGCCCGCTGCGATGATCCTGATTACGCCTCCCAGCCCCTGATATGTGTGACCTAGTCCGAAGATGATTGCGCTACCAACCAAAGAAATCACCCAGGCGAGCTTCGTCGTGTTCCCCTGGAGATCAACGAGCCGGTTCATCAGGTAGCCGCGCCATACGAGCTCTTCAAGGAATCCAGCTGTAAACCATATAGCGACCACGTTGAGGATCAGATTAGGCAAATTGCCGCGCAAGAAATCAAAGCGACTGAGGTCCTGCTGCGCAATTGGGAAAACGAGTTGGATAAGCGAAATAAGCAAAGGAAATACGACGATGGTGCCGACAGTTACGCCCAGGCCCATCAAGATCGTACGTCCCCAGCTCTTTGGCCGCGCCAACCCGAAGTCGCTCCAGGTACTGCCTCGTATTCTTGACACAACCCAAAAGATTGCCAGAAAGAGTACCAAACCCAGATTGACAAGCGGACCCCCGGCAAGTACAAGCCCGCCACCAAGTGGAAGGAAGTCGTCACCACCCAGGCGATTGCTTATTGCCAGGAGTACATACAATGGAACAAACACAACCGCGATTTCCAGCACGATAGCGAGCTTGTTTGTTCGTAACAACTCACCAAATTTTTCTTGAAATGATTCTGTGGCCTTCATTTTCTTTCTCCTTTTTGAAATTTGCTACCGTACATTTCTCTCGTGAAAACCCTAAAGGTCTTTTTTGAAATTTTCAAATTCACGAAGGGAAAGGAGACCTTTAGGGTTTGCGTGTACGGAAGAGAATCTCCTTTTTGAACCAGAAATGAATTGATGTGAACGCAATATTATTGGAATATGATCCCTTATCTCGCCATCGCCGCTTGCTCGGCTGTTCGCATGTCCATATCGGCTTCCGGCTTGCGGCCCAGTTCACGCCCTGTCAGTGCGAGGATGAAAATCGCAGTTGCCACATACGCCGCCGTCAGCCAGGCTGACATGCTCGCAGCATTCGCGCCTGAGAACAGGGGAGCGAAGTAGGCAACCGAGAGGTCCACCGTGGTGTGAAATAACATGGCGATCAGAACGCTCCCGTTGGTGTTGTTGAAAATCCAGGTGAACAGCACTGCTCCGGCGAGGATGATCAGGGTTGTGGAGAAGACCGGCATATCACCTCCGATAAAGAGAGGAAGGTGCCAGATCACGTGCAACACACCCAGGATCAGGCTGGCCGATAAGGCGGAGCGACCGGTTAGCAGGCGCGGCAGGGCGAAGCCGCGGAAACCAGGTTCCTCGCCCAACGAGATGAAGAAGAAGATCATGAGGAAGAATGCCGCGATCTGGGGCGCTGAAGGCAGTTGGACACCCGTTTCCATTTCAGCGCCAGAGACGATATTCAATCCAATCGCCGCTAGATTGATCAGGAAGGGGAGGAAGAGCGCAACTGCGTACCATTGAATCCCTACGCGCCAGCGGACGATACGGCTGAAGTATGTTCTCAATCCACTCCGTCCATCCGCAATTGCAGTGACCATTATTCCTCCAAGGAAGACCCCCCAGACGAAGAACTGCCAAAGGTCGCTTGGATAGAGTCGATTCAGGATATATCCCACATTGCCGGTGATGTATGCGATGCCCCAGAAGACACCCTGAGAATTGCGTTTGATGAATGAGGTGATTGGGTTCATATTTTCTCCTTTTGCACAATAAAAAAAAAACAAACTGATGCGTCTAAAATATCAGTTTGTTCTGTGCATGTCGCCCACCAAAGGGTGGAATCGAGGGGTGGATTGAGTTTTTACTTTGGGAGAGAACTATTCAGATAGCAGGCCAAGCTCGCGCGCGATAGCAAGCGCTTCGGTGCGTCGGTTCGTGCCGAGTTTGCCGTACATGTTGTTGATATGGGATTTCACTGTGCTGACGCCAATGACCAATATTTCGGCGATCTCCTGGTTACTGCGGCCCGTTGCAATCAATCGCAAAATATCCAGTTCGCGGTCGCTGAGCGGCTCGGGGAGAGCTTTTTGATTTGCCCTTCCTACAGGGATAGTTTGCGGGAACGCCGCCAGCAATTTGTCGGTGTAGGTTAAGAGACGAAGCGATTCGCTGTCAGCCTTATTGCTTATCTTCTTTTTGAGTATGGACTGATAATCCAGAAGCAGGAGGCGCATCGGTTCGCCTTCGTCTACGAAAGAGCGCACATGTCCTTCGGGTTCGGTTTGTTTGAGAAGACGCTTAAGCAAATCTGACGCTTCTGAATGTTTGCCAGATCGCTCCGCTGCAAGTACTTGAAGAATCAAGGCTTTTATGAGCCAGTTGCCGTGACCGCTACCTTCTGCTTCGCGGATCATGAGTGGTAACTTATCTTGTGCCAGGTCATAGTTGCTTTGCGCGATTAATAATTGAAAATATGCGATCTTGTGGAATGCGTGGGGATTTAGCGAACCCACATCCTGTCCATACGCTTCGACCCACTTGGCGGCGGCTGATAAGTTGTCTTGTTTTATGTACAAGAGAAAGCGGCGGTACTCTACAAAAGCCATTATGCTCAAGCTGAAAGAATGTTTTAGAAGTAATGAATCTATCTGATCAAAGTATTTCATTGCAGTGGGCAGGTCTTCCTTTGCGAGGCATATCTGCGTCAGGAGGCTTAGGGTATATATCTCCACCTCCGCACTACCGAACTTAATGGACATTTCAAGACAGCGCGTCAAGAGCTTTCCTGCTTCTTCCAATCTGTTTTGCTCATATAGCACCGGGGTGATGGACATATAAGCCAGCAGAGTTCCCACAAATGGTATTGGAATACCTCCAGGTTCAGCTAATTCGAGCGCACGAGTAAAAAGCGGCAGGGAATCCTTGAGTCTGCCTTTAGCATGCTGAACGGTGCCAGAAAATGCCAGCAGGTGAATCCGATGTGGTTGCATACCTCGATCATCTGGGCTGGAACCAGGCGCTTCTGCAAGGATATCTAAAGCGGTATCCAAATCGCCCGCCGAGTAATAGGCGGCTGCCAGAAAAACAACGAGCATCCCGCGCATCCAATAATCTTCAGGCAGTTCACCAAGCGCTCGTTCCGCCAGTTCTACAGCGTTCGGATCCTGTGTAAGGCTGGCGTAACTGGCTCTAACTGCCAGTACCTCTGGACGCAGGTATTGGGCGAACTCTTCGTCCAAAGAAGCGAGCGCCTCTTCTGCCGCTTTTAGATTCTTATCACCTTCCACAAAATCTCCAACGGTCATGGCCACCCAGGCTTGAACCAGCCATAGCTGCGGATGAGTCTGCCAGGAGGCGCGGGGTATGGCTGACAACCATTTTTGAAGAGTCTTAATTTCGCCTGTTTGCCATTTGATGCTCACCAGCTTCTCAACCAACCGCGCTGCTTGCGCTGAATCTCCTCCAATGATGGCATGGTTAATCGCTTCAGCCGTCAGGCTATTTTGCTCCAGCCAAACACTCGCCCGGCGATGAAGCTCTAGCACTTGATCACTATATGCTTGCTGCAAGCGTGCTTGAAGAACCTCCGCGAACAAGTGATGGTAACGATACCACCTGCCTTCATCATCCAGAGGTGTGATGAATAGGTTGGCATGTTCGAGATTCTTCAGAATCGCCTGCCCGCCGGATTCTCCAGTTACAGCATCGCAAAGCGGTCCACATAACCGATCCAGAATCGAGGTCTGTAACAAAAAGTTCAATGTACCTTTGGGTCGCCGATTGAGAGCTTCATCCGCGAGATAGCCCAGGATATGCCGGTGGCTGCCGGAGAAGGCTCGAATGAAGCCGGGAATATCCTCGTCTCCCTGCATGGAAAGCGCGGCGATCTGTAATCCGGCGATCCAGCCTTCGGTGCGGGCTTCCAATGCCGCGATTTCTTCGGCAGATACGTTTAGCCCCATTGCCTGCCCAAGGAACTCGGCGGCTTCTTCCGCAGAAAAGCGCAGATGATTGGCGCGGAGTTCTGTCAAATCATCGTGGGCGCGGATTCGAGCTAATAGAAGGGGCGGGTCAATGCGGGTTGTCACCACCAGGTGCATATTCTTCGGCAAGTGATCGATCAGGAAAGTCAGCCCATCATGGATGGGTTGAGAGTCAATCATGTGATAGTCATCGAGGACGACCGCAAATGGATCCTGGAATGCGGTAAGGTCATTGATCAATGTTGTCAGGATGGAGGTGACGGGAAGAGGCTGTGGCGATTGCAGTAGAGACAAAGCCCCCTCGCCTAATTCAGCGCGAAGTCGCTGCAGGGATTTGATGAAGTATGTCCAAAATTTGACCGGGTCGTTATCGCCTTCATCAATAGAAAACCAGGTCACACAACGCGGGCTATTGGGAATCCACTCGCTGAGCAGGGTCGTTTTTCCGTAGCCTGCTGGAGCGGCGATCAACGTGAGTTTCCTGTCCAACCCCGCGTTTAGACGTTCCACAAGGCGCGGACGCGCAACTAGATTTTTCCGCGGGCGAGGAATGAATAGTTTTGTTGTCAGAAGCTCAATCATTGGGACCCCATTCTCCAATGGCGTCATACCATAAGGGGTTGTTCCGTCAAAAAGGTGGCAGACTTGAGTTACAGTGACGCTTCCTGATAGGTATTACACGACCCGAACGAATGGGGACATTATAGTCGAGATTGAAAACGCGCTAAAAAGGTCATTATGTATTTTAGATGCGTCTGTAGATGTTATATAATTCATCCATGGCTGTTCCAGTATTGGCTACAAAGTTCTTTATTCCCCCGCCTCCCTCGAAAACCGTCTCGCGCTCCCGTTTGATCGACCAACTCAACAAAGGTCTTCTGGCAGGTCACAAGTTGACCCTCGTCTCTGCCCCTGCTGGTTTTGGGAAAAGCACATTGATCAGCGAATGGATTCCGCATTGCGGGCGACCAGTAGCTTGGTTATCGCTGGATGAAAGAGATAACGAGCTAACTCGCTTTTTGATCTACTTCATCACTTCTTTGCAAACAAATTCGCCGAATCTGGGGGCAGATATACTGGATGCTCTCCAATCTTCTCAAATACCGCCCATCGATTCAATTCTAACCGCCTTGCTCAATGAGATATCCATTATCCCTGATGATTTTATTCTCGTCCTTGATGACTACCATCTCACGGATGCAAAATCGGTCGACGATGCGCTCACGTTTTTGATCGACCACTTGCCTTCACAAATGCACCTGGTCATCACTACCCGTGAAGATCCATCGCTACCCATCCCGCGTTTACGCGTCAGAAATCAATTGACCGAAATCCGCGCGGCGGACTTGCGGTTTAACCCAGCCGAAGCCGCGGAATTTCTCAATCAGGTGATGGGACTTGAACTTTCAGCAGAAGATGTCATTGCGTTGGAGACCCGCACGGAAGGCTGGATCGCTGGTCTACAACTCGCGGCACTTTCGATGAAGGGACAACAGGATGCCCACGGATTTATCCAGGCATTTGCTGGAGATCACCGCTATATTGTGGATTATCTGGTCGAAGAGGTGTTGCGGCGTCAACCTGAAGCAATTCGAAACTTTCTATTGCAAACATCTATTCTTGATCGATTGAACGGCTCACTCTGTGATGCAGTCATCGCTCAAGCAGGAAGTAAATCAACAGTAGAACAGTTGCAGCGGGGAAATTTATTTCTTATTCCTCTCGATGACAAGCGGGAGTGGTATCGCTATCACCATCTTTTTGCCGACGTGCTTCGCATGCACCTGATAGCGGAACATCCCGATCAAGTTCCCGTATTGCATCGCCGCGCGAGTGAGTGGTACGAGCAAAACGGCTTGACCGCTGATGCGATCCGACACGCGCTCGTAGCTAAAGATTTTAAACATGCAACGGAGTTGATCGAAAAAGCCATACCGCTCATGCGCCAAAGTAGGCAGGAATCTACATTGCTTGGCTGGCTTAAGGCGCTTCCCAATGAACTGTTTCAGAACCATCCTGTATTGAATGTTAACTATGTTGGCATTCTTATGCAGAATGGACAGTTTGAGGGTGTTGAGTCACGACTGCGGGATATCGAACAGTGGCTGGCTGCGCCTGAAGACATTCGGCGATCACCCGTTTATGTGGATGAAGAGGAATTTCAACGTTTGCCTAGTTCAGTCCACATGTACCGTGCTGCAATTGCCCTGGCTCAAGGCGATGTTGTGAACACCATGAGTCATGCGAGCAAAGTTCTTGAACTTGCCCCTGAAAATGATGACTTCCCCCGCGGAGCGGCATCCTCCCTGCTCGGGCTCGCATCCTGGACCAGTGGAAACCTCGAAACTGCCTATCAGATGTTTGTCGAAGGGATGACTCATTTGCAGAAAGTTGGATTCATTTCTGATGTGATCGGCGGCTCTGTGACTCTGGCAGATATACGGATCACACAAGGTCGCTTGCGAGAAGCAATGAGCATCTACGAGCGTGGACTGCAACTTGCAACAAAGCGAGATGCGCTAACTCTGCGCGGCACAGCAGACATACATGTGGGAATGAGCGAGCTTTTCCGTGAACGTAATGAGTTGAATACCGCTGAACAGCGCCTCGTGAAAAGCAGGGAACTTGGCGAGCTCAACGGATTACCGAAAAATCCATATCGTTGGCGCGTTGCGATGGCGCGAATACGAGAAATTCAAGGAGATTTGGACGGCGCGCTCAACTTGCTCAATGAGGCGGAGCCACTGTATATCGGTGATTTCTCCCCAAATGTTCGACCCATCCAGGCGTTGAAGGCGCGGGTTTGGATCAAGCAGGGTGAATTAGAGAAGGCTCTTACTTGGGCGCGTGAACGGAAGTTGGCGATTGATGAACCCCTCAGCTACCTGAAGGAGTTTGAGCAAATCACATTCGCCAGGATTTTGTTGTCTCAATCTCATAGCGCCAAAATCGGCAGTTCGCTTCGTGACGCGACGGGATTATTGGAACGTCTCTTAAAAGCGGCAAAGGAAGGCGGCAGGGTGGGAAGCGTGATCGAAATTCTGATCTTGCAATCGCTCGCGTATCAAATCGAAGAGGATATTCCCGCCGCCCTGTCAGTGCTGGAGCGCGCATTGAAGTTGGCTGAGCCAGAAGGCTATATGCGTGTGTTTGTGGATGAAGGCGTAGCCATGGCAACACTGCTTCGCCAAGCCGTCAGTAACGGGATCATGTCAGACTACAAAAGCAGACTCTTGTCGGCTTGTGACGCGGAACAAAAAGGCTTGGATGTAGAAACGCCTCCTTCCGCCTCCCCAGCCTCATCGTCCCTGATCGAACCGCTCAGCCAGCGCGAGTTGGACATCCTGCGCTTGTTCAAGACCGAGTTGTCGGGTCCCGAGATCGCCCAGGAACTTGTCATTGCTTTAAGTACGGTTCGCACTCACACGAAAAGTATTTACAGCAAACTCAATGTCAATAGCCGTCGGGCGGCTGTCAAACGAGCGATTGAACTTGGGCTGATCTAAGCCTGAAACACACAAATTTCCAGACCCCGCCAGAAACATGTGGCGGGGTTTTTCAATTCTCCCCATATCAAATCCCCACATCTGGGGAAGACATCTCCCCACATTGATTTGTATATTGTCTTCCATCGAACCGAAATAGACAGTCTTGTCGGGCGCCACTCTCAGGCGCTTACCCCAACGGTTCAAAAAGGAGACGACTATATGAATACCAAGTACGAAGTATCGATGTTAAGGCTCTATCTGTTGCGAGCGATGTATGCGTTCATGGCGATTGGGTTGGCAATCTATAAATTGCCCGCGATTTTCAATCCTCCTGCAAACTTGTCGACCACGGGCAGTGTTGTGCTCAGCGTGCTGGCTGGGCTGGCGCTTCTGGCAGGGGTTGGAATTCATCGCCCACTCAAGATGCTGCCACTGCTGTTCTTCGAGTTTCTGTGGAAGGCTGTCTGGGTTCTGGCGTTCGCGCTCCCCCAATGGTCTGCCGGGCAGTTAGCGCCGGACGTTCAAGAGGTGCTGATCAACAACCTCGTGGGTATTGTCCTGGTGCCACTCGTGATGCCTTGGGGCTATGTCTTCGATCAGTTTGTGAAGTCGCCGGGCGATCCGTGGAAGAAATAGATATTCTGAAATCCAAACCTATTTTGCAAGTTCAAAAGGAGACAAACAAATGAATGCCAAAGGAAAGACCTCGAACAAGGAGAGCAAGACGAAGGTGACCGCATCCGTTCTTATGCGGCTGGCAGGTGCTTCTGCCGTGTTGGCAGGGCTAAGCATCATCATTATGGGGATGTTTCATCCCGTGAACGTTCCTGAAGCGGTTACCACTGCCACTTGGATGAACGTACACATTGTTGCCACTGCCATGGGCTTTTTTGGATTGTTTGGCATGGCGGGGCTTTATGCCCATCAGTCCGAAGAATCGGGCTGGCTGGGTCTGGCAGGCTTCCTCTTGTTTAGCCTCTGGTTTGGGTTCGTCATGCCTTTTTGTTTCGTGGAGGCATTTATCCTGCCGCGCCTCGCGACTGTGTCACCGGCATTTGTGGCGGGCTTCCTTGGGATGTTTACCGGCGTCCCCAGCGAGGTTGACCTCGGAATCCTCCCCACCTTGTGGAATTTATCCGGACCGATGTTTATCCTGGGACCTTTGTTGTTTGGCATCGCTACATTCCGCGCCCGCGTTCTGCCACGCTGGGCGGGCGGCTTGCTTGCCCTCGGCGCATTCCTCGTCCCTGTTGGTGGAATGGTTCCGCCTGAATACCAACCCGAGGTCGCATTAATACCGATCGGACTGGCTGTCACATGGCTGGGAGCCGCGCTCATTTTGGAACGCCATGGGAAACCATCGGCATCCTTGATCGGACAGAGAATTGACGCGCCGGAAACAAGCAAGGTTGCTTGATGCTACTTCAGAGACAAGCGGTAATACAACCGCTTGTCTCTGATAACCCGAAAATATTTCAAAGGAGTTTAAGATGAAAGCGATTATCCAAAATAACGGTCAAATCAAAGCGCCCGCCAGAAAAACTCGGACTCCGTGGTGGGTACCCGCCGGGTTGGTTTTACTCAGCGCGATCCCGTTGACGTTCGGAGTCCTCCGCTTGATCCAACTAACGAGCGGCGCGGAGATCACCCCAGCAAATGCGCGTTTCTTTGCTTCACCCTCGCCTGTGGTCATCCATATCGTCTGTTCTGCGATCTACGCCTTACTGGGAGCGTTTCAATTTGTGAGTCGCTTATGGCAGCGCGGGATTAAATGGCATCGTTGGGTTGGGCGGCTACTGGTTCCCGTTGGGCTTCTCGTTGGATTTTCGGGAGTGTGGATGACCTTATTCTATCCGCGCACTGACACCCTCTTTTTCGCGTTTCGCCTCTTTTTCGGCTCGGGCATGATCCTGTCCATCATCTTTGGATACACCTCGATCCTCCGCCGCGACATCAATCAGCACCAAGCCTGGATGACGCGCGCTTACGCCATCGGGATGGGCGCAGGCACACAAGTGCTGACCGGGATGGTCGGAGCCATGATCCTTGGCACGGTGAGTGAGTTTGAAAACGCATTGCTCATGGGCGCAGCCTGGGTGATCAACCTTGCTGTGGCTGAATGGAGCATCCGCAAGAGTTCAATCAAACCAGTCCGTACAGCATTGATCTAAATATTGGAATCAAGTTCACATATTTTCTCAAAAGAAAGGATTCAAGAATGAAGGCAATTGTAGCAACCCAATATGGTGGTCCCGAAGTTCTTCAACTCAAAGAGATCGAGAAGCCGACACCTAAAGACAATGAGGTTCTGATCAAAGTTCATGCAACTACCGTCACGGTTGCAGATTTTCGGATGCGAAGTTTTACCGTCCCTGCCGCAGTATGGATTCCCGCCCGGCTCGCGTTGGGTATCACAAAACCCAGACAGCCAATCTTCGGTTCTGAACTTGCGGGCGTAGTGGAAGCGGTTGGCAAAGATGTAACCCGTTTCAAGGTTGGCGACCAGGTCTTCGCATCCACCCTGACTGAGAATTTTGGCGGCTATGCCGAATATAAATGCCTGCCCGAAAAGGCGATGATGGCGATCAAGCCAGCCAACATCACCTTCGAGGAAGCGGCTGCTCTTCCTATTGGGGCAACGACCGCATTGCGTTTGCTTCGCAAGGGAAATATCCAACGCGGACAAAAGGTCCTCATCTATGGCGCTTCGGGAAGCGTGGGCACGTATGCCATCCAGTTGGCAAAGTATTTCGGAGCAGAAGTAACTGGGGTTTGCAGTACTGCCAATGTGGACATGGTGAAATCGCTGGGTGCTGATCGCGTCATTGATTACACAAAAGAAGATTTCTCAACAATGGGAGAAAGCTATGACATCATCTACGATACGGTTGCAAAATTTCCGAAATCGCAATACTCAAAAATCCTCTCAGTAAACGGAAATTATGTTTCGATTGCAAAGCTCGACACAAAAGAAAGTATGGAAAACCTAATCTTCATCAAAGAAAAGATCGAGGCTGGGCAAGTCAAAGCGGTGATCGACCGTTGTTATCCTCTGGAAGACATGGTCGAGGCGCATCGTTATGTCGATGCAGGGCACAAAAAAGGGAATGTTGTCATCCGGGTGAGGCACAAGAATGGCAGATGAACATCTATCAAGCCCCGATGCAAAACAGCCAACGGTTTACCAAATCAGGATCAAAGGGCATCTGAGTCAACAACGCATGGACTGGTTTGAAGGGTTGACCATCACGTTGGAAGAAGACGGCAATACGATCCTGAGTGGAGTTGTGATTGACCAGCCTGCTCTACATGGCATCCTGAAGAAAATACGTGACTTGGGAATGCCGTTGCTCGCTGTAAATCAGGTTGAACCTGAACATGTAGAGATAAAAATATCGACAAATTCAACGAAGCAGAAAACTTCGAAAAGGAGAAAAAAATCGTAACTACTCAGCGAGAAAAGAGTAGTGGGTTGTCAAAAAGATAAAGGTCTGCGAAAATAAGTTCAATGAGCGTAATCCAACTGCCCAGCGAAAAAGAAATTCGTACCGCCTG
>WBZR01001566.1_pt1 | contig 27762 bp, 22 predicted proteins | sample 5204231 | NCBI WGS metagenome assembly WBZR01 (sample SAMN12412403, study PRJNA552823) | activated sludge metagenome | isolation source: activated sludge from anammox sidestream of wastewater treatment plant... | place: USA: Virginia | collected 2017-08
CGCGGCGCCGTTGATGCTGCTCACTGCGCTGGTGATACTCATCGAGTCCCGCGGACGGGGGCCCGTGTTTTATAGCCAGGAGCGGGTGGGGCGAGGGCGGATTTTCCGCGTGTTGAAGTTCCGCAGTATGCGGGTGGACGCCGAGAAAAACGGCGTCGCACAGTGGGCGCGAAAGGACGATGACCGCATTACAACGGTGGGCCGGTTCATCCGCAAGACGCGCATAGACGAATTGCCGCAGCTCTTCAATGTCCTCAAGGGCGACATGAGCTTCGTCGGGCCACGGCCAGAGCGGCCGCAGTTCGTTCAGGAGCTGGCACGCCAGATTCCGTACTTCGAACTCAGGCACCACGTAAAACCCGGTATCACCGGTTGGGCGCAGGTGTGCTATCCGTACGGCGCCTCGGTCGAGGATGCCCGTGAGAAGCTGCAATACGACCTGTATTACCTGAAGAACTACAGCCTGTTCCTGGACCTGATGATCATCGTCCAGACTCTGCAAGTCGTGATCTGGGGCAAGGGGTCGCGGTAAGGAAGTTCCCGTAGCCCGCCTGGGGGCGCATCTGCTGAGTCCTTCGCGGTGATCGTTCCCGCGCAGCACTACGCCGTGCCGTTCGGCGTTTCCGGGCGCAGCGCCTAGTTGACATCTTGCGGCCCAGTAGCCAGTCCGTGGCGGCGCTGAGCGCAATTGTTCCCGCGCACTCATCCACCTACGCGCCGTCCTTGAGGGTCCTACGGCGAAGCTGGACGCTGAGGCAGGGTTGCAGGCCAGTATTCGGCACGACTGTCTGTCCATGGCGACGTCTGGGAGCGAATTGCGCGCGCGGAGCCGCTGCTACAGGCGGTTCGCCGTCCAGCACGCGCGAGTCAAGCGCGCGCGAAGTCTGCCGCAGACGGCGGGGAATGTGATGAGGACGGAACTTGCAGGAGCCCTGCACGGGGGCATCGTCACGCGTGGCGCGACGCTTGCTTCAAGCTGCGTGCGTCGCGTACGGGTCGTGTGGCGAAACGCGATCGCCAGCTTCCAGGCATAGGGCAGGAGGGTATTGAACGGATGCCCTGCCGGGTCCACGGCGCCACTTGTTGCTGGGCGCAACCTCATCGTGAGCGCGCATAGCCGTGGGTTCGGTGCTGGGGGATTTATTCTTCTTCATTGTAATCAGGTGAATACGCCGGATACATGAACACGTTTATAAAATTGCGCGCGGTGCATCTTCGCAGGATTGGCTGCGCGATGGTTCGCTCCGCGGGAGCGTCAGGACTCCTCGGCGTCCCGACCGCAATCGCCACTACATGTGAACGAGCTACGAAAAATGCCACGAAGCCTGTGATTCCGCTGAGAATTTCACTTAGAATTAAACTGCTCTGTAAGGCGTATAGTCCTGAAAATCACCGAGCGAAACGATGCTCAAGATCGCGCAGGATTTCCAGGGAGTCTCTGTGCTGAACAATTCAGGCGGTTGTCTCGGCGTCCATCTAAGGGGGAACAACAAAATGTATCCAGGCAAGAACGTAGTGGGTCGACTCGTTGCGTTGATGATTGCAGTCGTGGGCGTTGCCGCATGCCAGAACACGGCGGTGCAAGCGCCCCCCCCTGCAGCTGCCGGCGCGGCGGGCAGTGCATTCGAGTATCGCATTGGGCAGGGCGATCAGCTCAACATCTTTGTGTGGCGCAATCCTGACCTGTCGGTCAGTGGCGTTCCCGTTCGTCCGGACGGCAAGGTTTCCACGCCGCTGGTGCAGGAGATCGTCGCTGCCGGCAAGACGCCCAAGGAGCTTGCCGCCGAGATCGAGGCCGGGCTGTCGAGCTACATCAAGGAGCCGCTCGTCACGGTCACGGTGATGCAGTTCCAAGGCGCGGTGGGCGATTTCGTTCGCGTGGCCGGTCAGGTGACCACGCCGCAAACGATTGCCTATCGGCGCGACATGACCATACTTGATCTCGTCATCGCCGCCGGCGGCATGACCGAGTTTGCGGCCGGGAACCGCTCGACGTTGGTGAGGACAGTTGGTGGCAAGCAGCAGGCCTACCGCATTCGCTTGGCGGATCTGGTCGAGGACGGCGATATATCCGCCAACATGCCTATGCAGCCCGGCGACATACTTATTGTTCCGGAAACAATGCTTTAAGCGCCATTACTCAATTTTGATGGGTGGCCAGGGATTGGCCCGGCAACCAGGAGCCCAATTCGATCCATGCGCGAACAGTTTGAGCAGTTGAAGATGCATCTGTGGATGGTGCTGCACCACCGATGGACGGCACTCGGTGCAGTAGTCCTGGTTTGTGCAATAGGCTGGGCAGGGCTGGAGGCGGTCGACGACCGGTATCAGGTGGAGGCGAAAGTCTATCTCGATACCAAAGCTGCTCTGCAACCGCTCTTCCAAGGACCGAACGGTGCGCAAACATGGAGCCCGCAGCAGTCGGCCCTGCTCATTAAACGCACGCTATTGACGCGGGAGAACATCGAGCGCGTGGTCAACGAAACGGACCTCAAGACGAAGGTGAAGACGCCGGAAGGCCTCGACAAGATGGTGATGAGCCTTGCCGAGCGAATCAGTGTCAAACGCCTCATGCCGGCAGTCGATGAAGAGGCCAATTCACGCAATGACACTCCGGCGGATATCTATGCGATAAGTTTTGAATCCACTGACCGGGAACTCGCGCTGAATGTCGTCAAGTCCGTGCTCGACCTGTTCGTCGAGCGGTTCTCCTATCTCACCAAGACCAGCACAAAGGAGGCAGCTGAGTTCCTCGACCGGGAGATTGCGGCGTATGCGCGCAATCTGGGCGACGCAGAGGAGCGATTGAAACAATTCAAGCTGGACAACCCGGGCGTATTGTTGGGTGCCAACGGACAAACCTACAGCCAACGGGTGGAGGCGCTGCAAAGTGAACTTGAGGCCGCCAAGGTGTCGCTGCGCGAGGCCGAGTTCAGGGCGACCGCGCTGCGCGTGCAGATACAAAACATGGCCGCTTCGCGCGTGCCCGTGAGCGTCGGTGGCGGAGTGCCGGGACAAACGGCGCTCGATCAGCAGCTCGCGACTGCCGAATCGCGACTGAGCGAGTTGCTGTTGAATTACACCGAGCAGCATCCGGACGTTATCGGCCTGCGCCGCCAGATAGCCGAGATGAAGGAACAAAAGGCGAAGGGTCTGGACGTTCCGGCCGGCGGTGCGCCAGTGGTCTATGCGCCGGCGACCGATACCTCCGGCGCACGGCTGCTGTTGACGGAGGCTGAGGCGCGCGCTGCCGCGATGAAGGAGCAGATTGCCTTGAAGGAAAAGCAACTGCTCGATCTCAAGCCGTTGGCCGAAACTGTGCCCAAGGTCGAGGCGGAACTCGCGAGGCTCAATCGCGATTACGAGGTGATCAAGGCGACCTACGCGGAACTCGTACACCGTCGTGAAACGATCAGTTTGTCGGCAGGCGCCCAATCGGCCGGCGGCGATTCGATGTTCAAGGTAATCGAGGCCCCGCGCCTGCCATTGGTGCCAGTGGGACCTCAGCGTGAACTGCTGACGACGGCGGTGTTCCTGGCGGCGCTCGCGCTGGGCACGGGGCTGGGGTGGATGCGAGCCCAGAGTCGCCCGACCTTCTACACGCGCAACCAGTTGGCGACAATTAGCGGAGTTCCGGTTCTGGGGGCGATAACCATGAACTGGAGTGTCATGGAGGTGGCGAGGCGCCAATTCGGGATGCTGATTTTCGGTATGGTTGTCCTGGCACTGCTGGCGGCGTATGTGGGTGTGCTGATGCACAACGGCTATGACATCAAGCCGTTGGTCAAGACCATCGTTGAACCCTTTCGGATGATTCAGGCATGAGCATAATCGAGAAGGCACTGGAACGACTTGAGCAGTCTGACATCCGGACTATCTCGGAAAGCCGTGGGCCGGTAGTCGCGCCGTCGACTTTCCCCCGCGAGGCCACGGGCGAAGGTCTAATAGGGGCGGCGTGGGAGGCGGGTGAAAGCCTCACGCCGACGGCCGCCGCCCCGTTGCGCACCTCGCAGACTGTGGCGCTGGACCTTAAGGCCTTGGAGAAGCAGGGTTATCTCACGCCGGAGACGATGCATCTTCCGCGCGCGGACGAGTACCGTCGCATCAAGAGACCCCTTCTCTTGAACGCATTTTCCGACGCCGCCAAAAAGGTCAAAAATGCCAATCTGGTAGCCGTAACAAGCTCTGTCGCGGGCGAAGGCAAATCCTACACCAGCCTGAACTTGGCCATGAGTATCGCCACGGAACTGGATCGGACGGTACTGCTGGTGGATACGGACGTATTCAAGCAAAGCCTGACGAAAACGCTCAAGCTGTCTGAACACCCCGGCCTTACGGATTTCCTTCGCACAGAAGGGGCCGACTTGGCGGATTATTTGTTGCGCACAAACGTCCCAAATCTCGCCTTTATTCCCGCCGGCAGGCTAGACTACCAAATCGCCGAGCTGTGGGGCAGCGGCAAGATGCAACAGTTCATGGACGAGCTGGCACGGCGATATCCGGATCGCCTGGTCATTTTCGACACGCCGCCGGTTCTCGCTCACGCCTCCACGCTGGTGCTCACCGGCTTGGTCGGGCAGGTGTTAATGGTGGTCGAAGCCGAAAAGACGGATCAGCATCTAGTGACGGAGTCCCTGAGCGTACTTGGTGATAACGTCCGCGTCGGCCTGATATTAAATAAGAGCAACCAACGAGAAAGCGCAGACTACGGTTATGGATATTACTCGCAATGAATACTGCAAGCCCTCGAATCTGACGCGATCGGCGCCTCTCCTTTATTCATTGATAGGTCTGCTGTCCGCATCGACGGCGTACGCCGCAGCGTGGGACATCAATCCTCAGGTGACGGTGCAGGAAGTTTACTCCGACAACATCGAGCTCGCCCCCGACGGCCAGGAAGAGGGCGACTTCGTCACTGAACTCACGCCCGCGGTTTCCCTGGAAGGCCGGGGCATGCGGTACCGGGTCAACCTCGATTATGGCCTGCAGGGGCTGATATATGCAGACGATAGCAGCCGCAACCGCATCAACAACCTGCTGACCGGAGACGGCCAGCTGGAGGTATTCAGAGACCATGGATTCATCGATTTCGGTGTCAATTATGGTCCCCAGAACGTCGGCAACGTGGGAACCGTCGCGCTCGACAACATCAGCGCCGTGCCTCGCGCAAACGTACTCTCTTACAGCGTGACACCGAACTGGGTACACGACTTCGGCAATTATGCGAGAGCCAACGTCGGGTATACCTACGACGAGGTGATTTCGAGCACGGACGATTTGACGGACAGCAGCGCCCACACCGTTACCGGCAATATTCATAGCGGCAGCCATTTCGAGACATGGCTGTGGAGTCTGGATTTTCTGGAGCAGTACGTCGACGACGAAGCGTTTGACGACACTATCCGCTTCCGCAACATCACCGGACGCACCGACTATTACATCACACCGCATTGGGCCGCAATCGGACAGCTGGGGTACGATGACGATGACTTCGATTCCGAGAGCGATACCAGCGGCGTGCTCTGGGGCGTGGGTCTGAGGTGGGCCCCCCGCCGGCAGACATTCTTCGAGGTAATTGGCGGTGAACGGTTCTTCGGTCCGACCTTCTCGGCGCAGGCCGAGCACACCAGCCGGCGTCTCCGGTTCGTTGCAAATTATACTGAGGAGCCCACCTCCGTTCGTACAACGGTGCTGCGGAATACGGCATTCGCCGTATTGGACCCCTTCGGCCAGCCGATAATCGATCCCGTCACTGGCCAGCCACAGCAGTTGAGCGTAACGACGCCGGTGGAGACTGGCGAGGTCGTGGTAAACAAATCGTTCAGCGCATTCGGCGCATATACAGGCCGCTATCACGATTTCGAGCTGGGCTTCACCCGTTACGAACTGGACTACCAGCTGACCGGCGATTCCGAGGAGGGCATGGGACCGAACGCGGCCTGGACTTGGCGCTTCACTCAAACGTCGCGATCCCGCCTAGGCATTCAGTACATCGACGAGGAGTTCCGCTCGGGCGATGAATCCCAATACACAATCGTCGACTTCGCTCTGACGCGACAGTTCGGTCGGACGCTGGAAGCATCAATCGGGGCGCGTTACTTCAATCGCGACAGCACCGGCGGCCTCCCGGAATATCAGGAAAACCGGGCGTTTCTGCTCTTGGTGAAGACGTTCTAGGTCCAAAGAGGGTTCATGTACGAGCAATTTTACGGGTTTACGAGCCGTCCGTTTCAGTTAAGTCCGGATTCCCGCTTCTTCTTCAATAGCGGTACACACAAGCGTGCGCTCGCGTACTTGCGCTACGGCATAGAACAGGGCGAGGGATTCATCGTCGTCACCGGCGACGTCGGTACAGGCAAGACCACCCTCGTAGGCCGGCTGTTCCAAGCGCTCGACGCCAAGAGCATGGTCGCTGCCCGGCTTGTGAGCACCCAGATCCAGGCCGACGACATGCTCCGTCTCGTCGCCGCGGAATACGGACTTCCCTTCGACCGCTTAAGCAAGGCCGCCCTGTTGCACAAGCTCGAGCAGTACTTTCGCGTTTGTGTGCAGGAGGGAAAGCGGGTCTTGCTCGTGGTCGACGAGGCCCAGAACCTGGCCAAGCGCACGATAGAAGAATTGCGGATGCTCTCGAATTTCCAATGGAAGGGTAAGCCATTGGTTCAGAGTCTTTTGCTCGGGCAGCGGGAGTTCCGTACGATGATGCGGTCCGAGGGATTCGAACAGTTGAGACAGCGTGTCCTGGCAGCGTATCACCTCCAGCCGCTCACAGAAGAGGAGACCAGACAATACATCGAGCACCGCCTGAAACTGGTCGGCTGGAACGGCGATCCGTACATCGATGACGATGTCTATGCGCGCCTGTACGAGTTCACGGGCGGCGTTCCGCGAAAGACAAATTTGCTTTGTGATCGAGTGCTGCTTTACGGATGCTTGGAGGAGCTTCACCATATCAATCGTGCCGTCATCGACAACGTGCTTGAGGACGTAAAGCAGGAACTTTGGTCTCCGGAGCCGGGCACCGGACAGGGCGTCGAATCGGACTACGAGCCGACGATGCTCAAGTCTTCCGCTTCTTCCCGCAGAATCAGCGCAGACTCCGAGGGGGCGGGCGGGGATGTCGCGTCCGAGGCCGTTGGCGAGGCCACTGTAGGGGGCAGATCGGAGACGAACCTGCGGTCGGTTATCCACGAGCTTCGGCAGGAGCTCAAGAAGTTCAAGGATGAGGTCAAGCAGATCAAGGGTCGAACCGACGTGGAATAGCCTGTTCGTGGGAACATGCGACGCGTCGTAGGCGGGGGGATGGCGCCGGTGACCCCGTGTAACTGTTGTCGCTCCGTAGCTACAGGTTGATTCGTCCACTGCTCCAACGCCCGCTCAGGCAGGAAATTTCCTGCCAGCATTCGCACGAATCGAAGCCGGCTGCGCCAGTTTTCCGGGTCGCAGCGGAGGGTGCCAGTACTGTGGGGTCGATCACGCGCGTTACCCCCGCTATGAAGCAGTAGCGGGGATAGGGGCTGCCGACAAACGAGCGTCACCTGGTTAACCGATCCCGCGGAATCCGAACGCGTGTCCAGGGCCAATGTCCGATCTACGGGCCAGGGCCGGCCAAAATCAACGCAGTTCGCACGGGGATTGCATGCGTGCCGGCGAACACCCTCGAACCCGTATCCTGGATTCCAGCGGAGACGACGATGAGAACGAAAAATGTCATGACGGTGGATGTCGAGGACTACTTTCACGTCTCGGCTTTTTCGTCGGTAATTAACCGCAACGACTGGGCCAAACTCGAATGCCGGGTCGAGCGCAATACCCGTGCATTGCTCGAGTTGTTCCATGAACGGGAAGTTGCGTGCACGTTTTTCGTCCTCGGATGGGTTGCCGAGAGATATCCCGGGCTGATTCGTGAGATTGCCGCGTCCGGCCACGAAGTCGCCTGCCACGGGCTGACCCATGAGCTCGTCTATCGCCAGACGCCCGAGGTGTTCCTGGCAGAGACGCGCAGAGCGAAGCAGGTGCTCGAAGACACCGTGCAAGCGCCGGTAATCGGGTACCGTGCCGCGAGCTATTCGATCGTCAATCAGTCAATCTGGGCATTGGACATCCTGGCCGACCTCGGTTTCCAGTACGACTCGAGCATATTCCCCGTCCGGCATGACCGTTACGGCATCCCGGGGTCGCCGCGAATTCCGCATCGAATGTCGCTGCAAGGCGGTAAGGCGATAGTCGAATTTCCTCTTTCTACCTACCGGATGGTGAAATACGACGTGCCGGTCGCTGGTGGTGGCTATTTTCGTCTGTTTCCTTATGCGTTCTCCCGTTACGCATTGAACCAGATCAACGAACGCGACGGGGCGCCCTTCATTTTCTATTTGCATCCCTGGGAGATCGACCCAGATCAGCCGCGTATCAAAGCCGGGCTGATTTCGCGCTTTCGCCATTACAACAATCTTAAGCGGTGCCGAGCACGGTTGGAGGCATTGATTTCGGAATTCCAGTTCGACACCGCACGTTCAGTTTTGCAGGGGCTTGGCCTGCTGCAACCCGCCACCGAGGCGGAGGAACCCTCGGGCGTGAAACACCGCGGGGCGGCAGCGTAGCTGCTGCAGTGGCATCGACTTCCTGGCGGAGACCGATGTATCGCCCGTCCGAGGCGGATTATCCGCTGGTGCCGCCTAATACGAGCGGACTGGCGCATTGGCTGCTTAGTCCGCACGGCGATGTTGGCCATCGGACAGTTTCCCATGGATCTTGGCAGGCGGTGTAGCCGGGGCGTGTAAACGCTTTCCGGATACTGATGTACCGTCAGCGCATCCCGCTGGGTTGACCGAGGCCTGTCTGTCTGCCTTTGGCATCTGACGGCGCAGGAGGAAACGGGTGTCTGAGGGCATTGAATAGTGATGCACTGCACCGACTTAAGCCGGAATTTGTGTGCAAAATTTGCGTTTATGGGACCGATTCGCCGCGGGTCCTGAATGGTGGGTACCGGGTCAGTCAGTATTGGCAACGTTGAGGCATGGAGACAGGAAAGCGCCGATGAGTCTGATGTCTGCGGTCGTGCGAAATGTGTTTTATCCCTTGTGGGCGATAAAGGACGGTGATGCTGCGCAACTGGGCTTGCTAGGCAAGTTCGACGACATTGACACAATGACTGTCGAGCAACTGCGGGCACGTCAGCAGCATCGGCTGCAGGAAACGCTCCAGCACGCTTATGAAAATGTTGATTATTATCGGACGACCTTCAAAGAGTGCGGATTTTCTCCGGGGTCCCGGGACGTGGAACGGTTTCGCGCCTTGCCGTTGCTCACAAAGGAGATCATTCGCGGCAACCTCTCGCGCCTCATCGCCCGCAATTTGCCGGCTGAGCGACTGATACACGCGCGCACCGGGGGGTCAACCGGGCTGCCCATGACGTTCGTGCGTGACAAGGAATGCATATACCTGCGCAAGGCGCAGGAATTGTATTTCGATAACTGGATGGGCTACCGGCTCGGTGACAAGGCGGCGCTCTTCGTCGCGGCCTCGCATCACGACAGCCTCGGCGGCCGCTGGAAGGCTGCATTCCGCAACGCGACGTGCGAGCGCATGCTGAGATTCGACCCGCACCACATCACCGACGAATACATGGAGGCATTCATCCGCGAGTACAGGGAATTCGCGCCGAGCATCGTAAAGTGCTTCCCGAACTCCTTGGCGGTATTTGCGGAATTCGTGAGTCGTCGCGGCATTGAACTGCCGAAGGTGGCTGCGATCAGCTGCACCGGCGAGAATCTCTATCCCCAACAGCGCAGGCTGTTCGCCGACACGTTCGGCGGCGAAGTGTTCGAGAAATTCGGAACCCGTGAATGCGGTGTTATCGCCTGCGAATGCCGCGAACACCGAGGCATGCACCTCTTTCTGGACGGGACTTTCGTCGAAATTCTCGACGCGAGCGGCAATGCGGCCGGCCCGGGACAAATGGGGAAAGTGGTGGTCACCGATCTTTTCAATCGGGGGATGCCGCTGATCCGATATGAGATTGGCGACCTCGCGGTCGTTGCCGAGAATGGCAGCTGCGGCTGCGGCTCGCCGCTGCCGTTGATCGACCGAATCGTGGGAAGGGATCGTGACATCCTCTACGATGGAGACGGAAATCCGAAACCCGGATATCTGTTCGTCGAAGCCATAAACAGTGCCGATCTCGAGGCGCAGTTTCAGGTCATACAGACCGATTGGACCGAGCTGCTCGTCAAGGTGATCGATCGCTCCCGCGGAAGCCTCGATTTGACGGATCTCCAGGCACGGTTCCAGAAGATTGTCGGGCCCAGGGTGCGAGTCCGCTTCGAGCATGTGGATGCGATAGCGCGCGATCCCTCGGGCAAGTACCGCTATGTGACCAGTCAGCTTCCGGCTGGGCGGCCGCCGATGAGAGACGATGTGCCCTCGGCCCGCATGTCGAAGTGACATCCGGGAGCACATGAAAGCATGTATTCAGCCAGTCCATATATGTACGGCGGGGATCAAGAAGAGGAATCCGTGACTCGCAAGATCAGGATTGCGTTTCTGATTGATACCATCGATGAAAAGATGGGAGGTACCGAGACACAGCTCGAAATGCTGTTGGAGAGAATTGACAGGAACCGATTCGAACCCTACCTTTGCTTCCTGCGCGATTCCACCTGGTTCAGAGCCAGGCGGTCTCTTTATCCGCAATACAACGTCGACATCGCGACATTTTACCGCCCGGTGAGTTGGGCCCGGATATTACGGTTTGCCAGTTTTCTTCGCCGCCAGCGCATCGACATACTTCAGATACACTTCCGCGACAGCAACATCGCGGGGACGATTGCGGCGAAAGTTGCGCAGGTTCCAGTAGTGCTTGCGACCAGACGCAACGCGGGGTACTGGCACAATCGGCTGGAGCTTGGTCTGCTCAAGCTGCTGAATCCGGGCGCATCTCGATTCGTCGTCAATTCGCAAGCGGTAAAGCGGCACGTCCAAGAGGTGGAGGGCATTCCGCCCGAGAAGATCGAGCTCATTTACAATGGCGTCGTGCTCGACGCGTTCAGTGCCGATGACGTATGTGTGAGACAAGACGTCCGGTCGGAGCTCGGTATTCCGGCGAGCAGCCCGATGATCATCCTAGTGGCCAACCTGCGGCCGGTAAAGGCAATCGATGTCTTTCTCAAGAGCATCGGGCAGATAGCGACAGAGCATCCCAATGTGCATGCAGTGATCGTTGGAGAAGGTGAGGAGCGCGAAACGCTCGAGGCACTGACGATGTCTTTGGGACTCTCGGGGACGGTTCATTTCCTTGGGTCCAGGACAGATGTCCCCCGCCTGCTCAAGGCGAGTGACGTCGGCGTTCTCAGTTCGAGCTCCGAGGGCCTCTCAAATGCGATCATCGAATACATGGCCGCAGGTCTGCCGGTGGTATGTACGGCTGTCGGCGGTAACCCCGAACTGGTTACCAACGATGTCAACGGCTACGTGGTTCCCGTTGGTGACAGCGAGGCGATAGCTGCGGCAATGAAGGAGCTTCTGTCAAATCCGGAACGCGCGCGGGAACTGGGGTTAAGGGGGCGCGCGGTGGCGGACGAGCTGTTCGACGCGTCCAGATGCGTTGCTCGGACCCAATCGCTTTATGAAAGGCTCGTTGACGGCAGCACCTACCGGCATGAGCCGCTGCCGAATCGATAGAAGGAAGCTGAGTCTCAGGGCGTGACGCACGATGAAGATAGTTCTCAACATTGCACAGCTTCTCCTCCGGTTCCTTCGCTGGAATTGTCACATCTGGCTGCCGGACTATCTTCGGAAAATGGCTGCGCGCGGCGAGGGGCAAAAGCTTGGATCGGATATCACCGACCTGATATTCCTGGTGGTGGATCATTTTGAACCCTCCAGAAGGGAAGGCGAGCGCGGCGTTAAGCGTGTCCGGGAGTGGTGCGAGGCGTTTGCGGAGATGGCGTCACGGCACCGCGACACGGATGGCGTTACGCCTCAGCATTCATGGTTCTATCGGTACGACTATCCGAATGACGATTGTGTGCGCATTCTGAGCGAGTTCGTCCACAAGGGTTTCGGGGAGATCGACTTCCACCTTCACCATGGAAACGATACGCCGGAGCGCTTCGCAACGACTATCAGCGACGGTGTACGGTGGTTTAACGAATTCGGCGCGATGCTGACGGCCGAAAAGAGTCCGCAGAAGCGCTTTGCGTACATCGCCGGAAACTGGGCCCTCGATAACGGAAGGCGCGACGCCGGGATGAGCGGCGTCAACACCGAGTTGACCATACTTGGCGATGCGGGATGCTATGCCGATTACACTTTTCCAGCCTTCAGCGTCAACTCGCAGCCAAGGACAGTCAATTCGATCTACTACGCAACGGATACGCCAGATCCAAAGTCCTACGATACCGGCGTCCCGATGCAGGTTGGGGGGGGCGCGAGCGGCGACCTGGTTATTTTCGAAGGACCGCTTTGCATCGACTGGTCGCGTGGATACATCGAGTACGCGGCCTTGGAATCCTTCACGCCGTATTTCCGACCCCGGATCGACCTGTGGATCAAGGCAGGCGTCTGTGTTGTCGGCCGTCCGGAATGGCTATTCGTGAAGCTGCATACGCACGGCATGCAGAGCCGGGAGATGTTTCTCGGAGAACAGATGGAAAGGCTGCATAGCGAGCTGGAGGAACTGTGCAAGACGGCCGGATGCCGGCTTCATTACGTAACGGCGCGAGAGGCGTATAACATCGCCAAGGCGGCGGAGGCTGGGCGAGATGGGGATGCCGGGAAGTATCGCGACCACGAGATTGCGAGACCGGTGAATCGTGGCTTCTTCAGCAACGCGCGTGCCCTAGTAACAACGTATGCGCCAGAGCGGGTCATGGTCGAGGTGACTCAGCCCAGAGACGATACGAGGATGCTGTTCTCGGAACATCCTCTGGAATCGCTGGAGGGTGGCAAGGTTACCCGCGTCGATCTCGCTTGCAGTCGGGGGTACATCCACGAGTTGCGTATTGCAGGTGAAGGGGAGTGTAAAATTTGCCTGAATGATCGGGGTAATCCCAACCACGCGGCGATCGTGGTGTCACTTCCATACATCTATCGAGTTCCGGTGGATCGGGCATTGGGTGGCTGATCGTTTAGCGATACGCGATCTTTTCACAACTTGCCCTTTCATGCCTCATGAGGGGCGCCGGTTACAGCGCTGAGAGACAGGAATGTTCACGAGAGTTGCTCAAGATCGCCAGATTGCGCGGCGGGTTCCATTGACGGCGATTCTCGTCATCGCGATATTCGGGGCTTGCTTGCTGCCATTCGTGGCCCGTGGCGAGGTAGGTATCGCCAGCAAAGGCGAAAGAACGACCGGTGGCGGAGGCGGCGCCGGGGAGGAATCCAGGGACGAGATCTCCTCCGCGGCGCTGGTCCTGGACGCCCCCAACGGAATCCACAGGCTGGAAGCCGATCTGAAGGCACCGGGAACGGCGGTCGTCATCACCGCTGATGACGTGACGCTGGATTTGAATGGTCACACGATCACGTATAACGCCGAGCCGAGCTCGACCTCGGTATATGGTGTATACGTGGCAGTCGGCGTGGATCGGGTCACCATTACCAACGGCACCATACTGCAGGGGGTCGGAAGGTCGCAGGATTCACCAGCAATCCTTCTATACGGGGCATCGTGGCAGGCCGGTCCACATATGATTCATGACCTGGTCATTCGTACGGTTGGTGTGGAGTCCGGCGGGATACAGGCCGATAAGGGATACAGCTTCAATCAGTCGACGATATTCAGGACGTATATTGAGGTGCTCGGCGACACGTCCGCAATCGACGGCTACGGAGCGGATCCACTGTCGCTCTCCGCCCGAAACCGCGGCGGGATCGAGATTCACGACAACATCCTGGTCGGGGGGCATCGCGGGATGCAGCTCATATACATCGGAGCCGACAATGCCAATAGGTCCGACGTCTACAAGAATCGCATACAGCAGAAGCGCCGCCCGGGCAGCAAGGCGCCTTACGGGATCCTTCTTGCCGGACGAAGCCACAACGTCCACATCTACGACAATCAGATCATCAGCGATGATGGCCGCGGAATAAACGTCGATGGCTGGGGGCAGGGTGTCGAGGTGGGAGCAAGCGGCAATTTCGTCTACAGAAACCGGGTCGATGTGCAGTACTCCTCAAGCGCCACGGAGGGTGAGTACGTCGAGAATAACGTCTATGGAATTCGGGACAGATACTCGAGCGGCGACAATATCTTCGAGAACAACACGATCATCGCGGCGAGCGATGTGCGTGGTGATGTCATCGGCGTTTTTGTCGGAAGCGATGATACCGATCCGCTGATGCGGGACATCACCGTACGCAACAACACGATCATCGCACGCAAGGGAAAGATTCAGGCAAACGAGCCGTGCGCCTTCCAGTTCTCGCCCGCTGACTCGGTGACAGTGACGGACAACAAGTATCTTGCGAAAAGTTTTTCGGTTGGCGACGACTCCGTCGGCAGGTTGACAATGAGCGGCAACAGCGTGCTCTCGATCGGGTCCGGAACGCCGCCCGCTCCCAAGGGAGCAAAAGTGACACGCTTCCTCGATTCATATCTCGTCGAATGGAGCGACGTCGAAACAAGAGGTGTTTACGAGTATGTAGTCTACCGGGACGGAAAGCGGCTACCGATATCGCCACGCGGAGGGACGTTTTTTGTAGATGTCAACGCAGGCGGGGCTCACGCCTACGCGGTAACTGCCGTGACTGTCGACGGTCGCGAGGGGCCACGCTCCAAGGAGGTGTCCACCGCGGAGGCGGCAAACGGCTGGTGGTAGTGCAACTCGGGAGGCAATCCCGGGTTCCGTGGAGGGCGCGAGAATATGGAGAGGAGCACTGGAGCGCAGCCGGTACGCCATTCAATCTACGCTCGGCGGACTAAGTAACCTTGGTACTGAATTCGCGGTGCTATCACTACAGCGCAGCGAACTCGTGACCCTTTCCCTTCCAGTACGGAATGAGTTGTTCGAGGGCCTGATGTGTGACCGGGAATTCGTCATGGAAGAGGATAATGTCGCCGTTCTGCACGTCGCGCACTCGCGCATCGATGGCATCCGGGGTCGGGGCGCGATAGTCCACGGCGTCCTTGCTCCACATCACAATACGCTGCTCACGGGCGACGGCGTAGCGAACGAACCCAACTGACAGCTTACCGTAGGGCGGACGACAGATCCCCGGTTCCCATTCCGGCAGGACTCGGCGAATCTCCTGCGCGCAACGATCCATGTCATCGAGGAGCGCGGAATACGAAAGAATCCGTGCCGATAAATGGCTGAAGGAATGATTGCCAATACGATGGCCTGCCGCGAAGATGGCCGAGAGGGTGGATTCGCGATCGACAATGCGTTTCCCGAGTAGGAAGAACGTGGCCTTGACGCCGTGGTATTCAAGAATGTCCAGGAGCCTGGGCGTGTTGGGGTTGGGACCGTCGTCAAAACTCAGATAGAGCCGCTTGCGGTCGGGATCGCCCCGAAACTGGATTGGCATCATCGTCGAAAGGATGCTGGTGCAAAGGGCATTCATGGTCAATCCAATGTCTTGCTGCGCAAGAGCCGTTTGACGCGCTTCAGAACGCCAGGTTTGAAGCTGTTCAGCCTTGAAATGTGCCGGACGGTGTCCGAGCCGATGGGACGGCGATTGGCCCAAAGCGTAGCCGTGTGGCGCAGGCCCTCGAAGCAGCCCCGCGCGAAATGAAGCAACCGTCCGCGTATGAGCGAGAACACCGCCAGAGTGCTCCATTCACGTAGAATCGTGCGAATGGCAAGTCCAACAGGGTAGGTACGAAGCGAAATCCAGTAGATGTTGCGGGCATTGAAGAAGAACTGTCTGCCGCTGGTTCGACCTTCTGTGGCGACGGAGTGGGTGACGCTGACGGAGGGTAGATAGTAGATGTCGTAGCCGGCATCGAGTATCCGCGCGGCGAGCTCAACACCCTCCTGTCCGATGAACAGGTCCAGGGGATAGGCCCCGATCTTTCGGATTATCGCGCCATTCAGCGCACAGGCGCCCTCGGAGATATAACTGGTTTCGAACAGTCGATCGGCATATAGAGCGGGATCCCGTGGATGGCACCAATCGCTGAGGTCGAGGGACAGGCTGCCTTCATAGAGGATTTTGAAGTTGACGCATCCCGCCCGGTCGTTGATCTGGAAAAAGTGCCGAAGACTGAGCAGTTGTGACGGGTCGTGGAGTCGAACGTCGTCGTCCAGGGTCAGCACGATATCCCCCGAGGCGGCCAGGATGCCATGCGTCCGGCCGACGGCACCATCATTGCTTGTCTGAGGGAGGATGCGAAGGTTACCGGGTCGATAGGCACGCGCAAAATACGCCAGCGCGGGAGAATTGCCGTTATCCACGATCAGGATCTCGTGAAACAGATCTGCGTATGGTTCGAGAACCTGTAGAGTGTCGCAGACCAGGCTGTCCCGCAGGTAGGTCACGATGACCAGGGAAATGGTCGGGCTGTCGCTCTTTGGGGTCGCAATATCGCGTGCAACGGACTGCGGTTTGGGGGCCGGACTTCGACCTTGTCCGGCAGTGCCCTCGGACCCGGTCGCTTCGATTCGGGGTTGGAATTGGGCAGTGTGGCCAGCCTCGCAAGGCGAGCCGAGGTTGGTCCGGGCATAGCTTGCCGCGCCTGAGAACGACTCATTCATGGGCTGGTTTCGACGTTGCGTACGAGGAGCCATCCGGATGCGCCGACGTATAATAAACGCTTGGATCACCTAGCTCTAGGGCCGCCTTGATGCTGATTGGTAACTGACACACAATTCTACCGCCTTTTTATTGGGCCGATATGGGGTGCCGAATAGACTGCAAGCGCCTCGAGAGAGGTACCGCATTTCCCCCGGGATTCGACGCTATTGCCCGGTGTGGCACCTATGGCGACGGTAGAGGCCCCGCCGTGAAGATGTTGCGGCCAGCTTCCGGTGCGGCTGTGAACGCTCCTTGCGGAATAGAGAATCTCACCTCATGTCAAAGATGACCGATGCGCCATCGGCCGGCCGGCCGAGGAAAGGAAACTTGACAAGTATGGTCAAGGCTGGCGCTGCAACAGCGGTGCAGCCGAGTAACGAACAGCCGGTTAGCGTTTCGACCTGGCTCATCCTCGTATACGTGTGGCTGCTGACGACCACGCCACATATTCGCTTCGGAATCATCGCCGATATCCACTTCGAGAGAATATTGGTAGTTCTAATCGTACTCTCTCTCTTGTCCGGGCAGAGGATTGTCCGGTCGCTGAACTTCGCAACCGTACTTCTCCTCAGTTTTTTCCTCTGGTCCTTGGTCGGTTATCTCCAATCTCCCTACCAGGATGCCGTATGGGCCGTGTGGTGGATCGAGAACTACTGGAAGCTGATGTTGTTCTATTTCTTCGTGATCCTCGGAATCCGCAGTGTTCGCGATCTGAAAGTTTTCATAATCGGTGTAGCGGTGATCTCGCTGGGATATCAGCTCCTCTCATGGCGGGATTTCCTTGCTGGAGGGAGCTACGTGTATCAGCAAGGCGGGAAGCGGATGGTTGGAGTCTGGTCGGGCGGTGGAGTCGGCGCGGCCAATGCCTATGGCCTGCTGGCGATGTATTCGCTCCCGTTCGCTCAGTTCTGGCTCACGGTTGCGCGTCGGTACGACGTCAGGTGGCTGGTCCTGTTCTTCATGGCCGTTTGCTTCGGATCGGTCATCTTCAGCGGAAGCCGGGCAGCATTGATATGTGCTCTCCTATTTGTGCTCGTCGCATATGGAAGGAGGTTGTTGAGCGTGAAGGTTCTGCTCGCTCTCGCTATCGGCGGAGCTGTCGCGCTGAGCACCATGCCAGAGCATTTGAGGCATCGTTATTTCGATCTCATAGTCGTCAACCAGGATGCAGTGTCGCGACAAGGATCCGATAGAATTGCAGAGGAATCCGCTCAAAGTCGCGTACAGGGTCTACACGATGGCTTTTCACTTGGGCAGCGACGGCCGGTGTTCGGTTACGGACCTGGTTCATCGGCACTGGCCCGCGCCGAAGTGGCGGATACCAACATAGCGGTCATTGCCGACGATCCGGAGGCACTAGGCCTGCACAATATGTACGGTCAGATGATGGCCGAGACGGGGTTCGTCGGCACGATTTTGTATGTGGCATTGGTGACGACGACGTTACTGCAGTTGCGAAAGGCTCGGCAGGTGCGGATGTCGTCGGCGGAGAGCAGCGAGATTGTGAACGCCGCCGCTCGGATGCTGATAACGACGATCGTTCTTCTTCTGATTTATGGCTTATCGGCGCACAGTCTATTCCGTTACTACTGGTTAACGCTGTTCGCAGCGCACGTTGTCTTGATGGATCTCGTGTTCGACGACAAAAGCAAGCCCGCTAGGCGATAGGCTGGGAATTCCCGGGGATGTGTACCCCCGCCACGGGCTGCGAGATTGTTCATCGAGCTTGCGGATCCCTGCCCTTGCGTCACTTCTGATCCGATATCAATGTCAAAAGAAATCAAGAAGCTGGCGCGCCATTCTGTTATCTACGGGATAGGAAGCAGCCTGGGCGCGGCCGGAAGCTTTCTGCTGATCCCACTGTACACGCACGCGCTCAGCACCGAGGACTATGGTGCGGTCGAGTTGCTCTATCGACTCTGCAGCATATTGATGATCGTGATGTTTCTGGGCGTGCGTCAGGCCTACATCCGTTATTTTTTCGACAATCGAGCCGACAAGGTATGGCAGGAGACCGTAACGGGCTCGACAATGGTGTTTGTGGCGATATCGTGCGCGGCGATACTTGCGGTGGTTTTGCCTTTCGAGGGCCTTGTCCGCGACGAGCTGCTCAGCGGACATGTTACAGATGCGGTCATGCTGCTTGCCCTCTTGTGGATTCCGTGCGAAATGTTCCTTAACGTCGGATTGACGTATTTCCAAATACAGATGCGTTCCGTCGCTTACGTTCTCATCAACGTGCTGTTCGTCGTTCTCTATCTGATCGCGAACGTTGTACTCGTTTACTGGATGCGTCTTGGGGTAAGAGGGGTTTTCCTTGCTCAGATCGGCGTCACCGGGTCCATCGCGGTCGGGGTCATCGCATACATTGCGGTGACAACGAAACTGCGCGTTTCCGTCGAGCTCATCCGAAAGATGGTCGGTTTCGGATTGCCGCTCCTGCCGGCCGCGTTTTTCATGTATCTGATCAACAACTCGGACCGGTATTTCCTCAGCCTTTATTCCGGCCTGGAGGAGGTGGGGATCTATGCGCTAGCTGCGAAGCTTGGAACGGTCGGCACGTTGTTCCTGATGGACCCTTTCCTGAAGGTGTGGTCGCCGTTCCTGTTCGACAATTATGACAAGCCCGACGGTCCGGTGCTGGTCAGTCGCGTGTTCACACTATTCACGCTGGCATGCGTGTTAGTCGCGCTGGGGGTATCAGTGTTCGCGCCGATCGTACTACCCTTCGTGACCGGCGCCCAATTCGCCGGAGCCATCGTTCTGGTTCCGCTTGCTTGTCTGGCTGCCGTGTTCTATAGCATCTCCGGTCTCGCGGACGCGGGCATTCTGATAGCGAAGAAGACACAATACAAACCGCTGATTACGGGGATAGCGGCCGCGGTGGCCGTTTCTGCAAATGCTGCTCTGGTGCCGCTTCTCGGGATGTGGGGTGCGGCGATAGCTGCTGTGATGGCCATGGTAACGATGGTGTTCGCGAACATGCATTACTCCAACAGGTACTATCGGCTACCGATCGAGTGGCGACGACTACTGCTGGTATTCGGTGGGGCAATCGTCACCTTCGCGATATGCGACGCGGTGTTGATCTGGAGCGAGCATTCGGTGGCTGGGCAGATTGGGTCCGTGCTTGCGTTGGTTTCCTTTCCACTGCTTTTATGGTGGGGCAGGTTCTTCACCATGGAAGAACTGAGGGCGATCAGGGGTTTTGGCCGCAAGCGATTATAGATTGAGGGAGTTCGGCGCATCGGCTGTCGCGCGCCGGAATCCGTAGGCAGTGGAGACGCGCAATACGATCGAGTACCGTGGAGCAGGGAACTAGTGGAAAAGGCTAGGATTCTCGGGATTGTCGGTGGAATAGGACCGTACGCAGGCCTGGATCTGACGCGCAAGGTGCTCGACCAGACACGTGCGTCAACTGACCAGGATCATCTTGACTTGGTGGTGTTGTCCTGGCCTCGCGAGGTGCCCGACAGAAGTGCGTTTCTCCTCGGACGTTCGACCGCCGACCCGGTGCCGGGCTTGATTCGTTGCGTGCTGGCTCTGGAATCGCTGGGAGCGGCCGTAGTGGGAATCGCTTGCAACACTGCTCATTCGCCGCGCCTGTTCGATCGTTTGATTTCCATGCTACGTTCGGGCGGAAGCAGCATTGTCGTGATAAACATGATTGAAGAAGTGGCTCGCTTCATAAGAGTCCATCACCCGAACGTTCGGCGGGTCGGTGTGCTGGCCACCGACGGCACCGTAGATACCAACGCATACGGAGAGGTATTGGGCCGCGACGGACTGTCGGCCGTTTACCCGGATCCACTGATCCAGCGGAACCGTGTCCACGCGGCGATCTATGATCAGAATTACGGCATCAAGGCTTTCTCGGCGAACGTCACGGGACGCGCGCGTACCGATGTGCTCGAGGCAGCGCGACATCTGGTGATCGACAAGGAAGCCGAGGCGCTCGTGCTCGGTTGCACGGAGCTGCCGTTGGCGATCTCAGAACGGACTCTTCATGACAGGCCGGTGATCGACTCAAGCGTGGTGCTGGCGCGCGCTTTGGTGGCAGGTGTCGAACCGGAGAGACTCAGGCCATTCGATCCCCGAGTGTAGACGACGGAATATGGGCAGCCGGAGAAGCCGATGCTGAAGGCGGTATTATTCAGGTCTGAGCGTCGTTTTGACGCATTCAAGAAACGCCTGCTCGACGCCGGCGCCGAGGTTACGGTGCTGGACTTCGACAGTCCGGATTGGATCGGATACGATTTCAGCGGCACTGATATCGTCATCTATTTCCCGGAGTTCAGCTACACGTCTAATCACCCCCAATCCCTTTTCCGGGTGCACGATAACCTCCTGCATATCTATCGCCTGTTTCCGCACCTGCGGATGTTTCCAGATCCGAATACGATTCCGTACTACTCCGACAAGTATCGTCAGTACCTTTTTCTTCGCGGCAGGGGCCTGCCCTACCCAGAGACGTTTGCAATAACCTGCGAGGAAGCGATAGATGTGATCGTTCAGCGTCTCGGGTTTCCGCTGGTGGTCAAGAATCGATACGGCGCAGGAGGCGACTACGTGGTCAAGGTGAACTCGAGATCCGAGCTTCTGCATCTTTACAGATTGTCACAACTCGATCTGTTCCGGTTCGGTGCGTTACGTCATTTTTGTCGTATGCTTACGAGCCGCCTTTTTTATTATCACCTGATCCGCGAACGGCGCATGGCATATCCCTTCTATTCTCCCCCGCTTCTGGCACAGAAGTTCGTGCCGCATGATAGGGATATCAAGACTGTGGTAGGTGATGGAAAAGTAGTTGAAGCGCATTGGCGTGGGAAGGCCGACGAAAACATGTGGAAAGTGAACATAGATGGCGGCGGGATCGGGGAGTGGAGTTACGTTCCGCAGGAAATCATCGAGCTCTCGGAGCAACTGGCAAGACAATTGAAGGCCACGTGGTTGAATATCGACATCATCCAAAGCGGCGACAGATATCTGGTTACGGAGTTTTCTCCAGTCTGGCATCACTACACATACAAGGAGAAACCCAGCTTCGTATACAAGGACGACTATAACATTGACGTTCCATTGGAGATCGCCTTGGACCTGGAGCGAATCGTTGTCGAATCGCTGGTAAAGTCCGCGAAGAAATCACCGGCTTCGTTGCGCTCATTGACCAAGACACGGGACGAGATTCAGATGTAGTGCGATAACCGGTCGCGGAGCGAATTCGTCTGCGCGAATGTTTCCCTGAAACGGGAGAGGCAGTCGATGATGGCAGAGCTGTCGCACCTTTTCTTGAGATTTCCTCTCTGGGTCATGGTGCTGTTGCTGCTGCTGGCGAACGCGGCATATGGCGCGACGGCAGGCGCGGATCTGCGGCGGTACCGGCACCTGCTCGCAGTCTCGGCGGTGGCTGTTTATCTCTGCAGTGCACCGGTCGTGAGCAATGCGTTGACGCGCTATCTGGAGGAACAGTATGCACCAGTTGATTTGGACGGTCTGGGCAGGGACGCCAACAACGTGGTCCTGGTCCTGACAGCGGGGTCGTTCCGACGTACGAGAACCGGTTACGAAGCGCGGATCGGCGAGGAAGGCTGGGAGCGGCTGCAGGCTGGCATCCGGCTTTACGAAAAAACTGGCGGGCGGCTGATGTTCTCTGGGGCGCCCAGCCCGGACGGGCGATCTTCCGTTGCGGGCACGATGGCCGAGGTCGCGAGACGCCTGGGTGTCCCGGCTGACCATGTACTGGTCGAGGAAAAATCGACGAATACGTATGAGAACATCGTGTTTTCGAAAGCGATGCTAAAAGGGCAGCCCGGACGTGTGTGGCTGGTGACCAGCGCACTCAGGATGCCCCGGGCGATGGCCGTCGCAACCAAGCAGGAACTCGATGCGGTAGCCTACCCGTGCGATTTTCGCGGCGACCAGCGGTCGACATGGCGGGCATGGATGCCGGCAAACCACAGCCCCCTGTCGTTGGAAAGGAATTTGCACGAGATCGTCGGATTGTTGATGTACCGGATGCGAAACTGGGCCTGATGGGGGCGGGCCCGGGACCGTACGCAAAGGTTCGCGACGACAGGAAGAGCCCAATCGATAATGCGAATTGCCCATTTCATTGGTACGAATTTCGTGGGTGGCCCCGAGAAGCAGATTCTCAACCACGTCGGACGGCTTCCCCGCGGCTCCTACGCAGTCATGCTCATCAGTTTTGCCGAGCCTGGCGGTAATGAACTGAAACTCGAGGCGGAGAAGCGCGGCATCGCATGCATTCTGCTGCCGGCGGAGAAATGGCGGCTGTTCGCCGTGCTCCGGGAATTGCTGCGGACCCATGACGAGTGGCGTCCGGACGTCATGTGCGCGCATGGCTACAAGGCTGGATTCTACACCCTCCTGCTGAAGTTGTTGCGGAGCTGCCGCTACGTCGGCTTCTCGCGGGGATGGACCAGCGAGAATCTGAAGATCCACCTGTACAGTCTCCTGGACAAGTCGATCATACGGTTTGCCGATGCAATCGTCGCGGTCTCGGAATCGCAGCGGTTGCGATTGCTGGAGGCGGGGGTCCCGGAGCGCAAGATCCATGTCGTCGAAAACGCGGTCACCGTTCCGGACCAGACAGTCATGAGGAGCGACCCGGGGCAGACGGATATCCGCAAGGAGTTGGGGCTGCCGGCGGGCGCGCGGACGATTCTGGCTGCCGGCCGGCTGAGTCCAGAAAAGGGCTACGACGATCTGCTGCGGGCCATGGCGGTCGTGAGGGAGAAGGCGCCATACGCGCAATTGCTGCTGGCAGGAACGGGACCGCTGGAGGAGGCGTTGAAGACACAAACGCAAGAGCAAGGATTGGAGTCCTGCATCCACTTTCTCGGTTTCAGGAGGGACATCCTCAGCCTCTACGGGCAATCGGACGTCTTCGCCCTTTCGTCTCTCTCCGAGGGGCTGCCGAATGTCGTGCTCGAGGCGATGGCACTGGGGCTTCCCGTGGTGGCGACACGGGTCGGGGGGCTCCCCGAGGTTATCGAAGACGGGAGAACGGGATTGCTCGTGACGCCGCGCGCCCCCGAGGAGCTCGCGGCCGGCCTGATTAGGATTTTGACGGACGGCTCGTTCGCACGCTCCATATCTACTCAGGCGCGGGAGGACGTCTACCGGCGCTTCGCCCCGGAGAGCCAGACCGAACGCCTGCTGGAAGTCTATCGGGAGGCCATGGCGGCATGAACCAGGCCGAATGGCGTTTGCCGAGCATCACCGTCATGCTGCCGGTGCGCAATGAGGAGCGGTTCATCGCGCAGACCCTGCAGCAGATCTACGATCAGAAATTTCCGCGGGAGCTGCTCGAAGTGGTTGTCGCGGACGGAATGTCGACCGACAGGACTGCCGAGATCGTGCGCGAGTTTGCCGAGGGTCATCCGGATCTGCGCATACAGTTACTCGCGAATCGCAAGCGACTGTCGAGTGCCGGCCGCAACCTGGCGTTGCGCCACGGGAGGGGAGAGTACTTTCTGCTGATCGACGGACACGTGTATATTCCGCGCCGCGACCTGCTCTCAACCGCGGCGCAACTGGTGTCGGAGCATGACGCCCGGGTTCTGGGCCGACCGCAACCGTTGACTCCGCCGGATATCGGTGAGTTCCAGAAGATGGTGGCACTGGCGCGTCAGTCGCCGCTGGCGCATTCCCAGGAGTCCTTCGTTTACTCCCAGTTCGACGGATGGACGAGTCCCCTCAGCATCGGGGTGATGTACCGCCGGGACATCGTCGAGCAGGTGGGCGAATTCGATGAGACATTCGATGCCGCGGAGGATCTCGAATTCAACTACAGGATCGAACGCGCCGGTGTGCGTTGCTACACCTCTCCGCGCCTTGCCGTGCACTACTACCCTCGCGACTCCTTGTCGGGACTGTTCCGCCAGACGCGTCGCTATGGCTACGGACGCGCCGCTTTCGTATTCAAGCATCCGGAGCGTTTCCGGCTAGAAACTGTCGTGCCAGCCGGATACGTGGCCCTGCTCGTAGCGCTGCCGCTGGCCGGCTTGACTCATGGCGGATTCCTTGCCGGCTGGCTGGCGATGCTAGTGCTTTACGCGTCGATACTGGGGATGGAAGGCTTGCGCCTGGCGCGCCGCGCCGGCATCGCTTTCAACTGGCGTCTGCCTGCGATCATTGCCTGTGTGCACCTCGGTCTGGGCGTCGGGTTTCTGGAAGGACTGGCCCGCTGGCCCGGGAAGCTCTGGAGGCGAATGCGCGCCGGATCGCGATGACACTGCAACCCGCTGCCGTGGCTCGCGCCAGCACTGCAATAATGAATAGGGGGGCCACGGGTTCCGCCTTGTCGCGGCCTTGCCGGTCTCCCGCACGCCACGGGCAGGGCTGGCGCCAGCAGTTTCTGCAGGCTTTCTGGTCTGTGACGCAGGTACAGGCGGAGTGCTGGTTCGACAGATCTGGTTTTGCTAGCATCCGCGCGCTGTGTTGTAGCGACTATTCAAGTGGTTGGGTGAGTGACCTGGTTGCGCGTGGAGCCTTCGGCACCTGGCGTGTCAGGTCTTGCCTCGGCCGGGATGTTATCGATCGGGTACCTGACCCTGTTCGGCAAACCGAGTGCGCAACTTGGCGACGACGTATGCGTCGGACGATTCTGCACCGTCGGACGGGTCCAGCTGGAGGACGAGGCCATGGTCGGCGATGGAGTGCAGCTCTTGTCGGGACGGCACCGGCACCGCCGCTATGCCAGGGGCAGGAATGCGCTGCAAAGCAGTGCCCGGGCGTTCGTTCGCGTCGTCGTGGGGCGCGGAGCCTGGTTGGGGTCCGGATCGATCCTCATGGCTGACGCCGGGGAGCGTGCCGTCGTCGGCGCTGGGGCCGTAGCCGTCAAAGCGGTACTGCCGCGCGACCAGGCCATCGACAATCCCGCCCGATCGGTGAGGCGCAGGGGACCGGGGGCGACCGCTTGCGGGAAGTCACGATCATGCGAAAAAGGCGGGGACGGCGCGTCTGCGCCAGAGGCAGACGACGTATGTGGAGAACCCGCCCGGGCCGGATGCTGGCCGGGCGGCGCCTGTGCCGGTGCATGCCGTCGCTGCCGCGTCGCCAGGTTCGGCACTGTAGACACGACGCTCGTGCCGCGCGCTAACAGCGCATTCAACACGGAACTGGTTGCGTGACCGTATGGAAGCCTCGAAGATGGTAGAGGACAAGTGGTCATATCGCTTTCTCGATGCCGCCGAGGCGGTACGTGCGCCCGAGATTCGCGAGGCCTGGGAGAAGCTCATCGGGGAAGGTGGCAATCCCGATGCGCTCTATCAATCGCCGTACTGGCTGGAGAACCTCGCGCTTCACGACAGGAGCGCGGACCACGTGGTGGCACTGGTGAATCACGGCGGGGACGAGATTGTTGGCGTGGTGGCCCTGCGGATGCAGGACTTGCCGCTGAACTTCGACATCGGCGAGCGTTCGATCTTCGGAACCAGGATCCGTGTCGCCAACGTTCTCGGCAGTCAGCCGCTGCTGGCTGCGGACGCCTCCGCGCATGCGGGACTCTATGACGCGATCGCTCGGGAGTTCCCGGCCTGTCGCGGGCTGTTTTTCAAGACACTACCCGCCGAATCGCCGACGTGGAGATACCTTCACGAGTATGGAAAGAGGGGGTGGCTGTGTCACGCCATGAACGGCCTGCACAGTCACCACCTTATTCGCCTTCCGGAGACATTCGAGAAATTCCTCGAATCGAAGAACAGCCGCACCCGGCGGAATTTCAAGCGGCGGCTGAAGGGATTCGACCCGTCCGTGACGCCGGGGTCCCGGCTCGTGCGAATCGAGCGGGCGGATCAGGTGGCGATGTTCCTCGAGACGGCTGCGGTCATCTCGAAGAAGTCATGGCAGTTCAGGAATATAGGTGTGCGTGTGATAACCAGCACCGATGAGTATGTCCGGCAGGCACATCTCGCGGATTCCGGTCTGCTGCGATCGTATCTGCTCTACTACGGTGAAACGCCGTGCGCGTTTCTCATCGGCTATCAGTACGCCGACGTGTTCAATGCCACGGAGGTGGGGTTCGACCACGGACTTTCCGAGGCATCGCCCGGTACGGTGCTGTTCCTGCGTGTGATAGAGGACGTCGTTTCGCAGCGGCGGGCCAGGTGGTTCAATTTCGGTACTGGTGACGCGGGATACAAGGGCCTGTACAGCAACGAGGTGTACGACGACGCACTGATGCTGGTCATGCGTGATACCGTGCGCAACCGAATGCTGATTGGTTCGCACGCGATGTTCATTCGATTCCGGGAGTGGCTGAAAAAGAGGATGAAACGCAGCGAAGCGCCGGAGACCTGATGGACTGCTCCGGGACTGGTGTGCAGGTGCCGTGTCTCGGCCTGTAAGGCGGTGCGACGGCGGCAAATCCGGTGCCATGGTGTCGCCGGATGGTTGGCATCCAGAGCACGACGCAGGGATCACATCCACTGCACTGCAATCGCCTGCTGGCCGGATGGATGTGGAGACCGTCGGGCCTGGTCGGTATCGCGAGCAACCGTGTGCCGCTCATGGCGGAACGGGCTCCGGCAGCCGGCAACAATGATCAATGATTTTCAATCTCAGGACGAAGCGATGACGACCTCCGGCAATGCCGCAATCTCCGTAGAGATCTTGGAGGGACGCGATGGCCGGCTCCCGGATGTGAGAGAGGCGTGGGAGCACTGTCTCGCGGCCGCTCCCGGGCATCAGAAGCTGTTCGGATATGAGTGGTATTCCGCGTGGATGCAGCATCTCGGCAGTTCCGGGCCATGGACTGGCGAGAGCCGCGTGTTGATGGCCCGTGACCGCCAGGGAATGGTGCGGGGAATACTGCCCTTGGCGAAGCGGCAGACCTTTCACGTCCCGTTCTGGTGCCTGCCCGGGTACTACCAGCCCGTACGCGGTTTCGTGTGTCACGATGCAGTGCATGAGCGGGTCTGCGCGGCCTTGGCGCAGGCATTGCTGAAGACGCAGGGATGGTTCGAGTTGTACCGCTTCGGTCCTACCGACACGGCATACCCG
>WBZR01000678.1_pt1 | contig 27729 bp, 22 predicted proteins | sample 5204231 | NCBI WGS metagenome assembly WBZR01 (sample SAMN12412403, study PRJNA552823) | activated sludge metagenome | isolation source: activated sludge from anammox sidestream of wastewater treatment plant... | place: USA: Virginia | collected 2017-08
ATGCTGCCCAGCGATCAGCTTGAACTGGCGATCCATCTGGAAGCCGACCGGATGCGCAATTCGTTCATCGCCGACGAAGACCGGCAGTCGGAGATGACCGTCGTCCGCAACGAACTCGAACGCGGCGAGAACGAGCCGTCGAACATCCTGCACGAGCGATTGTGGGCGATGGCCTTCCGCGAGCATCCTTATCATCATCCGACCATCGGCTGGCGTTCGGATGTCGAAGGCGTGCCGACTTCGCGGTTGAAAGAGTTTTACGACACGTTCTATCACCCGAACAACGCCACTGCCATCATCGTCGGCGATTTCGACGAGCAGGCGGCGCTCGATCTGATGAGCAAACATTTCGGCCAGATTCCGTCGTCGCACGCGCCGATTCCGCCGATGTACACAGTCGAACCGCCGCAGGAAGGCGAGATTCGCTTCACGCTTCGCCGCGCGGGCCAGCTTGGTTTGATCAACGTCGGATGGCACATTCCCGAAGCCGCGCATCCAGACACCGCCGTGTTGACCGTGCTCGACACGTTGCTGTCGGCGGGCATCACTTCGCGTTTGTATCAGGCGCTGGTCGAAACGCAGATGGCCGTTGACGTGGGCGCGCAGGCTTTCCAGTTTGTTGATCCCGGATTGTTCATGCTTCACGTCACGCTGCGCCCCGGCATAAAGCACGCGGACGCCGAACGCGTCGCGCTCGAAGTAATCGAAAAGATGAAGACCGAAGACACGCCGGAGAAGGAATTGCAGAAGGCAAAGAACATGATCACGACGCAGATGATCTATCTGCGCGACAGCCCGCTGGGCGTGGCCAGGGTGATCGCCGAAGCCGAAGCGGCTGCGAATTGGAAGATGTTCGTTGATCTGCCGAAGATGGTCGAACAGGTTACGCCCGCCGACATCAAACGCGTCGCGACGACATATCTCACCGAAGACAACCGCACCGTCGGCTGGTTCATACCAAAGCAGGAAGAAAGCATTGAGGTTTATGAGCAATAATTCTTTCGTCGCTCGCACCAAATCATTTCAACTTTCAAACGGCGCCACACTGCTCGTTTTGGAAAACTCGGCCAACCCGACGGTTTCAATCGCCGGTTCGATACGCGCGGGCGAATATTTCAGCCCGGCGGGCAAAGACTCTCTGGCTGGCATCACCGCGAGCATGCTCAGCAAAGGCACGCTCCGCCGCAGCAAGCTGGAGATAGCCGAAGAGATGGAATCGGCGGCGGCGCGCGTCGGCGTGTCCTCGAACACGTTCACCGTGTCGGTCAGCGGCCAATCGCTCAGCCGCGACCTGCCGATGATCGTTTCGACGCTGGCCGAACAACTGCGCGAACCCGCGTTCCCGGCGGACGAGCTTGAAAAGATGCGGATGCGCATCATCGCCAACATCAAGGAAGAACAGGACGACACTCGCGTTCGCGCTTACGACCGGATGACGCAACTGGTCTTCCCCGAAAACAACCCGTTTCATCAAACGCCCGCCGACAAATTGATCGGCCAGATCGAAACGATCACGGTTGACGACATTCGCCAGTTTCATCAGAAATTTTACAGCCCTTCGACGATGATACTGGCCGTAGTCGGCGACGTTAAAGCCGATGACGTGCGAGCATTGATGGAAGAAAAACTCGGCGTCTGGCAAGGCGCGCCCGAAGCGTTGATTGACATTCCCGAAACCCCGCTGCAATCCGCGCCAGCGCGCGAGATGGTGGCGATGAAAGATAAACCGAACGCCGATGTCGTCATCGGCCACGCGTCGCGGCTGCGCCGGTCGAATCCTGATTTCGTAGCGGCCCGAATCGCCAACAACGCGCTCGGCCAATCAACGTTGTCATCGCGCCTCGGTTTGAAAGTGCGCGACGAGATGGGATTGACCTATGGCATCAATTCCAGCTTTGCCGAATCGGGCATCGGCGACGGCCCGTTCGTCATCACCGTCACCGTCGCGCCGGAAAACATTGATCCGGCGATTGGCGCGACGAATGAGATCGTCAACGACTACATCGCCAGCGGCATCCGCGAGGACGAACTGAAAGACGAAAAGTCTTCGATCATCGGTTCGTTCAAAATCGGCCTCGCCACCAACGCCGGAATGGCCAACCAGATCGCGGCGTCGGAGTTGTTCGGCCTCGGCGTCAAATACCTCGACGAATATCCCTCGCTGGTTTCGCTGATCACAAAGACGGACGTGGACGAAGCCATCCGCAAATATATTCACCCCGAAGTAGCGACGACGGTGATTGCGGGAACTCTGTGAGCGGTGGTTGGTGGTTGGTGGCTGGTGGTTGGCGGCGGCTTTCAACCAACCACCAACCACCAGCCACCAACCACCACTTTATGAAACTTGGCGTTCTTCTCTTCAATCTGGGCGGCCCTGAAACACTGGCCGATGTGCGCCCATTTCTCTTCAATCTCTTCTCCGATCCTGAGATCGTGCGCTTGCCGATTCGCGCGATGCAGAAGCCGCTGGCGTGGTTGATCGCTACCGCGCGTCAAAAAAAATCTTCCGGCTACTACACGCAGATTGGTGGCGGATCGCCATTGCGGCGAATCACGGATGAGCAAGCGGCGGCTTTGCGCGAAGAGCTTGCCCGGCGCGGCGTTGAGGCGAACGTCTACGTCGGGATGCGGTACTGGCGCCCGTTCACTGAAGAAGCGATTGAGCAGATTGTTCGTGACGGCGTTGATGAGTTGATCCTGCTGCCGCTCTATCCGCAATTCTCCGTTTCGACAACCGGGTCGAGCTTCAAAGACTTCGACGCGCTGATGGACAAGCGCGGCGGGCTTGCTCACATTCGCCGGCGCCCAATCCAGCAATGGCACACGCACGAAACTTACATCAAGGCGTTAGCCGAACAGATCGCCGAAGAGATCGAAAAATTCCCCGACCCGAATCCGCAGCGCGTTCACCTGCTCTTCAGCGCGCACAGCGTTCCGCAAAGTTACATCGAAAGAGGCGATCCTTACCTTCAACACATCGAGGAGACTGTCAGGCTGGTTTCGGAGAGACTAGGCAATATCGGCCCCATCCACCTCAGCTTTCAGAGCAAGGTCGGGCCGGTCAAATGGCTTGAGCCTTCGACCGACGCGAAGCTGCGCGAATTGGCGGCGGCGGGCGTCGAACAGGTTCTGGCGATTCCCATCAGCTTCGTCTCCGATCACATCGAGACGCTTTACGAACTCGACATCCTTTACAAAAATCTGGCCGATGAGATCGGCATAAAATCTTATCGCCGCGTTCCGGCGTTAAACCTCAACCCAACGTTCATTATCGCGCTCGCTGATCTGGTCTGTGAAAAGCTCGCCCAAACATGAAATGACCGTGTGTGGATTCCCACACTGGGCGCGCGGGAAAACACGTCAACTCATCGTAGCCTTGCAGCTAGCCCGCCTGAAACATCTCGCGGATAATCGCGCGCGATAGACGAACAACAACAACCTGCGAAACGTTCGTGGGGCAAGATGCCATATTGTCCCACGCATACTGAGGAGGAATCATGCTTGCGCGAATGGCGGCCATAGTCTTCATCTTTCTCTGCATCGCCGGAGCCTGGGCCGTGCTGGGCAGCACGGTGACGCGTCGCACGACGACACAGGACGAGAGCCTGAAAAACGCCGTAGGTCAACTCTGGGGAACACCGCAGCGGCAATCGGCGCCGCAAATCCACTATCAGGCAATGCGGCAAACCCAAGTTGAAACTACCAAAGACGGCAAGACCATTACGGAAACCAAAAACGAAACGATCGGTCATCCGTTGTTGCTCGACAGCAGCGACATCAAAGTAAATTTGAATTTGGATTATCGCCAGAAAGGTCTGCTCTGGTATTCGACCTATCGTGTTCGGTTCGACGGCAAGTACCGCGTGACGAACTACACTGACGCTGAGGGCGACGTCTTTTTCAATTTTTCGGCGCCCGCTCAAGGTGGCGTTTACGATAATTTCCGTTTGGTAGTCGGCGGGAAGGAGATCCCGAATCTGCCGTTCAACGCCGGCACGCTCAGCCACAAGATCAAACTCGCGCCAGGGCAATCCGAAACCGTGGAGGTCAGCTACGGCTCGCAGGGAATGGACGAGTGGTGGTACGACTTCGGCAAAGAGGTGAATCAGGTCAAAAACTTCTCGCTGACGATGCAGACCGATTTCGACCAGATTGATTTTCCGCAAAGCAGCCTCTCGCCTACTCAGAAAACGCAGGGCGGCTCCGGGTGGGAGTTGAAATGGCAATACGCCAACCTGCTTTCGGGCGTGAGAATCGGGATGGTCATGCCGCATAAACTCAACCCCGGTCCCTGGGTCAGCCAGATCACTTTCGCCGCGCCCGTCTCGCTCTTCCTTTTCTTCTTCATCGTTTTTGTGCTGACATCGGTGAAGAAGATCAAGCTGCATCCGATGAATTACTTTTTCATCGGCGCGGCGTTCTTCAGCTTTCACCTGCTGCTGGCTTATCTGGTTGATCACATCTCGATCCACCTGTCGTTTCTGATCTGTTCGGTGATCTCGATTGCTCTGGTCGTGTCGTATCTGCGGCTGGCGGTGGGCAATCGCTTCGCGTTCGTTGAAGCGGGCATCCTGCAATTCGTCTACCTGGTTCTGTTCTCCTACACGTTCTTCTTCGAGCGGTTCACGGGGCTTGCGATCACGATCCTGTGTATCCTCACGCTCTTCGTCGTGATGCAATTTACCGGAAGAGTTGATTGGGATAATCTGTTTCGGAAAAACGAAACAGCGTGAACATCAATCAACTCGACATGAATTTTGATTCAGTAATCATCGGCGCGGGCATTTCAGGTCTGGTCGCGGCTCATCGTTTGAAAAGGTTGGGCCGTGAGGTTTTGCTCATCGAAAGCGGCGATCGCGTGGGCGGCGCGATTTGCAGCCGCGACACTGAAGGCTTTCTGATCGAATGCGGGCCGAACAGCGTGCGCGGCTCGCACGAATTTCTCGACCTGGTTGAAGATTTGAATCTGACCGATGAACTGATCACGGGCGATCCGCGTGCGCCGGCTTACGTCTACATTGATGGCAAGCTGCACGCCGTGCCGATGAGTCCGCCCGCGCTCATCAAAACAAAGTTGATTTCGACTTCAGCCAAGCTGCGATTGCTCGGCGAGCCGTTCGTCAAAGCGCGACGCGAAAGCGGCGAAGAGAGCATCGCATCGTTTGCGCGTAGGCGGCTGGGCGATGAGATTCTGGAGCGGCTGATCGCGCCGTTTCTTTCAGGCGTCTACGCAGGCGACCCCGAACAGTTGAGCGTTCAGGCTTGTTTCTCGAAACTCGCCGAATTTGAATCGGAGGCGGGCAGCGTCGTTGGTGGGGCTTTGCGAGCGGCAATGAAATCGCGCCGGCAACAGGACAAGCCGAAGCGGTCTTTGCGTCCTTACCGCCTATGCTCGTTTCGTCACGGTTTGAGCGCGTTGCCGGAAGCGTTGGCTAGATCGCTCGGCGGCAAACTGTTGACCGGCGCCCGAATCATCGGCATCAGCAAAAACAGTTCAACGAGCGGGTTTGAAATCAGGATCGAACATCGAGGCGAGAACAGAGCGATCAACTGCTCGACGCTTGTCGTCTCCACGCCCGCCTACGTCGCCGCAGGTTTGCTCGATGGCATCGCGCCGGAGATAGCCGCGCTGGTCGCGGAAGTCCGGTACGCGCCGATCGCGTCGGTTCCGCTCGCCTACCGCGCTGAGCAGGTAGGGCGCAAGCTTGATGGCTTCGGCTTCCTCGCGCCGCGCGGCCAAGGAGTGCGGACGTTGGGTTCGATCTGGAACTCATCTCTGTTCGCCGGACGCGCGCCTGAAGGCTGGGTCTGCCTGACAAATCTCATCGGCGGCGCGACCGATCCGGAGGCCGTCAAACTCGGCGATGAAGAGTTGATCCGCATCGTTCACAATGACCTGAGCAGAGTTCTGGATGTCAGCGGAGAGCCTCGCCGATTGCCGATCACGCGGCACGAACGCGCGATTCCGCAATACACGCTGGGCCACGCCGCGCGGGTCGAGCGAATAGAATCGGAGTTGGGCGCCGCTTCCGGATTGTGGCTCGCGGGGAATTACCTGCGCGGAGTCTCTCTCGGCGATTGCATCAAACAGGCCGAACGCGTCGCCGTCGAAATCAATCAGGCCATTCAACCAACGAGCGCTTCAATATGAACGCCCTCTGCTCAAACTCAATCCTTGCTCCGCTGCTCTTCGCGGGCCTGGTGGTCGTTGCGGCGGCTCAAACATCCTCGGCCCAATGCAATCAACCGCGACAGCGCGGCGACTCCGAAGATCAATTCCGCATAGTCATCAAAAAAGGTGAGCGGAAGCTTTATCTTTACCGGCGGGAAAATGGTAATGAGAGACTGGCGAAGACCTATCAGATCGCGCTCGGCAATAATCCAACCGGGACGAAACGCAGGCAGGGCGACGGCGCGACGCCTGAAGGTGATTACTACATCACGCACAAGAACGCGCGCAGCAAATTCTATCTCTCGCTGGGCGTCAGTTATCCCAACATCGCCGACGCCGAGAAAGGTTTGAAGGATGGCCTGATTACGAAGGCTCAGTATCAGACGATAGTCAGCGCCATCCGCGGAAAAACGAAGCCGCCACAGAACACGAAACTCGGCGGCGACATCTTCATTCACGGCGGCGGGACAGGAAAACTTTTCGGATTGATCAAGGATTGGACGCTGGGATGTGTGGCCCTTGAAAACGACGAGATGAAAGTGTTGTTCGATCTGGTTCCGGTAAGAACTCCGGTGAAAATCATCCCCTGAATGGGGAGTGAGGAATGGGGAACAATGCCTTTTCCCTTACTCCCTATTCCCCATTTCCCACTCCCCTCGCTATTGATTCTGATCTTTTTTCGCCACTGCGGGCGCGGGCGCCCATTCAGGCTCTGCGATGGCGGTTGCGCCGCTGGCCTCCTGCTCGCCGTGAACCGGGAAGACGCGCTGGCGCCACTCTTCATGGATCAGCGCTCCGCCTGCGTCTTTTGAAAAGACGAGTTTGCCGATCTCAGGCGAATAATCAACGATCAGCAGATCGCCCATCCCCACCTGATTTGTCGCAATCAGGTTCGACAGCGGATAGACCAGAAAACGTTCGATGGCGCGTTTCAGATGGCGCGCGCCGTATTTGAAATCAATTCCCTCTTCGAGCAGGAAATTTTTCGCCGCATCGGTGCACTTGAAAACGAACTTCTCGCCCGTGCCTTCGGTAATCCGCCTCTGAACAGATCTCAATTCGATCTCCAGAATCTCGGTCAGATGTTCACTGTGGAGGCTGCGGAAGACCACGACCTTGTCAATCCGGTTCATGAACTCCGGCGAGAATTTGCGCTTCGCGGCTTCAAGCGCCGTCCGATAAATCTTCTGGTCAACTTCCGCGTCAATCACGCCGCTTTTCGGGGCGAATCCGATTCCGCCCGAAATCAACTCGCTCATTTCGCGCGCGCCGAGGTTCGAGGTCATGATCACGATTGACCTGGAGAAATCAACGCGGCGGTTATCGCCCAGCGTCAGCGTGGCTTTATCCAGAATGCCAAGCAGCAACTGCCAGAGCGCGTCTGATGCTTTTTCGATTTCGTCGAAGAGCACCAGGCTGAGTTTGGTCGTTTCGGTGTGCGAACGATCAAGGTTCTCCTGCGTCAGCATCGGCGAAGTTTCGCGATGGCCGAGATAACCCGGAGGCGAACCGATCAGCTTGGCGATCTCGTGCGAGTGCTGAAACTCTGCGCAGTCAATCTTGGTGATCAGGTTCGGATCGCCGAAGAGAACTTCAGAGGCTGCCTCGACCACTCGCGTTTTGCCCGAACCCGTAGGACCGAGGAAGATCAGCGTTCCAATCGGGCGGCCCGGATGCGTCAGTCCCGCCAGAAAAATTTGATATAACCCGGTGATGCGCCGCACAGCGCGCTCCTGTCCGACGATCAGCGTGGAAAGCTTATCCTCGAATTCCTGAGCCGCGGGGCTTTTCAGATCAGGGTTGAGGTAACCGGAACTCGTAGCTGTTTTTTGCGCAGTAGTCATTGGCGTCACCTCCTAGTCTCTGCTTTCACCGTAAAGTTGTTGACAGATTCGGCCATCACAATGTACGTCCTAAGCTTAATTACTATCAAGATTCCTGCGTCTCCCACATCTGTTGAATATGGCGCCTTCAGATGTTCAATTCAATAACCCTAGTTGCTCTAGCGCGCTTACCAGGCTTCAGATTGCCACATTTTTCTGTTGTAATCTTGCGGCGCCTTACCGCTTGCAAATTTTACAACTCGTAAGAGCGCATTTACCGCTTCTATTGTTGATTTTGATTACGACCAGATCGCTCGTATTGTTGCTAACCGCCCAAATCCTGCCAAGTCCTGTTTGATCAATTTGTGTGTTATTCAAGGGCTGGGGAAAGTGTTACTTTCAGCGAAAGCATCATACTCAAACTGATCGCGCCTTTCAATCACCTTAATAAAAAAGCGAACCGTTAAACTCGCTGCAAAGCGTGGGCCACGAATTGTTCATCAGAAAATAGCCACCTCGTGACGAATAACCTCGTCACGAGGTGGGACGTCGGGAACGTGCGCTCAGTTATTCCGTTCACATACATCCGCGAATTGTCGCACAAGATGATCAACGCCAGTGATGGCCGTTCCAACCACTACAGCAAAAGCTCCGCAATCGAATGCCCGGCGAAGTTGATCTGGCGCCGCGACACCTCCTTCGCAAATCACTGGCGCATCGAGCCGTCGCGCAAGCCGCTCGATCAGATCGAGCGCCGGGAGCTTCGCGCCTCTGCTTTCCGCGGTGTATCCGCACAGCGTCGTCGCAATGATTTCAGTTCCGCAGTCAGCCGCGTGAAGCGCTTCGTCGTAAGTCGAGATGTCGGCCATCACAGGTTTTTGCAATTCGGTCTGAATTTGCCTGATCAAATCTTCGACTCTTTCGCCGTTGGGCCTAGGCCTCCGCGTCGTGTCAACCGCGATGATTTCCGCTCCACTCTCGGAAACTCGCCGGGCAACCTCGAATGTGGGCGTAATGTAAACATCCGAATGTTCAGTCACCACTTTTTCTATGCCGATGATTGGAACGCTGACTCGCGCCTTTGTTGCAACGATGCGCTCAGGCGTGTTGATACGAACTCCGGCGGCGCCGTTCTGCTCGGCGGCCATCGCGAGCGCAGAGATGATGTAAGGATCGTTGAGCGGCGAGCCTGATGGCGCCTGACACGAAACGATGAGCTTACCGCGCAATTTTTCTATAACCGAATGGATCATAACCTGGCGTACGTCTCTTCAATGTTTGCGAGCAATTTCGTAGCCGCTTTCTTTCCCGCCTGTCGGTAAGCCAGCAGCAATGCGCCGATGTCCGGTCCGAATCGCGGCTTGACGATCTGAGTTCGCGACAGCCAGATGGAGATTTCGGCGGCGAAGCGCGTCAGCAACCTGGTGTTTTTGAAAACGCCGCCGCCGTACGAGATGTAAATCGGGCGATGCGAAAAATCCAGCCTGATGGCGGTCACGACGGCCATCTCAGCCAGCGCGCACGCCGCGTGGTCAACAATCTCTTCAGCCGCCGTTTCGCCGCGCTCCGCGAGTTTGCCCACTTGCGCCGCGAACGAAGCCAGTTTGTCGCGTGACATCGCGCCAGCGTAAAAATCTTCGGCGACATCCTTGAGTGTTTTCCGCCTGAAATGCGAGAGCATCGCCGGAGTCAATCCGCACGGATCATCGCGATCCTGATTGCGCAAAGCCGTGATCATCGCTTCGCGCGCAATTGCGAACGCTCCGCCATCGTCTCCGAACATATAACCGTGTCCGCCAACCCGTACGAACCTGCCTTCATCCGTCTCGCCGCAGGCGACCGAACCCGTGCCTGCCAGCACGATCACGCCCTCCCGACCCGCGAGCGCTCCCGCCAATGCTCCGGGCGCGTCGTGGCCGACAATCAACAGATCGGCGCGTAAAATCTCCTGGACGATGGCAATCTTGTACTCAGGCTCGCCGGTCATCGCCAGATGAGCGCTTGCGAATCGAAAATCGGCGGCGCCTCTCCTCTTCAACAATCCCGCGTTGCGGAGCGCCTCTTCGACGGATTGATTGATCGCATTGATCAGGCGCTCGCGCCCGCCCGGTTCCCGCGTGTGATTCGACGCGCCCGCCACGCCACGCCCCAGAATTCGCCCTTGAGCGTCGGCCACGAGCGCAGTCGTGTGGCTCTGGCCGCCGTCAATACCCAGAAAGTAAGCCATAGTTCAGTCAGGTTTCAGTCAGAATTCAGAACAATGATGTGTGATGAGAACTGATTGATTGAATAGTTTCCCGCTTCCTGTCTACCTGTTTCAGAGCCGCTTTGTACCGCAACGGCGAAGCGAGAACATGAAAAAGCCCGCGCCATCGAGCGCCCCTTCAATCTTTCGACTCCGGCGGCCCCGCGAATCTTTTCGGGTTGATGGGCCGGTTCGTCTCAAATTCGTTGATCGTTATCTCCTCGATCAACTCTCCGTTGAGCGTAGTTGTGACTCGGAACGGAAGTAGCGCGCCACCAACCGGACGCCGGTCGGAGAATCGGATCAGCATCTCGTATTGTTGCGGCGGCTTCGCTCTGGCTTTCCGTTCAGCCCGCGCACGCGCGTAAGTTTCCTGCATGAATCTCCGGTCGAGAAAACCAGGGGCTTCGACAATGACGGTTTCCTGGATGTTTTCGACGAATGAAATCGCCAAAGCCGCAGGCGTATAAGTCTTCATATCCAGCAACACGGTGAATCGAAAGCCGCCTCCTCCTTCCGCGCCAATCGCGTGCATGTCCTCAGAGCCAACTCGATAAACACCCAGGTAATCCATTTCCAGCGGATACCCAGGCAGAGTGAACATCAACCACCCGATGGAGAAATAGGTCAACTCCTGTTTCGCGCCCGTCGCCTGTATGAACTCGGTTCTGGCGACATCGCTCACGTCAATCACCCGCCTGTCGCGGTACGAAGACATCGGACGCATCGGCGGATCGCGCCAGGCCTGATCGCCGCTGACCACTTGAGCGAACGAATATCCGAAACCCCGCAACGTCTCGCCTGTGACTCGCCTTCTGAATTTGTCCGGCAACGCGAAGTCAAATTCCATCTTACCCGACAGAGCTTTTCGCTTCTCTTCAACCTTGCTGGACGATTGAACACTGACGTATTTGACGAACCGGTTGTATTTGGCGGACGCCGTAAGAGTCTGAATCCTGCCCAAAGCCTCTTCGCCGCCGATGGCCGCGCGTGCGAGCTTGATCAATTCCTTCGCGCGAGCCGCTTCGTCTCGCGGCGTTGAGGTTTGCGGTTCGGACGCGCTGAGAAGCGCAGGCAGGAAAATAAAAAGAATGATGGCGACGCTGAAAAAGTAATGCCGTAAGCCGGATGAAACCAGTTGTAGCTTTGCGGAAAGCTCGTTCACTGCAAAGACGCGGAGAGCACGGAGAAGTAGCAGAGGGAAAACGCAAAAACTCATCTCTCTTTTCTTCCCTGCTTTCTGCGATTCCTCTGTGCTCTCTGCGGCTTTGCGGTGAACTGGCATCCTGCAACCGACCTTTCGTTTTTTGACTTCCGCACACATCTATGCCGACGCGAATTTCCATTCAGACTTTGCCACAGAGCGCACCGAGAACACAGAGCGGAAGAACCTTCTCTGTGAACTCTGTGTTCTCGGTGGCCGATTCTTATTGCCTCGGTAAAGAATTTTGGATGAACGCCGCCACGTCCTGCTTCAGTTTCGCCAGCGACTTCACGTCAATGTACATCATATGCCCCGCCTCGTAGTAAGCCGTTTTGATGTTCGACTTCAAACTCGGATCGAGATTCATATGATCAATCGTATATTCGGCGGCGAAATACGGCGTAGCCATGTCGTAATAGCCATAGGCCACGAAGAGCTTCATAAACGGGTTTTTCGCAAACGCGCTGCGCAACGCCACGCTCGTGTTGGCGTAACTGTTGTCCGCGTTCATGCTCCACGGGGCGGTGAAGCCGTCGCCGAGGATGTGGTAAGTCGCGTCGCTCTTGTAACCCAGTTCGCGCCGAACGTAGTCATTGAACGCAGCGGTGTAAGGCGGGCGGATCGCCGTCATGCTCGGATCGAATTCCGGGTTGTCGCCAGACGCGCGCGAATCAATGCCGGTGAAGCGGCTGTCCAGACGCCCCGTGGTGCGCTTCTGGTCGCGCAGCAGCTCCTTGTTGAATCGCGGAAGCTCGATGCGCAGGTTGTTCTCTTCGATGAAGGATCTGCTCAGACCGGTGTAGCGAGACATCTGCTCGATGATTTTCTGGCGTTCGGCGCCGGCCAGCCTGTCGCCTTTGCTGATCGCGACTTGAAATTCGTTGACGCCCCAGCGCTCGGCTTCGTCCAGGACTTGCCGCAATGGCTTGCGCTGCAAATCGGCGGGCAGCTTTTTGTGATACCACGCCGTGGCCGTGTACGACGGCAGAATTAAAACCAGCGGCAGATCGTTGCCTTCGGCGAAACGCAGCGTCTGAAAGTTCATCACCGTCGAAATCAGCAGAACGCCGTTGAACGCGATGCCTCGCTCGACCAGCAACCCCGCCAAACCCGATGCGCGCGTCGTGCCGTAACTTTCGCCGACCAGAAAGAGCGGCGACGACCAGCGTTCGTAGCGCGTCAGATACATTCGGATGAATTCGCCGACCGAATCGAGGTCGCCGTTCAGGTTCAAAAATTTCGCCGCAAGTTCAGGGCGCGTCGCGCGGCTGTAGCCCGTGCCGACCGGGTCAATGAAAACCATGTCGGTCAGGTCGAGCCAGGTGTGATCGTTCGTGACAAGCTGATAAGGCGGCGCGGGCATCATCCCGTCATCCTGCATCTTTATTCGCTTCGGCCCCAGCGCGCCCAGATGCAGCCAGACCGACGCCGAACCCGGCCCGCCGTTGAACGAAAACATCATCGGGCGTTTCGACGGATCGGTCACGCCATCCAGCGTGTAAGCCATGAAAAACATCTGCGCCTCAGTCTCGCCGGTCTGAACGTTCTTGATCGGCATCATCCCGGTCGTCACAGTGTATTTAAGCGTTCTTTCGGCGAGCCTGATCTCATGTTTCGTGACAACGGGCGGCTCGTCGGGAACCGGCGTGGGCGCGGGCCTTGTAGCTGGCGCCGATGTTGGCGGAGTTTGCGGCGCTTGTTGTCTCTGCTGCGCCGGTTGACCGAAAGAGAGTTGAGAAAGCACAAACAGCAAACCAATGGGGAGCAAGCTCCTGCGGAGCGAAATTGATTTGATCACGTTAGTCTCCTTGATTCATTTGAGGTGCAAGATACTTCCGAGAGCCAAACCTAAAACACAAACGGCGATCTGGCAAATAGCGGCGCGCGAACAATCGCGGGCGCCCGGGATAAATCAATTGGTCGTGTAATCCATCTTGTATTCAATCACGACCTCGAACGTGCGCGGCCAGGGCAGATAGATTTTCAGGTCCTTCAATCCCTTCAACGTGATCGAGCGTTTGACGTTGTTGTAATAGGCTAGCGTGTAGGCTCTGCCACGGAAATTTTCGTCGAAGAACTTTTCGATCTCCGCGCGCAGCTTCTGTTCGACTTCCTGGTTGACTCGTTCGTATTTCTCCGGGGCCAGTTGGTAAATGACGTCTTCCGATTCTTCGCGCAATCGGCGATTGATGTCGAAGCGCACGATGTCGTGATAGAGGTAATCGCCCGCGTAACGATGCAGCAGGAATTCCAGATGCGCGGCTTCGGCGCGCGAGGTGCGTTCGACGCCGTCGTTCAGCTTGGTTTTATAAAACACGCGCATGTTCGCGTGCGGGATCACTGTGCCCAGCGTGTTGCCCGCCGTGTTCCACGCCGCGTAACCGGCGAGACGATCAATCATATTTTCCCGCTTCAACGCGGCGATCACGCGTTCGTCGGCGCCGCTGAAATTCGGTTTCGGGAAGAGCAGGTCGGCGAGCGCGACGTAACGGACTTCTCTCAATTCCTTGAACATTTTTTTGAGAAACAGATCGAACTCTTCGTCGCTCGTTCCGGGCGCGTTGACGAAGAGCGTGTAATCCGACTTGTCGTATTCGCTGACCGGGACGCCGCCCGCCGCGCGAATCTGACTCTCGACCGTGTATTGCAGCGGATGATCTTCGTAAGGCGCAATTACGTCGCGGCTCTTTTCGGATGAATAGATAACCGCGACTCGGAGTTTGTAGCGGAACTTATCGAGGATCGCGCGGCTGACCAATGAAATCGCGCCTTCGTCGGCGCCGTTGTAAATCGGCACAAGAAACTCCAGCCCCATCTCATCCAACCTGGACTTCAACGCGGCCTGATCCTGCCGGTGCAATCCGAATTCCCGCGCATCGTCCTGAAGCAGGATCATCTGATCCACCGCGCCCGCTCTGACCAGATCGAGCATCGCAAGGTTGATTTGCAAATTCCGTTTGCGCGCCGCCAGATAATCTTCGAGCGTCTTCGGATCGAGTTCCATGCTGATTCGGTCGAGTTCAGCCGCGAGCGCTCGATCGTTTGTTTTCGGAACCCGGTCTTTCAATTCGGCCCATCGCGCCAGCTTGTCGTGAACGCCGCGAGTTTCAGCGGACGCCGTCGGCGCGACGCGCATGATCGTGCTGAAAGCGTATAGCGGCACGCGCGGATTTTTCTGTTTGAACCAGCGGAAAAACTCCAGCCGTTTTTTCGCTTCGTCGAACGTCACGCCGTGACGGCGCGACGCGACAAGCCCGCCGTAAGCCAGCATATCAACCGAGATGATCACCGCGTCAGACTTTGAATAATCCTGCGCGCGCAGCCACTGTTCAATTCGCGCCGTGTCGCCCGGCTGAGTGAATCGTCCGAGCATCTCGCGCGGCGGCATAGTCACGCGATGATCGGCGATCTTGCCGACCATCTGCGCGAACTGGCCGACCGCCGGGCGGTCGTCAATCGGCAGGAGCGTGATGTACCCGGCTGGGCCGAGCGGCCCCGGATTCATCGGCACGGGTTTTAGTTTCGGCTGCTGCTGTCGCGCCTCCTGCGCGCGGGTGGGCAGGCAAACGCTGGCGAGCAGCAGGGCCGTGACGAGATGAGCTGAATATTTTTTTAGTAGATGCGGCATATCATCTGACATCGAGAAAGAATTGTTTGAGCGTCGCGGGCGAGACGCCGATCCAATAGCCGAGCCTCAGCGCGTACATCAGCAGCACAGTGCGCCAGACGCCATATTTCAACCATCTGCGAGGCGAAATTTCAACTCGTTCGTCGAGAACCGCAACCTTCCCGCGTCGTTTCATCCGGCTGAATAATGCGATGTCTTCCATCAGCGGGATGCGTTCGTACCCGCCGATTTCTTCAAACACGCCCCGGCGCACGAAGATCGCCTGATCGCCAGTCGCCGTGCGAAACAGTCGAGTGCGCAGGTTGATTCCCCACGCCACGACTTTAAGCGAAACGGGAGCGTCTTTCGGGAAACGAAGTTGGAAGCATCCGCCGGGCGCCCGTCCATCATAAAGAGCTTTGTTGAGCGCATCCAATGCGCCTTGCGGCAACCTGGCGTCGGCGTGCAGGAACAACAGCGCGCCGCCGCGCGCCACGCGCGCGCCTTCATTCATTTGCAGGCCGCGATTGGCAATGTCGAATCTGATGACCTGCGCAAAATCGAACCGGCTCACGATTTCGAGAGTACGGTCCACGCTCCCGCCGTCAACGACTATGATTTCAGCGCCGTGATTGATCGCCGCTGGCCGCAACGCGCCGAGCGCTGCGGCGATTTGAGCCTCTTCATCGAGCGCGGGAATAATGACACTGATTGGCGGCGCTAACGCCAGCGACAATTGTTGCGGATCGGACAATTAGAACCTCTCTGATGCAGATTGCGGCTTTCGGCGGGCGGCGCGTATAATCCCCCGCGTTTGTGAAGCGAGCTTCAAAAGCGATCCACTTGAAGCTGGGCCGAAACTCCGGCGCTCACACCCTCTATTCTACTTCTGTGGCATAATAATCCGGGAGCGAAGCTGGATGAAAAAATATGTTTTATCGCGCATGATCGAACGCCGCGACCGCCGCAGACAGTGGCGGCAAAGTTTCGCCGCGATCCTGCGGTCGGCGCTGATCGAACCTCATCAAATCGAAATCACTCATCAGCGAATCGTCATTGAAAAACTGCCCGCCGAATTTCACGGCTTCCGCATCGTCCAGCTTTCCGACATCCACCACAGCCCGTTTCTGGACGAAGAGCGAATCAATGAAGCTGTGCGCCGCGCAAACGATCTGCAACCTGATCTGGTCGCGCTGACCGGAGATTACATCTCGCATTCGCGCGATTACATCGCGGGTTGCGCTCGCGCGCTGGGCAGGCTCCGCGCCAGGCATGGCGTCTTCGCGGTTCTGGGCAATCACGACCACTGGACAGACGGCGCGATGATGCGCGATGCGCTGACCGAGCAGGGCGTTCGCGTGCTTCGCAACGAATCGGAGAGGATTGAAAAAAACGGGTCTCACATCCGGCTGGCCGGCGTTGATGACATGATGGTCAGGCTCGACGATTTGCCGAAAGCTCTGGAGGAAACCATCTGGAGCGAGGCGCGAATCCTGCTCTCGCACAACCCCGCCATCATCCGCGAAGCTGCGCGCGCGGGCGTTGATCTGGTGTTGTCAGGCCACACTCACGGCGGACAGATCAACTGGCGACTATTGATCGGGCGCAAAGACCGCAAAACCGCGCGATGGTTGCGCCGTCCCAGCCGCCGCCTGACGCGAGGCCACGTCCAACTCGGCTCGACCCAGCTTTACGTCAATCGTGGTCTGGGAACCGTCGTCGTGCCGCTGCGTTACGGCTGCCCGCCGGAAATCACCGTGCTCGAACTTCTCAAACCGCAAAGCGTCAACCGCTGGCTTGATTAAGCTCAATATAATTGGCCTGCCTGAAAAAATTCTTGATTCGCCGTAAGGATAGGCATATTCTCCGCCCGTCTCAGCCAAATGCCTATGTTGAATCTGCAGGAAAATTTCACGCATGACTCGCCATTTGTCATTTGCCTGATTGAACAGCCAAAAGGCAGTTGCACACAAAAAACGCGAAACGGCGGTTGAAAATGAAGCGGCGGACTTTCGCTCATGAGCTTCAACGCGCCGCGCCGCGAATGCGGGAGCGCCATGAAACCAACCAATGTGCTTTTACTCGACTTGAACCCGGCTTGCGACCTCGGCCCGAAGTTGCGCGGGATTCTGGAATCGTCCTCGGACATCAACATCCATCACCAGAAAGAATCTGTAAAAACCAGCGACACAAACAGCCGTTGGGCCGACGCGATGACGCGTATTGTTTCAATCGTCAAGCCCGCGGTGATCTTCGTGGTCTCGCCGGGCAACGTTTTGAGGCCCGTCGCGTCGCTGTTTGAATCCTTGAACCGCTGGCTGCCGCGCCCGCCGGTCGTTCCCGTCTCCGACACAGGTTCGCGCGACGAGTTGATGGAGGCGATCAAACAGGGCGCGGATGATTTCATCACTCCGCCTCTCGACCCGGTCGAGATACATCTGCGCCTGCAAAAGCTGCTCGATCAAACCTGCGGCGGCGAAACGCTCGCCCACAACCTTCAGGCGAGGCTCGACGAGAAATCATCTTTGAGAGAGAACCACGCCAAACCGCTGATCGGACGCAGCGAATCCTTCCTGGCCGCCGTTCGCAAACTTCCGAACATCGCGATCAGCGACGACACTGTGCTCATCAGCGGAGAAACCGGCACGGGCAAGGAGGTCTGCGCCAGATTCATCCATAAAGTCAGCCCCCGCGCCGCCAGCGGCTTTGTCCCGGTCAACTGCGGCGCCTTTCCCGAACATCTGCTTGAAAGCGAACTCTTCGGACACGAACGGGGCGCGTTCACCGGCGCCGTCGCGTCAAACATCGGCCTCATCCGCGAAGCCGAAGGCGGCACGCTTTTTCTGGACGAACTCGACAGCCTGCCGCTTCCCGCTCAAAGCAAATTGCTTCGGTTCCTTCAGGAAAAAGAATACCGGCCTGTCGGCTCGACCAGGACTCGCATCGCCGACGTCCGCGTCATCGCAGCGACCAACATCAATCTCAACGAAGCTCTTCAGCAGGGCAGAATCCGCCGCGATCTTTATTACCGGCTCACGACGTTCGAGGTGAATCTGCCGCCATTGCGCGAGCGCACAGAAGACATTCGCGTGCTGGCGGCGCATTTTCTGGCGCGTACGGCGAACAAGCTGCGCAAACACGTGAATGGTTTTTCCTCGGACGCGCTGCTCAAACTCTGCCTTTACGATTGGCCGGGCAACGTGCGCGAGCTTGAAAGCGTTGTGACACGCGCGGTCACGCTCTCAGAGCAGGCGCTGATTCGCACTCACGATCTTTCGCTGCCCGAACTCAGCCCAAAATCCTATCAGGAGCGGAAGGACGATTTCGTCAGGGAATGGGAGCGGCGCGAGGTCATCGCGCTGCTCGTGGCGCACGACGGCAATGTGTGCCGCGCAGCGGCCTCGGCGATGATGGATCCGCGCGTGATGCGCGAACGAATTCGCAAACTCGGCATTGATCCGGACGATTACAGGCCCAAAGGCTACGACGGATCGAACGAGTGATGACTTGGCTAAATCGAAACGGCAAAGATTGATGCGCAAAATTTAGCCACAGAGAACACAGAGGGCACGGAGGTAAGAATGATCGGCTCTTCTCTCTGTGTTCTCTGTGTTCTCTGTGGCTAATGCCTCAATCCTGGTAGCTCCGATGTAGGACAAATTTGTCCGAGCAATAAGCTCCGGCGTTGAATCGCTTTATTAAAAACACCGCGCCGCAAGCTAGGATGAAATGATCACTGCCGGAGCTTGACCCAAGGCGATGGGCAACGAAAACACAGCCATTTACGCGGGTTTTCGCGTGGCACGGCGATTGTAAAAGACATTGCGGTGATTGCAGGAAAAGGTGATGTGAGGTCGAAGCGACCTGCGCGTTATCGGTCAACCGAACGACGCTGTGGGAAACGGAGCCTCAGCCAGCAGCATGAATCGTGATCACCGAATCGGTTGATCGGTAACAAAGTTGTTATCGTCGGCCATAAAACCAACATCCATTCAAAAAGGAGAATAGCAATGGCATCAGGTGAATTTGAAGTTTCCGGAGGCCCGGCTCCCAATCTTTTGCACGGCCACATCGAAGCCACCGTTATGGAACACGGCGGGACAACGCCGACGACGATTATCCGCACCGATCAGGCCTGGGCGGTTGACCTCCACTGGGATCTGCACGGCGCGCTCGTGCCGATGATCTCCGGCATGTGGGTCGTTCATATCTATCTCGAATCCATCGGTCCGGGAGCCGAATTGAAGCTGCCCGATCCGGCGCCGGAGATCAAAATCCCCGTCAACCAGATTTCCGGTCACTACGCTCACCACTTCCACGTTCCGGCGGGAAGAGTGCCTGCGACTCACGGCTCGACGCCTTACAAACTCGTGGCGGCGATCACTTATGAGACGCAGTACGGCACGCCGGGGCCGATGGCAGGCTATGTCGAAGGCCCGATTCTTCAGTTCTACAACCCGTAATTCAACGGCGTCGAAGTGAACCGAAGAAACTACAACACACGGCCCCATCGCCGCGCCAACCGCGACGATGGGGCCAATTTACAACCCGACATTTCAGCGCCACAGCGATTAGCAGCCGGCGAATGAAACTCAGCCAAAGTCTCGCCAACCGGAGATCAATTCGAGGTGAAAAGCGATGAGCAACAAACGTTCACATCCCGCGAGCGAAGGTTCGTCAACGAAGGGCGATAATTTCAAACTGATCACGGGCGTCGGCGCGTCAATCGAATCACGACTGCATCAGGCAGGCATTCTCACCTACGCGCAATTCGCCTCGCTTTCATCCGACGATCTCATCACCATCCTCGGCAGTCTGTCGGGACTGACGAAAGAGAAGATAGAAAAGCAGCGATGGATTGAGCAGGCGCGCGAATTGGCGCTCAAATCCGCGCCGGAAGAGCCGGTCGCAGAGGTCTCCACCGAATTGACCGAACGCCGCAATGCCCGGTTCTCGGCTGATCTGCGAATTGAAAACGGCGAGGTGATCGAGACTCGCGTGAGCTATTTGCAGACCGGAGACGCGGAGGCGTGGAGCGGGTGGGACGAAAAACGCTTCATCAATTTCTTCGTTTCAAGCGCGAGAGTCGGTAACTTTCAATCACAACCGGCGGTTGAAGTTGAAAAGAGCGACACGGACACCGAAGCGTCTGATCAACCGCTGGCGAAAACCGGTCGGGGAATTGAAAAGCGTCAAATCGGTAAAGGGACCGTTGAAGAAGCTGTTGAAAAGAATGTTGAGGAATTCGTGGAAGAGTTCGGCCAGCCAAGATTCGAAATCATATCAGTGGAATCCGGCCAGCCGTCGAGAGTGCTGCGGCACAATCAACCATTCGGCGTTCGCCTTCTGCTCGATCTGACCGGCTTGCCATCATCGCAACGGTTCCCGCTCAATTACGCCGCCGTCATTCAGGCGCGCGATCTGATGAACAGAAGCTCGCAAACGCTCTTCAATGAAAGTGGAAAAATCGAAGGGGCGGGAGAGGCGATTATCACGATGAAGGGAACGAGCCTGCAACCAGGCTCCTATCTGCTAAGCGCGACCGTTACGTTCAACCCGCCGGCCCGCCAACTCAGATCGATCAATATCGGAGGCGGATTGCTGCAAATATACTGAGGAGCGGGGCCTGTCGTATCGCCGTCCATCCGGGCTAAGCCGCATCCAACTCAGTCGGAAAATCATCCTTGATTTCCGGATCATCGGCCTTAAATTCGATCTGAACGGGAGAGAACTTACAGCACCATTTCGCGAACTCGCCTTGCGTCCCCGTGGTGTGCGCTCCGAGCAGCATGTGCAAAACCACGTGCGCGGCGGGCATTCCCTTCTGTTTCGCATCGTTCATTAAATCAACCAGCTTGGATTCAAATTCCTGGTTCATATTCAATCCTTTCTGCCGGCCTTTCCGATGGGATGAAGCCTTAAATGTGTTGTGATACGGGGAGCGATTTGTCGCAATAACTCTAATCGCCGCGCCTGCTCGAATCAACCATTACAGCCCGGTTACGGAACAGATTCACGGCGCTGATTACTTCCGCGTCGGTACTGAGCCGCTGATCGGTTTCCGGGTGGTTTCGCCGGTGTTAAGCACAGGGACGCCGTCGTCAACTTCATCGTGCGGTCGCGGGATGACGTGGACTGAAACGACCTCGCCGATTCTGCGAGCCGCCGCCGCGCCCGCGTCCACAGCCGCTTTCACCGCGCCGACTTCGCCGCGCACGATAGCGGTCACGAGTCCCGCGTCAACCTTCTCAAAGCCGACCAGCCGCACATTCGCGGTTTTGACCATCGTGTCCGCCGCTTCGATCATCGCCACCAAACCTCGGCATTCGACCATTCCCAGAGCTTCCATAAAAACCTTTCGATGTTGAATGAGATTATCTTCGGAGGCGGCATTGTAGATCAAAGCGTCGGCGCGTGGCTACGAGCGGCTGCGATTTATTTGATGGGCGCGCTGTTGCGGGAGCTTGGCGAAATTTGGCCGGCTTGCTAAGCTCTCACGCGTCACTGGCGATTCGCTGTTCGTCTTTCGCCTTCAGATTCACAGCGTTTTATCTCAACAATCAGGTTCAATCACTTTCTGGCCAGTCCCCATCAATCACGGGAGGAAAAACCATGAAGAAGTGGATGTGGGTAATCGCGGCTCTCTGCGCTTCGTTCTTCTGCCCGGCCAAAGCTCTGGCGCAGGCGCAGATGTCTTCGGCTGATTTGAAAGGCGTCGTGCGCGATCCCGCGAAAGCTGTGATCAGCGGCGCGACGGTGACGGCGACTCACACGGCCACCAACATCTCGCGCACAACGACCACCGGCGCCGCCGGCGATTACCGCATCCCGCTGTTGCCTCCCGGCGATTACGACATCAAAGTGGAGATAAAAGGCTTCACCGCACAGATCAGGCGCGGCGTCACGCTGACTGTCGGCCAGACGGCGGTCGTTGATTTCGACCTTCAAGTCGGTCAGGTCGCCACTCAGATTGAAGTGGTCAGCGGCGAAACTCCCGTGATCGAAACCGAGCGCACGCAACAGGCCGACACGCTGACGCAAAAGCCGATTCAGAACCTGCCGATCAACGGACGCAACTTTCTGAGCTTCGCGCTGCTCGTGCCCGGCGTCGCCGAAGAGAACCCGGCTTTCACCTCAAACCTGCTGCCACAGATTCAAACCTCGCGTCTCTATTTCGCCGGTCAGAACGGGCGCGCCAACAGCGTCACGGTTGACGGCGTTGACAACAACGACATCGCGGTCAACGGCGTGCGCCCGACCATCAGCCAGGAAGCCGTGCAGGAATTCCAGATCAACCGCAGCAACTTCAACGCCGAGTTCGGGCGCGCGGGCGGCGGCGCTATCAACATCGTCTCGAAAAGCGGCGCGAATCAGTTTCGCGGCAGCGTCTACAACTATTTTCGCAACGAGAAGCTGGACGCGCGCAACACGTTCGCCACGTACCTGAAACAAGACCCGCCGTTCAAACGCAACCAGCCGGGCTTCACGCTCGGCGGCCCTGTGGTCAAAGAGCGCGCGTTCTTCTTCGCGGCTTACGAAGGCCTGTTCCGGCGCGAGTCGTCTTTCACCACAATCCTCAACGATCCTTCAATCCTGAAGCCTACGCCGGGACAGCAGAACCTGATCAACTTCTTCAAAAGCCTTCCGGCGCTCGCTTCGGCGGGCCAGCAGATTGAAGACCTGTTGACCACCTCGGCCAGCAGCGCATTTCCGAACGCGGCGAATCCGATTCCGTACAACCGGCTGACCTACGATCTGCTGACAAACTCGCAGGGCGCGTTTCCATCGCAGGACACGCAGAGCGCGGGCAGCTTCCGTTTGGATCACTCAATCAGCCAGCGCGACCAGATACTCTTCCGTTACAACCTGACGAACGATTCGCAACACGGCGTCGGCGTCGGCGGACTCAACGCGCCTTCAACGGGGTTCGACATCGCGCTGCACGATCACGCTTTCGTCTTCGGCGAAAACCACACGTTCAACGAACGCGCGTTCAACGAATTCCGGTTCCAGTTCGCGCGCAATGTCTTCAACGTTGACACGAGCGATCCGTTCGGGCCGCGCATCACGCTTTCAGGCATCGGCAGATTCGGGCGCGATTTCAACAACCCGACCGACCGCACGCAACATCGGATTCAACTCGTTGACAATTTCAGCTATCAACTCGGCAGGCACAGTTTCAAGATGGGTGGCGATTTCAATCGGTTCACGTTCGACGCGTTCCTGGGCATCTTTCGCGGCGGCGATCTGACATTCTCGCGGCTGCCGGTCCCGCTGTCGCTGGTCTTCGGCGAAGCGAACTCACAGCAACTTGTCACGCTGCTCGGCGCGCTGGGCCGCAGCGATCTGATTCCGGCGATCACGACTGAGCCGCTGACCACCGTTCAACAATTCAATCTCGGCTTCGCGGTTTTCTTCAATCAGGGCTTCGGCGATCCGAAGGCCGAATTGAAAGGCTATCTGACCGGGTGGTATTGGCAGGACAGTTTTCGCGTCACGCAATCGCTGAACATCAATTACGGCGTCCGCTACGATCTCGATCTGCAACCCGGCGAGATCAACCGCGATTACGACAACATCGCGCCGCGTTTCAGCTTCGCCTGGCAACCGTTCAAAAACGAGCGCACGGTCGTTCGCGGCGGCGCGGGGATGTATTACCAATCGCTGGTTTCGGCGGCTTCATTCATCGCCTCGGCGCTGGGCAAGCGGCGCAAGATCACCAACCTGCTGGTCACGCCCGAAGCGCGCATCACGCCGATTGCGGCCAATTCCGTTTGCGGCGCGACGCCTGATATTCCGCCGTCGTTCTGCTTCATGCAGCAACTGATCACGCGCGGCGTTCTGACCTTCCCGCCGAGGCAGACGATTCCCGAATCGGCCTACGCGACGCTGCTGGGGCTGACGCCTGCGACCAGCGTCAACAAGGTCACGATTGATCTGGAAGACAACGCCTTCAATCCATACAGCATTCAGGGCAGCCTCGGCGTTGATCGCCAACTTGGGCGCGATTGGAATCTGTCGTTGAACTATCTGCTCAATCACGGACTGCACGCGCTGCGCACGCGGCAGGTCAACGCGCTGCCGAATCCGCAACTGCTCGATCCGTTCGGCAGACCGACGCTGACGCGAAGGGCTGACCCGGCGGTGCTGGCCAAATTTCTGTTCGAGACGGCGAGCAGCGCGATCTATCACGGAATGACCGTCAGTTTGACCAAACGATTCAGCCGTCGCTTTCAGACGCTGGCGTCTTACACCTACGGCAAGGTGATTGACGACGTGTCGGATTTCGATCTGCCGCTCGGCCCGCAAGACCCGACCAATCCGGGGCAGGAGCGCAGCCTCTCGACTTTCGATTTGCGCCAGCGGCTATCGGTTTCAGCGGTCATCGAAAGTCCGTTCAGAAACCCGGCGCTGGCCAATATCATTGTTGCGCCGATCATCACGGCGCGCAGCGGCTTCCCTTTCAACGTCACGACCGGAATTGACATCAACCAGGACAGCAATAACAACGACCGCCCGTTCGCGATGGGGCGCAACACGGGGCGCGGGCCGAATTATTTCACGATGGATTTGCGGCTGGCGCGGCGATTCGGATTCGGCAAAGACAGCCATCGTTCGATGGAGGTGATCTTCGACTCGTTCAATCTTTTCAACCGCGCGAATTTCAGAGAGGTGAACGGAAACACCAACGGCGCGCTATTTTTGAAAGATTTGGGGCTGAGCGATGTTCGCGTCGAAGGCGACGCCGCCATTCCGGCGAGTTCATTCAGAGGGTTCATCTCAGCGCACGACCCGCGCATTATCCAGTTGGCGCTCAAGCTCAATTTCTAGATAGCGCAAAAAAATCAAGGGGCGAGATGACCTCGCCCCTTTCGCATCTATTCCCGCCGATTCGGTTTTAGTTCGACGGCTTGTTGAATTTCGCGTCGTCAATCGGGACGTTGGTTTTGACCTCGGTGAATTTCATGGTCATCGCGAACATCGGATTGACCTGCTTCATGGTGTGGGCGACTTTGACGCCGTCCACGACCTTGTAATCGTCCATGTAAGATTCGGTCGCCATCTTCCCTTGCGGGCCTTCGACTTCCATATCCTGGCGCACAAGCAACCCGGTGTTGACATCGAAGTAGAGCTTTTCGGGGCCGCCTTCGGCGGGCGTGGCTTCGATGACGTAAGTTTCATACGAGCCGACCTTCTCCTTGCCCTTCATTTCCATCTTCGGATAAATCTTCTTGTAGTTGATCTCGGCGTAAAAATCCGACCTGCGCTTCATCGCGGCCAGTTCGCCGCCGCTCAATTCGCGCAATCCCTGCATCGGATCGGTCGCCCAGGCTTTCGCGCCGTCGAAGACGTTATTGACCACGCCGAAGCCGGGAATGTCTACCTTCGTCGCGCTCTTATTCGGAGCCTTCGCCGCCATTTCGAGCGTGCCGGTCATGTTCATCGCTTCGATCTCGAACGAGCCTTTGACCGAGCGCGACGTGATTTTCTCGACGGCTTCCCTGCCGCCGAGGGCTTTGACGAATTTGTCGAGAACTTCATCAACCGTCGGCAGCGCCGCCGGTTTCGCGTCGGACTTGGCGGCGTCCGCTTTCGGCGTGTCGGCCTTCGGCTTGTCTTGAGCGGCGACGGCGATAGCCGCCAGCATCGAGAAGGCCAGGATCAGAGCAATTCGTTTCATAAAATTCTCCCTTTCTGAGTTGAATGTTGAAAGTTGATGTTTCAGTCTGCGTTATTTGACAGCGGGCGATTTCCGCTGCGCCTTTGCTTGCGATTTCCGAATTTGTTCGACAGCCGCATCCAGTTGCGCGTCGCGCGTCGCGAGCAGCGCCGCGCGGTCATATTTCACTTCGACATCGGGGATCACGCCGCGCCCTTCGACCAGAACGCCCTTCGGCGTTTTGAAATCGGCGATGGCGAATTGAAAGAGCGCGCCAGTGGGAAGTTTCTGGAAAATCGAGGGCAGCGCGGCGCCAACGCTGCGTTCGCCGACAATGACGGCGCGGCCCATCTCCTGAATCCCGCTTGAAAAGACTTCGCTGGTCGAAGCGCTCATCCCGTCAATCAAAACGACGACCGGCCCGGTGTACGGATTCGATTGCGGGATAATCGCGAATTTCAATTCTCCGCTGCGCATCTTCATCGCGCCGAGCGAACCCGGCTTGTCGCAAATCCTGCCGGCGATGGTCGAGGCGATGCCGCCGACCCCGCCCGGATTTCCGCGCAGGTCGAAGATCATCCCATCCGCGCTGTTGAATTCAGCGATAGCCGCTTTTAGTTTTTCCACCACCGGCATCGTGAAGATGTTGAACCGAATGTAGCCGATGTAACCCGATCCATTCGACATCCGCTTCGCCTCGAACTCGGTGTATTGCGGTGGGAAGTTTCCGAACTTCGGCGATAGCTCGCCCTGCAGCCTCTCTCGCGTAAGGGTTGTTTCGCGCCGCTGGTCTTTGTCGTCCAGATAAACGATCTTCACCGCCGTGCCCGGATCGCCGCCTATCGCAGCCAGAATGCGGCGATTGATGCGGAGGTTTTTCAGTTCCACCCGTTCGGCGCTTTTCGCAAAGGCGCCGACAATCCGCTCGACGGTTTTGCCGTCAACTTCTTCGATCAAAAAGCCCGGACGCAATCCGGCCTTCGCCGCGCTCGACCCTGGCTCGACGCGTGTGATTGTCGCCGCGCCTTTGATCAGGCGCAGGTCAACGCCGACGCCTCCATTCGACGGATCCTTTTGATCTTCGGGAATGACCGATTCGGGAGGGATAATATTGAAATGCGATTGATGAAGTTCGCCGAGCATTTCCTGCAACACACGATAAAGTTCCTGGTCGTTTTTGACGGCGGCAACCCTGGGCGCGTAAGTCTCGCGAGCTTTGTCCCAATCAACTCCGCCCATCGCCGGATCGAAATGCTTCTCTTTCACCGTCCGCCAGACGATGTCGAAAGTCTGCTGTCGAATATCGCCGGATTTTTCGCCGGATGGAACGGCGCCGGCCACCACCGGCGATTGCGCCGGCTGCTGAGCCTGCGCCCGCACTCCGCCGAAGAGACCGGAAAAGAGAGATGCGGCCAACACAAACGCCGCCGCTAAAATCAGTCTTTTACTCATCAACTGTTCCCCGTTTTATAAAGAATGCATTTGAATGGAGCCGCCGGGTACAAGGCGCGAGCGATTATACCTTACGAACCCCGTGAGCGAAGGTTCCGAAAAGAAGTGGGAGTAGGGGATGAGGAGTGTGGTGGATGTGGATGAACAACGTGTTCCCACTCCCTATTCCCTACTCCCCACTCTCACTCTCACATTGATTTAGGCCGCAAACTGATTTAGCATCCGTGCTCGGTTTGAAGTCATAAATTGAGTTCTGTGCCCTGTTTATAGGTGTGAAATTGAAATTACTAAACAATTCGGAATGACTAACACATGCCCTCAATGCAAAGCCCCAATCCCGCGCGATGTAAGCCGGTTTTGCAATCAATGCGGCGCGGTTTTGCCCCCTGTATCCGCGTCATTGGGACAGGTTGATATAAGCCAGATAGGAACTTCGCCGGAGTTGTCGAACACTGGAATCCCCATAACGACGGGGAGGCCCGTAGCCCCGAACAACGCGCCTCTCGGACAATCTCCCCAGCAAAAAATTATGGTAGCTCCACATAACGAAGCAAAGCCCCAGCAAC
>WBZR01001568.1_pt1 | contig 27726 bp, 26 predicted proteins | sample 5204231 | NCBI WGS metagenome assembly WBZR01 (sample SAMN12412403, study PRJNA552823) | activated sludge metagenome | isolation source: activated sludge from anammox sidestream of wastewater treatment plant... | place: USA: Virginia | collected 2017-08
CTTACGACCCCTGATTGCTCAGACGCCGCTCCCTTGAACTACCGGGGTGAACGGATAATTCCCCGGACGGGACTTTAACCCGTAAGAATAAACAAATGTTACTGCGTACGGACACCATACTTAATTTTAGAGATTCTTATTTTTCTTTTGAAGTACCTTTGGGCCGGGTTTCTGCTTATTGAGCATTCTCCCAAGGACATTTTCAAGCCTGGCTATAAAACGGTTAGTGCCCAGAGGTCTTCCGGTTCGCTCGTGACATCGAAACTCTTCGACTTCGTCATCTGATAGGCTTCTGGAAAGAAAATCACCCCACTCGCCAAACATTTCAAGCAACGGAGCTACATGCACAAGCCGATCATCTCGTCCAGCAATGTGTGCAAATGCACTACCACATCGGTACTCCTGTTGTTTCTTAACCAAATTTGCCCTTACAGGATTCAGTTCAACATAGCGTGCGGCTACGTACAGATGGGTTTTGTCCATTGGAAAAGAGGCAAAACGTCATTGCTATAGGTATCCTCTCCAGCCTTCCCGGAAGTTTACGCGACGCGTGTAGCGCCGATGCGCTTCGCCAATTGCCTGACTAAGCGCCTTTTCAGACGGCGGAACTGCAATCAGGTGAAGAGCTTTGTTATCTGTCCTTTTCATGGCTATGCTTTCTCATAAGCTTCCAAGAATTCATCCCTGGTTATACGAGCTTGAGCACAAATCGTTCTTAGAGTAGAAGCTTTTATCTTTGGGTGATTGGGCATAGTCAAAGGAGTTTTGCTTCCATCAACGTTCTCACGCATCATAGAAATGTGTTCTCTTTCTCGTACCATTTGGAAACCCAAAATCTCCAGTGCTTTGATTACTTTTCGTTTAGGCGCATCAACAGGGAATTTTGTCATCAGACTTCAATTCCCGCTTCAGCGATAAATGCCTCAAGTATTGGTGGCTCAATATCCAGCACAGCTTCTCCAAAGCTTTCCATGTGAAAACGGATTGCTGATTTCACATCCGAAAGGGCATCCTCATATGTATCTCCCTGTCCAACAACAACACCTTTAAGCCCCAAGGGGTAAGCTACGTAACCATCCGGATGTTTTTCTACGATAATCTTAAACTGTTTCATTTTGATTCCTTCCTGATTTTTAGATTTTTCATCTCATATCCTTAATGTAAGTTGGGTATTGCCCACCTACCTGCTTATTTGGCGATTGATGTGGCGATATTTGGGCTAAAAGGATTAATATCTACTGTTCTGGTCTTTGGAATGATAACCAAATCCATGTCTTCCATCGGTATTGCACCTAGTAAAACCTGATCGCCCATGACGAATGCCCCCGCAAAACCAACACGATTTTTAAAAGACACCTTTGCGTTTGCTACGCCCATAAATTTCATTCCTTACGTATAGTATTATCTTATAAAATCTTCTCTTTTTGCATTATTTTACAACCCCCTTTCAAGAGGTACCGTTTTTATGAGTGAAAGATTGCTTCGCTTCACTCGCAATGACAACGTGCAGTGTGCCATCAAAAAGTGCATGGTCGCTGTCATTGCGAGGGCCTTTTCCGAAGCAATCTCCCCACTTTCATAAAGGAAATTTGGTTGCGGCTGTGCTGCGCTAGGTTATTCTTACGCAACATTTATTTTACCGACGCAACATTTATTTTATCGATTTAACGGCATGGTATCGTATGCCATGATGTGTGTCAAGCCAAAATCGGCATAAGTCTGTAACATACACAGTGATCATTTTCAATATACCGTTTGACAATGTGTATACCAGTCAATACAATACACACGGAGGAAGGTAAAATGAAGGTGGCGTTAAAAGTAAGAAAGCAATTTATTCTTGATCCGGCAAAGATAGAAGCCGTAAAAATGATCACAAAGGCAAAGACAGACACTGAGGCGATCAATAAGGCTTTGGATACGGTAATAGCAAACAGTAAACTAGAAAAAGCGCTGGTATCGATACGGGGAAAAGGGAAGATAAAGGATGTCTACCACAGGGTTACCGGTTAAAGTCATTTTCGATACCTCAATCTACATACCGTTTGTCAATGATGGTATTGCATATCCAACCGGTAATCTCCATGCTGATTTTGGGAAACACATGCTTTATATGAGCGTAGTTGTTATGGAAGAACTCTATGCCGGTGCATTTGATACCCAATCGATAAAGCTTCTCGATACCTTGTACAAAACCTTCAAAAATCTCAACCGGTTACTTGTGCCCGAAGCCGCTGATTGGCAAGGGGCAGGCAAGGTAATAGCAAAAATTGGGAAAAAGTACGGATTTGAAGACATCTTTTTGTCGAAAATTACCCATGATGTCCTGATAGCTGCCTCCGCCCGCAGGATCGGCGCAATCGTAATTACCAATAATAGAAAGGATTTTCTGAGAATTCAAGAGTTTGTAGATTTTAAATTTTACCAGGGATATGAGGAACAATCAGCATGATGAACCTCTCCTTCATGGCCTGTACAGTACGCCTTGGAATACTTGTAAAAATGATGGAAGTAGAAAAGGAGTGGTCAAAGATATTTCATGAATAAACACATCAATTTGCTTCTTTTAGCCACGGAAAATTTGTTGCGGCACGGGACAAAGTCTGTTGTGGTCTGTCTCTGTATTATTGCCATCCTGACACCTTTTATAACCGCCATTGCCATTTCTGAGGGTGTACGGGAGCAATCGCTCATCTCCGTCAATGCCGGCGCCGACCTCTATCTGACCTTTGACGAGTTTGGCAGGAACTCGGCTATTCCCTTGAAGCACCTGGATGAGATTAAAAAAGTCTACGGAGTTACCCGGGCGATCCCGCGCATTATCGGACGGGGGTATTTGCAAAATAAGCTGGCGATTATCATTGGCATCAACAAAGAAGATATTCCCGAGTCTGTATCCTTCATTTCAGGCAGGGTCTTTGAAAATGCAGGCGAGGTGGTTATCGGTCATGAATTGGCAAGACACTTCCGCCTGAATCCGGGCGATCAGTTCAGCATGCGTTGTCAGCAGCGCAAGGTCTTTACCGTCGTGGGTATCTTTTCCGCTGATTCCGGCATCTGGGGGGCGTCATTGATAGGTATGTCTTTTAACGACGCAGGGGCATTGTTCGGGAAACAGGATGTTGCGACGGATATACAACTCCATACTCTGCCGGGGCATAATTCGGCGATTGCGACGGATTTGTATGATATCTTTCAGCATGAAGCATACCGGCTGCAAGACAAGCAGATAATTGAGTTATATGTCAAAAAAGGATTTATGCTCAAGGAAGGCATCTTTAGCGCCCTGTATGTCGTTGCCTTTGCCCTGGGTGTGCCTGCCATCCTGGTTGCCTCTGGTTTTGGATTGTCCGAGCGCAAAAAGGAGATCGGCATCATGAAGGCGACCGGCTGGCAGACCCTGGAGGTATTGGAACTCATCTCCTTTGAGCAATTCCTTATCAGCTTACTGGGGGCCAGTATTGCCATTGTTCTGTCTCTTTTCTGGATTAAAATCTTTCATGGGGTGTTCATTGCGCCGTTTTTTATTGCTGAGATGCCGATGCTGCCCGCATTTACCCTGCCGGCAAGGTTTCTTCCCCTGCCGTGCCTGCTCAGTTTCTTCGTTGCCTTTCTCCTGACCATGGTTGGAAGCGTCTATTCTACGTGGAGGGCATCAACGGTGTCGCCGGTTGTGTCGATGAAATCATGATACGGACGGAGCGTCTTGGTAAATTCTATAGCCATTCTTCACAGTACGAGGTACGCGCCATCTCTGATATTACAGTAAAAATTTCAAAAAACAGCGTTGTGGTTTTCAATGGCCCCTCTGGTTCCGGGAAGACGACCCTGCTAAATATTATTGGCACCCTGGACAGACCGAGTACCGGTAAGGTATTTATGTATGGCAGGGAGATTACCGTGTTTTCCGATATTGCCCTGGCAAGGCTGCGACGTGAAAAGATCGGTTTTATCTTTCAGTACTTTCATCTGATCCCAAGGCTTACAAGCTGGGAGAATGTTGCTTATCCGCTTATTCCGCTAGGGATCGGTTTAAAGGAGCGTTTTGAAAGGGCAAAATTTCTTTTGGAAAGGATGGAGATTGGCGACCGTTTAAGTCACACGCCAGAGGAACTCAGCGGAGGACAGCAGCAACGTGTGGCTATTGCGCGGGCGCTGATAAATAATCCTGAAATTATTATTGCTGACGAACCAACATCAAATATTGACGACGAAACCAGCTCACGTATACTCCAATTTCTCGGCGAACTCAAGGCCCGTGGCGTAACCATTCTCATTGCTACTCACGATGCGATGTTTGAAAAGATTGCTGATACCGTCTACAAAATGAAAAACGGCAGGCTTGAATGATTATAAATATTTACACCCTGATCATGTTGTTTGTTGCCTTTCTGTCTCTTTTTCTCGGCGGATTTTTATTTTACGCCGTGATCATGATGATTCCTGGTTTTAAATCAACGATACCGTTAGAGACAAAAAGCGCCTACGAACAGAAGGGCTATCTGGTATTTCTCCTGGCATGCGTGATTTTGTCGGTGAGAATGCTTGCCTGGCCGTGGTTCTATTTCATGCTTCAGAGTTTTGTGCCTGAGGTGCCCGGGGCAATGTGTATGTTTGGTGTTACGCAAATTCTCCCCGCTACGGTTACCTTTTTACAGATCATAAAACCCATCTCTTTTTTCATCATGGGCGGCTGGCTGCTGTGTTATTATGTTGATAAATCTGTGCCCACGTCGCCGCTTGCCCGGAGGAACGGGTATTTTCTTCTCATTGCATGCGTCGTACTGCTTGTTGATAGTATCACCGACATCTCTTATGTGCTCCGGATGAAGCCTCTGATGTCCGTCTCCTGCTGTGCCACGTTTTTCGATGTGCCCATGCGACCTTCAGCCATGATCCCGCAGGCCATCTTCGGCAGGCATTTTCAGGTGATTTTGTTTGTTCTCTATTATCTGACAAATATCTTTTTAATTGTTTCCCTGTTTGTAATACTTTCCCAAAAATGGCTGTTCTTCACAGCGCATACCAGGAAGATTCTCCTTTTCAGTCTGGCGGTAACAGGGGTTGTCAATATTCCGGTAGTTATTTATGCATTCATTGAAAATATAATACCAAGGCTCATGCAGCTTCCTTATCATCATTGTATTTATTGCTTTATGGGAAAAGGAGTGGTGCCTGATGCACCGATTATGCTCGGATTGTTTGTGATTGGCACCTTTGCCATGGGATGGATGGGCATCCTGCGCATGCTCTGCATGCAGGCGGAAACGCAATCTGTCACTGAGCATCTTATAAAGAAGGTCAATGGCTTGTCTGCCTTTTGCCTGCTGGCCTCCCTTATGATGGTAACGATACATCTGATATTCACATGAAAAATAAATTCTGGATCGGACTCGTTTTGAGTATCACGGTTGCATTTACCGGGGTGGCGTACCAAAAATTCTTAAAAAGTCCACGCTGTGCCTTCGACGGTTCTGCTGTGCCGCCGATTTATGAGGTGGATATCGTCCTCAAGGATCGTTCGGTAAAGAAATTTTGTTCAATCTACTGCGCCGTACAATGGTTCAAAAAGAATAATCAGATGATTGACCATGTTATCGTTACCGATGAAATCAGGGGCAAAAAGATTGACTCATTCATGGCCTATTTTGTTGAGAGTGAGCTGGTCACAAACGAGACGAATGACAACCGCATCCATGTCTTCCAGCAGCGCCAGGATGCCCTTACCCACGAGGAAAAATTCCATGGCAAAATAACTGACGATCCGTTTAGCATGGATGAGTAATGTATCACTTCACTGCAGCAAATTGCCAGAGTGCCTGCCTGGTCGAATGCATGCCATAATTCTGATCAACTCCTGCTGAAAATCTGCTGTTTAATTCTGCAACGAAATTGTGGAATTAACAACACCCTCCATCGGATATCTGCCGTTTCATATATCTGGCAATTTTTGTTTATTGTCATAAGTCATTTTAAAAAATATCTGTTACAAATTATTTGTTACTTTATACCATAACAGGTATACCTATCGCTAATGAGTCGATAGCCTCTTTGTGTAGCCTTTTGAGAGTAATGTATCGTTACGATTGGGTGTTCCAATAAATTGTTATGGAAATGGAGTTAATAAAGCATATGGGAGAAATATTTTTACCGGTAGTTACGAGGGTAAAGAGGTTTACGGACTGGATGAAGAAAAAGGCGGTTGTCCCAGAGGGAAAAAAAGACATCAGCAGGCAGAAATTCACTCCTCACCGGGAAGATGAAGCGCAGGCAAATCTTTCCATAATCGGGCCGGAACCATCGACTCCTCTCTCGGACATTTATGGCAGGATTGAATCCCTGTAGCTTGCGGTGCTGGTGACACGTTTGCCCTGCATCAAAGATTCATGAGAAGTGCAATAAGAGCTATTGCCATTCCAAAGACGATGCGATAATAGCCAAACCATTTAAAACCATGTTGCTTCAGGAAGCCGATAAATGCCCTGATGGCAACCATGGCCACAAGAAATGCCACGAGACTTCCAAAGGCAAGGATAGCAAGATCGTGATCCTGGATTGTCTGATAAGAATCCATCATCTTCTTTGCGCTTGCCCCCAGCATGGTTGGAACGGCAAGAAAAAAAGAAAATTCAGCGGCGGTTCTCCGGTTAAGCCCTACCGTCATCCCGCCAATAATCGTTGCCGCGGCACGGGATACGCCGGGGATCATGGCAATGCACTGAAAACAGCCGATTTTAAAGCCCTGGAGCCATGATACCTCCTGTTCTTTTGTTCCTTCGGCATGCCGAAACCATCGATCGGTAAAGATCAGGATAATTCCTCCCAAAATCAGTGAGGCGACGACTACCCAGATATTTGCGAGCAAAAGATCAATATAATCTTCCAGGAAAAAGCCTGCAACTGCGGCAGGGAGGAAGGCAAAGACGAGTTTCACATAAAACCGGAAAGAGGCGAGAAATCTTCGCCAGTACAATACCACCACGGACAAAATTGCGCCAAGCTGAATGACGATTACAAAATTCTTGGTAAGTGCATTATTGCCGATACCCATAAAGGTAGAGGCAATGACCATATGGCCGGTGGACGAAATTGGTAAAAACTCGGTAATCCCTTCGATAATCGCAAGGATCAGCGCTTCTGGATACGTCATTTGTTATTTCCTCTAATAATTTAAATTAATCCGTGATATGTAAAGTATTATAAGGGCATCAGATTTCTGCCGGCAATCCTGGCGCCCAATTTCCACGACAACGTGGTCTGCCTTCTCTCCAGCCTCGTTAACTCGGTATATAATGCGAACGCATCGCCTCCTGATGGTTTGCCTTTACTGATTGCCTCTGCGGCGGCCAGACCGGTTGATAATGCGCACGAAATCCCCTCGCCAAAGGCATTGAGAAATCCCGCTGCCTCTCCAACCAGGAGTATATTTCCCTTTCCCAGATAAAACCTGCCTGTTGTGCACATATCATTTCCCAGGCAGCCGGCTTTTCTCACCAGCTTTGTGAGCCGTAAGCCAAATTTGTTTTCCAGCATTTTTGTGTAGTGGTTCAGGCAGGAAGAGAGTTTTTTACCCATTTTCACCGCGGTGCCAAAAATCTGCAAGCCATCCTTTACATTAAACCATGCGTAAACGTCACCGTATTGAGGGTCGAGAAAACCATGGTAAAAATAAGGATCCACATCGGAGTGTCCCTCATAGTAATTCTGGTATGCAACAAACCATTTCAGGCTTTTTTCAAACGATGGGTCAAGGGTGGCCCTGATGAATGACCTGCTGCCTTCTGCGCTGATTAAGTACGTGCATTTTATTTCCGTTTTTTCGTTCCTGGTGGCACGATAACATTCCAGTAATACGTGGTCGGCTGAAGTGGTAAATCCCTTCAGGTTACAGCAATCCCAGACTTCTGCCCCCGAATTTTTGATAAGCCAGGAATCATACTCAGACCGCCATATGTTAGGTGCGCCATCGCCATCCTTGCTAAATGGCCAATCGGTAGAGTGTCCATGCTGGTCCCAGAACCGCACCCCTTTTAAAAAATTTGGAGTTACGTACGCTGAAGGCGGAATGTCACCAAAATATTTTGTGGTTAGTTCCTGCGATTTTTTGAAGATAATGCCGGAACAGATCTTGTAACGAGGCAGTTTCTTTTTTTCAATGACGAGGACTTTGAGTCCTGCATTTATCAGTCCTCTGGCTGCGGCTGCGCCGGATGGCCCGGCGCCTACAACGACCACGTCGTATTCCAATACCAATGAAAGATATCTCCTGTTTTCTATTGCGGAATTGCAAAAGTTCCGGCAGGGCACGGCAAGATGAATTTCCAGCGTAACGTAAAATCATGTAACACTTTAGTTTTTTGAAAAGGTAGGGGCGAAGCATTTGCCTGCTTGGGGTGTGAATGCATGTATGCCAGTGTATGGCAAATGCTTCGCCCCTACACCGTGCGGCAACATCGTTATTATGGTAATTTTTCAAAAAAACTAAAGTGTTACAAAATCATAATGTTCGCCTAAGAGTATAAGATAAAACGCTCCTTTTTTCTATCATATTTATATTTAAGGTAACAATGTAGCTTTTTGAAAAATCCCAATAAAGGCGATGTTTACCATACCGTGTAGGAGCAGGTTTGAAACCTGCCCCTATCAAGACGATATTATTTATGGAGAGAATTTTTCAAAAAGCTAGATTGCTACTATTTAAGCGAAATAGACTTGGCTATCCGCATACATGGAGTTTAGGACTTCTATTTGCGTAATTAAATAGACGCCGCTATGAATTGTATTTCATTTTGAATAACTAATAAACAATTTATTCGAAAACGCGTTTAAAAAGAAAGCAAGAGCGTTTGAAAATTCGGCACATACCATATCAGGCAGCTATTATTATCACCATAGGGGTATACCTGTATTATCTGATTTATCGGGTTCGTTACACGATCAATCCGGAATCTCTGATTCTTTCCCTGGGTTTTTTTTATGCAGAGGCGCATGGGTTTCTTGCCCTATCTCTCTTTTTCTTTCAGATATGGCAGCCTGCAGAGAGAAAAGCGCCTCCGTCTAACCCAGGATTATCAGTAGATGTATATATCCCTACGTATAATGAAGATATTTCAATCTTGCGTAAAACGGCGCTTGGTTGTGTCAATATGCGATACCCGCATACAACGTATATCCTGGACGATGGGAATCGTCCTGAATTGGCGAAAGAGGCTGCGAAATGGGGTTGTAAATACATTACCAGGAAGGAGAGAAAAGATGCCAAGGCAGGGAATTTAAATAATGCGCTTCGCTGTACTGATGGAGACTATGTCGCTATCTTTGATGCAGATTTCGTTCCTCAACCGAATTTTCTCGACAAGACGATAGGTTATTTTAGGGATCCAAAGGTCGCCTTCGTCCAAACCCCTCACAACTATTATAATATTGATTCGTTTCAATTCAGGATTAACAAGAAAAAAGAGCAATCCTGGAACGAACAGGACATCTTTTACCGGCTCATGATGCCATGCAAAGATTATTGGAACGCCGCCTTTTTCGCTGGTAGCGCTGCCGTATTCAGGAAACAGGCCCTGGAAGATATTGGTGGTATGGTTACCGGAAACATTACGGAGGACATCAATACCACAATCCTGCTTTATTCCCGTGGTTGGAAGGGAATTTATCATAACGAAGTCCTGTCAAACGGGCTTGCTGCAAAGGATCTGAAAAACTACCATACCCAGCTTCTTCGCTGGGCAGAGGGGAATATCGGGTTGCTTTTTGTGAATAATCCCTTGTTTGTCAGAGGGTTAACGATTCCTCAGAGGATCTGTTTTTTTTCCGTCATTTTCGGCTGGCTTATCGGTTTCCCGAAATTTATCTACTTTATTTTACCACCCGTTATGATCCTTTCAGGTGGTTATCCTATCGGATCGTTTGATTTCTCCTTTGTATGGAGATATGTGATGTTTCTTGGTGTAATTCTCTTTGGATTCAAGTTTGCCTGCCGGGGATACGGAAAAATACGATATGACGAATCCTACCTTATGATGAATTTCTTTATCTTCATAAAGGCTGCTTTGAAGAACATGCTGAGACAAAAATCGATATTCAAGGTTACCGGGAAAGGGATGCAGACTTCAACCACCATGTTAGAGATTATTCCTCAAACTTTCCTCTGTCTCATCTGTTTTGCCGGAATAGCATGGGGGGGGTTAAAGCTCTGGTATGGTATATCATCAGATTATTTGGGTATTGGCGTCGCTATCTTCTGGAGCTTCGTGAATGGATTTTTGGCCATGTCAGGGATTGAGCTGGTAACAAGGCCCTACTTTAAACGCAAAGAATTCCGGTTCATTGGCACCATCCCGGTGCAATTTGCTGTGATGTCAAATGTAGGTTCCGCAAGCAGCGTGGGGATCAGCAGAGACCTTAATGAGAATGGTATCTCCCTGATCACCTTTATTCATTTGCCGATCGATACAAAAATCCTGCTTTCCCTTTACCTGAACGAAAAAATTGTGACGTGTCGCGCCACCGTTCTTTATACAGCCCACTCAGGCAATCCGTACCGTCACCTCCAGGGAAAAATGTTTATTCATGGTCTGAAGTTTGAAGGTTTAAGCAGAGAGGAAATGGACGTTATTAGTATGTATTGCTTTAATACCATCCTCCCCAGGTTTCTTCAACGGTATGGAAAAAAAGCATCCGTCTTTATTCGAATAATGTTTAAGTTTTATAATCACGAAAGGTTTCGAAAACACGTCAGAAAAAAAATAACCATTCCGGTCATTATTTACAGAAATGGCAAACCTCTTTTTCCGGTGGTTAGCAATGATGTCAGCGCATCTGGCCTTTCTTTTACGACTTATACCCCTATGGAATTAGGAGCTATTCTGAATATGGAGATCTTTACGCCGTTTGGAAAGTTCTTTGCGGAAGGAGAGATAAAACAAGTGAGAGAAATTGTGGCTGAAAATTCTTATTTCATCGGAGTTAAATTTTCTCATTTATATGATCGTGCAGAGGATATTCGGGTGCGGAGTGTCGAAAAGGATGATCAGGCGAGCCTTAACCGATGGCTGAAAACATTCCCAAAGGGAAAGAGTTGAATAGATCCGGTGTACGGAAAGATGCAAACCAGACAAATAAAATATCAGGTCGCAATCATTCTTATTTCAAGGAAAATTGTGACCGCGCATTCCCATTTTTCACGTATTAAATTCGCCGATATTTCTAAGGATTCTGATGCAATCCATTCACCTCTTGCCGATGCACAGGAGAAAAAACATTCCTTATGAGTTCAGAGAAAATCATTCGCAGCACGTGGTTCCTGGCAACCTTCTTCCTCTTCTTTTTTGGAATATGCTGGGGTTCTTTTCAATGGGTTTATAAAAATGAGATCCTTTTGCAATCGCTTTTCAAGAGTACGGCCTCCCCAGACGCTGAAAAGGTCATGATGCTCTACAACGCTATGATAAAAAAAGTACCCAGCCAGCAGGATATCGGTTCATACTATTGCCTTGGGAAAATTCTGACAAGGGCTGGAAAGCGCAAAGAGACGGTAAAAGTCCTGAATACCATGATAAAAATAACGCCGGAAGATATGAATATCCGTTTGTGGCTGGCCATTGAACTTCATAATCAGCAGAGGTACAGAGAGGCAGAGAAACATTTTGTTGTGCTCCTGAGGAAAAGCAGTAAGGATTCGCTCCGGAAATACCCTGAATATCACTGAAAAAAGAAAATCTGATGATGAAAAGAATTTTCAGGACAGGTACCGGTTTTGATTCTATAAAATAGTTGAGATAAAGAGGATGCAAAGAAATAAAAAAAAAGAGAAATCATTTCGTGATTCAGAGGAAAAATATCAAAAGATCTTTGATGCTTTTCATGAAGCCATTTTTATTGTCGATACAACGTCAGGAACAATTATCGACGCAAATAAGAGGGCAGAATATTTATTCGGTTATGCCCGAAAAGAAATTATTGGTAAAAGTGAAACAGACATTTACCTCAAAAGTAAATTGCAACCTTCCATAGAGAACTCCGAAGAATGCACAAACGAAGGAGCGTGTCTTGACCAAGATGCATATATTGAACACAAAAGCGGACAGAGAATACCTGTTGAAGTAAACGTTAGTTCTGCCACGTTGCATGACAGGGAGGTCAATTATGTCTTTTTAAGGAACAGTGCTGAACGTAAACTACATGATGATAAAATCAAGCAGTGGGCATTGCAACAAGAAGTTGTTGCTTTCATAGGACAAAAGGCTTTGAGGGAATATGACCTTTCTACGTTATTGAATTTAATCGTTGAAAAAACTTCTCAAACCCTCGATGTGGAATACGGCAAAATATTAGAACTACTTCCAGATGGAAAGAGCCTGCTGTTACGTGCAGGAGTGGGATGGAGGAAAGAATTAATGGGAAAAGCAACGGTCAGCACGGGACTTGACTCGCAAGCTGGTTACACCCTCATTTCCAAAGAACCAGTGATTGTCGAAGACCTTCGAACGGAAACGAGATTCAGTTGTCCGCCATTGCTCCACGAACATGGAGTAATTAGTGGCATGAGCGCCGTTATTTATGGAAAGGGTGCAAAAAAGCCATTTGGAGTTATTGGTGTACATACGACCAGAACACGGGAATTTGATATAAATGAAGCCAACTTTTTACAATCAGTAGCGAATATACTGGCTTCTGTAATTGAGCAAAAACAACAGAATGACCAAATCAGATCCTTGTTTCATGCCGTAGAACAAAGCCCGGCTTCTATTGTCATTACCGATACGAAGGGCAATATTGAATATGTTAATAAAAAATTTACCACGATAACCGGGTACACTTCTGAAGAGGCTATAGGAAAGAACCCCAGAATACTAAAATCAGATAAAAAAAACCCTGATGAATACAAAGAGCTTTGGGAAACCATTAACACCGGCAAGGAATGGGCAGGAGAATTTCTTAACAAGAAGAAAGATGGACAAACGTTTTGGGAGTATGCCTTCATTTCACCAATAAAGAATCAGGATGGGGAGATCACACATTTTCTTGCAATTAAAGAAGACATTACCAAACGTAAAAAAGCAGAGGAAGAACTACGAGAGTTTAGCAATTTCAATCAAACCCTTGTCGACTCTCTTCCCTTTGGCATGGATATTGTGGACGAGGAAGGCAATATCCTCTATGTAAGCGAAAAATTTGGAGCCATTCTGGGTAAAAAAGTAATAGGGGAAAAATGCTGGAATATTTATCGTGACAACAAAAAGCAATGTGAGAATTGCTGCCTGAAAGAACGCACGAGAACCAAAAAAACAAAAACTATTGAATCAGAAGGTATTTTAGGCGGGAAGGTATTTCAGATAACTCATGTTGGTTTAGTATACCAGGGTAAAAAGGCATTTTTGGAGATTTTTGATGATATTACCCATCTAAAGCAAGTTGAGGAAGAACTGCAGTTGAAACATCAGGAGTTATTACAGTACTATGAAGAACTTGAAATACAAAAAAGGAATGTTGAAGAAAAGAATAAAGAGTTGGAAAAGGCAAAGAAATTGGCGGATGAGTCCAGCCGCGCCAAAGGTGAATTCCTTGCCAACATGAGTCACGAGATACGCACGCCAATGAATGGCGTTATCGGTATGACGGATCTGTTGTTAGGCACGGAATTGACTCAGGAGCAGCATGGTTATGCAGAGACAATTCGCACTAGCGCAGACTCCTTGCTGTCTATTATCAATGATATCCTGGATTTTTCCAAGATAGAATCTGGTAAGCTGGAGATAGAGAACATTGACTTTGACCTGCGTATTACGGTGGAAAGTATCATCGACATCCTGGCCTTCGGGGCAGAGAAGAAAGGTCTTGAGTTCTCTTGTTTTATCGATTCGGAAGTGCCGTCGCGTCTGCGTGGAGACCCTGGCCGATTGCGGCAAGTGTTAATTAATCTTGGTAATAATGCCATAAAATTCACGAAAGCCGGTGAGGTCGCAATCAGCGTGACCATGGTCAAAGAAGCTGATTTGCAGGTAACCTTGCGGTTTGCTGTCAGAGACACCGGCATCGGCATTCCTGCCGGTAGCGTAAAGAAGTTGTTCCAGTCATTTTCTCAGGTAGATTCTTCTACCACCAGAATGTATGGCGGCACCGGGCTGGGATTGGCGATTTCAAAACAACTTACTGAGTTAATGGGAGGCCAAATAGGTGTGGAAAGCGAAGAGGGTAAGGGATCAACGTTCTGGTTCACCGTAGTGTTGAAAAAACAACCTTCTGCTCAGCAAAGGGTGACAGATGAGCCATGCGTCATCGAGGATATGCGTGTGCTGGTTGTTGATGATAACCATACGAACCGACTTGTCTTTAGGGCTTACCTCGAATCGTGGCGCTGTAAGGTTGAAGAGGCTGCCTCTGCTGTGGAGGCGATGAAAAAGCTTCATGAGGCCATCAGTGACGGTAATCCGTTTCAGATTGCCTTGCTTGACCGTTGTATGCCAAAGGTGGATGGAGAATCACTTTGCAAGGAAATCAAGGCAGATCCGCAACTCAAAGACCTGATCCTGGTGATGCTGACTTCGGTTGGCATGCGTGGGGATGCCGAGCATTTTAAAAGGCTTGGATTTGCGGCGTATCTGCTCAAACCGGTAAAACAGTCACAGTTGCTTGAATGTCTCAGCATTATTACCGGAAAAACTGCAGGCGTCGGGAAGGATACTCCAAATCAGATCGTAACTCGTTACTCTATATCCGAGGCTCAGAAGCGACGTCTTCGTATCCTCGTGGCAGAGGACAACGTTGTTAACCAGAAGGTTATTTTGCGTATTTTGGAGAAAAAGCTCGGATATAATGCAGATGTCGTTACGAATGGAAAGGAGGCTGTAGAGTCGTTGGAGAGATCGGATTATAATCTTGTTCTGATGGACTGTCAGATGCCCGATGTGGACGGTTATGAGGCTACCCGGATCATCCGTGATGAGAACTCATCGGTTAGGAATCATACTATCCCGATAATAGCCATGACTGCCAACGCTATGCAAGGCGACCGCGAGAAGTGTCTTGAGGCAGGCATGAACGATTATGTCACCAAACCGGTTAACATGCAGGTACTTGCCGATGTAATCAAGCGGAACCTCCATGATGGAACAGAGCATCAACCCTCATCGGATTCGCCATCAAGGTAAGCTGGTCTTGGGATGGCACGGACTTCGTCGTGAGCTCAGTCGAACGACAAACTTGTTTGCCCGTGCTTTCTTGCAAACTCCACGGTTTAAAATCCTGTAGGTATGGGTGGCGACTGTCCCCCGCTGGCGGGGGCAGGGGGTGGAAAAGGAACACGAAAACAATGCAGGAAAAACCAAAAGCCGATGAAACTGGGGAGAAAGATAAGCAGAAGTCCCGGGCGCTTGAAAGCGCTGGATTTATCATAATCAGGCTTACAGACGAAGATGTATTGAAGAATATGAGCGGTGTTATACAGAGGATTGAAAAGGTGGTAGACGCGATCGGACTGTCCGGTCCACCCCCCTACCCCCCGCCAGCGGGGGACAAGTGAAGATGAACCGGCGAGGCGTCTTTGCCAGAACAAGGCGTTTGGGGGGGTAATTATAGATGTTTAACTTAACACGTATGGATTTGCGGCTCGTTCCCAAACCATGTGCTGAGCCAGTTGAAGCATCTGTTTGGGAACAAGCAACGAAAGGTCGCTGCCAAAGGCAGCCTAATTTTCAAATGAAAATGTAAGGAGGAATTTTAGCATGAAAGCAAGTGCAAATGATATCTCTGGCTGTAGGAAAGAAAGGTGGCAAAATGACGAGACGGTCTTTGACAAGGATGAGGCCCTCGAAATAAATGGCAATGAAGAGGAATTTCTCAAAGAACTGGCGGAAATGTTTATTGATGACTTTCCTGAGCAAATATCATTGGTAAAGAAGGCGGTTAACAGTCGTGATAGTAATGCCTTGGAAAAATCAGCACATAAACTGAAGGGGGCAGTTGCCAATTTTGGGAAAAATATTGTATATAGAGCGGTATTAAACCTGGAGGCGATGGGAAGAGAAAACAGATGGGACGATGTTGAAGAAACTTATGGGGCTTTGACGAGAGAAGCAGAGCGTCTCATGCATGCGTTAAAGAAATTTGCCAAATCCAAATAATACTTGTATTTTGGCTTTGATTGTGTTACAAGCGCGGACAATTAGCAGGGGCAACAGACGGTTCAATGAATGTTGAAAGTGTGCAATATGAAAGTATTAATAGCGGAAGACGATAATATCTCACGTTGCAGATTAGAGAAGTTTTTGGAAGATATGAAATATGAGGTCATATCGTGCAAAGATGGCCTCGATGCCTGGGAGGTCATCCAGTCTGAAAATGCGCCAAACCTTCTCATTCTCGATTGGATGATGCCAGAGATGAGTGGCCTGGAGATATGCCGCAGGGTTCGGCAACAAGCCAGAGAACCTTACACGTATATCCTCCTGCTTACCTCAAAAAACGAGGATGAGGATATTGTCACCGGAATGGAAGCGGGTGCGGACGACTATATCACCAAACCATTCAACCAAAATGAACTCAGGGTGCGTCTCAGCGCCGGAAGGCGGATTGTTGAAATGAATAAGGAGCTTTTGGATACACGCGATGCCTTACGAAAAAAAGTAATTTATGATGATCTGACCGGTTTACATAATCGTTACTATATGTCGGAGATCCTTGAGAATGAGTATTCCCGTGCATTAAGACATCAAACTGATTTATCCTGCCTGCTGCTCGATATAGATTATTTCAAAATCATTAATGATACTTTTGGACATGCCTTCGGCGATTTAGTATTACGTGAATTTTCTGCCTCTTTAAAATTAGGGGCAAGGAAGTATGACTTCGTTTTCCGCTATGGGGGAGAAGAGTTCCTGGTGCTTCTTCCCAACACAAGCATTGAGGGGGCACAGAGTGTGGCAGAAAAGATTCGCGCTATCTGCGAATCAAAAACATATACAGATGGAACCAATTCAACAATTACAACCGTGAGCGTCGGCGTGGCATCGCTGAAACATCATCAGCCATCGGAAAGTAAAGAACTTATAGCATTTGCAGACAAGGCTCTTTATCGATCCAAGGCAGAAGGGAGAAATAGAGTTAGTGTTTACCTGAAAGATTCCTCAATGCAATCCGCAGACGACAAGGTTAGCGAAAGCAAAGATTTCAGGTACCTAAAGGAAACCATTTCATCCGTTTTGGAAAAAATAAGAAATGCGTCTGTCCAATCTTTGAGTTACATGGTTCGGACCTTAGTGGCCTCTGAACATCGGAAGCATAACCAGCAAGTCATACAATATATTGAACTCGTGGGGGAAAGATTTAATCTTCCCCCGCGTGTTATAGAGGCTTTTAAAAATGCCGCATTGATTCATGACAACTTCAAAGTCCTGTTGGATAAAACATTGAAAAGTAAAAACAAAGGATTGAATACCAGCGAAAAGCTGGAGATTGAAAGCTATCCCGATATGATGGCGGAATTAACCGGATTATTCGACTTTTTTGCCAATGAAAGATCGATCCTTCAGCACCATCATGAAAATTTTGATGGATCTGGTTACCCCGCGGGGCTCAAAGGGAATGAAATACCTCTGGGCGCCAGGATATTTGCCATAGTAGATGCAATGGTTGCTATGTTATCTGAACGACCTTTTAGAAAAAGCCTTCCGCCCGAAAAGGTTATTGAAGAATTTGCTGATAGTGCCGGAAGTCAGTTTGATCCCAAACTGGTTTTTATACTTTTTGATATTATTGAAAAACAACAAGTGTTTTCCCTTCCAGAAACAGTTTTCATGAAGGCAAAGGAAAAAGTGAGAAAGTCCATGGTTAATTCTTAGTTCTGAGGTAATAACATCGGGACCGTCAATTACGAAAAAAGAAGCATTTCATATGAGTTTTGATAAAATTTCTGTACTTATTTCCAGAATAAGTTCTTTGCCAGCCTTGCCAACCGTGGCGTGTCGGGTCATAGAAATTACTGCTGATCCAAACAGTTCTGCAAATGACCTTACAGAAGTTATTGTTTCTGATATATCCCTTACCACCAAGCTGCTTAAGATGGCCAATTCCCCATTTTTTGGCGCAATAAGGAGAGTTGCCACCCTGCAACACGCGATAACGGTTTTGGGCTTTAAAGAGGTGAGAAACCTGGTTATATCCGCAGTTGTCTTTGAAAGTTTTACGAAAATTGAAAAAAATGGAAATTATGACATTGGAAAATTCTGGAAACATTCATTCATGTGCGGTCTTGCAGCAAAGATTATTGCAACGGATCTAAAAAAAGAGAGCAATGAGTTTTTTGTAGCAGGTCTCATTCACGATATAGGGAAGCTGGTTATCTATCTTACTTTACCTAATGAATTTATAAAACTGATTGAAACGACAGGACATTTGAAATGGAAATTCAGGGCGTTTGAGGCAGAAAAAGAAATAATTGGAATGGCTCATGACGAAGTTGGAATGAAGCTTCTGAAAAAATGGATGTTTCCGGAAAACTTGCTGACAGCTATTGGATTTCATCATCGCCTTCAGGAGACAGACCAAAAAACTCTTTTGCCAGCCATTGTACACATTGCTGATATATTGGTTCATATATACGAGATGCAACCAGTGGTTGAAGATGATGTTTCTCTTGAGATAGCAAGTCTTTATGCTGATATTATCAAGCTTGTTCAAGCGTACGGAATAAAATGGGATGCGTCTGTCCTGCACAGGCTGCAACAGGTGTTGGCTGAAAGTATTGAAAAAGAGGCAGGCACCTTTCGTCTGTTTTTTGGGAAATAAGGTAGTTCCAAGATGAGACCTATCATTATGTGCAAGTGATTTGGGAATCACTCTGATTAGTTTGTTAAGGCGCTTTCCCCCGTGCCGTTTTTGTTCGTCCTTTCTTCTCACACGTATTTACATAAAATCCTTGAAATCCTAAAATATTTCAGATATTCTATCAACTCTGTTTGCCAGGATGTCCCTTTTTTTCTTGAACGGAATGGCAAAAATATAGCATCAATCCTGATGGAGCGCCATCAGGGATTCCTTCCCTGGTATAATATTCTGTGAAGATGCAAAAAGCAGAAATAGCGAAAAAAATACGGATATTTTTTGTCGTGGGAATTTCAGTCTTTTTGAGTCTCACCACATCTCTTACCGCACAGGAAAAGAAGGAAGACGAGTCGGTACTCTTCCTGATGGCTGCCCGGAACGCAGCGAAAGCAGGATTAACCAAAAAAGCCATCCGACGCTATGAAAACTACCTCAAAACCAATCCTGAAGATCATCTGGTTGAGTTGGAGTTTGCCGATTATTTGCAGGACAGCGGATACTACCCTGGAGCTGCAACTCATTACGATGAATTAATACAGAAGACAGGGATAACAACTGGACGGAAGGACGACTTTGCAAAAAAACTCACGCTCAATGCGGCGAGAAATGCAATTAAAAATAAGAAGGTTGATCATGCCATTACGTATTACCTGCAGGCTTTATCAATAGACGAGGATGATCTGGCGGTTGCTGAGGAAGCAGCGGGTGTCTTTGCCGGACAGGGGAAAGAGGCGAAAGCCCTTGAACTTTGCGAAAAGATTTTATTGCATAATCCGCAACATGGGGGAGTCACAACGCTTAAAATTAATCTGCTCGTCGGTTTGAAGAGATACGATGAGGCGAAGGCTGCAATCGCGAAAGTCACGGACGAAGAAATCAGGGGGAAATTACAGCAACTTTCCGCTGATATTGATGCATGGTCGGGAAACTACGAAGCGGCAATTGAAAAATACCAAATGCTGATTCGGCAGTTTCCTGATAACCGGGACCTGTGGTCTCAGCTGATCAGGGTATCGGCGTGGGCGCAGAAATGGCCATTGCTTCTGGATACCGTGCATGCAGGACGGGACAAGATTGAAATTACCGATGATATCCGATCCCTTTTAGTCGAGGCGTATCTGTCCGTGGGGGAATCAGAAAAGGCAATGGGGATTTGGAATTCAATTACCAAGGGGTCCGATACGTGGCGTGCTTCTTCCCTGAAGATCGTAGACAAATTCCTTTCCCAGAGAAAACTGGCTGCCGCATCGGATACCCTCGAAAAAATTGTGTCCGATACCGCATATGTCCCTGAAGTTTATCTGATGGCAAAACTGGCAATTCTGTATACCTATCGGGAAATGCCCGCAAAAGGGTTGGCTATCCTGAATCAATGTCCCGTCTCTTCTCAAACAAAAACGATTCTTGACGCTACCCGCGCCGAAATCATATCTTTGACTGGGCGGTATGAGGATGCGTTGTCAATGCTTTCAGTCCTGGAAGGCAGGCAAGAAACCGGGCTGCGTCTGCAACTCCTGGAACTGGAATGTTATTATGCATTGGAGAAAGATGTCTTGCTTCTTGAAAAATCATCGATCCTGTTGCAAAAACTGTCTCGCGAGGAAATGACTGATAAAGCCAAGGTCTTGACGCTGCGCATTCTTTCCCAGATACGTTTGGGGTGCTATCAGGAAGCCCGCTCAGAAATTGAATGCTTATCAAAAATAGACGGCAAAGACCCTGGTCCGGCTGTTCTTACCGTTTTATTGCATGCTGCTGAGAGGCAATTGGAGGCACATGAGAAAGCAAGTCAGTCATTAGGTACAGTATTGGCTAAGTTTACAACAGATACTGAAATGGCCAGACCTCAACTCCTTGATGCCATACCGCTTTCCGCCTGGAAAATTGCGGATGAGATGGCTCTGTACCATAATCCGGAAGTGCGTGCCCAGCGGGCAAAGGCTGAGTATAAGGCGGGTAATTTTCGACAGGCTTTGAATATCTATCAGGAATTGGAAAAGAACGGGCAAGACCCGGTGCATAAACTTGGCATGGTGGAATGTTACATGGGCTTGAATGAACCGGAAGAAGCGGATGAACTGTTTCGCCAGATCCCGTTGCCCCGTTTACCGGAAAAGGAAACAGCCCGTTACTTTGAGGCATTGGTTAAGCTAAAGAAGAGCAAAGAGGAGTTTGCTGTCGGATTGTCATTGTTTCCGGAAAACATTTCACAAAAAACCTCTACCCTGGCGATCAGTACAATTGTAGCCCTTCAATCTGGTGATCGTGCAGTGGCAGATGGAATTGTACAGCGCTACCTTTCTCAGGAGCCGGGAAATCTCGCCCTATTTCAGACAATAGTAGAAAAGGTTGGATATTTCGATAGAGGACGGCAAAGTCAAAACTATGCATTTGCAAAGGAGTGGCTGCATCGGGCGGCAGTGCAATTCCCGGATGATTCAGGACTTCGCTATCAATATGCAAGATTACTGGCCGCTCATAACGATTATGATCTTGCCAGTGAGCAATTTCTGATGCTTCAGAAGAATGATCCCACGGATGTGAAGTATATACGATGGCTTGCGCAGGTCAATGCCTGGCGGCATGAATACAAGGAATCTTTGATGTGGTACGATGCGTACCTCAGGGCACGTCCGCTGGATTTTGTCCGTCGTCGTGAAGTTGCCCGGGTGTATGGTTGGGCCTCGCGTTTTTGTGAGGCAAACGAAGCTTACCAAAGACTGTGCGAAGATTATCCCGGAGACGATGAAATACGCTGCGAATGGAAAGCAAAAAGGAATAACTGGCTGGGGAGAAAACGGACGGCGGCGTCGTTTTACCGCACATTGGCAGAACGACATCCTGACGACAGTGAAATGCTGTTTGATCTGGGTCAAATGTACTCACAGCTTAATCTGAGCTCATTGGCAGAAGATGCCTATCAGAAATTGCTCATCTATGAACCGGAGCACAATCGTGCGCAATTTGCACAGGAATCGGAACAGTGGAGACGCAGGCATTCCGTCCGGATGAAACAGTCCTATCTTCATCAAAAAGGCCGCGGCGATGATTTTGGAAATTATGAGATCACCATGTTCAGAACGGATGTCGCATACGCCCCTGCGAGGATTTCTGAGGCTATGGACCTCTCGGTGGGTCTGGGAAATACGGTGTTTAATTTTACTGAGCACAGCGGCTCGGTCGCAGAACATCTTACCTTGCAGTTCAATAAATATTTTCAGAAAGGAATAACAACTTATTTTGATGGAGAATTTTCCACGTATTCTCTGAACCGTCACGAAACAGCACAGTTTGAAGCCGGCGGCGCCTATCGGTTCTTTGACGTGGTTGATGTTGCCTTGTTAGGCGGCAGGGAGGATGTCCTGCAAAATTTCAATACCCTCAGGAATAGCCGGAGTCGTTACTATTCCGGCGGACGTTTTGCCTGGGATGTAACTCAGCGCATTGATATTTCGAGCCAGGTGAAAAAGTACTGGTACGATGACAGCAATACCGGCATAGAGGATGATACGACCATTGGGTATAAGCTGTCCTTATATCCGAAAATCCTGAAATTTATCGTGGAAATCTATGGCTTTGATACCCATGCACACCAGGATGAATACTGGTCGCCAAATAGTTACCGGAAATATATGGGGGGGGTGGTCTGGCGGCATTACCTGGGAAAGGAGCATTTCAGCGGCGCCCCAAAACTCTATTATGAGCTTGCCTTAAAGGAAGGCATCGATTCGGATAGTGTCGATTTTATCGAACCAAAATTTGAATTTGGATGGGATAACCAGAGACGATGGAATATCGGTGTTGAAATAAAACCTGTGCAGTCAAAGGTTTTTGAAGAAGAACAGGCCGGTGTTTTTTGTAATATTCGTCTCTAAAATACACTTTGTTAAAGCATGAATTTCTATGCGAATGAGCGGTAAAAGGATTATCTTTGCACTGAGCATGCTTTATTTATTCATCAGTGGTTGTTCTGATATAAAAATACCTCCTGAAAAACAATTGGAAACATGGTGGAAGTCATACAAAAAATATTTTCTCCTTCCTGATGGACGCATACAACGACCTGAACACGCATACGATACGGTAAGCGAAGGGCAGGCATACGTCATGATATTCTCCGTTTTTATGGATGACAGAGAGGCATTTGACCGGATTTTCCGGTGGACGGAGGATCATTTGAGTAGGAGCAAAAGATATGGGGATCATCTCCTTGCCTGGTATTGGAAGGATGGAGATGTCAGCGACTGGATGCCCGCATCAGATGCCGATGGTGACTATGCGCTTGCCCTGTTACAGGCTTCACGCCAGTGGAAAGAACCTGCGTATCGTGAGAAGGCCATTGAAGTAATTAGCGATATTATGAAACATGAGGTTGTAAGGGGGGTGGATAATCGACTTTATTTGCTGCCAGGATTATGGGGCAAGGAGAAGAACGGGCATCTTATACAAAACCCATCTTATTATAACCCGGCGGCTTTTCGTCGGTTTTATGAAGCAACCAGGGATGGTCAATGGTTGCAATTAATTGAGACCAGCTACTGGCTTTTCCATCAGGCGAGTGTGAGGTTAGATACCATACCGGGAAGCGGCTTCATACCGGATTGGTGTGTGGTGGATGCACAGGGAAATATAGGAAAGGCCGAAGGCAGATCAACTGATTATGGATGGGAGGCAGTGAGAATCCCAATGCGGATTGGACTTGACATGCTTTGGTATCACCCTGAAGAAGCCAGCAAAATCTTGGGAAGGATACTTCAATTATTGCAATCTTCAATCCCGCAAAACGGGGGAATAAAGGCTGTATATCAGTATACGGGAGAACCAACGGTGGAATATGGCAGTTTAGCGGCAGATGCAATGTCCTATTTTCTCGCACAACTCATGGCTGCTGAATCGGACACAATACGTGCTTCATTTAAAAACCGGCTGACTGACGAATCTTTTATGCAAAACTATTACGGCCAGAGTATGTCATTTTATCCTCTTGCATTAGAAAGAGGAATTTTGAAGAAACCGTGATTCTAAACGGCCGGTGCATTGAAATTCGTTTGCCAGACCATCAACGATAATCAGTATCCGGTGTTGGTAAATAGTGAAAATATCGGCCTTTCATGGCTATTTCAGGGTTATAAAGCCCTTATCCTTTACAAAGATACTCACTGGCGTGTTTGTTTCTATGAACGCTTCCATAAGCGTCATAAATTCTAAAACAGACCGTACCTCTTTTGTGCCGACCTTGGTAATGAGATCACCGGGTTGTATACCGGCTCGTTCAGAGGGGCTATTTGTTTCTACGTCAACAACCAGAACGCCATGTTCACCTTCCAGACCGAGAGATTTTGCGACTTCCGGATTTAAGTCATTGACTACCAGCCCCAAAGAAAATTTTGTGGGTTCGTCGAGTTTTCTGATGGCAACATAGGTTTTACCGCCCAGGTCCTGTGGCTGCGGCTCTACCAGTACCTCCAGTGCGCTTTCTGCACCGTTACGCACGACCTTTACAATGACAACTGCATTCACCTTTGCACGGCGAATCGCATGCTGGAGATCTATGGTGTTCTCAATCTTTTTCCCGCCTATCTCACAAATGATATCACCCGGGGAAATGCCGGCCTTTGATGCAGGGGTATCACTCCATACCTCAAGAACAAATGCCCCTTTCTCTGATAGCAGGCTAAATCGGCGGGCAATTTCTTTTTTGTCTTTGAGGCCGAGTATCTGTGCCAGTTCATTGTTAATATCGTGGGTTCCCACGCCTAAATATCCGCGCACCACGGTTCCCGTGGCCATGATATTATCAACGGTTTCTTTTACAATACCGGCCGAGATGGCAAACCCCACACCCTGGAAACCGCCTGATCGTGTTGCAATGGCGGTATTCACCCCGATTACTTCACCTCGCAAATTTACCAGAGGCCCTCCGCTGTTGCCGGGGTTAATGGCGGCATCCGTTTGAAAAAAATCCTCATAAATAAAAGGGAGTTCAAAAGGAATAACGTGGGTTCTTCCCTTGGCGCTGATAATACCGGCAGAAACGGTTTGCTGGTATCCGAAGGGGCTGCCAATGGCAATAACCCAATCTCCCACCTGTACCTCCTCAGAATTGCCAAAGGTAATCGGGGTAAGGTCTTCCCCTTCAATCTTAATGACGGCAATGTCTGTATTCGGGTCGACCCCAACGATCTTCACGTGGTTATATTGTTCTCCGTTATGCGTGGCAACCGTGATTTCATCTTCAGCAAAACCAGTGATAACATGATTGTTCGTTAAAATATAGCCACGTTCATCAATAATAATTCCTGAGCCAAGTCCTTTTTTGGGCAGGGAGTCAGCGTGAGGCTCGTGTTTCGGTGGAAAATTTTGAGATGGCGGCTGTGGTTCAGGTACATTTTTTTCATTCTGTGATGCCTTTTTCTCAGTGCTTAAACTTACTACGGATGGGCTGACGAGTTGCGAAACCTTTCGAAATGTTTGAATCAGCGGGTTGGTAACTTTTTCCAGATCAAGGAGCTCTTGCTTTAAACGGCTGACATCGTCACTTCTGGCTGCAAAGACAAGATGGACATACCATAGAGATAGAATGCTCAGGAATGTCCACCAGAAAATTAAGCCCCGTAAACGTTTCATTTTTGATCCAGAGGAATTTTCAGTTTGTAAATTAGGTATCCACTACCACCAAAGAGGAAGAGATCTGCAAAGAACGTTAAAAGAACTACCTTTTTCGCAGAGGCAGGATCATTTGTTCTGTATACTCTTGCGACAGCATGGTAGGTCACAGCGATCATTACCAGATAGGTCAAACAGATACCAAAAATCAGCAGCAATTTTTTGAAGGTCTTCATTCGTAGCGCATCTGCAGAGAACCATCTTTGCCATTTTGGGAAACGGAAGGGTATTCACGCGTACCTCTTGTTGGCGCATTGAATGAATACTCTTTTGAATCCAATTATAATTCAATTATAAATAAATACAAAAATATTTTTATGATATAGGAACTTTTTTTGATAGATACCTGTTTTAATAGTCAATTGTTCTCCTTTTTAGCAAGCTGATTTTCGCTTTCCTCCTTTTCTTCGAAAGTCAGCTTGCTACCTTTCTTCTCTAAAGATAAATATCGAGAACCGTGCCCAAAGGTTCCCTCCGATGGTTTTTTTGTGTATCTACAAATTGAGTCCATTCCGATGGTTGCGTATTTCCCGTGAAAATCTTTTTTTTTGTGTCTGCTGGTGGTGCCGCCGATATATTGTTTTTCCTTTGTATCCGTTCAATAGAATTCAATAAATCTGTTCTTTTCAATTCTTTATCAGTACGAATGCGATTGCTTATTACCGTGTCTTTGAAATCGGTCTGATTTGCTTCTTTTTTCGATGCAGGCGCAGACAGTCGCTGTATCTGTTCTAAAAGTTTTGATGTGGTAGGATTGATATTGTTTACCATGTACCGTCTCCTTGTAAATACCTTATAAATTAACAACGTACGACGGCAAGATAAGCTATTTCTATACCTAAATATTGCTATGGTGTCGAAAAATATTGCACAAGCATGACGGTCACGGATATTTTTGCACTATAGTACGCTGTGGAAAGTAAATACAATTTAATAAATACTTTGTTATCAATATCTTACGGAAGATGCTCTGGTTTTTGCTGGTAATTTGGGACCATGATTATCCAGAGATTGACGCTGTTTCTTGCAAAAATACCTGAGAAAAGAGACTCATTGTGAATTACTATGGGTAACAGAATTCCCACAAGTTTACACAAGATTCGTTGTGAAATTGGCCAAGTGTATTTATTAATACTGACGGATTGCATTTTCATATAAAACAGATATAATGTAAATGTTAAGAAACTGAAAAGTAAAATGTGACAAGAAATTTGTTAAAGGTAACATATAATAAGGGGGCGAAAGGATTCGACCGGACAAGTTGAGGTATAGGTGGCGTATTGAGGTTGTCAGGCGGCCTCATTAAAAACCTGGCAAAATGATTTAAATGCCGAATATCCAATGGCAATGGCTGCTTAATTAACAGCCACGTTCCATTATCCTCACCTGCGTGGTTAATGAAACGACGATTAGCAGGTTAGTTCAGTCCTTCTGTCAGGTGGGGACTGAGCGAATCCTTAAACCAGACTGGTTATCGGAGACCCTGTCTATTGGGGTTCCGGATAACGAGACTCAAAAAATAGACTATGTACGTAGAAGCCTATGCTGAAATGTCTAGGGACGCGGGTTCAATTCCCGCCGCCTCCACCAATTAAGTTCCTGCAAACTTGAAGTATTTCGCGAAAAAAAATATTTGTGAGAAGAGGCCGTTAATTCCATTTTGGACTTAACGGCCTTTTTTGTTGAGAATGGAACTGCTTTTTGAAGAAGATGATATTGTTGTAATTGACAGGGCTGATTGTGATTTGAAAAAGATATGGAAACAGATAAATGGAAGGTGATGCCTACCTTACATGACCCGCAAGTAATTAGTGTCTGAACGAAAACGCACTTTTTGTAAAAGTGCGAGGTCGATTTTCTATTTACCAATAGATAATTTGTAACAGTTCACCCCTTGGTGTGAACTGTTACGAAAAGACCTTCGCCTCCCCAAATACCGTCTCAACCCCCATTATCTGCCTGATAAGTTTGTGATGGTTGGCAAAATCCTCCAACCTGTCATAATCGGCATCGAACCCGAATCTCACCACCGACAACACCAAAATATGCCATAAATCCATCCCATATCTTCCCGTCTTTTTCTTCCCCTTCGTTACCTTCGCCTCTAACGGATGTTCACCTCAAGGCAAAAAACAAAAAGGCTGCGAAAGCCTTAATTTTACTGGCTTATTTGTTGCCTGGTAAGTTTTTTTCTCGTGACTACCCGTAGGTTCCGGCTTGGCAATGCCTCCG
>WBZR01001569.1_pt1 | contig 27712 bp, 25 predicted proteins | sample 5204231 | NCBI WGS metagenome assembly WBZR01 (sample SAMN12412403, study PRJNA552823) | activated sludge metagenome | isolation source: activated sludge from anammox sidestream of wastewater treatment plant... | place: USA: Virginia | collected 2017-08
GACAGCGTGGAGCGAAGGCAGCGGGTCGCCGCTCGTCAGGCGGCGAAGCGCGGCCAGATCGGGCTCGAGACCGGCGACCGCGCCCTCGTCGTGGAGCAGGAAGTAGACGTTGAGCGTCCCGTTGTCGTACAGCTCGAGCGGTAACGGGGAGCTCTCGAGCCCGAGCGCCGGCAAGAGCGCCGCCGCCTGCGGGTACGGGCGTACCGACGGGAGCGGCTGGCTCATGCGCCCGAACACGATCCGGGCGCCCTCGCGTTCGAGCGCGACGGAAACGACCGCGGCCGCGGTCTCGAGGTGGAGCTCGGCGAGCTGGAGGGGGCCGCCGAGGACGAACGCCGTACCGAGCACGGGGTGGCCAGCGAACGGGAGCTCAGCGGCGGGCGTGAAGATCCGGAGTCGCGCGTGGCCTCCGGCCGCTGGCGGGTAGCAGAACACGACCTCCGAGAAGCCGAGCTCGCGGGCGAGCGGCTGGAGCAGCGCCTCCGGGAGGTCGCGGGCGTCGGTGAAGACCGCGAGCGGGTTGCCGGCCAGCGGCACATCTGTGAAGACGTCGGCGACCGTGAAGCGGAAGCGCCGGGGCACCGGTCAGACGAGCCCGCTCACGCGGCGCGGCTTGCCCTTCAGCCGGCGAAACTGCCACGGCTTCACCCAGCCGGCCCGCGGCGTTCCATCGGGCAGCGTGGGCGGGAAGCCGGTGGAGACCGCCTCCGCCGCCTGGCGCCAGAGACTCAGGATCTCGAGCCGCAGGAGCTCGGCTGCCTCCCGGTAGCCGCGCCCGTTCCGCGGCAGCCCGTCGAAGCGCATCGGCTCGCCAACGACCAGGCAGCAGCGGCGACGGTTGCGGCGCGTCCACCCGAACGTCTCGAGCCCGACCGGAATCACCGGGACGTCCTCCTTCATCGCGATCGTGAGCGCGCCCGAGTGGACGGGTCCCGGGTAGCCGAAGCGCTGGCGCGTCCCCTCGACGAAGACACCGACCATGTGCCCGGCGCGGACGATCTCGCACGCCTTGCGCAGCCCCTCGCGGTCGCTCTCGCCGCGGCGGATCGGGAAGGCGCCTGTCCAGGTGAGCGCCTCGCCGACGACGGGGATGTCGAGCAGCTCGTTCTTCATCATGTAGTAGATGGTGCGCCGGGAGAACGAGCCGAGGAACGGCGGGTCAAGCGCCGACAGGTGGTTCGAAGCGACGACCCCACCACCCTCGATCGGCATCCGCTCGAGCCCGTAGCCGCACGAGCGCGGCGCGAGCAGGAGCGCCGTCGCCGGAACGACGTTGTAACGCATGAACAGCCAGCCCTTCTCCACGTCGGCTCCCCAGAGCCACGGGACGCCGAGACGGGTGAAGAAGGTGGGATCCATGGCGACCGGACGGGCGCAGCGATCGTATCCCAGAAGGAGGGCGCTCACGCGTCGCAGTGGGGGGGCGGGGCTGCCGGCACGGCTATCCTCCGTCGCGGAGATGCAGGTCTTCCTGGTCCGTCACGCGGAGGCCGCGCCCGGCCAGCCCGACGAGCTCCGTCCCCTGACCGCGCACGGGCGCGACCAGGCCCGCGAGCTCGGTGATCGTCTGCGCCGCGAGGGGACCCGGGTCGACGTCGTTCTCACCAGTCCGTTGCTGCGCGCCCGCGAGACCGGCCGGCTCGTAGCTCGGGAGCTCGGTGCGAGCCTGAGGGTGAGCGAGGAGCTCGCCCCCGGCGCGACACCCGCTTCGCTCGCCCGGGCGGTGCGGGAGGCGGCGCCGGCTGGCAGCGCCGTCGTCTGCGTCGGACACCAGCCCGACTGCGGTCGGATCGCCGCCGCTCTCACGGGGGAGCCGGAGCCGCCGTTCCCGCCCGCAGCGTCCCTCGCCGTCTCGCTGGAGTGAGCGCGATCGAGGTCAAGGGGCTGCGCCGCTCCTACGGGCAGCGCGAGGTACTGCACGGCGTCGACTTCGCCGTCGAGCCGGGCGAGGTGTTCGCGCTGCTCGGGCCGAACGGGGCCGGCAAGACGACGACGGTCGAGATCCTCGAGGGCTACCGGGAGCGCGACGGTGGCCGGGTCGCCGTGCTGGGCGAGGATCCCGCCGCCGCCGGCGCCGGCTTCAGGGCTCGGGTCGGAATCGTGCTCCAGTCCTCCGCCGTCTACCCGTCCCTGACGGTGTCCGAGACGCTCGAGCTGTTCTCGGGCTACTACCCGCGGCCTCGCGACCCGGACGAGGTCGCACGGCTCGTCGGCCTCGAGGAGGAGCGCCGCACCAGGGTGCGCACGCTCTCCGGCGGCCAGCTTCGCCGGCTCGACCTCGGGCTCGCGCTGGTGGGCGACCCGGAGCTCCTATTCCTCGACGAGCCGACCACGGGCTTCGACCCGGCGGCGCGCCGGCGGGCGTGGGACACGATCCTCGCCCTGCGCGCGCTCGGCAAGACGGTGCTCCTGACCACCCACTACATGGAGGAGGCGCAACGGCTTGCCGACCGGCTCGCGATCCTGCGCGACGGGCGGATCGTGGCCACCGGCACCCCGCGGGAGCTGCTGGCGGCGGACGGCACGGTCGAGATCCGCTTCCATCGCGGCGGCGAGCGGGTCGTGCTGCGAACCGACGAGCCGACCCGCGTCCTGTACGAGCTGACGCGCGAAGCGCTTGCTGCCGGGGACGAGCTCGCGGAGCTCGAGGTGCGCCGCCCGACGCTCGAGGACGTCTACCTGGAGCTGACGAGCGAGGAGACGTCGTGAGCCTGCTCGGGCACGAGCTGCGAAACCAGCAACGGCTGTTCTGGCGCAGTCGCGAGTCGGCCGTGTTCACGTTCGCGATGCCGCTCGCGCTGCTCGGCCTGCTCGGCGCCGTCTACGGCGACCGGGAGATCGACGGGGTCGACGGGGCCACCTACCTCCTGGCCGGGATGCTCGGCTACGGGATCGTCGCGACGGCCTTCGCGGGGCTCGCGATCCACCTCGTGATCCGGCGCGAGTCCGGAGTGCTGAAGCGGGTGCGCGGGACGCCGCTTCCGGCCGGCACCTACCTTGCGGCTGTGATCGCCTCGACGACGCTCGTGATCGCGCTCCAGGCGGGCGCCCAGCTCCTGATCGCGCGCCTTGCCCTCGGCGCCGAGCTCACGCTGGCGGGCGGTGGCTTTGCTCTCGCGGTCTTGCTCGGCACGCTCTCGTTCGCGGCGCTCGGGCTCGCGCTGACGGCCGCCGTGCCGAGCGCCGAGGGCTCGTCCGCGGTCGTGACGGCCGTGTACCTGCCGATGGTGTTCATCTCCGGCGCGTTCTTCTCCGTCGAGCGCCTGCCGGGGTTCCTGGAGGCGATCGCCGGCGTGCTCCCGCTCACCTACCTGCTCGAGTTCCTGCGCGCCAGCCTTGTCGACGGCGAGGGGATCGAATCCGCCTGGACGCCGATCGCCGTGCTGCTGCTTTGGGGGGCGCTCGGCGTGGCGGTCGCGGCCCGGTGCTTCCGCTGGGAGCCGAGGGCGGCCTGAGCGGCATGGCGCGGGCCGCAGCGGCTAGGCTCGGCCCGTGAGCTCCGTCACCGTCACCGATCTCGGCGGCGGCGTCCACCGGGTCACGCACCCGCTCCCGTGGGCGCTCAACCACATCCACTGCTACGCGGTCGCGAGCAGCGACGGCTGGGCGCTGATCGACGCCGGGCTCGCGACGCCCGCGGCGGAGTCGCTCTGGCGCGAGGCGCTGGCGCAGCTCGGGCGGCCGCGGATCCGGACCGTCTTCATCAGCCACTACCACCCGGATCACATCACGGGCGGCGCCGGGCTGGTCGCCCTCGTCGACCCGGACGAGGTGCTCGAGGGCGCGTACGACGCGGTGCTGGCGGCGCGCGTCTACACCGACCCGGACGATCTCGCAACGCTGGAGGACTACCTGCTCGCGAGCGGGATGCCGCCCGAGCTCGCGGCCGACTCGGTCGAGGATGAGGGCACGTACGTCGTGCCGCCCGCGGAGCCGACGAGGCTGCTCGAGGAGGGCGACACGGTCGAGCTCGGGGACGAGGCGTTCCGCGTGCTCCACCTGCCCGGCCACGCCGACGGGCACGTCGTCCTGCTGGGCGAGCGGACGGGGCGGATGTTCGGCGGCGACGTGCTCCTGCACGGCATCACCCCTAACGTCGGACTCTGGCAGGACACGCTGCCCGACCCGCTCGGGCGCTACCTCGAGACTCTGCGGCGGATCCAGGAGCTCGCGCCCTCGGTCGTCTACCCGGGGCACAGGCGCGTGATCGAGGATGCGCCCGGGCGCGCGGCCGAGATCGTCGAGCACCACGCGATCCGCCTCGACGAGCACGAGGCGGCGCTGCGCCGCGGCGCGGCGACGCCGTACGAGTGCGTGCTGGGGGTGTGGGGGGACGATCTGGGCCTGCACGAGCGACGCTTCGCCCTCGTCGAGTCGCTGTCGCATCTCGCTCGCCTCGCCGCGCTCGGCCGGGCCGTCGAGCGCGAGCCGGGCCGCTGGCAGGCGGTGTAGGCGTGGTCGAGGTCTCGTCCGGCGAGACCCTCGCGGAGCCGAGCCCCGGCTCACCCGGCCATGTCCCGGGGCCAGGCCCGCGGCCATGTCCCGGGGCCAGGCCCGCGGCCATGGCCCGAAGGGGCGGGCGCCCGGCTACGCGCGCGCGCCGTCCGCGGTGGTGAGGTAGGCGAGGACGGCGCGCGTGCAGGCGGCCCGGTGGGCGGCATGGGTCGCCTGCCAGTTGTCCTCCTGGAGCCACTGGAGGAAGAACCCCTCGACGAGGGCGCGCATTGCGGCGGCAGCCTCGTCTGGGTCGCTCGCGCGGAAGTCGCCGGTCTCGGCACCCGCGCGGATCACCCCGGCGTAAAGCGCGTTCACGGTCTCCCGGAAGGTCTGGGAGAGCTCCCCGAAGCGGTGCTCGCGCGCGGCGTACTCGACGAGGTCGAGGTAGACGACGTAGTAGCGGCGGTTCGCCGCCGGCTCGGCCCAGATCGCGTCGAGCAGGGCGATGAGGCGCTCACGTGGTGTCTCCGTGCCGGCGATCGCCTGGCCGATCCGCTCCGACACCTGGAACAGCACCCAGCGCATCGTCGCCAAGATCAGGTTCTCCTTGGTCTTGAAGTAGTAGGGGACGAGGCCCTTCGAGACCCCGGCTGCCTGGGCGATCTCCTGGAGGGAAACGCGATGCATCCCGCGCTCGCCGATCAGGCGGTACGTCGCCCGGACCATTCGTACCTGCTGGTCGGAGAGCCTCTCGTCGAGGCCCTGCGGGGCCGGCGGCGCGGGCACGGCGCGGACTCTAGCCGGCGAGCTCGGCCAGCGCGCGCCGCACGTGGACGCCGATCATCCGCTTTCGGTACAGCGGCGTCAGGTCCGTGTTCTCCATCGGCTTCGCCGCGGCGGCGGCGAGCTCGGCGGCCGTCGCGATCGCTCCCGCCTCGAGCCGCCGCCCGCTCAGCGCCGCCTCGGCGCCCGCGCAGCGAAGCGGCCGGGACGCGACCGCGCCGAGCACGATCCGCGCCTCCAGGCACGTTCCGTCCCCGTCCGTGCGGACGGCGGCGGCCACCCCGAGCAGCGGGAAGTCGATGCTGCCGCGCTGGCGCACCTTGCGGTAGGTCGCTCGCAGGCCGGGCGGGACGAGCACGCCGGCCACGATTTCGTCGCGCCGCTTGCCGAGGTACCTGACTCCGTCGTCCTCGTAGAGGTCGGCCGCCGGCAGGACTCGCTCCCCGTCGGGCCCGACCAGCCGCACGCGCGCGTCGAGCGCGACGGCGACCGGGGCAAGGTCGGAGGCGGAGATCGCCCAGCAGCGATCGCCGCCTGGCGCGACCCGGCAGACGTCCGAGCCGGCCTTCAGGCAATAGCCAATCGATGCCCGCCAGCCCTCCGGCAGGTCGTAGTAGTTGCAGCGCGTGTCGACGCAGAGGTTCCCCCCCACGGTCGCGACGGTACGCACCTGCGGGCTGGAGACGAGCTCCGCCGCCCGGGCGAGCGCGGGCGCGTGCGCCAGCACGGCCCGGTCTCGGGCCAGCTCGCGCAGCGTCGTCCCCGCTCCGATTCCCAGCTCCCCGTCGCTCCCGGCTCGGCAGCCCCGAAGCTCGCCGATGCCGCGCAGGGAGACGAGCGTCCCCGGCGTCACCTGCCGGCGCTTCATGTTCGGGTAGAGGTCGGTGCCGCCCGCGATCGCCATCGCGTCGGTGCCGCCGGACGCGAGCAGCTCCGCCGCCTCGGAGACCGTGCGTGGTCGCAGCAGGCGAAACGGCGGTAGCCGCATCACAGCGCGCCCACCGCCCCGGGGTCTGACCCCGGGGTCTGACCCCGGGGTCTGACCCCCCACTGCGTCGGGGGCTCGACCCGAACCGCCTCGCGGAACGCGAACCCGGGCAGTCGCTTCGGGCCGACGCGGCCCTGGCGGAGCGCCCGCAGCACCTTGTCGGGGGTGATCGGGACCTCGTCGATCCACACGCCGAGGGCGTCGTGGACGGCGTTCGCGACCGCCGGGATCACCGGCAGGAGCACGCCCTGCCCGACCTCCTTGGCGCCGAAAGGACCCTCCGGGTCGTCCGACTCGACAACGATTGGCACGACCTCGGGCATGTCGAGCGCGGTCGGCGTCTTGTAGTCGAGCAGCGACGGCCCCAGGTGAACGCCGTCCCGGAAGGCGTGGTTCTCGAGCAGCGCCTCCCCGAGCGCCATGTAGACGCTGCCCTCGATCTGGCCCTCGACGAGCAGCGGGTTGAGCGCCCGGCCGACGTCGTGCGCCACCCACACCGTCTCGACGCGGACCTCGCCGGTCTCCGGGTCGCAGTCGACCTCGACGACAGCCGCCGAGAAGCTGTACGCGGGTGACGGCCCGACGCCGGCGCCCTTGTAGGGCCCCGCCAGATCGGGCGGCCGGTAGCTGCCCGCGGTCACGAGCGGCCCACGTGAGGCGGCCGCGACCCTGATCGCTTCCACCCAGTCGATTCCGCTCGCCGGATCGCCGGGGTCGAATGCCCGTCCGCCGCGCAGCACGAGCCGGTCGAGGGGCAACCCGAGTTGCTCGGCGACGGCTCCCAGCACGAGCGAGCGCATCCGCTCCGCGGCCTCGACGGCCGCGTTTCCGGCCATGAACGTGACGCGGCTCGAGTAGCTGCCGAGGTCGATCGGGGTCAGGTCGGTGTCGGCGCTGACGACGGCGACGTCGGCCGGCTCGAGGCCGAGCACCTCCGCGGTCAGGTAGGCGAGCACCGAGTCGGAGCCCTGGCCGATGTCGGTCGCCATCGAGTAGACGGTCACGCCGCCGCCGCGGTCGACCTTGATCTGAACCTCGGACTGCGGCAGCTCGTTCGCGTAGATCGGCAGTCCGGCCCCCGACATGTACGCGCTCGCCGCGAAGCCGACGCCGCGCCCGTGCGGCAGCTGCCGGTGCTTCCCGTGGAAGCCGGAGGCCTCGACGACGCGGTCGATGCACTCCTCGAGAGCGCAGCTCGTGATCCGCAGGTGATTGACCGTCCACGAGTGTGGCCGGACGAGGTTGCGGCGGCGCAGCTCGACCGGGTCGAGTCCGAGCTCCGCCGCCGCCTTGTCGAGGTGACACTCGAGCGCGAACCGCGGCTGGGGAGTCCCGTGGCCGCGTTTCGGCCCGCAGGGTGGCTTCGTCGTGTACGCGCGCAGGCCCTCGAAGCGGTAGGCGGGGATCGCGTACGTGGTCGTCTGGAGCGCGCCCGTGTACAGCATCGACGCGGCTCCGTAGCTGCCGTAGGCGCCGCCGTCGAGGAAGCAGCGAAACTCCATCGCGGTGATCTGCCCCTCCTGGTCGAAGCCGGAGCGGACCCGCATCAGGACTGGGTGGCGGCCGCGGTGGGCGTAGAAGACCTCCTCGCGCGTGAGCGCGATCTTGACCGGGCGGCCCGTGACGACCGCGAGCTTCGCCGCTGCGAGCTCGTGCGAGAACGGGTCGCACTTGCCTCCGAAGCCGCCGCCGAGCGCCGGCACGATCACACGGATCCGGCTCTCGGGCAGCTCGAGCACGCGCGCAAGCGCCCGGTGCAGGTAATGCGGCACCTGCGTGGAGGTGCGGATCGTGAGCTTCGAGCCATCCCATTCGGCCAGGGTCGCGTGCTCCTCGAGCGGGACGTGCGTGTTGCCGTGGACGAAGAAGAGGTCCTCGCGCACGTGGGCGGCGGCCGCGAAGCCCCCGTCGACGTCGCCGAACTCGAGCGCGGTCGCTCGATGGACGTTCCCCGGGCGCTCCTCGTGAACCACCGCGGCACCATCCGCGAGCGCCGCCTCGACCGACATCACGGCCGGCAGCTCCTCGTACTCGACCGTGACGAGGGCGAGTGCCCGCTCGGCCGTCTCCTCGTCGTCGGCGGCGACGGCCGCGACCGGCTCACCGGCGTAGCGGACCTTTCCGAGCGCGAGCGCGTGCTCGTCCTGGCTGACGGGGAGAATGCCGTACGCGATCGGGAGGTCAGTTCCCGTGAGCAGCGCGTGGACGCCGGGCAGCGCGAGCGCGCGCGAGGTATCGAGCCGCGTGATTCGCGCGTGCGTTCGGTTTGAGCGCAGGAGCTTCGCCGTCAGAGCCCGCGGGGCACGCAGGTCGTCGGTGTAGCGGGCGCGTCCCGTCACCTTGGCGACCGCGTCGATCTTGGGCCGGCGGGTGCCGACGACGGAGAACGTGTTCACGCCGCCCCCATTCTCCCCGCGGCGAGCTCGACGGCCTCGACGATCTTGACGTAGCCGGTGCAACGGCAGAGGTTGCCGGACAGCGCCTGCCGGATCTCGTCGCGACTCGGAGCGGGGCTCGACTCGAGCAACGCCGACGCCGACATGAGCATGCCCGGCGTGCAGTAGCCGCACTGGGCGGCGCCGAGCTCGACGAAGGCGGCCTGGAGCGGGTGGAGGTCGGCGCCGCGCGCGAGCCCCTCGACGGTCGTCACCTCGAGCCCGGCCGCGTCGAGCGCGAGCGTCAGGCAGGCGAGTTGCGGCTCCCCGTCCACGAGCACGGTGCAGGCTCCGCACTCGCCGAGCTCACAGCCGTGCTTGGTGCCGGTCAGGTCGAGGTCCTCGCGGAGCACTTCGAGCAGCGTGCGGTGGGCGGCCGCGGCCACGGCCAGCTCGTCGCCATTCACCCGCAGCGCGAGCAGAGTCCGGCCGGTCACGCCGCCGCCTCCGCGGGCGCGCCCAGGTCTTGCGAGACAGCGGCTGCGCCGGCGACGAGCTCCGGCACGACCGCGCGCAGCCGGCGCTCGGACAGGCGCGAGGCGGCACCGACGATGCTGATCGTCGCTACCGCCCGGCCCGAGCTGTCGCGGATGGGCACCGAGGCGGCCCGCACGCCGAGCAGGTACTCGTCGTGCTCGAGCGCGAACCCCTGGCGGCGGACGCGGTCGAGCTCGGCGAGGTAGCCGTCGGGATCGGTGACCGACCGCTCCGTGAACGCGGGCAGCGGGCCGCGACGGACGAGCGCCCCGGCCTCCTCGCTCGAGCGTGCGGCCAGGAACGCCTTGGCGACCGAACCCGCGAACGCGGGCAATCGCAGGCCGGCGCGCGCGACCACCTTGAGCTGCGTGTCGGGCTCGGCCCGCTCGACGATCACGTACTCCTCCCCCTGCGGTACGTGCAGGATCGCCGTCTCCCCCGAGAGGTCGCGCAGCCGCTCGAGCTCGGGCCTCGCCGCGGTGTTGAGATCGAGCCGGCGCAGGATCGGGCTGCCGAGCGCGAGCAGACCCACCCCGAGGCGGTAGGCGCGCGTCCCGGAGTCGCGCTCGACGAGGCCGTGCCGCTCGAGCGTCCCGAGCAGGCCCCAGGCCGTGCTCTTCGAGAGGCCGAGGCTCCGTGCCAGCTCGGAGAGCGGGCGGCCCTCGTCGTTGCGCCCCAGCGCCTCGAGGATCCGGATCGCCCGCTCCACCGCCGGTACGGTCGTGCGAGGTTCAAGATCCCGAACAGCGTTCATCTGGATGAACATACGCGCCCGTGGGCGCGGAGTCAAGGTGAGGACTGGTCTGGCGGCCCGCCGGGGGCTGGGCTAGGGTGGGCCGGTCGGAGACGAAGGAGGGGCGGTGGAGTTCGAGGATCGTGTTGCGCTCGTTACCGGCGGGGCGAGCGGGATCGGCCGGGAGGTCGTCCGCGCGCTCGCCGCCGGCGGCGCGAGGGTGGCGGTCTGCGACCTGAACGCGGACGGCGCCGCGGCGGTCGCCGCCGAGGTGGGCGGCGGCGCGCTCGGCGTCGGCATGGACGTGACGGACACGGCCAGCGTCCGCGCCGGCGTGGCGCTGGCGGTCGAGCGATTGGGCGCGCCCGACCTGCTCGTCAACGCGGCCGGCTGGGACCGGATCGTGCGCTTTGCCGAGAGCGACGAGGAACTCTGGGACCGCGTGATCGGGATCAACTACCGCGGCGTCCTCGCGGTCACCCACGCCGTGCTCCCGCACATGATCGAGCGGGGTCGGTGCCAGGCAGGTGCCAGGCACGTGCCTGGCACCGGTGCGGGCACCGGTGCGATTGTCAGCATCGCGTCCGAGGCGGGCCGCGCCGGCTCGTCGGGCGAGGCCGTCTACTCGGGCGCGAAGGCGGCCGTGATCGCGTTCTCGAAGGCGCTCGCGCGCGAGGTCGCCCGCCACGGCATTCGCGTCAACGTCGTCACCCCCGGCCTCACCGATACCCCGTTCCTCAAGCGCCAGGTCGACGAGGGCCACGGCAAGCTGATGGACGCGATGGCGGCCGCGACCCCGCTCAGGCGGGTCGGCCGGCCCGAGGAGGTGGCGCAGGCCGTCTGCTTCCTCCTCTCGGATCGGGCCTCGTTCACGACCGGGGAGACCCTGTCCGTGAGCGGCGGCCTCGTGATGGTCTGATCCCGCATGGTCGAAATCCCGATCCTGTGGGAACGACGGGGCCCGGTCGGGATCGCCACCCTGAATCGTGCCGCAGCGCTGAACGCGCTCACGGTGGAGGCGCTCGCCGCGCTCGAGCGCTGCCTCGACGAGGCGGAGAGCGACGCCTCGCTGCGCGCCGTCGTGGTCACGGGCGCGGGCGAGAAAGCGTTCTGCGTCGGCGCCGACTTGAAGGCGCTCGCATCCGAGTACGCGGGCGACGAGCCCCCGGCCGGTCTGACCGCCGCGATCCATCGGGTGTTCGGGCGGCTCGAGTCGTGCTCTCGCCCCGTCGTCGCGGCGATCCGGGGCTACTGCCTCGGCGGCGGACTCGAGCTCGCGCTCGCCGCCGACCTGCGCGTGGCTGCCGCGGACGCGCGCTTCGGGCTGCCGGAGGCGCGGATCGGCAGCATCCCCGGCGGCGGCGGCACGCAGCGGCTGCCGCGACTGATCGGCCTCGCGCGCGCGAAGGAACTGATGCTGACCGGCGAGCAGATCGACGCGGCAGAGGCCTACCGGATCGGGCTGGTCGGCCGTGTCGTCCCGGCCACCGCTCTGCTCGACGAGGCGGTCGGGCTCGCCGCCGGGATGACCCGGCTCGCGCCGCTCGCGCTGGCGCGGATCAAGGAAGCAGCGAACGGCGCGGCCGACCTCCCGCTCGAGCAGGGGCTGCGACTGGAGCAGGCCTGCCACGATTCGCTCTGGACGAGCGAGGATCGCCGCGAAGGCATCCGCGCGTTCCTCGAGAAGCGCGACCCCGACTTCCGCGGGCGCTGAGCTCTACCCGTCCACCTGGAGCACGACCGCGGCGCCGCTGTCGCCGGCCGCGCAGCCGGTGAAGAGCCCGACGCCGCCGCCGCGGCGAACGAGCGCGTGAATCAACTCGACGATGCCGCGCGTGCCGGTCGGCCCTTGCGGGTGGCCGTAGACGAGGCTCGACCCGTACGGGTTGACCTCGGCGGCGTCGACACCGAGCTCCCGGGCGAGCCAGACGTCGTTGACGGCGAACGGGTTGTGGGTCTTGATCACGTGCACGTCGGCGATCGACAGCCCGGCGTCGGCGAGCGCGGCCCGGGCCGCGGGGACGGGAGCTTTCGGCATCCGCGCCGGCTCGACCCGGGCGAACCCGGTCGCGCGCAGGTGGGCGAGCGGGCCGTCGACTCCGAGGGCGCGTGCCTGTGCCGGGCTCGTCACGACCAGCCCGGCCGCGCCGTCGGCGGGGTGGGTCTGCGTCGCGTAGCTGACGACGCCGCCCTCGCGGACCGGCGCCAGGCTCGAGATCTTCTCGAGCTTGACCGGGCGCACTCCCCAGTCCTCGTCCAGCTCGACCGGCTCCCGGCGGGTCCCGACCGTGATCGGGATCATCCAGGGACGCTGGAAGGCGCGGCCGTCGGCGAGCGCGTCGGTGTACTGCTCGTAGCGGCGCGCGGCGAGCGCGTCCAGCTCGGCTTTGCCGATCCCGGCCTCCGCGGCGACGTGCTCGGCCGTCTCGAGCATCGAATGCCCGCCGACCGGGTCGCGCTCGAAGTTGTCGAGCATCCAGCGCTCGCTGTCGAGCGCCCCGCCCGGGGCCCCGGGACGCGGGTAGACGAGCAGTGGCGAGTTGCTCGTCCGGTCGGTCGTGACGACGAGACCCGCTCCTTCGCCGCGAAGCTCCTGGCTTGCGGCTGCCGCGTGCAGGCAGGCGACCGAGGTGGCGCACGCCTGGGCGATCATCGCGCCGGGTAGGTGTCCCAGCCCGCAGCGGGCCGCGACCGTCGGGCCGCCGAAGAACGACTCCTTCTGCGGGATCGTCAGCCCGAGTGTCACCTCCCGAAACGGCCACTCGACCCCGCCCGCCTCGAGCGCGCGGCGGGTCACCTGGACCGCGAGGTCGATGCTCGAGACCTCGGCGGCCGGCCCCTGCCAGCGCACGAACGGCGACGACCACGCCGCCGCGACCGGGATGCACACTCCTTCGAGCCTCACGTCTCCCCCTTCCTCGTCCCGCCGGAGCCGCTCGCGAGCTCGACGTAGAAGTCGAGCGCCCGCGGGTCGGCGAGCGCTCCCGTGATCGCGACCCGCTCCGGCGCGTCGCCGGCGAGGATCCGCTTCACCGGCACCTCCAGCTTCTTGCCGTTCAGAGTTCGCGGGATCGCGGGCGCGGCGCGCACCTCGTCCGGCTCGTGGCGGGGCGAGAGCGCCTCGCGCAGCGCCGCCCGGATCCGAGCCTCGAGCTCGGGCGTGAAGGCGACGCCGCCGGCCGTGACCACGAACAGCCAGAGCCGGCCCGTGTCGACGACCAGGCTGTCGGCGACCTCCGGCAGCTCCTCGACCACCCGGTAGAACTCGGCGGTGCCCATGCGGACGCCGCCGCGATTGAGGGTCGCGTCCGAGCGGCCCGTGATCGCGCAACTGCCGCGCTCCGTGAAACGAACCCAGTCGCCGTGGCGCCAGACACCCGGGTACGTGTCGAAGTAGCTCGCGCGCAGGCGCTCGCCGTCCGGGTCGTTCCACAGGCGCAGAGGCATCGACGGCAGCGGCGCGGTCAGCACGAGCTCGCCCACTTCCCCTGTGACCGCCCGCCCGTCCGGATCGAACGCCGCGGCAGCGACGCCGAGGCAGGGGGCAGCCATCTCGCCGGCGTAGACGGGCAGGAGAGGCTGGTTCGAGACGAGCCCCGAGGCGACATCCGTGCCGCCGCTGCCGCAGTAGAGCCAGAGGTCGCCGCTCGCCACCTCGTCGTAGACCCAGGCGCAGAGCTCGGGCGAGGCGGGCGAGCCGGCGCAGCCGAGCGTCCGCAGGCCACCGAGGTCGGCCGCGCGCCGGGGCGAGAGCCCCTCGCGCTGGCAGGCGGCGAGGAAAGGCGGGCTCGTGCCGAAGAACGTCACCCCCTCCTCGGCCGCAAGCCGCCAGGTCGCGCCGAGGTCGGGCTGGGCCGGGCTGCCGTCGTAGAGGACCGCGGCCGTGCCGGTCAGGAGGCTGCCGGCGACCACGTTCCAGATCATCCAGCCCGTGCTCGTGAACCAGTAGTGGCGGTCGGCGGGGCCGAGGTCGAAATGGAGCGCGTTCGACTTCAGGTGCTCGAGCACGATCCCTCCGTGCCCGTGCACGATCCCCTTTGGCGGCCCGGTCGTGCCGGACGAGTAGAGGATCCAGAGCGGGTGGGAGAACGGGAGGCGCTCGAAGTCGGGCTCGGCCTCCCGCGCGAGGAGCGCGGCGAAGCGCAGCGCGTTGCCGAGGCTCGGTGGCAGCGGCCGGCCGGGCTCGAGGTAGTCGAGCAGGACGACCGTCTCGAGCGAGGGCAGCTCGCGGCGCAGCGTCTCGAGCTCCCCGAGCCGCTCGACGCGGCGGCCGCCGTAGAGGTATCCGTCGACTCCGAGCAGGAGCTTCGGCTCGATCTGGCTGAAGCGGTCGATCGCGGCGCGGGCGCCGAAGTCGGGGGCGCAGGAGGACCAGATCGCGCCGATCCCCGCGCAGGCGAGCAGCGCGACGACCGCCTCGGGCACGTTCGGGAGGCAGCTCGCGACGCGGTCGCCCGGGCCGATTCCGAGCTCGCGCAGCGCGGCGGCGACGCTGCCCACCCGGGCCGCGACCTCGGCGAACGAGAGTTCCCGGCGCAGGCCGTCCTCGCGCCGCGCGATCAGCGCCGGCGCGTCGTCGCGGCGGCGCAGCGCCACTTCCGCGTAGTTGAGCCGGACGTTCGGGAACCAGTCCGTTCCGGGCATCCCGCTGTGGCCGAGCACGGGCGCGGGATCGCCGTCGAAGGGGACGTCGAAGTGGTCGAGGACGGAGCGCCAGAACGCTTCCGGCTCGTCCACCGAGAAGCGCCACAGGTCGCCGTAGCCGGGGAGCTCGCCGCCTCCCCGTTGCTCGAGCCAGCGGCGGTAGACCGTCAGCCGCGCCGCCTCGCGGCGCTCGGAGGAGGGTGTCCAGAGCACCGTCCCCTGCTCGACCTCGGGGCGACCGCTCATCGGGGACAGCTCCCCGGGGATGACCGCGCGCACCGTGGTATGGTCGCCCGCGACCGATGGGAGCGAGCGGGCAGGAGACGCGGGGGGCGGTGCTCGAGGGCATCCGCGTCCTCGACGTCTCCCAGGGGGCGGCCGGGCCGACCTGCGGGGCGCTGCTCGGCGACCTCGGCGCCGACGTCGTCAAGATCGAGCCGCCGGGCGGCGAATGGGGTCGCGTGCTCGGCCCCCCGTTCACCGAGGGCGTCGCGAGCGCGTTCCTCGCGATGAACCGCAACAAGCGCGGCGTGGTCGTCGACCTGAAGCGACCCGGCGGCGCCGACGTCGTCCGGCGGCTCGCCCGCGGTAGCGACGTCGTGCTCGAGAGCTTCCGGCCGGGCGTCGCCGACCGGCTCGGGATCGGCTACGAGGCACTCGCCGCTGACAACCCGCGGCTCGTCTACGTCGCCATCTCCGCCTGGGGGCCGGCTGGACCGTGGCGCGACCAGCCGGGCGTCGACGGGGCCGTCCAGGCCGTCAGCGGGATCATGAGCGTGACCGGAACGCCCGACGGGCCGCCGGTCAAGGTGGGCACGCCCGCGGCGGACATGGCCGGGGGCTTCGTCGCCGTCCAGGCCGTCCTGGCGGCGCTCTACGCGCGCGAGCGCACCGGCCGCGGCCAGCGCGCCGACGTCTCGCTGCTCCAGTCGCTGCTCGCCTTCCAGCTCCCGGTGCTCGCGATGTTTCTCGCGACGGGCGAGCCGGTCGGACGGCTCGGCAGCGCCGCCCCCTACGCCGCCCCGAACGAGGCGTACGCGACCCGGGACGGGCACCTGATGGTCGCCGCCTACACGCCCGACCGCTGGCCGCGCCTCTGCGCCGCGCTCGGCCGCCCGGAGCTCGCCGAGGATCCTCGCTTCGACACGAACGAGAAGCGGGTGCGCGACCGCGACGCCCTGCGCGCGGAACTCGAGCGGCTCCTCTCCGCCCGCTCGACCGCCGACTGGGTGGAGGAGCTTCGCCGGGCGGACGTGATCTGCGCGCCGCTTCTCGACTACGGCGCGCTTGTCGCCGAGCCGCACCTGGCCGAGTCCGGGGCGCTCTGGCCGCTCAAGTACCAGGTCGGCGGCACGATGCGCGCGGTCGCAAACCCTCTGCGGCTCGAGCAAGCGCCGCCGCGAGCACGGCGCGCCCCGCCCCACCGGCCCGGCGAGAGCACTCGCGAGGTGCTGCGCGAGCACGGGATCGCCGGCGAGGAGCTCGAGCGCCTGCTCGCCGACGGGGTCGTCGAGGACGCCTCGGGCAGCGCCTGAGCGCCTCACACCACTCCCCGCTCCCGCAGCGCCTCGATCTCGTCCGCGCCGTAGCCGAGCTCGGTCAGGAGCTCGTTCGTGTGCTCGCCGAGACCGGGCACGCGCGGCCGCTCGGCCGCAGCCAGCGGGAAGCGGACGAGCGGGAGCGGGCCCACCGGGGAGTCGGCCTCGACGAAGAGCCCCCGCTCGACGAGCTGCGGGTGCTCGAGCACGTCGGCGAGCGAGCGGACGCGTCCGTACGGGAGACCGGCCCGCTCGAGGCGCGCGATCCAGTCCTCGGCAGGCGCGGTCGCGAGCAGCTCCTCGACCAGCCGGTCGACCTCGCCGCGGTGCTCGCGGCGCGCCGCGACCGTGGCGAGGCGCGGGTCGTCGGTCCAGGCGGGCCGGTCGACCGCGGCGCAGAACCGTGCCCAGTCGGCGTCCGAGGCCACGACCACGTTGACGTAGCTGCCGTCGGCGGCGAGGAACGGCCCGTACGGGCACAGGTACTGGTGGCGCATCCCCGTGCGCGGCGGCTCCGTGCCCGCGTGCCAGCGATGGTGTGGGTAGTAGGCGAGCCAGAACGCCGCCGACTCGAGCATCGACACGTCGAGGTAGGCGCCCTCGCCGGTGCGCTCGCGGCGGTGCAGCGCGGCGACGATCCCGAGCGCCGCGTGGATGCCCGCGACCTGATCGGTGATCGGGATCCCGATCTTCGCGGGCTGCTCGGGCGTGCCGTTCGCGACCAGGAGCCCGCTTTCGCCCTGGACGAGCAGGTCGTAGGCCTTGACGTCGCGGTAGGGGCCGGTCTGACCGTAGCCGGAGAGCGAGCAGTAGACGAGCCGAGGGCTCGCGGCCCGGAGCTCCTCGGGACCGAGCCCGAGGCGGGCGGCCGCGCCCGCCGCGAAGTTCTCGACGAACACGTCAGCCCGGGCGGCGAGCCGGCGTAGGAGCTCGCGCCCTTCGGGGGTCTTGGCATCGACGGTCAGGTCGCGCTTGCCGGCGTTGAAAGCGACGTAGCCGGTCGAGAGGCCGCGCACGGCGCTGTCCCAGCCGCGGATCACGTCGCCCCGCCCCGGCTGCTCGACCTTGACGACATCCGCGCCGAGCGCGGCGAGCACGAGCGTGCAGAATGGCATCGCCACCGCCTGCTCGAGCGCGACCACCCGAACGCCGGCGAGCGCGTCGCGCATCAGGACTTCGGTGCCGGGAACAGGTCGAGGCTCGGCGCGTGCTCGCGTTTCCAGACCATCACGGAGCGCCGGTAGCGGATCACGAGGTCGCCGTGCTGGTTGTAGCCGCGCGTCTCGACCTTGACGATCCCCTGCGTCGGGCGGGAGCGGGACTCCCGCTTCTCGACCACCTCGCTCTCCGAGTAGAGCGTGTCGCCGGGGAAGACCGGGTGGGGCAGCACGATCTCGTCCCAGCCGAGCGCGAAGCCGTTCTCGCTCACGTCGGCCACGCCCATCCCGGCGACGATCGAGAGCGTCAGCGCGCTGTTCACGAGCATCGAGCCGAACTCCGTGCGCTCGCCGTAGTCGCGGTTGTAGTGGATCTGGTTCGTGTTGTTCGTGAGCAGGGTGAACTGGATGTTGTCGGCCTCGGTCACCGTTCGCCCGTAGCGGCAGCGGTAGACGTCACCGACCTCGAAGTCCTCGAGGAACCGGCCCTGCCAGCCGGGCTTGACCTGACTCATCGTGACACCTCCGGTTCGGGGATCCCGAGCTCCTCCGCGAGCTGGAGCAGGCGCTGGGCGCGCAGCACGATCGGGCGGTCGACGAGCTGGCCGCCGACGGCGACCGAGGCGTCTCCGCGTGCCGTCGCCTCGTCGAAGGCGTCAGCGATCCGCCTCGCGTAGGCGAGCTCGTCCGGTCTCGGGCTGAACTGCTCGTTGATGAGGGCGATCTGGCGCGGGTTGAACGTCGACTTGCCGCCGAAGCCGAGCCGCCGGGCCTGGACGATGTCGGCGAGCAGTCCCTCGGGATCGTCGAGGTCGGGGAAGACGCCGTCGATCGAGACGACGTCGGCGGCCGCGGCGGCGATGACGAGCGCGGACCGCGCGTACACGAGCTCGGCCGCCTCCGCCTCGCGCTTCGTGCCGAGGCCGAGGTCGAGCGCGTAGTCCTCGGCCCCGAACATGACCGCGACGACGCGCGGGTGGGCGGCCGCGATCTCCGGAGCGCGCAGGAGCCCTCTGGCGCTCTCGATCGCGGCCACGATCCGGACCTCGCCGGCCGGGTCGAAGCGGTCGAGCTCGCCCGCGACCCACCGCACCTGCTCGGCGTTCTCGACCTTCGAGACGCAGAGGCCCTCGAGGCCCGGGACGAGGACGGCGTCGAGGTCCTCGCGCAGCCAGTCGGTACCGACCGCGTTGACGCGCACGAGCCGCAGCGGGCCAGGCAGCTCGCGGCGAAGGACCGAGGCGACGAGCTCGCGTGCGGCCGCCTTCTCGGCCGGGATCACCCCGTCCTCGAGATCGAGGAAGACCGCATCCGGCGGCGTCTCGAGCTCGTAGACCTTGTCGAGGAACCGCTGGCGGTTCCCCGGCACGAACATCCAGGAGCGCAGCGGCCGGGCCATCAGTACGACCTCGGCAGGCCGAGCACCCGCTGGCCGATGTGAGCGAGCACCAGGTTGTTCGAAACCGGAGCGATCTCGAGCAATTTCGCCTCCCTGAACTTGCGTTCGACGTCATACTCGCGGGCGAAGCCGTAGCCCCCGTGCGCGCTCATGCACGCGTTCGCGGCGTGCCACGACGCCTGGGAGCCGAGCAGCTTGGCCATGTTCGCCTGCGGCCCGCACGGCTCGCCCGCGTCGAACAGGGTCGCGGCATGGAAGCGCACGAGGCTCGCCGCCTCGACCTCCGCGTACGCCTGCGCCAGCGGGAACTGGACGCCCTGGTTGGCGCCGATCGGGCGCCCGAACACCTCCCGCTCCGACGCGTAGCGCGCCCCGCGCTCGACGAACCAGCGCCCGTCCCCGACCGACTCGGAGGCGATCAGGATCCGTTCCGCGTTCATCCCGTCCATGATGTAGCGCAGCCCGAGCCCCTCCTCGCCGATCAGGCTCTCGGCCGGCAGCTCGAGGTCGTTCATGAACACCTCGCACGTGTGGTGGTTCACCATCACCTCGAGCGGGCGGATCTCGACCGCGCCCCGGGCCTCGCGCAGATCGACGAGGAAGACGGAGAGGCCGTGGCTTCGGCTCTCGACCTCCTCGAGCGGCGTCGTCCGCGCGAGCAGGAGCATCAGGTCCGAGTGCTCGGCGCGCGAGATGAACACCTTCTGGCCGTTGACGACGTAGCCGCCGCCGCGTCGCTCGGCGCGCGTCACGAGCCTGGTGGTGTCCGAGCCGGTCGTCGGCTCCGTGACCGCGAACGCCTGCAGGCGCAGGCGTCCCTCCGCGATCTCGGGCAGGTAGCGGCGTTTCTGCTCGTCGCTGCCGTGCCGGAGCAGCGTGCCCATCGTGTACATCTGGGCGTGGCAGGCGCCGCCGTTGCCTCCGGAGCGGTTGATCTCCTCGAGCACGATTCCCGCCTCGACGAGGCCGAGTCCCGCGCCGCCGTACTCCTCGGGAATCAGCACCGCGAGCCAGCCGGACTCGGTCAGCGCCGTCACGAACTCCTGCGGGTAGTCGCCGCGGGCGTCGACCGCGCGCCAGTACTCGTCCGGAAAGCGCGCGCAGACCTCCTTGACCGCCGCCCGGATCGCCTCCTGGTCTTCCGTCAGCCCGAAGTCCATGTCAGGCCACCGCCTCGACGAAGTCGGCGCTGTCGAGGAAGCGCGTGAGCTCGGCGCGGAGGTCGTCGCCGGTCGGCACGCACGCGACGATCATCCGGGTCGCGCCCGCCCGCTCGTACTCCCTCAGGCGCTCGGCGAGTCCCTCCGTACTCGAGCCGGCGAACATCGGCACCCGCTCGAGCATCGAGTCCGGCACCCGGGCGCGGGCGGCCGCGAAGCCGTCGCTGCGGTAGGCGCCGCGGATCGTCTCCACCTCTTCCCCGAGTCCCATCTCCGTCAGCATCTGGCCGTAGCCGTTCTGCAGGGCGTAGAACGTCAGGACCTTCTTGAGCGTCCGGCGCGCCTCGGCGGGGTCCTCGTGGAGCGCGACGCGGAGCTTCGGCACGACCTCGAACCCGGCCGGATCGCGTCCGGCGGCGCGGGCGCCCTCGTGGCACCAGGCCGTGATCGTGGCGATGCGGTCGGGATCGGCCATGTTGACGATCACGCCGTCCGAGATCTCGCCGGCGAGCCGGGACATCTTCTCGCCGAGCGCGGCCAGCATCAGTCGCAGCGGGTGAGGTGGCGGCTCGAACGCGAGCCTGAAGCCATTCGTGCTCGCGTAGCGCTCGCCAGGGTAGTCGACCCGCTCGCCCGCGTACGTCGCCCGGACGACCTCGACGTACTCGCGCATCCGCCTGAGCGGGCGGTCATAGGTGTCCCCGTGCCAGCCGGCGATCGTGCCGTTGGCGACGCCGAGGCCGAGCACGACCCGGCCGCCCGAGTACTCGTTCAGGGTCGCTGCCTGGATTCCCAGCGTGACCGGGGAGCGGCCGAACACAAGCAGGATCGCCGTGCCGAGCCCGATCCGCTCCGTGCGGGCGGCGTACGCCGAGAGGAGCACGACCGGATCGCGGCTGTTCGACTCGCCCTTCCACACGCAGCCGAAGCCGCGCTCCTCGGCGCGGACGGTCGCCTCGACGCAGATCGCCGCCGGCACCTGCGCCGCGGAGTTGAACTCGGTGTCGATGATCACTGCGCGCCTCCGCGTTCTGTATGGCAGAATCGTGTTCCTCGAAACACCACGATACTAGAGCCGCGGACGACATGGGAGGCAAACGGGTATGTGCGACGAGCATCTGATCGAACTGGTTACCGGCGAGAAGGTCGATCTCCACAAGCACGGGTTGCACCCGTCGCAGATCAGGGTGGGGCGCACGCTCACCCTCGAGCGCGTGCTCCAGATGAACTCGCGCACCTACTTCTACGCGATGCTGAAGGACAACCCCGAGCTGACGGCGATCTACCCGGGGATCGAGAACGACATCCTCGCCGGCTCGATCGACTGCCACATCCACGCCTACCCCGACTTCGTCCATCGCTCCCAGGACATGATCGAGATCGCGGCCGAAGCGGCGCGCGCGCGCATGCGGGCCGTCTACTTCAAGGATCACTGGAACCTGACCGCGAATGCCGCCTACCTGGTCCAGCGCATCATCGACGAGATGGTCGCGGACGGCAGGCTGGCGCACCGCGTTGAGGTCTACGGCGGCCTGGGGCTCAACCACGGGATCAACCCCGAGGCGGTGCGGATCGCGCTCAAGTACCCGAGCTGCAAGATCCTCTGGTTTCCGACCTTCAAGTCCTACGGTTGGGCCCGCTTCGCCGGGATCGAGAACCGCGAGGGCTACGTGCGGCTCGTCGGCGCGAACGGCGAGGTCCTGCCCGAGGTCCGGGAGGTGTTCGAGCTGGCCGCCGAGGCTGGCGTCCTCTGCAGCCTCGGCCACACCGACTTCGAGGAGCTGCTCCCGCTCTGCACGCTCGCGAAGGAGCTCGGCGTGAAGACGCTGCTCGATCACCCGCTGCTCGAGCTGAACAAGCTGCTCGTCGACGAGATGCGCCAGCTCGCCGACCTCGGCACCTACGTCGGCACGTACTGCCAGCCGATGATCCCGTCGCTCTACCAGCCCGTCTGCGACCCGTTCGAGACCGTCGACACGATCCGCGCGATCGGCGCTGACCGCTGCGTGGCCGGCAGCGACTTCGGCCAGGTCCTGCACGTGAACACCGTGGACGGGATGCGGATCTTCATCCGGGCGCTGCTCGGCTTCGGGATCAGCCCCGCCGACGTGACGAAGATCGTGCGCGACAACCCGGCGGCGCTGCTCGGGCTCGAGCCCGCGACCGCCTGATCACGGATCGGCTCGGCCGGGCGGCTCGGTGCCGCCCGGCCGAGCCGGCGGGCGGGCGAGCGACCCGGTCGCCGCGAGCAGGGCCGCGGCAATCCGCTCCACGTCGGTGCGGCCGACTCGCGAGCTGGGAGCCCCGACCGTGATCGCCGGCTGCGGGAGGGCACCGAGGCCGCGAACGGCGGCCGCGACAGCCGAGACTCCCGGCTCGGCCTCCTCGCTGCTCGTCGCGTAACCGCGTTCTCGGACGTGCTCGAGCTCCCGCTCGAGGTCGGCGAGGCGGGTCAACGTCCGGGGCGTCAGCGCCTCGAGCCGGACGTCTCCCAGGAGCGTGTGGACCTCCTCGGTCGAGAGCTCCGCGAGTAGGGCCTTGCCCGCCGCGGTCGCGTGCGCGGGCAGGAGAATCCCCGTGCGCGCGCCGACCCTGAGCGTGCGCGAGCTCTCGACCGAGTCGATGTAGAGAACCGACCGCCCGTCGAGGACGGCGAGGTGCACGGTCTCGTCGAGCTCCCGGCAGAGCCGCTCGAGCGCGGGCCGGGCGAGCCGGCGCGCCTCGAGGCTGCGCACGGCGGCGAGCCCGAGATCGACGAGCCCTCTCCCCGCCAGGTAGGCCTTCGTGACCGGGTCCTGGCGGACGAAGCCGTGGTACTGGAGCATCGCGAGCAGCCGATGGGCGGTCGAGCGCGCGATCCCGAGCAGCTCGCTCGCCTCGGAGACCCGGACGACGCGCTGCTTGCGAAAGAGGTGGAGCAGCTTGAGCGCGTTGTCGACGGACTCGATCGGATAGGTCGGCCTCGGCGCCGCGCGTGAGTCAGCGCCTCGACCATCGCCGGGCAAAGCCACCGGTGCGCCTCCCTCGCGTGCCGACCTGGTCCGTCTCACCCTACAGCGTCTCGCCGACCCCGAGCGCGGGCCCCGTACGGGCGACGACGGCGTGCGCGGCCTCGACGACGGCAGCCGCGACGCGTGCCGTCTCCTTGCTCGTCAGGCGGAAGCTGGGCGCGGAGATCCCGATCGCCGCGCGTGGCAGGAGCGCGGGCTCGGGGATCGCCGCCGCAATCGCGGAGACCCCCGGCTCGCACTCCTCGAAGCTCGCCGCGAAGCCGAGCTCGCGGATCTGCTCGAGCTCCCGCTCGAGCTCGTCGAGGCGGGCGATCGCGCGCGGCGTGGGCGTCTCGAGCGGCCCGTCGCCGAGCAGCGAGCGCAGCTCGTGGCCGGCAAACTCGGCGAGCAGGGCCTTGCCGGGCGCGGTGCAGTGGCAGGGGTCCGCCACGCCCGTGCGCGCGCCGACCCGCAGCGCGCGCGTGCTCTCGACCGAGTCGATCGTGAGCGCCGCCCGTCCCTCGAGCACGACGAGATGCGCTGTCTCCTCGAGCTCGCGGCTCAGACGCTCGAGCTCGGGTCGGGCGAGGGTGCGGATGTCGAGCCCCTGCACGGCCGCGAGCCCGAGATCGAGCAGGGCCTGACCCGCGACGTAGGCCTTCGAGAGCGGGTCCTGGCGGACGAAGCCGTGGTACTGGAGCATCGCGAGCAAGCGGTGCGCCGTCGAGCGCGCGATCCCGAGTGCGTCGCCCGCCTCGGAGACACGCACGAGCTGGCGTCTGCGGAACATCCCGAGCAGCTTGAGCGCGTTGTCGACCGACTCGATCGGGTAGGCGGGCCTGGGGCCGTGGCTGCCCGGGACTCGCTCGGGCCGGTCGTGGTCGTTGGGCGGTACCTGTGTCATCGTCGCGCGTCGCAACCCCTCCCGGGGGCGCCGGAACCGGTCAAGAGATCTCCTTGACAACCGCCGGGCCTCCGTACATTATGCGGAATCCTGTTCCGCTGGACAGAATTGGAGTTCGTTGTGACAGAACCAAACTCGCTGCCGGTACCGTCCGGGCCGGATTGTCGCCGTACCGGGGGACGGTGCTCGTGACCGGGCTCGAGACCGTCGCGTCCGGACCACCAGCAACGGGCGGCGCGCGCTCCCGGCGCCTGACCGTCGACATCGATATCGGCGGGACCCTGACGGACGGGCTCTTCAGCGATGGCGCGACGTACTGGACCGCGAAGGTCGACACGACGCCACACGACTTCACCGTCTGCTTCTTCACCTGCCTCGAGGAAGGTGCTCGCCTCGGCGGCTTCGAGGATCTGACCGGCCTCCTCGACCAGGTGGCCGTGATCCGCTGGTCGGCGACGATCGCGACGAACGTCCTCGCCGAGCGCAAGGGCCCGCGGATCGGGCTGGTCGTCGATCCCGAGCAGGAGGCGGCGCTCTACGGGGCGGGGCCGAGTCCGGCCGTCGGCCACGTCGTCGACACGGCCAGCATCGCCACGGTCGCGCCGGGCGCGCGCGAGGAGGAACTTCTCGCCGTCCTGCGCGCGCTGCTCGAGCGGGGCGCGCGGCGTTTGTGCGTCAGCTTCGGCGGCGCCTTCGAGGACGCCGGCCGGGAGCTCGAGGTCAAGCGGCTGGTCGAGGAGCAGTTCCCCGACCACTACCTCGGCTCCGTGCCGCTCGTGCTCGGCTCGGAGATCTGCCGTCACCCGGACGATCGGACCCGCACCCACATCGCGCTCGTCAACGCGTACGTGCACACGCCGCTCGCGAGCGCGCTCTTTCGGGCCGAGGACGAGCTGCTCTCGCGTTACCGCTACCGCCGGCCGCTCTATATCGGCCACGTGAACGGTGGTGTTGCACGGGTGGCGAAGACCCGCGGCGTCGACACGATCGAGTCCGGCCCGGTGTTCGGGCTCGCGGGGGCGGCGCACCTGGCGCGCGCGTACGGGTTGGGTCGGGTGCTCGCGCTCGACATCGGCGGCACGACCGCGAAGATCGGCCTCGTCATCGAGGGAGAGCCGGTGCGCAGCTCGGAGACCGACTTCTTCGGCATCGACGCGCGTATCCCCTGGCTGCTCCTGCGCTCCGTCGCGCTCGGTGGTGGCTCGGTCGCCCGGGTCGTCGACGGCGAGCTGACGCTCGGCCCGGACTCCATGGGGGCCTTCCCGGGTCCGGCGTGCTACGACCTCGGCGGCGAGAACGCGACCCTCACGGATGCCTTGCTCGTCGCCGGCCGGCTCGACCCGGAGCGGTTCCTCGGCGGGCGCAAGACGCTCTCTGCCGGGCGGGCCGCGGAGACCCTCGCCGAGCACGTCGCCGCGCCGCTCGGCGTCCCCGTCGCCGAGGCGGCCGAGCGCGTGCTGGCGGCTGCGGTCGAGCTGGTCGCCGCGGCGGTCGAGCGCACGCTCGCCGAGGCGGACGAGAGCCCGGACGGGCTCGCGCTGTTCGCGTTCGGCGGTAACGGGGCGAACTTCGCCGCCTCGGTTGCGGGCCGGCTTGGCGTCCGGGCGGCATCCGCGTTCGTGCTCGGCCCCGTGCTCAGCGCGTACGGCTCCTCGGTCTCGGACCTCTGCCACGTCGAGGAGCTGTGGCCGCACCTGCGGATCGACGCGGACACCGGTCCCCGGGTCGGGGCGCTCGTCGAGGCGGGACGGGAGCGTGTCGTCGCCGAGCTCGAAGGCGAGGGCTTCGCGAGGGACGCGATCGTGCTCCAGGCCGAGCTGACGCTCGGCGGCGGCAGCCTGACCGAGTGGCGGGGACCCGCTGAGGCGGCGGCGGTTGCAGCCGCGCTCGCGAGCGCCGCGGGCAGGTCGGTCGAGCGGATCGCTGTGCGCGGCTCCTGCGCGATGCCGTCTCCCGAGCTGCGGCGCGAGCCGGGCGGCGCGCCGACGCGGCCGCAACCGGCCTCGCTGCGCGAGCTCGGGGCGGGTGGCTCGCTGCCGGTCTTCGACTGGGACGCGCTCGCTCCGGGTGCCCTGATCGAGGGGCCCGGGCTGCTCGAGTCCGACACGAACACGTGCATGGTCCCGGCCGGCTGGTCGCTCGTGATCGACGAGCTGCGCAACGCCCGGATCGAGCCGGCCGGGGGAGGGAGCTGAGATGGAGCGGATTCGCATCACCGAGTACCTCGACCTCGACGTCGAGTCGGAGTCGTGGCACTGCCATCGCTGCGACCGCCACCTTGGCCCGGCCTCCCGTAGCTACAAGCAGGGCTGCCTCGTCCACGATCGCGACCCGCGGGAGATCCACCGGCCGCTGATCGAGGGCGAGTACACGTTCGCGCCGGACCCTGACTGGGTGCGGATCCTCGAGTTCTACTGCCCGGGCTGCGGCACGCAGGTCGAGGTGGAGTACCTGCCGCCCGGCCACCCGGTCACCCATGACATCGAGCTCGACGTCCCGCGCTTGCGCGAGCGAATCGAGCGCGGCGAGCTGTCGATCAGGGAGAACCGCCTTGTCTACAACGGCTGAGCAGGACGCCTTCGAGCTGGCGCGCAACACCGTCGACGTCGACGTCGGCGGGACCTTCACCGACATGGTGATGGTCGTCGACGGGCGCACGATCTTCCGCAAGGTACCGACTACCCCGTATGACCTCTCGATCTGCTTCATGCAGGTGATCGAGGAGGGCGCGGAGGAGCTCGGGACGACGATCGAGGAGCTCGCGCCGCGGCTCGACGCCGTTCGCTACTCGACCACCGTGGCGATGAACCGGTTGATCGAGCGGGACGGGCCGCGGCTCGGCCTGATCACGACCGAGGGACACGAGGACGCGGTCCTGATCGGCAGGGGCGCGCAGTGGATCGACGGCAAGCGTCTCGACGAGCGCCGCGCTCTGCCGCTGCAGGAGAAGCCGTCGCCGCTCGTGCCGCGCGACATGATCGTCGGCGTCAGGGAGCGGATCGACGGGCGCGGGCGCGTGATCAGGCCGATCGATGCCGACGACGTGCGGCGCAAGGTGCGCCGGCTCGTCGACGGGGGTGCCCGCGGCTTCGTCGTCTCGCTGCTCTGGTCGTTCGTGAACGCAGAGCACGAGCGCAGGGTCAAGGAGATCATCCGGGAGGAGTACCGCGACTACCACGTCGGGCATCTGCCGGTGATCCTCGCGAGCCAGGTCGTCAGCCGCCTGGGCGAGTACGGGCGCACGATGACCGCCGTGCTCGACGCCTACCTGCAGCGCGCGATGCGCGCGGAGCTGTCCGCGACCTGGGACAAGCTCAGGGACGCGGGCTACCAGGGCCCGCTGTTCATGGTGCACAACTCGGGCGGCTGCGCGGACATCTTCAAGACGACGGCGGGGCGCACCTACAACGGCGGCCCCGTGGCGGGGCTGATCGGGGCGAGCGACATCGCCCGGCGGATGGGCGCGAAGAACGTCGTCACCTCGGACGTGGGCGGCACGAGCTTCGACGTCGGGCTCGTCGTCGACGAGTCCGTGCGGAACTACGAGTTCAACCCCGTGATCGACACCTGGATGGTCGCGATCACGATGCTCCAGTCGATCTCGATCGGCGCGGGCGGCGGCTCGATCGCCTGGGTCAACGAGGCCCTCGGCCACCGTCTCGAGGTCGGCCCCCGGAGCGCGGGCGCCTATCCCGGCCCGGTTGCCTACAACCTGGGCGGCATCGAGCCAACCGTCACGGACGCCGACCTGGTGCTCGGCTACATCAACCCGGACAACTTCTTCGGCGGGCGGATGCAGCTCGATCGCGACGCCGCCGAGCGGGCAATCCGCGAGCGGGTCGCCGAGCCGCTCGGGCTCGGCACGATCGAGGCGGCCGCGCTGATCCGACGGATCATCGACGACAAGATGGCCTCCGCGATCCGCAAAGAGGTCGTCCTGCGCGGCTACCGCCCGTCGGACTTCGTCGTCTTCGCGTTCGGCGGCGGCGGTCCCACCCACGTGGCCGGCTACATGGACGAGATCCCGCGCGCGGTCATCTTTCCGTTCTCGCCGGTCTTCTGCGCCT
>WBZR01001571.1_pt1 | contig 27693 bp, 24 predicted proteins | sample 5204231 | NCBI WGS metagenome assembly WBZR01 (sample SAMN12412403, study PRJNA552823) | activated sludge metagenome | isolation source: activated sludge from anammox sidestream of wastewater treatment plant... | place: USA: Virginia | collected 2017-08
GGCCACCGTGTACGCGCTGTCGGCCACCAGCGAGGAGGCGGCGGCGATGGCGCTGGGCACCACGATCGCGGCGCAGTGGTCGCTCGCGACCGCACTGTCGCTGCTGGCGTGGTACGTGTTCGCGCCACAGTGCATGTCCACGCTGGCGGTGATCCGGCGCGAGACCAATGGCTGGCGCTACGTGTGGATCAGCGCGGCCTACCTGTTCGCGCTCGCCTACCTCGCCTCGTTCATCACCTACCAGCTCACGCTGGCGCTCACATGAACGCGGCGATCGTGCAGGGCGTAGTCGTCGCGCTGGTCGTGGTTTGGGCCGCTTGGTCGGCATTCCGGCGCCTGTTGCCGCAGACCTCGCGCCGCTGCATCGCGCGCGTGCTCGGCTGGTTCGACCGTCCCGCGCTGCCGCAGGCGCTGCGCCGGCGCGCGCGTGACTGGCAACCGCGCGGCAGCCAGGGTGGCTCGTGCAGCACGGGTTGCGCATCCTGCGGCGGCTGCGGCAGCGCGGCCGCGCCGCCGACGGATGCCGATGGCGCGAGGCCGTTGCGGTTCACGCCCAGGGCCAGGCGCGATCCAGGCGACGCATCCGGCCACTGACCGGCTGGGCGAGGACGGCAGCGCGACGAAGCCGGCGCGCCGCTGCCACTACAATGCGCGCATGGACACCTGCACCCTGCATCGCGGCACGCGACCGCTGCTCGTGAGCCTGCCGCACGATGGCACCGCGCTTGCCGCCGACATCGCCGCACGCCTCACGCCGGCCGCACGCGCGGTACCCGACACCGATTGGCACGTGGCGCGGCTGTACGAATTCGTGCGCGAACTCGGCGCATCGGTGTTGGTGCCGCGGTATTCGCGCTACGTGGTCGATCTCAACCGTCCGCCCGACGGCGCATCGCTGTACCCGGGGCAGAACAGCACCGGCCTGTGTCCGCTGGTGCAGTTCAACGGCGCGGCCCTGTACCTGCCTGGTGCCGAACCTGACGCCGCCGAGATCGCGCAGCGCCTGGAGCTCTACTGGCGGCCCTACCACAGCGCGCTTGCCGCGGAGCTCGCGCGCCTGCATGCGCTGCATGGTCGCGTGGTGCTGTGGGACGGCCATTCGATCCGCAGCGTGTTGCCGTTCCTGTTTGACGGCACCTTGCCCGACTACAACCTCGGCACCGCCGGCGGCGCGAGCTGCTCGCCGGCCTTGCAGCAGCGCCTGACCGCGATCCTCGCGGCGCAGCAGGGTTCGACCCACGTGGTCAACGGACGCTTCAAGGGCGGCTACATCACGCGCCACTACGGTGCGCCCGGACGCGGCATCGACGCGGTTCAGCTCGAACTGGCCCAGCTCAACTACATGGACGAGGACACTACCCAGTGGTTGCCCGAACGCGCGCAGCGCACGCAGCAGGTGCTGCGCGAACTGCTGCTGGCCGCGCTGGGGTGAGCCCGCGCGGTTGAAGCGTGGCCACAGGTGCGTGCCGGCGGCGCGAGCGGCCACCGTGGCCTGCGCGGATGCCGGGCATGGGCGCGGCAGGGCCACGCGCCGGGATCAGCGCCGGGCAGGCCGGCCTGGCAAGCGCGCATCGCAGCGCGCGTGCCGATCACTCTCCCGCGCGGTTGCTGCCCTCGAACCCGTCGTCGAAGATCGTGTCGGATGCCATCGCGGGAACCGCAAACGGCGCGCCAAGGACGTTGCCGCTGAGCTGGCTGCCGCTGAGCTGCTGCAGCGGTGTCGCGTTGCCGCTGGCCTGGTCGTCGAAGCCGAGCACGCGGTTGTCGGCCGGGTTGTTGGCGTTGCTCGCGATGCTCACCCACAGGCGGTGCAACCAGCGGTCGTGGGCGATGCCGTAGTAGAAATGGCCGGTGGGTTGGTCCAGCAGGGTGGCCGGGCCCTCGATCGTATACAGCGGCATGGCCTCGCCGCTGGCGTCATCGGCGAACACCGCGATCAGGCCAGGCTGGACGCCATTCACCTCAGGCGACTGGCGCAGCACGAACAGGCGCCTGGTCTCGCCATCCCATGCGATCGCACGCGAGTACGCGACGCCGGCGCCGGTGAGCATGCGGGTTGGCGCGGCGTAGCCGTCGGCGGTGCGTGCATGGAACACGATGCGCGAGGCGGACGGTTGGCCAGGTGCGTAGTCGGACACCGCGTATTCGTCGGTGGCCGCAATGTAGATCAACGAGGTGGGGTTGTTGAGTTGCGTGGTCGGATCGTTGCCGCCACCCCACACGATGCCGCGCAGGCGCGGTGCGGCATCGCCACTGGCGTGCAGCGGCCAGGTGTAGATGCAGCAGTTGTATGCGATCAGGCCGATCTCGCCATGGGCATGGACCGGTGCGTTGGCGCGGGTCTGGCCCAATATCGGGGGATTGAGCACGCGCAGCGGTGCCACATCGCCGTTGGCGAAGGCCGGGTACACGCGCAGCGCTTGGCCATGGAAGTCGGACACGTAGATGACCTGCTCGTGGGGCTCGTACACGCCGAATATCGGGCTGACCAGTTGCGTGGCCGGACCCGCGAGTTCGCGCATCGGGGCGTCCGACCCTTGCGCGCCGGCGGCAAACACGCGGATCGGATGTGACGGTATCGCATCGCTGCCGAAGCCGCCGATGGCGAGCTCGCCACGCGCGGGCAGAGTGGCGAAGGTGATGACAAGCGGCAGCAGGCAGGCCAGTCGTTTCGGGTGCATGGCAGACTCCGTCTGGGGCTTTGCTACCCATACGCGCAAGCGCACCCGAAACCCTCACGCGCCCGACGCTCCGGCGCCAAGCGGGATCAGCAGAGGGCGCATGGGACCGTCGTCGTCGCGGCGCGGCAACCCGGATTGCGTGTGCCTGCGCGGCCGGTCGGCCGCGCGAGGGCCTGTCACACGGCGTTGGCCGGAAACTGCCCGCGGGTGAGCGCGTGGCGCGCGTGGAGCGTGCCGGTCGTGCGGTGGATGGCATGGCCGCAGTGCCTGCACGAGGCATCGGCCTGCCGTGGCCGTGGCGGACCGCAAGGACGCGCCGCGGCGTCAGGGTGCGATCTTCGACCAGGCCGTCACGGGTGCTCGATCGTGTTGGCGAAGATCACGTCGGCAGGCACCGCGAATGGTGTGCCGAGGTTGCTGCTGCCGGTGTTGGTGCCGACGAGGATCTGCAGCGGAGTGGCGTCGCCGCTCGCCGTATCGGTGAAGATAACCAAACGATTGGCAGCGAAGCTGCCGGTGTTCGGCGTACCGCTCACCATGAGGCGGTGCAACCAGGGATCATGGCCAATGCCGTACAGGTACTGTTGTGGCGGCAGATCGAGGCCGGTGGTTGGCCCTTCGATCGTGTACAGCGGGGTCGTATCGCCGCTCGCATCGTCGGCGAACACCGCGATGCGTACGTGCCGGGTCGGACTGCTGCCATCCCAGGGAGCCTGCTGCAGCAGCTACAGGCGGTGGGATGCAGGGTCGTGCGCGAGGCTGACTGTGTTGGCGACCGCGGCACGCCCCGGCCACGGTCCACGAGCGCCTATAATCGCTGCCTGCCTTCCGGAGCACTGCCATGAATGCCCCCAGCCGCATCGACACCACCCGCACGATTCGCGCACCGCGCGGCAGTGCGCTCAGCTGCAAGAGCTGGCTGACCGAGGCGCCGTTCCGCATGATCCAGAACAACCTCGATCCCGAGGTGGCCGAGAACCCGCACGAGCTGGTGGTGTACGGCGGCATCGGCCGCGCCGCGCGCAACTGGGAGTGCTTCGATGCGATCCTGCGCGCGCTGCGCGAGCTGGGCGACGAGGAAACGCTGCTGGTGCAGTCGGGCAAGCCGGTGGGCGTGTTCCCGACCCACCGTGACGCGCCGCGCGTGCTCATCGCCAACTCCAACCTCGTGCCGCATTGGGCGACCTGGGAGCACTTCAACGAGCTCGACCGCAAGGGCCTCATGATGTATGGCCAGATGACCGCCGGCTCGTGGATCTACATCGGCTCGCAGGGCATCGTGCAGGGCACGTACGAGACCTTCGTCGAGCTCGCGCGCCAGCACTACGGCGGCAGCTGGAGCGGGCGCTGGATCCTCACCGCGGGCCTGGGCGGCATGGGCGGGGCGCAGCCGCTGGCGGCCTCGCTCGCGGGTGCCTGTTCGCTCACCATCGAATGCCGCCAGTCGAGCATCGACTTCCGCCTCAAGACGCGCTACGTCGACGAGCAGGCCAGCGACCTCGACGACGCACTCGCGCGCATCGAGCGCTACACCCGCGTCGGTGCGGCCAAGTCGATCGCGCTTCTGGGCAATGCCGCGCAGGTCCTGCCCGAACTCGTGCGCCGCGGCGTGCGGCCCGACGCGGTGACCGACCAGACCAGCGCGCACGACCCGGTGCATGGCTACCTGCCGCTGGGCTGGAGCGTGCCGCAATGGCTGGAGATGCAGAAGACCGCGCCCGAACAGGTGCGCGATGCGGCCAAGAAGTCGATGCGCGTGCATGTCGAGGCGATGCTCGCCTTCCATGCGCAAGGCATCCCCACCATCGACTACGGCAACAACATCCGCCAGATGGCCAAGGACGAGGGCTGCGCCAACGCGTTCGACTTCCCGGGTTTCGTGCCGGCCTGCGTGCGGCCGCTGTTCTGTCGCGGCATCGGCCCGTTCCGCTGGGTCGCGCTGTCGGGCGATCCCGAGGACATCTACCGCACCGACGCCAAGGTCAAGGAACTGATCCCCGACGACGCGCACCTGCATCGCTGGCTCGATATGGCGCGCGAGCGCATCAGCTTCCAGGGTCTGCCCGCGCGCATCTGCTGGGTCGGCCTGGGCTTGCGCCACAAGCTCGGGCTGGCATTCAACGAGATGGTGCGCAAGGGCGAACTCAAGGCGCCGATCGTGATCGGCCGCGACCATCTGGATTCGGGTTCGGTGGCCTCGCCCAACCGCGAAACCGAGGCGATGCGCGACGGCAGCGACGCGGTATCGGACTGGCCGCTGCTCAATGCCCTGCTCAACACCGCCGGTGGTGCAACCTGGGTGAGCTTGCACCACGGCGGCGGCGTGGGCATGGGCTACAGCCAGCATTCGGGCGTGGTGATCGTGTGCGACGGCAGCGCCGATGCCGACCGCCGCATCGCGCGCGTGCTGTGGAACGATCCAGGCACGGGCGTGATGCGCCATGCCGACGCCGGCTACGAGATCGCGATCGCGTGTGCACGCGAGCAGGGCCTGCGGCTGCCGATGCTGTGAACGCGCCCGCCGACATGACCAGCGACATCGGCGACCTCGAACTGGAGCAGCGCGCGCATGCGGTGGCGCAGGCACTGCTGGCGCGCGGGCAGAGCATCGTCACTGCCGAGTCGTGCACGGGCGGCTGGGTGGCCAAGGTGCTCACCGACATCCCGGGCAGTTCCGCCTGGTTCGAGTGCGGCGTGGTCGCCTATAGCTACGAGGCCAAGGAAGCGCTTTTGGGTGTCCATCCACAGACCCTGGAGCGCAGCGGCGCGGTGAGCCAGGAAACCGCGATCGAAATGGTGTCGGGTGCGCTTGCGCGCTACGGCGCGAGCGTGGCCGTGGCGGTCACCGGTGTGGCGGGTCCGAGTGGCGGTACGCCCGACAAACCGGTCGGCACGGTGTGGATCGGCTGGAAGCGTCGCGGCGGCTATGCGCATGCGCAGGTGTTCCACTTCGCTGGCGATCGCGAGGCGGTGCGGCGCCAGACCGTAGCCGCCGCGCTCGATGGCGTGAGCCGGATTCTTACGAGCTGACGCAGCGATCGGCGATCGCGCGCTGCGGGTGCTGTGGGATAATTCGCCTCATCGCCGTCTCCGCTGCTGAGACGGCGCGGCGGCACACTCGCCGCCATCACCGACGAGGATCCCACGATGGACGACAACAAGCGCAAGGCGCTGGCTGCCGCGCTCAGCCAGATCGAGAAGCAGTTCGGCAAGGGCGCGGTCATGCGCATGGGCGACAAGACCGACGAGGCGATCGATGTCGTCTCCACCGGCTCGCTCGGGCTCGATATCGCGCTCGGCGTGGGTGGCCTGCCGCGCGGGCGCGTGGTGGAGATCTACGGGCCGGAGTCCTCGGGCAAGACCACCCTCACGCTGCAGGTGATCGCCAACTGCCAGAAGAACGGCGGCACCGCCGCCTTCGTCGACGCCGAGCACGCGCTCGATCCGAGCTACGCCGAAAAGCTCGGCGTGAAGGTCGACGACCTGCTGGTGTCGCAGCCCGACACCGGCGAGCAGGCGCTGGAGATCGCCGACATGCTGGTGCGCTCCAACGCGGTCGACGTGGTCGTGATCGACTCGGTGGCCGCGCTCACGCCCAAGGCCGAGATCGAGGGCGAGATGGGAGACTCGCACGTCGGCCTGCAGGCGCGGCTCATGAGCCAGGCCTTGCGCAAGCTCACCGCAAACATCAAGAAATCAGGGACTTTGGTGATCTTCATCAACCAGATTCGAATGAAGATCGGGGTGATGTTCGGCAACCCGGAAACCACCACGGGTGGCAACGCGCTCAAGTTCTACGCCTCGGTGCGGCTCGACATCCGGCGCATCGGCTCGGTCAAGCGCGGCGAGGAAGTGATCGGCTCGGAGACGCGGGTCAAGGTGGTCAAGAACAAGGTCGCACCGCCGTTCCGCCAGGCCGAGTTCGAGATCCTCTACGGCGAGGGCTCCTCGCGCGAGGGTGAGCTGATCGAGCTGGGCGTGGCCCACAACCTCGTCGACAAGTCGGGCGCGTGGTACAGCTACAACGGCGACCGCATCGGCCAGGGCAAGGACAACACCCGCCAGTACCTCAAGGAGCACCCGGAAGTCGCCGACGCCATCGACACCGCGTTGCGCGCCAAGTTGCTGGTCAAGGGTGGCAACTCGCCGTTGCCCGCGGTCGAGGTGGCCGAGGCCTGACCGGCATCCGCGGACCCGTGGACAGCCGGCGCGCCGCGGCCGGGGCGGGCCCGGCGCCTGCGCGCAGGTCGAGGGTTGGTGCAAGCACAGGCGCGTGTGCGAGCGCGTCGACCACGCACGGCAACGGGGCGCGCGGGTGAATGACCGGTACTGCTGCGAGCCGCGGCCACAACCTGTTTCTGGCGCTGCAGCCTGACGCGCCGCTGCGTGCGGCGATCGTGGCGCTGTGCGCTGGCCTGCGCGAGACGCGGGCACCGGGCGGACGCTGGCTCGACCCCGCGCACCTGCACCTGACGCTGCATTTCCTCGGCCACCAGCGCGCGCCCGATGCGGCGCTGCTCGCGCGTGTGGTCGCGGCAGCGGCGGGCGTGGAGGGCGCGCCGTTCGACTTGCAGCTCGATCGCGTCGACAGTTTCGGCGGCCACGCACGGGTGCTATGGCTGGGGCCGTCGCAGCCAGCGGTCGCGCTGGGGCAACTGCACGCCACGCTCGGTCATGCCTTGCGCGAGGCGGGCGTGGCGCTGCCGGCCGGGCCGCCGTGGTCGCCGCACGTGACCTTGCTGCGCGGCCTGCGCACGGCGTGGACGGGCACGCGGGTACCACCGCTGCGCTGGCCGGTGCGCGAGTTCGTGCTGGTGGACAGCTGCGTGCAGGACCCGCCCGTGCAGCGTGTGCTCGCGCGCTGGCCGCTCGCCGCCGGCAGGTAGCGCGCAGGGCCGGCGGCGCCGTCCGTGCCGTTACAATGGGCCGATGCGCTTGAACAAGTTCATCGCCGACAGCGGCCACTGCTCGCGGCGCGAGGCCGATCGCCTGATCGCCGCGCGACGCGTCCAGGTCAACGGCGTGGTCGCCGACATCGGCACCCAGCTCGCCGACGGCGACGCGGTGCTCGTCGATGGCCAGCCGCTGGCCACGCGCAAGCCGCGCCCGGGCGGTCGCCGCCACGTCTACATCGCGCTCAACAAGCCGGTCGGCATCACCTGCACCACCGAGCATGCGGTGGGCGGCAACATCGTCGACTTCGTCGGCCATGAGCAGCGCATCTTCCCGATCGGCCGGCTCGACAAGGACTCGGAAGGACTGATCCTGCTCACCAGCAATGGTGACATCGTCAACGAAATCCTGCGCGCCGAGAACCGCCACGAAAAGGAATACCTCGTCGCGGTCAATCGACCGGTCACGCCGGAGTTCCTCGCGGGCATGGCGCGCGGCGTGCGCGTGCATGGGCAGATGACCAAACCCTGCCGCACCGCGCGCATCGCCAAGTATGGTTTCCGCATCGTGCTCACCCAGGGACTCAACCGCCAGATCCGCCTCATGGCAGCGGCATTCGGCTATCGGGTGACCCAGCTGCGGCGCGTGCGCATCGTCAACATCAGGCTCGGCGCGCTCAAGCTCGGCCAGTGGCGCAACCTGACCGAGCCCGAACTGCGCGAGCTGTTGCCCGCGCGCACGCAGTGGTGAGCAGGCCGCGCGCGGCGGTGCTCAGTCGACGATGAAGGTCTGCAGGCTTACCGGCGTGGTGCCCGGGCCGAAGTAGACGTCATCGGCCCACACCGAGACCAAGGTGCCCTGTGGCGTGTCGGTGGCACGCCGCACCGGCTGCATTGCGGTGATGCGGCACAGCACGCTGTTGGTGCCGTTTGGCAGCTGGAACGGGCTGGCGCTGTCGAACGGAATCCATTCGTTCGGAGCAGGGGCACCCTCGGCGGCGTCGGCACTGTCGAGCATCGAACCGCTGCAGTCGCTGCTGGCGTAGGCCTCGCAGGTCATGCCGTACATCATCGCCCCGCCAACGAGGATCTTCGCGCCGAACGAGAACTCCGATCCCACGGGCGAGGCGATGCACTGGGTCGCGGCCAGTCCGCCGCTGCCGTTTGAGGAAATGGCGAGCGAGCCGGAGGCCGGCGAGTCGTTGGCATCCTTGCTCGCATCGAACGCCAAGGTGGTACCCGAGTCGATGGCCGACCAGGCGCTGATGTCGGTGGTGAAGTTGGGATTGGTGATGAGGTTGGCGGCAGTGGCAGGCAGTGCCGCCAGGCTCAGCAGGATCGCTAGTGGCGCGTGGCGCATCGATGGCATCGTCGTGGTCCCGGCAGTGGCGGAAGGGCGCGAGCGCGCCCATTGTGCATGCCAGCGTGCCCTGGCGAAAGCAGCACCCGGGCGATGGCCGCCACGCCGTCTCAGTCGCCCAGCTCGGCGTTGTGGTAGACCTCCTGCACGTCGTCGAGCGCGTCGAGCCAGTCGAGCAGCTCATGCAGCGTCTGCGCGGCTTCACCGCTCACCGCGGTGCGGTTCTCGGGGCGCATCACGATGTCGGCCCTGATCGGTACGCAGCCGGCCGCGTGCAACGCGGCCTTGACCGTCTCGAACTGCTCGGGTGCGCACAGCACCTCGCTCACGCCGCCACCGGCGACCACATCGTCGGCGCCCGCTTCGATCGCGGTTTCGAGCACGCGGTCCTCGCTGCCTGCCGCTTGGGTGTCGAACACCAGCTCGCCCACGCGCTTGAACTGGAACGCGACCGAACCGTTGGTGCCGAGGTTGCCACCGTGCTTGGTGAGCGCATGGCGCACCTCGGCCACGGTGCGCACCGGGTTGTCGGTCATCGCGTCGATGATGAGCGCGATGCCGGAGGGACCATAGCCTTCGTAGCGCAGTTCCTGCATGTCGTCGGCGCCGTCGGCGCCCGACCCACGCCGGATCGCGCGTTCCATCGTGTCCTTGGGCATGTTGGCCGCGAGCGCCTTGTCCATGGCCGCGCGCAGGCGCGGGTTGCCCGCCGGGTCGGCACCGGTGCGCGCGGCGACCGTGATCTCGCGGATCAGCTTGGTGAAGATCTTGCCGCGGCGCGCGTCCTCGGCGTTCTTGCGGTTCTCGATGCTGGGGCCTCTGCCCATGGCGGTGCCTGCGTAGCGGAAAACGAGCCGCGCATTTTACTGCGCGGCCGCGTGCAACGGCACGGTGGCACTCGCGATCAGGGTGTGCAGCCCTGTGGCGCGGGGGTCAGGCGTTGGATGTCGAGTGTGCCGCTGCGGCCGGCATGGCTGCCGCTGGTCAAGTGGTAGTCGAAACGCCCGCGCGTGCAGCTGCTGAAGCTGAGCGTGCCGGTGCCCACCTGCACGGTCTGGGTCGACGCGGGCGCATCGAACACGCCACCCGTCGTGTCAAAGATGCCGATCGAGTTGAACGTGGTCTGGTTGGGGGCCGACAGGCTTTGCAAGGTGAACCAGTGTTGGCCATCGGGGCCGCTGCCGGCGGTGCCGTTGGGCAGGAAGGTATACCAGGCGCCGAACAGCACGCCCTGCGGTGGATTGAAGTCCAGGATCAAGCCTTGCCCGCTGTTGCCCGGATCGGGCCAGGCGCCGTTGCGCGTGTAGTTGGCGGGTGCCGCCTGTGGATCGCCGCAGTTGACGTCGGCGAGCAGCCGCTGCAGCGGAATCAGGCCACGGCGGCCATCGTCGAAGTCGTAGGACAGGCTGGCGCGGTTGCAGTCGCTGAAGGTGACGGTGGCCTGGCCGACCGCCTGGGTGGTGGTGGCCTGGGCCGAGTCGAACCGCCCGCCCAGGGTCTGGTAGATCGACATCGTGGAACCGTTGCTGCCGTCGACCGCACCCTGCACCGTGTACCAGCGTTGCCGGCCGGCCATGTCGAAGGTGAACCAGCCCGCGAACAGGTTGCCGTGATTCGCGCCGAACAGGTCCGGCGACACTTCCATCACCAGGCCCTGGCTGTCGGCGAGCGGATCGCCCCACGAGCCGCTCAACGCAAAGCGGTTGGCCGACGCGACCCAGGCATCGAGCAGGTTGGAAATGTCGATCGAGCCAAGGCCGGTGGCGAGATCGTAGCCCGGGCCGACGACATAGCCCTCGACGCCGCCGGTGAGTCCGGTCGGACCCGGCAGGCTGTTGTTGCACAGGCTCGCTGATCCGGCCGAGCAGTTGGTCACGCCACTGCTTGCCACGGTCACGTCGTGGTAGATCGTATTGGCATTGGCCGCAAGCGAGTACAGGCGTGGATTGAGATTGCCCTGTTTGACCTGCGCCTTCTGGTTGATGAGCGCGGCGACGCCGGCCATGCTCGGTGCAGAGGCCGAGGTGCCGCCCCACAGCACGAAATGGAACCGGCTGTCGTCACCCGGCACGCACGAGCCGCCCGATGCCGCCATGCAGCCGAAGTAGCCGTTCTTCTGCGAAGCGCCGAAGGACACATCGGGCAGGTAGCGGCCCTGTGTGCCGCCGGGTACGCCCGGCGCCACCTGCCACGGCGGCCGGCGGATGTAGCGGCTCACGCCGCCGCCGGTGGCGGCCACGTAACTCTTGCCCTCATCATCGACCGGCTCGTTCCACGCGCCCTCCGGGACGTAGCCCTTGGCCGAGACGAGGCCGGTGGTGTTGCCGGGGTTCCAGTACTCGCGGGTGTCGGTGCCGATGCCGAAGCTCGTGCCGCCCACGCAGGTGACGTGGCTGGATGCGCACAGGATGTTGGTGCTGCGGGTGAGGCCGGGTTCGGGTGCGGTGAAGTACTTGGCGCAATCGGCCGCGCCGGCGTCGCCCGAGGAAACGAACACCGATTGGCCCTGCATGGCGGCCTGCATGAAGATGCTGTCGAGCCAATTGGCCGCTGCCTGCGAGTTGGCGCCTTCGCAGGAGCCGAAGCTGATGCTGATGATCGGCGCCTCCAGTGGTTCGGAGTCGACCGCGTGCTCGAGGGCGAACCACAGCCCGTCGGTGCTGTCGCGATCGCCGCTCACGATGAGCTTGATGTCGGCGCCGGGCGCCACGCTGCCCGCGCGCGTGACATCGAGCGTGGCCTCGCCCTGGTCCCCGAACGATTCATCCGGGTCGTCGCAGCTGGGCGTGCCGGTGGTGCCACAGGTGGTGGCCGGTGGCCCGGGATCGGCGCCATCGGGCGGAATCACCACCATCGGCGTCTTCATCGTCACGTTGGTGCGCGCGCCGAAGGCCTGGATGTCGGCCTCGTTCACGCGGGCGCGGCCAAGCACGGCGATGGTCTGGCCACGGCCATCCAGGCCCTGCGCGGTCGCGCGCGACTGTCCGTAGATCTTGGCGAAGTCGCCCGGTGTGACGAAGTACGAACAGACGGTGCCCTGGCAGTTGGACAGCGCCGGATGGCCATCCACGTCGAGCGTGGACTGCGTGCGCTGCATGCGTGCCAGCGGCGTGAAGCGCGTCGGGCTCAGCCCGGTCACGCCATCGATGAGGTCACCCAGCTCGTGCGGAACCGTCACCGCGTCGGCCGGTGCCATGCGCTTGCTGCCGTCGGCGATCCGATACCAGTGCAGACGCGTGCCAAAGGCTGCGCTGACCGCGCCGGCGGTGCCGCTGAAACGGATGTGGGTGCGGCTGTTGGAGATCGATTCGACTTGCAGGCCCCGGCTGCGCAGCCAGTCGCCCACGCGCGCGATATCGGTCTCGCTCGCGCCGAAGCGGGCGCCGATCTGACTGGGCGTGAGCCAGCGCTGGTAGTTGGGCGAGGTCGGGTCCTGCAGCTGGGCGAGATAGGCCTCGAACGCAGCCTGGCGCTCGGGCGAACGCTTGAGCGTGAGCTCGAGCGCGCCCAGCTGCAGCGACTTGGCCACTGCGCCGCGGTCGTTTTTGGCGCTGGCCCAGGCCACCGCCTGGCCCTCGAGCGCCATGCGCGGTTGCGGCGGGTCGCCAGGCAATGCCCAGGCCGCCTGGAACGATGTCAGCGCGCCAAGCAACAGCGCGAGCCAAGCGGGCCTGTGGTCGCGCAGGCGCAAGTTGCGACATGCCATGGCGGCGGTGCTGGGGTTCGTCATGGGGCCACACATCCGTTGGACGATGAGGCGCCATGATCCGAGGCCGGCCCTGCGCACGCAAGCCGAGCCCGGTCCCGGCTTGCGCGCGGCGCGGGAACTGTGTTGCGATTCACGCTTTCAGGCAGCGGCCGCTTGCGGCTTGATCCAGGTCAGGGCCGGTCGTGCCGACAGCGTCGAGCATCGCTCGAACTCAAGGGGAGGCAGGCCATGGCGGTGGCGGCAAGGTGGCGCTGGGCGGGTGCGGCGGTCTGCGGCCTGTGGGCGCTGCTGGCGCTGGCCGATCCGTTGCCGCTCACCCAGCGCGATTTCCTCGTGCCCGGCACCCAGCCCGGCGACGTCGATGCGAGCAGCCTTTTCCCGCCGCAGAACTGCCGCAGCTGCCATGCCAACACCGGCGTCGACGCCGCGCCCCACGACAGCTGGCGCGGCAGCCTCATGGCACAGGCCGGGCGCGATCCGCTGTTCTTCGCGCAGATGACCACGGCCAACCAGGACGTCGCCAACGTCGGATCCTATTGCCTGCGCTGTCACGTGCCGATGGCGGTGGTCACAGGTACGGTGACCACTCCCGACGGCAGCGCGCTGGGCGCACGCGACAGGGAAGGCGTGGACTGCCATTTCTGCCATGCGATGGTCGATCCGGTCTACAAGCCCGGCATCAGTCCGGCCGAGGACCAGTCCATCCTCGCCGCTCTGACACAAGTGCCCACACATGCGGGCAACGCGATGTTCGTGCTCGACCCCGATGGCACGCGACGTGGTCCGCGCGCCGACGCCTCGCCGCCGCACATGTTGCTGACCTCGCCGTATCACCGCAGCGGCGCGCTGTGCGGCACCTGCCATGACGTGGGCAACGTGGCGGTGTCGCGCCAGGGCGATGGCACCTATCGCTACAACAGCCTCGATACGCCCGCGCCAAGCGCCGATCCCGCGCAGCATTTTCCGCTCGAGCGCACCTATTCGGAGTGGAAGCTGTCGGCCTTCGCCAACGGCGGCGTCGACATGGGCGGGCGCTTTGGCGGCGATGGCGGCGGCGTGGTGTCGACCTGCCAGGACTGCCACATGCCGGTGCGCGCGGGCCGTGCCGCGGTAGGCGGCCCCGACCGTCCCGACCTGCGCAGCCACGATTTCGCGGGTGCCTCGTCGTGGGTGCTCGACATCATCGGCCGCTACAACGCGGGTGACCCTGCGGTCGACCCCGCCGCGATCGCGGTGGGCATGGCGCGCGCCAACGACATGCTCGCGCGCGCGGCCTCGCTGCAGCTGGAGCAACAGCCCGGTGGCGTGCTGCGCGCGCGCGTGATCAACGAGTCCGGCCACAAGCTGCCGACCGGCCACATCGAGGGCCGCCGCGCCTGGGTCGAGGTGCGCGTGCTCGATGCCGCGAGCAACGTGCTGCGCACCTATGGCGGCTACGATCCGGCCACCGCCGAACTCGACGAGCACAGCACCGTGGTCTACGAGATGGCCGTGGGCCTGTCCACCGAAGCCGCCGCGCTCACCGGCTATCCGGCCGGTCGCACCACCCACATGGCCCTGGCCGACACGCTGGTCAAGGACACCCGCATCCCGCCGCGCGGCTTCGTCAACGCGGCCTATGCGGCTGCCGGGGCGCCGGTGGTCGGACGCGACTACGTCGACGGCCAGTACTGGGACGATGTGCGCTTCTGGCTGCCCGAGGGCGCGGCCCAGGTGCAGGTGGCGGTGCACTACCAGACCGCGACCAAGCACTACATCGAGGCGCTGCGCGATGCCAACGTGACCGACCATTGGGGCGACACGCTGTATTCGCTGTGGGAGCAGAGCGGACGCTCGCCGCCGGTGACGATGGCCAGTGGCAGCCTGGCGCTGGGCAGCTTCCTGCGTGGCGACTACAACGGCAATGGCGCGCTCGATGGCGACGATGCCGGCCGCCTGGCCGCCTGCATCCATGCCAGCGGCGCCCAGCTCGAGGCCTGCCTCGCCGGCGACTTCGATGGCGACGGCCGCGTCGATTGCAGTGACGCGCAGGCGTTCGCGGCGGCCTGGCCCGGTCCGGGGCCGGCGCCGCAGCCGCCCGTGTGCACGGCCGGTAGCGCGCGGGCGGTGCCGGTCGCCTCGCGCTGGAGCCTGTGGCTGCTGGCCGGCCTGTTGCTGCTCGCGGGCGCGGGCGCGCGCCGGCTCGCGCGCCGCGGCTAGGTCGCGGCAGCGCGCGTTCGCGCGCGCCTTGCACACGAGGCTCGGCTACAATCCGCGCCCCGCAGCCACGCCCATCCCATGATCGCGTTCCGCAATTTCGCCCTGCGCCGCGGCGAACGCCTGTTGTTGTCCGAAGTCGACATCGCGCTGCACGCGGGCGCCAAGGTCGGCGTGGTCGGCCGCAACGGCTGCGGCAAGTCGAGCCTGTTCGCGGCGGTGATGGGCGAGGTCGAGCCCGACCGCGGCGACATCGACCTGCCCAAGTCGCTGCGCATCGCCAGCGTGGCGCAGGAGACGCCGTCGCTGCCCGATGCCGCGATCGACTTCGTGGTCTCGGGCGACAGCCAGGTGCATGCGATCCTCATGGCGGAGAGGGCCGCGAGCGCCGCCGAGGACTGGGACGGCGTGGCCGCCGCGCACCAGCGCCTGGCCGAGATCAACGGTTATGACGCCGAGGCACGCGCGGGGCGCCTGCTGCACGGACTGGGGTTTCGTCCCGCCACCCATCGCATGGCGGTGGCCGAGTTCTCGGGCGGCTGGCGCGTGCGCCTGAACCTCGCGCGCGCGCTCATGCAGCCGTCGGACCTGCTGCTGCTCGACGAGCCGACCAACCACCTCGACCTCGACGCCGTGCTGTGGCTGGAGCAGTGGCTGCAGAAGTATCCGGGCATGCTGCTCATGATCTCGCACGACCGCGAGTTCCTCGACGGGCTGTGCACGCACACGCTGCACCTGCACGAGGGCCGCGCCAAGCTGTACACGGGCGACTACACCAGCTTCGAGCACCAGCGCGCCGAGCACCTGCGCCTGCAGCAGATCGCGTTCGAGAAGGAACAGGCCGAACGCGCCCACCTGCAGGCCTTCATCGATCGCTTCAAGGCCAAGGCCAGCAAGGCCAGGCAGGCGCAGTCGCGCATGAAGCGCCTGGCCAAGCTCGCCGGCACCGAGGCGGTGCGCGCCGAGCGCGAGATCCGCATCAACCTGCCGCCACCGGCTAGGCTGCCGCATTCGCTGCTGCGGCTGGCCGCGGTCGATGCCGGCTACCGTCTCGGCGCCAGCGCGCATGCGGGCCCGTCCGACCACGAGATCGCCGCGGAAGGCGACCACGTGACGATCCTGCGCGGCGTCAAGTTCGCGCTCGAGGCGGGCGACCGCATCGGCCTGCTCGGTCCCAACGGCGCGGGCAAGTCGACGCTGGTCAAGACTCTGGTGGGCGAACTGCCGCTGCTTGCGGGCGAGCGCACCGCGCATCCCGACCTCGTGCTCGGCTACTTCGCCCAGCACACGGTCGAATCGCTCCATGCCGGCCAGTCGCCGATCGACCACCTGCGCGATCTCGCACCGGACGTGGCGACCCAGGACTTCCGCGACTATCTCGGCCGCTGGCAGTTCCCGGGCGATCGTGCGTTCGAGTGCATCGACGGCTTCTCCGGCGGCGAGCGCGCGCGGCTGGCGCTCGCGCTGCTGGCGTGGCGCAAGCCCAACGTGCTGCTGCTGGACGAGCCGACCAACCACCTCGACCTGGAAATGCGCGAGGCCCTGGCTGAGGCGCTCAGCGATTTCGATGGTGCGATCGTGCTGGTCTCGCACGATCGCCACCTCACCGGCCTCGTGTGCGACAGCTACTGGCGTGTGGCCGATGGCAAGGTCGAGGCCTTCGACGGCGACCTCGACGAATACGCGGCGTGGCTGCGCGCGCGCGGCAGCAACGGCGGCGGCGAAGCCGAGGGCAAGGCACGCGACGGCGGCAAGGACAAGTCGCGCGCCAAGTCCGGCGAGGCGACGGCCGCCAAGCCACGCGCGATTCCCGACTACACGCCGCGCGCGCAGCGCAAGGGCAAGGGCCGCTAGCCGGCCCGCGGCCGGCCGTTACACTGGCGGCCCGTCCGCGCGCCATACCGCTTGACCGTGAGCACCGATTCGATCGCCCTGGCCCAGGCCCTGTTCACGCCCGTGGACACGGGCGAGGTGGCGCTGGATGCGCATGCGCGCGTGCTCGTGCTCGGTGCGCGCGATGCGCAGGGTTGGCGTGGGCGCGCCGGGCCGCACTGGCGCTGCGAGCAGGGCTTCAAGCCCGCGCATGCGGCGCTGCGCGCGGCGGGCCTGTGCGTGGATGTGGACGCGGGCGCCGGGCCGTTCGATGCCGTGCTCGTGTTCGTGCCGCGCCAGCGCGAACGTGCGCGCGCCCTGCTGGCACGCGCGGTCGATGCGCTGGCCGAAGGCGGCGCGATCCTCGCGGTGCAGGCCAACGACCAGGGCGCGCGCGCCGCGCAGGCCGACTTCGAGGCGCTGCTCGGCCGGGCCGGCCATGCCTCGCGGCGCAAGTGCCGCGTGCTGTGGGCGACGCGCGCACAGGCGCGCATCGACGCCACGCTGCTCGCGCGCTGGCGGGCTCTGGCGCAGCCGACCACGATCCTCGATGGCCGCTATTGGAGCTGCCCCGGCCTGTTCGCGTGGGACCGCGTCGATCCCGGCTCGGCGCTGCTTGCCGCGCAGCTGCCGGCAACGCTGGCGGGCGAGGTGGCCGACCTCGGCGCCGGCTACGGCTTCCTCGCCTGCGCCATCGTGCAGCATTGCCCGCAGGTGCATGTGATCGACCTGTACGAGGCCGAGGCGCTCGCGCGCGAGCCCGCGCAGCGCAACCTCGCCGCCGCGATCGCATCCAGCGGCCGGTCGCCCGCGGTCCGCTTCACCTGGCACGATGCCTGCGAGGCCCTGCCGCGCCGCTACGCTGCGATCGTGAGCAATCCACCGTTCCACGACGGCCGTGCCGACCAGCCCGGGCTGGGCCGCGCATTCATCGCCACCGCCGCCGCCGCGTTGCAGCCCACGGGCCAGTTGTGGCTCGTGGCCAATCGCCACCTGCCGTACGAGGCGCTGCTTGGGCAGCGCTTCGCCCAGGTGCGCGAGGTCGTGCAGCGCGATGGCTACAAGGTGCTCAACGCGAGCGGCGTGCGCACATGAAGCTGGTCAAGCACATCGCGCGCCTGGGCTATGGCAGCCGCAAGCAGGTACTGGCGATGCTGCGCGAGGGACGCATCACCGACGCGGCCGGAAGCGCGCTGGCCGCTGATGCGGCGCTCGCGCACGACCACATCCGCCTCGATGGCGAGCCGCTCGACCTCGCGCCCGGTTTCGTCGCGATGCTGCACAAGCCGGTCGGCTACACCTGCTCCAGCCGCGACGCCGGTCGCCTCGTGCAGGACCTGCTGCCGCTGCGCTGGCGCGCGCGCGAGCCCAAGGTGTCGAGCGTGGGGCGGCTCGATCGCGACACCTCGGGCCTGCTGCTGCTCACCGACGATGGCGCACTGCTGCACCGGATCATCGCGCCGCGTTCGCAGGTGGCCAAGGTGTACGTGGCCGAGCTCGCCCATGACCTGCGCGGCGACGAGGGCGCGTGCTTCGCCAGCGGCCGGCTCATGCTCGAGTCGGAGGCCACACCGCTCGCACCCGCGCAGCTCGTGGCGCTCGGGCCGCGGCGTGCGCGCCTCACGCTGCACGAGGGGCGCTACCACCAGGTGCGGCGCATGTTCGCCGCGGTCGGCAACCACGTGCTCGCCTTGCAGCGCGTGGCGATCGGTGCGCTGTCACTGGATGGCCTGGACGCCGCGCAGTGGCGCGTGCTCACTCCTGCCGAGATCGAGCGCATCTTCAGGCCCTGCGTCGAGCGCGAGGCGTGAGCACGCGCACACATCGCGCCTGCCGAACACGCTGCCGATATGCGATGCTCACCCCGGCGCGCGCAGCGCGCTTGCAGCCTGGTCGACACCATGTCACGCGCCCGCATCCCGCCCAGCCACGCCGTCCTGCTCGCCTTGCTGCTGCTGGGCGGCGCCGGCCGCGCGCATGCGCTGCACACCCAGGTGGTGGACCGCGACGGCGAGCGCTACACACTGGTCGAACTCGATCTCGCGCAGGATCGGCTCGAACTGCGCTGGACCGGTGACGAGGGCAAGCCGCTCGGCGGCGTCGAGGGCGCGCGCGCGTGGGCGCAGGCGCATGGGCGCACGCTCGAGTTCGTGACCAATGCGGGCATCTACGACCGCGAGCTGCGGCCACTCGGATTGCACATCGAGGACGGCCAGCAGCGGCGCCGCCTCAACACCGTGCGCCTGCCGGGCACGGTCGGCAACTTCTCGATGCAGCCCAACGGCGTGTTCTACATCGACCAGGCCGGGCACGCCGGCGTGCTCAGCACCGAGGCCTGGCAGCGGCAGCCGCCACTCGCGCGCATCGCGAGCCAGTCCGGTCCGATGCTGCTGGTGGAAGGACAGGTCAACGCCAGTTTCGACGCGGCCTCGCGCAGTACCAAGATCCGCAGCGGCGTGTGCGCCCCCGATCCGCGGCACGTGGTGTTCGCGATCAGCCACGCACCGGTGTCGTTCCACCGCTTCGCGAGCATGCTGCGCGACACTGCGCACTGCCGCGATGCCTTGTTCCTCGACGGCAGCCTGTCGCAGATCTGGACGCGCACGGGTGGCTACGTCGGCGCACCCGCGCCACAGCTCAAGCCTTGGGTCGGCATGTTCTTGGTGCTGGCGCCGCCCGCCGCCGCAAGCGTGACGCGCTGACGCCTGTTGCTGAATCGCCGCCATCGAGCGGCCTCGCGCAGCCGTGGCGCTTGCGCCACCCGGCGCGGCGAGGACTAGGATCGGGAGCTCCACACACTGCGTGCAAGGAGACAACACCATGGCAACGATCCTGGGTCCACAACGGCTTGGCCCGTTGACGCCACTGGTTGGCGAGTGGGAAGGCGATGTCGGCGTCGACCTGTCCTATCACAACAAGGACGATGAGACCGGGCAGACCGGCTACTTCGAGAAGGCGTGGTTCCACCCGATCCCGCTGCAGGAGAACGGCAAGCAGACATTGGAAGGGCTCAACTACAAGATGACCGCGTGGCGCCATGGCGAGGAGGCGATGGATCCGTTCCACGACGAGGTGGGCTACCTGTTGTGGGAGAAGGCCACCGGGCAGATCATGCGCGTGGTGGTATTCGGCCGCGGCATCGCGATCATCGCCGGCGGCAGCGCCAAGGCGCGCGATCGCAAGCTCAAGTTCACGGCCACGCCGGGCGATCCCAGCTACGGCATCCTGCAGAACAAGTACCTGCTCGAACGCGCGCAGCTCAAGAGCTTCACCAGCACGTTCACCTTCAGTGGCAGCGACAGCTTCAGCTACACCTCCGACCTCGTGCTCAAGCTCGCCGCCACCGGCAAGACCATGCACCACACCGACCGCAACACACTGCAGCGTGTGGCGAGCATGCATCCGGGCGTGGGACGCGCGTGAGCGCGCAAGCGGATGGCCCCGTCGGGGGCGGGGCCGAAGCTTGAACCAAGGTGCGCCACGAGCGGGTCGGTTGGATCGGGCCGCGACGCGAGGATGGGCCGTGCGTTCGCGCTCAGTGCGCGGGCGCGGTGTCGGGCAGCTTGGTGAGACCGCCGGCTTCCATCGCGCGGGCGAGCTTCTTGGCGCGCTTGAGCGCGCGCTTTTCCTCAAAACTGTGTTGCGGTTTCTTCTTGTCGTTGTGACGTTGGTGGTCAAGGCCCTTCATGGCATCCTCCTGGACGTGCGTCCTGTAGTGAGTGGCCGTCGCACATCCTAGTCCGCCTGCTGGCACGGTCAACGCGGTGCGCGCAGGTCGTTTCACATCCGTTTCGCATCGACCGCGCCGCAACGCGCGGTGCGCGGGCGCGTTCAGGCCGGATCGGCGCGCGCGTCCGCGCAGGCGCCGCCTACGCGCAGTGCGCGGGTGAGGTCGCCGCCGATCCAGTAGCACAGCGCCGCCGGCTCACGCACCTGCCAGGCCACGCAGTCGGCGCGCAGGCCCGCCGCGAGCCGGCCGCGATCGGACAGGCCCAGCGCACGCGCCGCGTTCACGGTGGCGCCGCGCAGCGCCTCGGTCGGGGTGAGGCGGAACAGCGTGCACGCCATGTTGAGCGCCAGTCGCAGCGACAGCAGCGGCGAGGTGCCCGGATTGAGGTCGGTCGCCACCGCGAGCGGCACACCCGCGCTGCGCAGCGCCTCGATCGGCGGCAGCCGCGTCTCGCGCAGCGCATACCACGCGCCGGGCAGCAGCACGGCCACGGTGCCGGCCGCGGCCATCGCCTGCACGCCCTGCGCGCTGGTCCACTCCAGATGGTCGGCCGACAGCGCGCCAAAGCTCGCCGCGAGCGCGGCGCCGCCCAGGTCGGACAACTGGTCGGCGTGCAGCTTCACGGGCAAGCCGAGCGCGCGTGCGCAGTCGAACACGCGGCGCGTCTGTGCGGGCGAGAAGGCGATCTTCTCGCAGAATGCGTCCACCGCATCGACGAGGCCGGCCTGCGCGGCCGCGGGCAGGATCGTGCTGCAGATGTGCTCGATGTAGTCGTCGGCGCGTTGCGCATACTCGGGCGGCAGAGCATGCGCGGCGAGCAGGGTGGTGCGCACCTGCATGCCCAGCCGGGTGCCGAGCGCGCGGGCCACGCGCAGCATCTTGAGTTCGCTGGCGAGGTCGAGACCGTAACCGGACTTGATCTCCAGCGTGGTCACGCCCTCGCGCAGCAACGCGTGCGCGCGCGGCAGCGACTGGGCCAGCAGCGCGGCCTCGTCGGCGGCGCGGGTCGCGCGCACGCTCGCGGCAATGCCGCCGCCGCTGCGCGCGATTTCCTCGTAGCTCGCGCCGTGCAGGCGCAGTTCGAACTCGTGCGCGCGATCGCCGCCGAACACCAGGTGGGTGTGGCAGTCGATGAGCCCGGGCGTGACCAGCGCGCCATCGAGCGACTGGACCTGGCGCGCGGCGTGATCCGGCGGCAGCTGCGCGCGGGCGCCGGCGTAGGTGATGAGGCCGTCGCGCCAGCCCAGTGCGCCGTCCTCGATGAGGCCCAGGTCCTCGCCCTGCATCGTGGCCAGGCGACAGTCCAGCCACAGGCCATCCCAGGGTGCATTCATCGGCGTTCGCCTTCCACTCGTGGCTGTGCCGGGCATTATCCCAGAGCGTGCCACCGCGATGCGCGCGGCTGGCATCCGGGCGGGCACGCGGCTAGGCTGCGGCTTTTGCCGCTGGCGAGACCGCCATGTCCGATCTGTCCCTGTGCGCCGACCATGCCTGGCTGGCAAGCGCGTGGCACGACGCGCTGGCGCTGCGCGTGGTCGACGGCCGCTTCCACGCACCCGCCGCGCCGGTCGCGGCCGCCGCCGGCAGCGAGCGCATCGGCCGTTTCGTGGTACCGGGCATGCCCAACCTGCATTCGCATGCGTTCCAGCGCGCGATGGCGGGCCTGGCCGAGCGCCGCGGCGCGTCGGCGGCGCAGGCCCACGACAGCTTCTGGAGCTGGCGCGAGGTCATGTACGCATTCGCCGGTCGCATCGGTCCGGATGAGCTGCAGGCGATCGCGGCGCAGTTGTACGTGGAGATGCTCAAGGCCGGCTACACCCAGGTGTGCGAGTTCCACTACCTGCATCACCAGCCCGACGGTCGGCCCTACGCCGACCCGGCGCAGATGTCGCTGGCGCTGGTCGAGGCCGCGCGCGAGGCCGGCATCGGACTCACGCTGCTGCCGACGCTGTACATGAGTGGCGGCTTTGACGGACGCGCGCTGGCCGCGCGGCAACGCCGCTTCGGTCACGAGGTCGATGCCTTCCTCGAACTCGTGGCGCGCTTGCGCCGCCTGCAATCGCCGCTGCTGCAGGTCGGCCTCGCGCTGCATTCCCTGCGCGCGGTGCCGCCCGCGGCGTTGCAGACGGTGCTCGCGAGCGATGTGGCGGACACGGGGCCGCTGCACATCCACATCGCCGAGCAGCTCGCCGAAGTGCAGGACTGCCTCGGACTGCGCCAGGCGCGGCCGGTCGACTGGCTGCTCGACCACGCGCCGGTGGATACGCGCTGGTGCCTCGTGCATGCGACCCACCTGAGCGCGGGCGAGACGCAGCGGCTGGCCGCGAGCGGCGCGGTCGCGGGCCTGTGCCCCACCACCGAGGGCAACCTCGGCGACGGCTTGTTTGCGCTGCGCGCCTGGCTCGACGCGGGCGGCGTGTTCGGCATCGGTTCGGACAGCCACATCTCGGTGTCGCCGGTGGAGGAACTGCGCTGGCTCGAATACGGCCAGCGCCTGCTCAGCCACCATCGCAACGTGAGTGCCAACGACGAGGTCACGAGCACGGGCGAAGTGCTGTTCGCGCACGCGCTCGCGGGCGGCGCCCAGGCCAGCGGCGTGGAGTTGGGCCGGCTCGACCGTGGCCGCGCCGACCTCGTGGTGCTCGACGACGCGGCGCCGCTGCTGGCCGGTCGCGACAGCGCGAGCGCGATCGACAGCTGGTTGTTCGCGGGCAACGCCAACCTCGTGCGCGACGTGATGGTGGGCGGACGCTGGTTGGTGCGCGGTTTCCGCCACCACGACGAGGAGCGCATCGCCACGCGTTACCGCCGCGTGGCACAGGCACTGCAGCGCGCCGCGTGAGCGCGCCCGGCGGGTAGCATCAGCGCCGCGCGCCGCGCAGCATCGGCGCCACCGTGGCGAAGTCACCATCGTTGGCCGCGGGCGTGATGCGCAACAGGTGTGCGAGCAGCGGGTAGACGTCGACGTTGGGGAACGCATCGACCACGAGGCCGCTGCGAAAGTCCGGCCCGTGCGCGATGAACAGCGCCTGCATCTGCGGATCGGCATTGTCGTAGCCATGCTCGCCCGCCGAGAAGAAGCGCCGCTTCTGCTCGTAGGCGCGATCGGTGATGAGGCCGCCGGTGTTGGCCACGCATACGATCGCGGGCAGGCGCGGGTTGCTGCCGTAGTGCAGGCGCGCGGGGAGCTGCGCCTTGCGCCAGCACTGCATGTGCGGATGCGGCTTGAGCAGCGCGCGCTCGACGCTCGCGGTCTTGCCCGGGCGCGGGCTGAGCGTGGCGAGCACGCCGTAGTTGTCGACCTTGACGTCGTCCAGCGGCACCACCTCGTCGAGATAGGTGCGCAGCGCCTTGGACGTCTGCGCGCCGCCATGGTCGGACACGATCACGAGGTCGGTGTGGCGGTACAGGTCGCGCTGGCGCAGGCCGGCGACGAGGCGCGCGATCGCGGTGTCGACCTCGCGCAACGCGGCGTCGACTTCGCGCGACTGCGGCCCGTGCGAGTGGCTGGCATGGTCGACCGTGTCGAAATACAGGGTGTAGAACTGCGGTCGCCGCGCCGCGGGCAGGTCGATCCACTGCAGCAGGTGGTCGACGCGCTCGTCCGAGGTCATGCTGCCGTCGAAGTACAGCCAGTGGTCGGGGCGCACGCCGGTGATGGCGACGTCGGAGCCGGGCCAGAACATCGTGGCCGTGCGCAGCCCCTGCTTCTGCGCGGTGATCCAGATCGGCTCGCCGCCCCACCAGGACGGATCGGCGGTGGTGTCGCGGTCCTTGAACACGAACGCGGCGCCGCTGGCGGGATCACGGAAGCGGTTGTTGATGATGCCGTGGTGGTCGGGGTAGAGCCCGGTCACGAGCGTGTAGTGGTTGGGGAAGGTCAGCGTCGGGAACGCCGGCTGCATCGACTTGGCGCGCACGCCCGCGCCGGCCAATGCAGCGAGCGTGGGCGTGTCGCCACGGTCGAGGTAGTCCGGGCGAAAGCCGTCGATCGACACGAGGATCACGAGTGGCCGGTCGCTCGTGGCACCGGCTGCGGGCGCGGCGGTCGTCGCTGCAGCGCTTGCCGGCGCGGCGGTGGTCGCCGGGGTGTTGGCACAACCGGCGCAGGTGGCGAGGATCAGGGCAAGCAGCAGTGGCCAGCGCATCGGTGGACTCCATGGACAAACTCCGTATCGTGGCCGAATCCGCGGCTCGCGCAAGTGCCCGATGGTCGGGTAGGGTGGCCCGCGCCGCAGCCGCGGCATGTCGATGGGGCGACGATGCAGTTGATGCAAGAGTGGAACCTGGGTGCGCTCGCGCTGCGCAATCGCATCGGCGTGTCGCCGATGTGCCAGTACTCGGCGCGCGATGGCCTGCCCAACGCCTGGCACCACGTGCACCTGGGCAGCCGCGCGGTCGGCGGCGCGGGCATCGTGTTCGCCGAAGCCACCGCGGTCACGCCGGCCGGGCGCATCACGCCGGCCGACACCGGGCTGTGGAACGATGCGCAAGCGCAGGCCTGGCAGCCGATCGCCGCGTTCATCGCCGCGCAGGGCGCGGTGCCTGCAATCCAGTTGGCACATGCGGGACGCAAGGCCTCGTGCGCGGTGCCCTGGCAGGGTGGCCAGCCGTTGTCGCCGGCGCATGGCGGCTGGACCCCGCTCGCGCCGTCGGCGCTGGCCCACCACGCGCACGGCCCGCCGCCACAGGCGCTCGATGCTGCCGGCATCGCCGCGGTGGTCGAGGCGTTCGGTGCGGCCGCGCGGCGTGCGGCGCGCGCGGGCTTTGGCCTCATCGAGATCCACGCCGCGCACGGCTACCTGCTGCACCAGTTCCTGTCGCCGCTGGCCAACCACCGCGAGGACGACCATGGCGGCAGCCTGCAGCGGCGGGCGCGGCTGCTGCGCGAGGTGGTCGCCGCGGTGCGCGCGCAATGGCCACGGCCGCGGCCGCTGGCGGTGCGGGTGTCGGCCACCGACTGGGTCGAGGGCGGCTGGGACATCGAACAATGCGTCGAACTCGCGCACTGGCTGCGCGAGGATGGCGTCGACCTCATCGACTGCTCATCGGGCGGCCTCGTCGCGCACGCGAACGTTCCGCCCGAGCCGGGTTACCAGGTCGGCTTCGCCGCGCGCATCCGCAGTGAAGCCGGCATCGCCACCGCCGCGGTCGGACTCATCACCGAGCCGCGCCAGGCCGAGGCGATCGTCGCGGCCGGGCAGGCCGACCTCGTGCTGCTCGGGCGCGAGCACCTGCGCGATCCCTACTTCGCCCGGCGCGCCGCGGCCGAACTGGGCGCGACGCTGCGGGTACCCGAGCCCTATCAGCGCGGCTGGTGAGGATCGGTGTTGGGCAGCAGCCAGGTGATGAGGCCGATCGCGGGCAGCCACGCGCAGATCGCGTACACCGCCTCGATGCCGATGTGGTCGGCGAGCTGGCCGAGCACCGCCGCGCCCAGTCCGCCCATGCCGAAGGCGAAGCCGAAGAACAGGCCCGCGATCACGCCGGTGCGGCCGGGCACGAGTTCCTGCGCGTAGACGAGGATCGCCGCGAACGCCGACGACAGCACCAGGCCGATCACGATGGTCAGGATCGTGGTCCACAGCAGGTTGGCGTGCGGCAGCAGCAGCGTGAACGGCAGCACGCCCAGGATCGACACCCAGATCACGTACTTGCGCCCGATGCGGTCGCCGATCGGACCACCCGCGAGCGTGCCCGCCGCGACCGCGCCGAGGAAATAGAACAGGTGCAGCTGCGACTGCTGCGCGCTCAGCGCGAACTTCTCCATGAGGTAGAACGTGTAGTAGCTGGACAGGCTCGCGAGGTAGAAGTACTTGGAGAAGATCAGCAGCCCGAGCACGACCATCGTGCGCACGATGACGCGGCGCGGATACGTACTGCCGCCGTGCTTGGCGCGCGCCTGGGCCGCGCGGTAGGCCGGCAACTGCACGCGATACCAGCCGCCGATGCGCACCAGCAGCGCGATCGCCACGAGTGCGGCCAGGGCGAACCAGCCCACGCTGGCCTGGCCGCGCGGCATCACGATGAACGCGGCCAGCAGCGGACCGATCGCCGAGCCGACGTTGCCGCCGACCTGGAACACCGATTGCGCGAGCCCATGCTGGCCGCCCGAAGCCATGCGCGCCACGCGCGAGGATTCGGGATGGAACACCGACGAGCCCGAGCCAACCAGCGCGGCGGCGAGCAGCAGCACCGGGAAGCTCGGCGCGTGCGCCAGCAGCAGCAGCCCGGTCAGGGTGCAGCCCATGCCCAGCGCCAACGAATACGGCAACGGCCGCCGGTCGGTGTAGATGCCCACCAGCGGCTGCAGCAGCGAGGCGGTGAGCTGGAACGTGAGCGTGATGAGGCCGACCTGGCCGAAGCTCAGCGCGAAGCTGTCCTTGAGCAGCGGATAGATCGCCGGCAGCAACGACTGGATCATGTCGTTGAGCAGGTGGCAGGTGCTCAGCATGAGCAGGACCGGAAACGCGGTGCGCAGCGCGGCACCGCCCGCGGGCAGCGCGCGCGCAGTCGCGTCGAGCGCGGCGTCGGCGTGCGAAGGCGAGTCGGGAGTCAGCGTTTCCATGCGCGCGTGGCGGCAGCCATGCGCCATTATCGGGCCTCGCGGCGGCATCGGCATAGGCCACAGGTCGCGGTGCCGCGCGAGTCGGCAAGGCCGTTCACGCCGCAGCGCGATGCGCGGCGTGGCGCAGTCGTTCCCCAATCAGGCCACGCGTGATGCGCAGCGCAGGCATCGCCGTGGGCAGCGCGGCACCGGGCCATGTTGGTGGCGTCGCGGCGCTTGACGTCGATCGCGTGCGCGGCTCTAATACGCGGCCCGCTGCGGGCCGGCCGGTCCGCACACATGCACACGCATGGCCAGGTAGCTCAGTTGGTAGAGCAGGGGACTGAAAATCCCCGTGTCGGCGGTTCGATTCCGTCCCTGGCCACCACTTCTCCATATCCCTTCGGACGGCCTCCCTGCGGCGGCGGCACATCTGCGCGTGAATCGAACCGCGCGGTTCGATGACTCGCGCCCTCCATGGCGCTCGCCCTGCGGGCCGGCTGCGCCGTTCGCGCCCGCTCCCGGCGGGCGCAGTCCGTCCCTGGCCACCACTTCTCCATATCCCTTCGGACTGCCTCCCTGCGGCGGCGGCACATCGGCGCGTGAATCGAACCGCGCGGTTCGATGACTCGCGCCCTCCATGGCGCTCGCCCTGCGGGCCGGCTGCGCCGTTCGCGCCCGCTCCCGGCGGGCGCAGTCCGTCCCT
>WBZR01001573.1_pt1 | contig 27683 bp, 17 predicted proteins | sample 5204231 | NCBI WGS metagenome assembly WBZR01 (sample SAMN12412403, study PRJNA552823) | activated sludge metagenome | isolation source: activated sludge from anammox sidestream of wastewater treatment plant... | place: USA: Virginia | collected 2017-08
CGTGTCCAGATCGAAATCATCAGGTACCTGCCAGAATGTGATCTCAAATTCACGGTCGTCGTCTTCGACTTCCATCGCTTCGGTATTACCAGCGTCTGATAACGGGGGCGCCGGTTCCTGATCAATAACCAGGGAAATTTCAGAAACCAGGGAAGTTTCGGACTCGACGGTTTCAACAGCCTCGGCAGCTTGCTTGCTCAGTTCCAGCCGCTCGCAGACCTGCACGATGTTTTCGTCCAACTCTGTGTGACAGGATTGGATCAGGTGATCGAGGTCGCTCGATAGCCTCGCCTTCTCGATTTCTTTCTGCGCTCTTTGCTCGCGCGCTTGGGTTGAGGCTTCGCGCAGGGAACGCAATTCAAGATCGAACGCCTCCAATTTTTCGCGCATGGCCATCAGCGCAGAGTTGCGCCACTCGAATTCCACCGCGCTCAACCGCTTCCGAGCGGTTAGTTGCTGGAACTGTTCAGTCGCGCCGGTCAGCGTGACGCGCATTGCGCTCGTCTGTTCGTCGGCTTCGATAGCCTCCATGCGGCTTCGGGCCAACCGGCTTTCCAGATCGCCCGCTTCGGTTTCAAGCCTGCGGATGTCGTTTTGCAATCCGCGGCGGCGCTCAGTCTTGGCGGCAAAGTCGGCGCGCCGACGAGATAACTCCTGAACTCGTATCTCGGCCCCTCGGCGCAGATCGGCCATCTCTGATTGAGCCGCCGTGACAGTCTCTTCAGCCTCGTTGTGAGCGATTTCCGCTTCAGCGGTTTGTGACTCTGCGTGTCTCAGCTTCGTCTCGAACTCTTCAAGCTCTTCACGAGCCTGAGCCGTTTCCTGCTCGACGACTCGGATGTGTGTCGTCGTCCTTTCGCGCTCGCGCTGGCATTGCTGCAACTGTTCGCGCATCACGACCAACTGCTTCTCGATCTGGCGAAGCTCACCGTCGTAACGTTTTTGCGATTCTTCGAACTGGGCGATCTGAGACCTGGTCTCGTTCAACTCGGATTCCGTCGCCCTCACGTCATCAACCAGCGATGCCAGTTTCTCGCTCAACTCGCCGATTTCACGTTTGAGCGCCAGCACGCCCGTTCCGGTTTCTGACGCGCTTCCACCGGTGACCAGGCGTCCGGCGATGGCGCGCTCGCCAGTGCGGGACAGAGAGACGTATGGCCCCGACCCGTTATTTTGACTCGAGGCGGTGATGGCTTGCGCAGCGTCTTCAACCACGCGGGCTTTCGCCAACCCCGGCAAAGCAAGCTTGAAGGCTTCAGCCAGATCAGGCTTCAGGCCAAGCATAGAATCGAGAGTCTGATAACGGAACGAGTGATGGTGATCTGAAGAATGATGGGAAGAGGAATCCCCGTTACCGGTGTAGGGAATCGGGGACGGAGCCGGCGCGGCGTGTTGCCACGCGCCCGGTTCAATGACCAGGAATGTGGCGCGGCCAGCCCCTTCGGATTTCAGATAATCAATCGCGCGCAGCGCGTCGTCGAAACTCGGCACGACGATGTATTGCAACTCATCGCGCAAGGCAGTCTCGATCATCGCCTCGTTTTCGGGAGCGACTTTGACGAAATCCGCCAGGGTGCCGAGCGTCGAGAATCCCTCCGCCGACAAGGAGCGCTTCAGCAAAACCTGGACGGCTTCTGAAAAGTAGGATCGGCGCTCATCGAGCTGAGTGAGAGACTTCAATCGCTGCTCGGCGCCCGTCAATTCATGTTGCAGCGCGGACAGCCTGGCTTGCCGTTCATCGCGCAGTTTTCGCAATTCAAGAAGCTTGCCCGAAACTTCCGCCAGCGAATTACCGGTTTCCTGTTGCCTGATTGACGTTATCTCGACGTCTTCAGTCAGCTTCGCATGCTGATCCTGCGCTACCTGCGCCTGCGCCTGCGCGCGTTCATGTTCTGTGACAAGCCCATTCAAGCGGGCGCGGCTGCGATCAACCGAATCAGTGAACTGGCGCTTCAACTGCCGCCAGCGTTCGAGGTGTGTCACGCATTCGTAAACAGTCTTGCGCGCCTCTTCGAGCTTTTGTTCCGACTGCGCGTCGCTCTGAGCCTGTTCCCGGTGGCGGTTCTCTTCATCGGCCAGCGTTCTGCTTTCGGTGTTTATTTCCTGTTCGATACGCTGTAATTCATCGCGCAGCCGCGCGGTTTCCTGCGCGATGAACTGGCCGCGTTCGGTGATGGCAGCCTGATCTTTTACGAATTGCGCCGAGCGCGCGCCGAGAGATTGAATCTGTTCCGTCAGGTAAATCTGCTGCTGCCGCGCCCGTTCAGTTTCAAGTTCCAGGTTGGACACGGCCTCTCGCGTTTCGTTCAGTTCTCCTTCAGAGATTCGGGCGGCGCGCGCAGCTTCATCCTGCGCGGCCTCGCGTTCCACAATCGAAGTAGAGAACTGCGATTCGCGCGCTGAGACTTCATTCAAAACGATTTCGATTTCGGCAAGAGTTCGGCTGGTCGTCCGGTAATCAACGACGTAAACGGCGCGCATCAAATCGCGCATCTCCTGGCGCAACCGTTTGTAGCGGCGCGCGCGCGCCGCCTGACGCTTCAAACTATTCTGCTGGCGCTCGATTTCAGCGATGATGTCGGTGACGCGGGCGAGGTTTTGCTTTGACGCTTCGAGCTTCAATTCAGCCGTGTGCTGGCGCATCTTGAATTTCGAGATGCCTGCGGCCTCTTCAATCAGTGACCGCCGATCAAGAGGCTTGGCTGAAAGCACCTGTCCGATGCGTCCCTGTTCAATGATTGCGTAATGCGCCGCGCCCAGCCCTGTGCCGGCAAAAAGGTCTTGCACATCCCGCAATCGGCAGACACGGCCATTCATCTCGTATTCGCTTTCACCGGTGCGATACAAGCGGCGTCCGATGGTGACTCGCTCGCCTGCCTGAAAGATGCGCGGCGAGTCTTTCGTCTGAACCTTCTTGCGTTTTTTTATTTGCTGCTGCGCCTGCTGAGCTTCGGCGTCTTGCGCGGGTTCAATCTGGCCGGATTCATCTACACTCGGTTGAGCGGCGTCTGCCGCAACTGCTCCCTCGGCGCCGGATTCGCCTTCGATCTCGGCGACCGCCTCGTCAATCGCCCCCACAGCGGCTTCAGCCTGCGTCAATGATTCTTCGGCCTGCTTGAGAGCTTCCGATTCGGGCTGAGACTCTCCGCGAACCTCGAAAGTCTCCTGAACGACCAGAGTCAAAATCACCTCGGCCATTCCGGACGGCTGGCGATTACGGCTGCCCTGGAAGATCACGTCCTCCATCTTGCCGCCGCGCAGCGCCTTTGCGCGTTGTTCGCCGATTACCCAACTGATCGCGTCCGCGACATTCGACTTGCCGCAACCGTTGGGACCTACAACTGCGGTGATGCCCTCTTCGTCGAAGATGACTTCAGTGGGGTCGCAGAATGATTTGAAACCTTGGAGAGAGAGTTTTTCGAACCTAAGCATTTACACAACCAATATGGGGAATGCCGTCGAGATACCACAATTTGTTGTAGCTTTGAAAATTAAGGGCGCACTATAGCCGCAGCCCCACGACGATGTCAAATTGCGCCGCCCGGCGCGTGATGGAGCGCGGAATTCTAACGCCGCGATGACCGATCTCCTCTCTCGCTCATCCAAAATCCCGCCGGTCGAACAGCCACTCGCCCGCTCCAACCATCGCTTCCAGCCCGGCGATCAACTCCGGCATGAAGCGATTCGGAAATCATTTTTTCCGGTGTGTCTCAACGTACTTTTTCGCAAACTCGGTCAGGTGCGGAGCGTTGACCAGACCAACCTTTTTCGCTTCCTCTTCCGCCTTCTCGAATGACCACCCGTCGCGCACCACGCGCCTGATCATCCAGAACGCTCCGACCCGAATCGCCGCCGTGCAATGAATAAAAGCCGGGCGGTTCTCCGGATCATCAGTGATCTTCAAAAACTCGTCTACCTGCTCGTCCTTCGGATCACCATAAATCACAGGAATGTTGATGTAGCGAAGCCCGACTTTTTTCGCCTCGACTTCCTCTTCAGCCGCGCGGTGTTCGGACGGCTGTCGGAGATTGATGACGACTTTCACTCCATCCGCCTTGAGTTTGGCTAGATGTTCGAGTCTCGGCTGACCACCGGTGCAAAATTGCTCGTTGACCTGAAGAAAATTTCTGATGGGCGGAACTTCCTGAGCAGCCTGCGGGCCTTGCTCCGACTGCGCAGAAGCTTGAATGCGGAGCAAACAGGAAAAGATAGCAATAAAGATGAACGCGGAATACCTAAATTTGGTCATTAACTCAACTCCTTCTTAGTCTGGAATGAACAGCGTCTGATAACGAAATAGGGCAAAGGCAAACCAAAGGTAAGACCACAGAGAACTACCTTTGTTGTTTCGGAGGAGGCATGTTCGTGCCACGAGGGCGATTGTACGGAGACGTTGACATCCAGGCAGGCATCGCTTCCTGATTGGCCACACGCATCCCGGCCAACAAACCAAGAACGGAAAGAGTTCGCGCGCCTCCCCAGTTCCAGTCAGGTTGCACAGTGTCAGTCGCCATGTGGTAATCCCTTACCATCCACGCGTTCACGCGTTTCATTATCTCGAATGGGCTGCCTTGCGGCCCGCCAACCAGATAAAGCGCAGGCACACCACGCTTGAAAAACGCATAGTGATCGGAGCGATAAAAGAATCCTTCCGCCGGGTTGGGATCCGGAAGAATCGAGACCCCGTTGGCCGCTGCCACATCCTTAAAAATACTGTTCAGGTCAGAGTGACCAGCGCCTAAATCAAGAACGAAGCCGAGCGGCCCCCAGGCCTCTGAGCCTATTCCATCAAAATTGATGTTGGCGGCCACCTTCTCAATAGGCCAGGTCGGATGCCATACCCAATGCTCAGCTCCCAACAATCCATACTCTTCACCCGTCAGAGCGATGAAAATGACCGAGCGGCGCAGCTTCGATTTCGACTTAAAGAAAGCCTCGGCGATTGCAACCATCTTGCCCACACCGAGAGCGTTGTCGCCCGCGCCGGGGTAAATCGTCCCGTCAGTGTCAACGCCATAGGCGTCGTAGTGCGCTGTATAAACCACCGCCTGATCTTTGAGCTTTGCATCAGACCCTTCGAGTACGCCTATGACGTTGCTGCTCGGCTTCTCCTGGCGCTCCATCTTCGCTGAGATTGATGCAGCCTTGCCCAGTTCGCGCGAGACGAACTCCCCAGCTTCGGCTTTGCGTTTGATTTCCGCAAACGATAGCCCTGCCGAGGCGAAGAGTTTCTCCGCAGCGGCATTGCTGATCAACGCTGACATCGGTACTTGTGGCGGCTGCGTGGTGTTCGGGGGCGGCTCGGATAGACTGACGCGGCGGCGCGAGGCGTAGGCCGCGATCAATTCGTAGGGTTGCGCGAGGTCAGTGAGGATGAAACCTGCCGCGCCTCGTTTCGCCAGGTCCGCCAACAGGACATTGCGATTTGCGGCTTTCGCCCACGCTGCCGCATTAACATTGCCGGGTTTGCCGCCCAGCAAAAGAACGATCTTGCCTTTGACGTCCAGGCCGGCAATGTCGTCGCGCTTGAGTTCCGGCGAAACCACACCATAACCTGCGAAGACCAAGCCACCGGTCACGCCATCCAGCCCGGCGGGAAACGGCGGGAGAATCACAAACTCATCTTTATATTTGAAAGTCACATCGCCGGCTTTCAAGTCTGAAGCCGGGAGAGCCAGCTCAACTTTGAATTTTATCTTCTGCAAGTAGGTTTTGTTGTCGCCTCCCGGCTTCAGGCCGAGTTGCTTAAATCGGTCAGCGATGTATTTAGCCGCTCGGTCAGCTCCGGGCTGCGCCGTCCCACGTCCAGCCATCTCTTTCGATACAAGTCTGACCGTCACATCTCGAATTGTATTTGCATCCGTACGCGCGACAGCTTCCTGCTCTGCCGCTGTGAGTCTGGCGGTCTTCTCAGCCTGTTGCGAGAAGACGCGACCAGCGTGGGACACAAACAAAAGAGCCACGATGAGCAATGCGCCCATCGAAAAACGAAATCTCATCATGATTAACCCTCTCCGTGTGATTACTGGCTTCACTCTTCATCCTCTCGCAGCCTGGCTATGACCGAGTAATCTTCAAGAGTCGTCGTGTCACCAACAGTCTGCGCTCCGGAAGCGATGTCGCGCAGCAGGCGGCGCATGATCTTACCCGACCTGGTTTTCGGCAAAGCGTCTGTGAAACGGATGTCGTCCGGCTTAGCCATCGCGCCGATCTCCTTTTGCACGTGCCGGCGCAATTCCTCTTTAAGTTCATTCGACGGCTGCTGCCCTGATTCGAGCGTCACAAAAGCCGCGACCGCCTGGCCTTTGAGATCATCAGGGCGACCTACTACCGCAGCTTCCGCAACAGACGCATGCGAGACCAGCGCGCTCTCGATCTCCATCGTACCCAGGCGGTGCCCGCTGACATTGATCACATCATCAACGCGGCCCATCAACCAGAAATAGCCGTCCTGATCGCGGCGAGCGCCATCGCCGGTGAAGTAACAGCCCTTGATGTCACTCCAGTACTGCTTCACGTATCTTTCGGGATCGCCGTAAATCGTGCGCAGCATCGAAGGCCAGGGACGCGTGATGACCAGATAGCCGCCTTGATTCGGCCCGACGGAAACTCCGTCCTTCGTCTGAATGTCAGGAACAACCCCTGGGAAGGGAAGCGTCGCTGATCCGGGTTTGGTGGGAATCGCTCCGGGAATCGGCGAAATCAAAATTGCGCCTGTCTCGGTCTGCCACCACGTATCAACAATCGGGCAGCGCTCTTTACCGATGATTCTGTGATACCAAATCCAGGCTTCAGGATTGATAGGCTCTCCGACAGAACCCAGAAGCCGCAGGCTCGACAGATCATATTTGAGCGGCCACTGTTCGCCCCATTTGATAAAAGTGCGAATCGCAGTTGGCGCTGTGTAAAGAATGTTGACTTTGTGTTTTTCGATGATCGCCCAGAACCGCCCAAAGTCGGGCGTGTTCGGCGCGCCCTCGTACATTACAACCGACGCCCCGTTTTGCAATGGGCCGTAAACAATGTAGCTGTGGCCGGTGACCCAGCCGATGTCCGCCGTGCACCAGTATGTGTCTTCCTCCTGAATATCGAAGACCCATTTCGTAGTGATATAGGTTTGAACGGCATAACCGCCAGTCGTGTGCACAATGCCTTTCGGTTTCCCCGTCGTGCCGGACGTATAAAGGATATAAAGCATGTGTTCGGAATCGAGCGGTTCAGCCTCGCATTTATCCGAAGCCGTCGCCATTAACTGGTGATACCAATGATCGCGGCCAGACTCCATGTGTATCTGATTCTTGCACCGTTCGACGACCACAACCTGTTTAACGCTCGGACAATCTTTAATCGCCTCATCAACCGTAGGTTTGAGTTGAACCACTCCGCCACGACGGAACCCGCCGTCAGCCGTAATCACAGCCTTCGCCTGCGCGTCATTGATGCGGTCTTTCAAGGCTTCAGAAGAGAAGCCGCCGAAAACGATCGAGTGAGTAGCGCCGATGCGTGCGCAGGCCAGCATCGCCACCGGCAGTTCAGGAATCATCGGCATGTAGATAGCAACGCGGTCGCCTTTTTCAATTCCAAGTGACTTCAGAACATTCGCAAACTTACAGACCTCCTGGTGCAATTGTTGATATGTAAGTGTGCGCGTATCACCCGGCTCACCCTCCCAGATGATCGCAGCTTTGTTTTTACGCCACGTCGAAAGGTGCCGGTCAAGGCAATTGTAAGAGATGTTGATCTGCCCTCCGACGAACCACCTGGCGAACGGCTCATCCCATTCCAGAACTCTGTCCCACTTCTTAAACCAGTGAAGTTCGCTGGCTATCTCAGACCAGAACCCTTCGGGGTCTTCAACCGAGCGTTTGTATATACGCTCGTAATCCTCACGGCTTTTGATGTGAGCGCCGCTGGCGAAATCCGACGCTGGCGCGAAAACACGGTCTTCCTTGAGCAATGAATTGATGTCCGGTTGTGATTGAGACATTCCGTTCCTCCGAAATAGATTTGACTGCTTGATCTTGAAAATGAAAAGTTGATTGCGGACGCCTGGCAATAATAAACGCCAGCGTTGGCAAAACCAAGATGGAATACTGATCATCTACAGCCGAAGGCAATGCGGCAGATTTTTATTTTGCCTGAGACAGGCGGGCCAAGCTTGACACTTTTAAGAGCCACATGACATCCTTTGCCACTTTGAACAGGTAGTTTGCTCACTCATTTGCATCGCTAATTAGCATTGTGTGGCCTTCGTTTCACGCCTGGCTACAGCAATCTCCAATGCGATTTTATTTCCAATTCGATTTTCAAACCCAGGAGGGATTTAAGTGAAACAGCACGGCAGATTTCTATTCACCTCTGAATCAGTGACAGAGGGGCATCCTGACAAGATCTGCGATCAGATTTCCGATGCGATTCTGGATGAGGTTTTACGCCAGGACGCCACAGGTCGAGTCGCTTGCGAGACAATGGTTATGACAGGGTTGATCATTGTCGGCGGTGAGATCACAACCACCGCTCAGGTTGATTACACCAGAGTCGCGCGCGAAACGGTCAGGGAGATCGGTTATACGAGAGCCAAGTACGGTTTCGACGCCGACACCTGCGGAGTGATTTCGGCCGTCAACACGCAGTCGCCGGACATCGCCATGGGGGTTGATACGGGAGGCGCCGGCGATCAGGGACTGATGTTCGGTTACGCCTGCAATGAGACGCCTGAGTTAATGCCGACTCCGATACAGTTTGCGCATCAACTCGTTCGTAAACTGAGTGACGTCAGGCGTGACGGAACGCTGAATTATCTACGGCCCGACGGCAAATCGCAGGTGACAGTCGAATACGACAATGGCCGTCCGGTCAGAGTTGACGCCGTCGTTATCTCGACTCAACACAGCCCGGAAATCGGCGCGGAACAGATCCGTGAAGACATTATTGATCACGTAATCAAGCCGATCATTCCCGAACACCTCCTGGACAAAGACACCAAATACTATGTGAATCCAACGGGCCGCTTTGTCGTTGGGGGACCGCAGGGTGACACCGGCCTTACCGGGCGTAAAATCATCGTGGACACATACGGCGGCGCCGCTCCGCACGGAGGCGGCGCGTTTTCAGGCAAAGACCCCACGAAGGTTGATCGTTCAGCCTGCTATATGGCCCGCTACATTGCGAAGAATGTTGTGGCCGCCGGTATCTCTGACCGTTGCCAGGTTCAGTTGGCTTACGCCATCGGCGTTGCGGAGCCTGTTTCGGTCTATGTTGATTGCTTCGGCACATCGAAAGTTGATGAAGGCAAACTCTCGGATATCATTCGCGCGAATTTCCAACTGACGCCAAAGGGAATTATTGAGTCGCTCGATCTGCGCCACCCGATTTACAAGCAGACCGCCGCATTCGGCCACTTCGGACGTAACGAGGCCGAAGGTTTCTCCTGGGAAAGAACCAACCGCGCAGAAAAGCTCCGATCCGACGCTGGTTTGAAATAAAAAGATATAAACGAGGTAAGCAAGTGGAAAGCAAGAATCAAACACATTACGAAGTCAAAGATTTGGCGCTCGCTGACGAAGGGAGGCGCCGCATTGAGTGGGCCGAAAGGGAAATGCCAGTGCTACGAATGATCCGCCAGCGGTTTCAGGAGGAGAAACCGCTGGACGGATTAAGGCTGGTCGCCTGCGCGCACATCACGACAGAGACTGCAAATCTTGCGCGGGCGTTGAGCGCCGCGGGGGCCGACTGTGTGCTTATCGCATCAAACCCATTGAGCACTCAGGACGATGTGGCGGCGGCGTTGGTTAAGCACTACGGAGTATCCGTCTTCGCGATCAAAGGCGAATCCATCGAAACATACTCCCGTCACGTTCATATCGCCCTGGATCACAAGCCACACCTGATTATTGACGACGGCTCAGATGTTGTTGCGACCATGGTGCAGGATCGCCCGGAATTGGCGCTAGATATCATCGGCACGACCGAAGAAACCACAACCGGCATCACTCGGCTCCGGGCTATGTTGCGTGACGGAAAGCTCAGTTTTCCATCCGTTGCCGTCAATGACGCTCAGACTAAGCACTTCTTTGATAATCGCTACGGCACAGGCCAGAGCACGCTCGACGGCATAATTCGCGCCACCAACATCTTGCTATCAGGCAAGACTGTTGTCGTGGTCGGCTACGGCTGGTGTGGTAAGGGAGTCGCAATGCGCGCCCGAGGAATGGGAGCTAACGTGATCGTTACGGAAATCAATCCGATAAAAGCTCTCGAAGCGACCATGGATGGCTTCCGTGTCATGCAAATTACCCAGGCCGCTCCACTGGGCGAGATTTTCATCACCGTGACAGGGAATCGCCACGTAATTGACACCGCCCACTTCGAGTCAATGCGAGATGGCGCGATTGTCTGCAACTCTGGCCACTTTGATCTTGAGTTGAATCTCGTCGGATTGAAATCAGTCTCAACTGACGTCAGGACAGTTAGGCAATGGGTTGAAGCTTACAGATTGAGAAATGGGCGGGAGATTATGGTTTTGGGTGAAGGTCGCCTGATTAACCTGGCCGCCGCGGAAGGTCACCCTGCCAGCGTGATGGATATGAGCTTCGCCAATCAGGCGCTATCTGTCGAATATCTGGTTAAGAATAAGGGTAAGCTGGAGGCCCGAATTCATCTTTTGCCTGAGGAAGTGGACGCGGAGATCGCTCAATTGAAGCTGACAGCGATGAATGTTTCGATTGACGAACTGACGCCAGAAATGATCGAGTATATGAATAGCTGGCAGTCAGGCACCTGACATCGGAACTTCAGAACACCAAAACTTCAGACTGCCCATAGATGACAATGCCCGCAGTCCCGGGCATTGTCATCTATGTCACTGCAGCCGATATCGAACGAAGCTTAGATATAGCCCAACAGCGCAAAATAAAATGTGAGGCCCCCACACTGCCATTCCTGTAGGTAAGTTATCCTGCTTCCCAATAGCCTCGAAGAGAGTAGCTAAGAGCCAGAATACCAGTCCAATTCCGACGCTCAACGAGATACTGATAAGCGGAGATGAACGTCTCGCCTGTTTCACTGTAATAAATGGGATCGCTAGCACCGCCAAGACCAGGCAGGAAAAGGGAAATGCGACTCGTTTCTTTAAATCAATTTGCAATTCAAGTGTAGGCGCTCCCAGGTCTTTGAGCTGAGATATATAGTTCTGCAGCTCCCATGAACTCATCTTGCTGGATTCATTCGTTGTTCGCTTGAATAAGCTCACGCCATCCGTAATGTTAATAACATTAGACTGTGGTTCGATGGCCTTTCTGTCAATTGTCGAGTCGGAATTGATTACATCCATCCATCCATTTTCAGCTTTCCAGGTTGATCCACTTACCCAAGCGGCTTTGCTGAAATGCGTTGCCGACTGAATCAAACCACTCTGGTTATTAAGGCGATAGATAGAGGCATTAATCAGGCTGTTATCTTGCTCAACTCGCTGATAACTATAAACAGAATTATCCTTCCCAAAGACCCATTTTTTTGCGAACGCAATAGTAGTTTGCTCAAGTTGCCGCCCCTTGATTTTGTTATAACGCGCATCCTGCTCACGGTTAGTATATGGCAGTAAGTGATTTGATAGCGTCCACATGAGAAGTATTAGCGCTCCGGCAGCCACAAGAATGGCAGTTACGATGCGTGTTCGACTCTGCCCCGCGCCGGCAATGATAACCATCTGGTTTGATTTCGACAAAACACTAAAACTCATCAATAGCGCCACAAGCAATGAAAAGGGGGCTACGTGGTAAGCAAGCTGTGGCATGAGGTAGGCAAGATATGAAGCGGCATATGATATGGAAGTTCCGCTTTTGATAATTGAGGGAATCAGATCAAAGAGTGTAAAAATTGCCGAGGTTGCCACCAGCGCCGAGATGGCAAGGACAAAATATTTTGCGATTTCGCTTAGCAGAAGGTAGTTTATCAAATTGAGGGAAGTAACCCGATTACCCTTCGATGGCCTGGCTGTGGCTTTGTAGCGCTCCTGGTCGTGTGGAAGAGCGGTCGAGACGCTTCTGATATCGCGAACTTGCACAGGTGAGCTTAGAAAGGAAAGGAAGCGAGACCATGGTGTTTTATTTGAAGCGAACGATTTCAGGATGAAAACTCCATAGGCTAGATTGGCGAACCAGCCCCCCAGCCAACCTGGGACAGCGCCAGATAGCGCTAAGTTTTGTCCCACCACCAACAGCAGATAAAATCCCATTGCTAGAAAAAGTACTACGATAACTGTTCGAGGGCGAGTGGAGAAACGTCTACCTTGAATAGCCAGTATGAATGTCATTGCTGTAAGTATCAGACAGGCGAAAGGGAAGGCGAATCGTTTGTGTAATTCTGCTGTGGCTTGTCTCCCTTGCTTCTCGGTCTTCGCTTCTTCTGCAAGCTTTGATAGCTCCCCAAGCGTCATTTCTGCAATGGCCCCAGGCTCCTTATTAGTGGCGCTACCACCTGCTTGATTATCCGCCAGTTTGACAGTGGACTTGGCGAATACCGCAGTAGATTGCGGAGACACGGGTTGAAATTGTGTATTTAAATCTGAAGGCCGTTGTCCGCTATATTCAAGTGATATCCCATTGAAAAGCTGCGCTTCCAGCAAAAGTGATTGGCCAGACTCAATTCTGAACTGGCCGCGCTCCGCCGTAAGCAATCGAGAATCACTATGGGCAGGATCGTTTTGCAAAAGAAATACCCCCAACCATTCGCGGGTTTGAGGATCAACATTTTGAACGTAGAGAAGCAGATTGGGAAAGCTTGTTATGAAGGTGTGCGGTTTTATTCGAGCATTGGCCTCTTGGAGTAAAATTTGTGTTCTCAATGACTTTAACGTTCTCAGCGAGGCCGGCGCTATGTAGGCGGACAGATAGCTGGTAATTATGGTTCCAAGGAGGCCCAGGGTCAGAAATGGTCTTGCTAAAGTTATTTGGCTTATGCCTAGCGACTGAGAAGCCGTAAGCTCATTATCAGATGACAGCCGACTGCAAGTTACGATCGTGCCCAACAGCAAGGAAACTGGAAGTGTAATAACAGCGATTCCGGGTATAAGACTGAGCAGGAATTCACGGGTGATTTCAGTAGAAGACTGGAAAGATAGTATCAGGTTTGAATACTTACCAATTTGCTGAGCAAACACCAACGTGGTCAATATAGTAAATAGCACAAAGACTAGGGGAGTCGCTTCTTTAATGGTGTACCAGAAAAGCCTCCATTTGATGTGGTTGGTCATTGTATTGCAGGATATTGGCCGGAACCTCTTGCGTCTGATAATAGATATTATGATAGAAAAGTGTCCAAATGTAGCCCTTTGGCCCTATAAAGTACCAGCGACGGAGTTACGCCAAAGTGACTAGCAATCCCTCGTATAGAAACCCCCGAAATCAGCAAATTTCTCAACGAATGATATGGAACCAAGGCTGCTGCGCCGACAGCATACGCCTCTTCCTCAACTTTGAAGTTATAGCTCCGCCCCCCCAACCTAGTTGGAACAATTCCAGAAGGCCTATGACCGAACAAAATATGACACACCTCTTCCATTAACGTTGCGGCTTGACGGCCTGAGCCATGTCTGTGGTTCAAAACTATTACAAAACTACCATCACCTAGATCTTGAGTCGCCCCACCGGACCAACCATCAACAGCGTTCAAGCGCACGCGCGAAGACTCAGATAGCTCAGTTAGGTCGTTAAGATACACAACACGCGCACCTATTGACATGGCCAAAGCAAAAGGATCCAACTTGGTGTTCAGATTTATGCCAACGAAACTCCGAAGCTTCAATGCTAGCCGTTCATATAGCCTCCACCTCCCGACTTCAAGAGGCGGCAATAGCCGCAGGTCGTTGCCAAGTCCTGGCTTTTTTATCTCCATAGATTAACAACCTTACAGGCTATCTTCTTGCGCTAAACTGCTTGTACGCGACACGGAATAGATCTTCCAGCGCTTGGGCAAGCTCAGGTGTGAGGTTGGGATCAGCTCGCAGGTGAGCCGCAACAATATCCGGAACCGATTCCTGCGGGTAATAAGTTATAGCGGACTCTCTCGAACTACTTCCAGTCACAACTCTTTCGAAAGGGATATTCAGCCACCTGGCCAAGCGCGCCAAAGTGGGCGTATCTGGGACCCCAGTGCCGTTTTCTATACGGGATAAGGTCGAGGCGCTAACCTGAGTCTGCTTCGCAACAGCTCTCAGAGACAAGTTTTCCCGCTCCCGCCTACGCTTTATGTATTGACCTAACTCAGTGACGTTTATCAAGGGATCGTCCGCACTGCCATTCTGACCATGGTCAATGGTTTGGCTAGATATTTTCATATGAATTTTACCAGCCTGCTGGGCTGTCCTGCTTAACATACAAAACAAAACCGGCTCGCCGATTAAAATCTACCATGTGTGTCTTATACATGCAAGGCTCTGTTGCAAAACTGCAACATTAGATGGCCATCTGCAATCGCCGCAAATCCACCGTCTCTAATGGACAGATCACAACAATGTGCTAAAATCGCGTGTCACATATCAAAACCAAGTCAAGAATACACATCAAGAGCGTTAATCTGCAAAGGCTAAAAAACATGCTTGTATCAGACGCTTCGACAGCTCCTCAAAAGACCGATACAGCGTTCCCTGCTGCTGACGCCAGCCATGAAGATTACCTTATTGAACTCACGCTCAGGGGAGACGAGTCAGGATTTGAAGCGCTAGTAACCAGGCACAGCCGCAGGGTTTTCTCAATAGCCCGTCATTTCTTCCGCAACATGGAGACTGTAGAAGATATAGTTCAAGAGACATTTGCCAAGGCTTTTTTTTCATTGTCAAGCTACAGGCGTGGAGCTTCTTTCGAGCAGTGGCTGGCGAAGATTGCAGTGAACAACTGCTATGACGAGTTGCGCAGACGCAAGAAGCGCAATGAATCTCTCATTACAGATCTGTCAGAAGACGAAGAGGGGTGGCTCGAAAGCAAACTGGCTCATACCGCTTTTGAAATACATTTCTCCGAAGCGGAAAGAGAAAAAGCCGCTGAAATCTCAGACAAACTACTCTCAAAACTACCAGTTGATGATCGAATGATCCTCATTCTCCTTCACGCAGAAAACAATTCTGTTCGAGAAATATCTCAAATGATGGGATGGTCAGAGGCAAAAGTTAAGATCAGAGCTTTCAGGGCCAGGCACGCCTTACGAAAGGCCCTGGTCAGACTCCAAATGAGTGAAAAGCGCAAATCAATGTCGCATGGATAATGTCGCATGGATAAGGATTGTTATGAAATGCAAGAAAGCACGCACAGTCACACGATATCAGAATGTCATACCGCCAACAGTTGTAAGTGAGGCAAAAGCGCATATCCGGGGCTGCCCAAACTGCCGCGATGTGTTACTGCTGGATAGATTGACCACTGCTATCATTAAGGCCGCCAGCGCTCACAATTATGAGGATACCTGCAACATATCAAGCGCAGTTATTATCAACAGGATCAAATACCGCATCCAGGAGGTGCGCGAACAACACTCCAGCTCATGGGAGATGGCTATGGAATCAATGCGTGGATGGCTGGCGGCATTTGCAGCGGTAGCGGTAATTCTAATAGCAGCGAGCCTTCAGTGGGAGCCATCAGTAACAACAAGCGATTTTGACCATGATAGTGATGAGCTAATCACCCAGAATCCAGTTGAATATCTTGTTAGCGATATTCCAGATCCCGCTGGCTTAAACCCGGTTAGTAAGGATAAACCCCATGCTCGCAAGTAGGCGCAAAGCACATCTGATCATAATGACGGCGTTCGCGTTGGGAATTGCTGTTGGAGCCTCAGCGCAATACCTATTGTCTCATCAATCACCTCCTCCCCGCACATCAACAGTTACAGACGTTACTGATGAGCTAGCTAATACTTTGAAGCTAAGCCAATCTCAGCGCTCCCAGGTAGAGCAGATACTCAACGAATGCCAACTGCAATATCAGGATATAAAGAATCAAACACGCCCGCAATTCCAATCGGTAAGAGAAAGTACCCGGAGCCGCATACGCGCTTTGCTGTCCCCTGAGCAGCAGACACTCTACAATCAGTGGATTAAAGAGCTAGATGCAAGGCGAGAAAAGAAAAATTCTGGGGAAGGAAAACAGACAGACAAGTAGCCACTAACCATGACTGAAGTAAAAATTCGACAGCGCTCCCGCTTCCCTGCTTTGCGGGCCCTTTTACTAATTGTTTCGATATTTATCGGATTACTCCCCACAGGCTGCCGAAGAACCGGTAAGCAGGGCGAGTTAGTCGTAATACTTGAAAAGCGCATAGAAACGTTCGACCCGCGAGTCAGCGCAGATTCCGCCGCTGAAAGAATGCGACAACTGATGTTCAACGGGCTTACGCGAAAGGACGATAAATTCGACCCAGTGCCTGATCTCGCTGAAAAATTTGAATCCTCTCCTGACTACAGAACCTTCACTTTCTATCTGCGCCCCAATGTCAAATTTCATAATGGTCGTGTTCTTTCCGCTGCGGATGTCAAATATACGTTCGACACAATGATGGCAAAGGGCTTCAGGTCCGCCAAGCGAGCCGAACTGGAACGCGATCTCGCATCAGTCGAACTAGACCCTGCCAACCCCTTTAAAATTGTTTTCCACTGCAATGCCGCGTGCCCAGGCTTCGCCAATACTATTCTGCCAGTAGGGATAGTTCCTGAGGGAACCTCAGAGCAACAAGCTAAGCATCCTATCGGAACAGGTCCTTTCAAATTTGAAAGCTACTCCGAAGATCAGGAAGTCTCTCTAAGCGCCTTTGACGATTACTTTGAAGGTCCTTCGAGTATCAAACGTTTGACTGTCAGAATAATTCCCGATAACAGCACCAGAGAAAGCGAATTGCGGAAAGGCTCGGCAGATCTGGCGATCAACGCAGACTTCGATCCTGTAACAGTAGAGAGCTTGCAGACGGCTCCCGGCGTCAAGGTGGAAATCACCGATGGAACCAACATCACGCATCTTGGCGTCAACTTGCAGGATCCGATTCTGAAAGACCGGCGTATCAGACAGGCGCTGTCATATGCAATAGACCGAGAAGCTATCATTCGGGATGTGTATCGGGGACAGGCGCGACCAGCCCATAGTGTGCTGCCGCCGGGTCAGTGGGCCTTCGAGCCGAACGCCACCGATTACAAATATGATCCGGAGCGAGCTAAGAAGTTACTGGATGAGGCAGGAAAGACCGAAAAAAATGGGCAGCCTAGGATGAAGTTGTCTCTCAAAACCTCACCTCTCTCAGTTTCCCGCAAAGTTGGCGAAACGCTGCAGGAGCAAATGCGGCGCATAGGAGTCGAACTCGAGTTACAGCCTCTGGAACGTCAGAAGCTAAGCCAGGATATGAACGACGGGAATTTTCAGTTGTACCTGAACACCCTCGTTGGTGGTAATCAGAGCGTTGACATCTTCAAATTCGTCTACAGTTCAAAATCGATCCCTCCCAACGGCCAAAACCGCTCTCGCTACAACAATCCTCAGTTGGACAAACTGCTTGATGAAGCGCAAACAGCGCCAAGAGAGCGAAGAAAAGAGATATTTTCCCAGGTTCAGAAAACGCTCGCTGACGACCTTCCGCAAATTTACCTGTGGTACCCGGCTACGGTCGTCGTCTATAGAGATAGGGTGAGTAATGTGAAGATAGACCCGTCAGGAGACTGGCGCGCAATACGTAACATGAAGGCTGGTAGCTAGCGGCTTCTTTTTCTCCCGCAATCGGTCAACTTTTCAGACCGATTGATCTATACTGCCCGCACATTTTCAGACCTCGATACGATTTTCGTTGTCAAACTTTCAACAGCGCTGCTGCAAACCTGACGGTTTACAGCATTCAATAAAATGGGAGGATCTCACCATGGGCGAGATGACAAGGAGGAACTTCGCTAAAACCGCCGCAGTCGCCAGCGTCACAACGGCCCTGAGCTATTCCAACATCATCGGCTCAAATGACCGCGTAAGGCTTGGCTTCATTGCCCTCGGCAATAGGGGCGATCAAGTGCTAGACGCCTTTCTCGCGCATAAAGACTGCGAAGTCACAGCCGTCTGCGACATCTATCAACCTTACATGGACTTCGCATCGAAAAAGATCGGCTCAAACCCAAAACAGTTCAAAGACTATCGCAAACTGCTTGAATTGAAAGGCGTGGACGCGGCGGTTATCTGCACGCCCGATCACTGGCACGCGCTGCAAACGATCCAAGCCTGTCAGGCCGGCAAAGACGTTTATGTCGAAAAACCGCTCTCGCTCACTGTCGCTGAAGGCCGCAAGATGGTTGAAGCTGCGCGCAAATACAATCGCGTCACGCAAGTCGGGATCAACCGCCGATCTTCTCAATTCGTCCGGGAAGCGGCTGATATCGTGCGAAGCGGCTACATCGGCAAAATCATGTCCGTCCGCGCATTTCACATCCAGAACGAATGGCCGAAAGGCATCGGCAATCCGCCGAACGAAAATCCGCCGGCTGATTTCGATTGGGAGGCCTGGCTGGGGCCAGCGCCGAAGAAGGCTTACAACAAGAATCGCACGTTCTACCGCTTTCGCTGGTTCTGGGATTATTCAGGTGGACAACTCACCAACTTCGGGGTGCATTACCTTGACACTATCCATCTGGCTTTGGGGCAGGACACGCCGACAGCCGTCACTGCGATGGGCGGCAAATTCGCCATTGAAGACAATCGCGAGATTCCCGATACGATGGAAGTTCTGTGGCAATATCCCGGCGGAACGCTGGTCACGTTCACGCAGATCAACGCCAATTCCGCGCCAGCCAGCTTGAGTAACACAGTTGACGTGGAATTTCGCGGGACAAAAGGCACGTTGTATCTGAAAGGCTCCAGCTACGAAGTCGTTCCTGACAACATTTCGCCGAACGAATTCTTTGCGCGCTCACCACTCAACCGCGCGAACGATAACTGGCGCAAAGGCTCGCAGCCAATGATCGAAGCGAAGTCTGGCAGAGGCGACGCTGATACCAAACATCATGCGCGCAACTTCCTTGATTGCGTCCGCAGCCGCAAGGAGACCAATTGCGACATCGAGGTTGGCCATCGCTCGACCAGCGCGCCGCTCATCGGCAACATAGCGTACAAGATGAAAGCTTTTCTCGAATGGGATGGCAAAGCCGAGCGGTTCACTAACAACGCGGCGGCAAACAAGCTGCTGAGCTATCAGTACCGCGCGCCGCACAAATTCCCTGCTACAGTTTAATTCCCTGAGAGCATGCGCATCCCGGACGAGCGCACGCAGGGATGCGTGCGCTCCCATCATTTCCGAGGAGTGGCTTTGAATACCAGACGAGACTTCATCAAATCCGCTGCCGCCTTCTCTGTGACCTCCGCATTGCCGAATGTTGCGTTATCCAATGGCTTCAACGGTACGATTTGCCTCTTCTCAAAACATCTGCCGACGATGGATTGGGCGAGGATGGCTCAGGCTGTGAAGAAACTAGGCTTCGGCGGGATTGATCTGACTGTGCGGCCTGGCGGCCACGTGCTGCCTGAACGCGCGGTGGAAGATTTGCCAAAGGCCGTCGCCGCCATTCGCGCCAGAGGCTTGAGCGTGCCGATGATCACCACAGGGCTGACCTCAGCCGGCGATCCAATGGCGAATCCGATTCTCTCTGCTGCCGGCAAGCTCTCAATTCCCTTCTTCAAACCCGGCTACTATAAATACTCATTCGCCGACGTACGCGGCGAACTTCAAAAAGCAATGAGCGATTTCCGCAGGTTGACTGAATTGAGCAAACAGAGCGGCGTGCAATGCGGATTTCACAACCACGAAGGCTACATCGGCGCGCAGTTCTGGGATGTCGCGCAAACGATTGATCAACTCGATCCGAAGTGGGTCGGGTACTATTACGACATCCGCCATGCGGTTGCGGAAGGCGGCGGCGCGGGTTGGAAGATCGCGCTCAATCTGGTCGCGTCGCGCATCAAGATGATCGCGGTCAAAGACTCTTACTGGGACAAAACAAGCCGGGGTTGGCGGCAGGTCAATTGTCCGCTTGGCGAGGGGATGGTTGACTGGAAGGCTTATTTCAAGACGCTGCGACAGGCCAATTTTCACGGCCCCATCTCGCTGCACCTCGAGTACGACATTCCAGGCGCGACGAAAGCTGCGCAGGAAGAAAACACGCTGGCTGCGGCGCAACGCGATCTTGTGTTTTTGAAGGCGCGATTGCAGGAGGCTTACCAATGAGCGGTCAAACAGGCAATCAGACGCGTCGCGATTTTCTTCTGGCTTCCGCCATCGCATCAGCCGGATTGCCGTCATTAAACGTCCTCGCTTTTTCAAACAACACATCTGACATTCGCATCGAAGACCTCTCTTTCGGCTACGAAGAATTCCTTTACCGCGCGCCTTACAAATTCGGAGGCGTGCCGGTTGATCGCGCGACAATCCTCAATGTGAACGTTACAGTGCGCGCGCGCGACGGTAGGATGGCGAAAGGTTTCGGCTCAATGCCGATGGGCAATGTCTGGTCGTTTCCTTCCCGCGAGATGTCTTATGACAGGACGCTCGGCGCGATGAAGGCTCTGGCTGAGCGTGTCGCCAAAATCACTTCCGGCTACAAGGAATTCGGTTGTCCGATTGACATCAATGTCGCGCTCGAACCGGAATATCTGAAGGCCGCTGGCGAAGTTTCGAAAGAGCTGAAGTTGGTGGCGCCGATCCCGAAGCTCTGCACGCTGGTCGCGGCAAGCCCATTTGACGCTGCAATTCATGACGCGTTCGGTAAGATTCACCATCGGAGTTGTTATCAGATGTATGGACGCGATCTGATGCCGCGCGATTTGTCTAACTATCTCAACGCCGATTTCAAAGGCGAGTATCTGAATCGTTACATCTTGCCAACGCCAAAGCCGCAGATCTCCATGTTCCATTCGGTCGGCGGCGCTGACACTGTGTTGCCGTCGGAGTTGAAACAGCGGCTCAACGACGGGATGCCGGAGACGCTGGCCGAGTGGATCGGGTTCAATGGCCTGACTCACATCAAAATCAAATTGCAGGGAGAGGATTTGAAGTGGGACATCGAGCGCACGGTCAACATTGATCGCGTGGCGAGCGAGACGAGGCCGAAAACTGGTTGGAAATATTGCGTTGATTTCAACGAACGCTGTCCGAACGTCGAGTACGTGCTGGAATATCTGCGCAAGGTGAAAGAACTGACGCCACGCGGCTTCGACCGCATCCTTTATCTCGAACAACCAACGGCGCGCGACCTCAAGGCCAATCGCCAAAATGTGATGCATGACGCGGCAAAGCTTCGACCGGTGGTGATTGATGAATCGCTGACCGATCTTGAAAGCCTGCTGCTGGCGCGCGAGATGGGCTACACGGGTGTGGCGTTGAAGGCATGCAAAGGGCAATCGCAGGCGATGCTGATGGCGGCGGCGGCGCAGAAGTACAAAATGTTTTTGACTGTGCAGGATCTGACTTGTCCCGGCGCGTCACTGATTCACTCGGTCGGTATCGCCACGCATGTGCCGGGCGTGGCCGGTGTCGAAGCCAACTCCCGTCAGTACGCGCCTGCGGCCAACAAACCCTGGGAAAAACGCTTTCCGGGATTGTTCATCATCAAAGATGGAACGATGAAAACGGCGAGTCTGAATCGGAGAGGTCTTGGCGCGGTTGATTGATTCGCCGCCTCTCACGACAACAGAAGTTCCAAATCCTCTTTCGCCAGATTGCGGATCAGACTGTTGTCGGCGTTGATAATCGCGTCGGCCAGATCGCGTTTAGTGTTCTGCAACGCGAGCACTTTCTCCTCGACAGTGTCTTTGGCGATCAACCGATAAGCGAAAACCCTCCGCGTTTGACCGATGCGGTGCGCGCGGTCAATGGCCTGAGCCTCGACCGCCGGGTTCCACCAGGGGTCGAGCAGATAGACATACTCAGCCGCAGTCAAATTCAATCCCAATCCGCCAGCCTTCAAACTGATCAAGAACAATTTGCAAGCGGGATCGTTCTGGAACTTTTCGACTCGCGCCTGCCGGTCGCGCGTCTTGCCGTCGAGGTATTCGTATTCGATCTTTTCTTTGTCGAGATGCCCGCGCAGGATCGAGAGGAAGCTGGTGAATTGCGAAAAGACCAGAACCTTGTGATCTTCCTCGAAGAGTTCGATCAGTTGCGGAACCAGCGCGTCGAGTTTTGCTGAAGTTTCCTTGACGCGTTTCTTATCAATCAATCCCGGATGGCATGCGGCCTGGCGCAATCGCAGCAGGGCTTCCAGCACGTGCATCTTCGATTTCTGAATGCCTTCGCGCGCGATCCGATCCAGCAGCGTGTTGCGGTAATGATCGCGCAGTTCGTTGTAAAGCTTGCGCTGTTTCGGTTCGAGTTCGCAGAAGATGGTCTGCTCCTGCTTCTCCGGCAGGTCCTTCGCCACCTGGCTTTTCGTGCGGCGGAGGATGAACGGGCGCAGAGCCTGAGAGAGCATTTTGCGCGTCTCTTCATCAGGATTGCGAGCCGCGTTGCCCGCGAGTTTGAAGACCGAAGCTGCGCCGAGCATTCCGGGGTTCAGGAATTCAAACATGCTCCACAGTTCGCCCAGATGATTTTCAACCGGCGTTCCGCTCAGAGTCAGGCGGTGATCGCCCTGCAACAATCGCGCGGCCTTCGCCGAAGCCGTGTCTGAATTCTTGATCGCCTGCGCTTCATCCAGGATGACGTAATCGAACCGCCGGTCTTTGAACAAAACCGCGTCATTGCGCAGCGTGCCATAGGTCGTCAGTATCAAGTCGTATTCGTCGAAATGCTCGATACTCTCTTTTTCTCTAAACTGCCCCGTGTGATCGAGCACGCGCAGTTTCGGCGTGAAGCGCGCGGCCTCCTGCTTCCAGTTGAAGACCAGCGATTTCGGAACGACAGCTAAAGAGGGGGGGACAAGGGGACAAGGGGACAAGGGGACAGATGCATTTCTCGCCTTCTCCCCTCGTCTCCTTGTCTCCTTGTTGGCTTGTTCCCTTACCGCTTCGCGCAATTTGCGGCGCTCCTCCAACAGCGCGAGCACCTGCACGGTCTTGCCCAATCCCATGTCGTCCGCCAGGCATCCGCCGAATCCGAATTGCCGCAGGAAGTTTATCCATCCCAGGCCGTCTTTCTGATAAGGCCGCAATTCCCCTTTGAACTCTTCGGGCGGATCGGAGGGTTTGATGCCGTTAAACCGCTTCAGTTCGTCCCGCGCATGAGCGAAGGCCGCATCGAAATCAGCTTCCGGTTGAGCCGCGAGCAGCGCATCGAGTACTCCGATTTGCGTCTTACGAAAACGCAGATGATCTTCGTGCGCTTCGCCCAGTCCCGCGATCAGGCCGTACTTCTTCATCCACTCTTCGGGCAACATCCCGTAAGTGCCGTCGTCGAGCTTGACCATGTTGTCGCCGCGTTTGAGCGCCGCCAACAATTCAGGCAACATCGCAAACGTCCCGCCGAAATCAACCGTGCCGTGCAACTCGAACCAGTCAATGCCGGAGCTGACCTGCATCTTGATCTCTCCGGGATTGCGAAACGTCTTGCCTTCGGCTTCGACGTGCCAGCCTTCAGCGACCAGTTGGCGGACAGTGCGCGGGAGTTTGGTAGGCGCGACTTCCCAGCCGGACTGCTTTTCGTAGTAGGTCGGCCCAACGTATTTCAAACCGATCTCGGTCAGATGATTCACCGCTGCTAGCTCAGCGCCACGGTCGCGCAGGAGATAGCGACGATTTTCGACTTCGTAAACGCCTCCGCGAGGATCGTCTTTGTCCAGCATGCAGCCTTGCGAATCCGGCGCATAATCGAACGAGAGGCGCGCGCGCAACTTGGTGCGGCGGTGCTGCGATTTGAATGTCAGGCAGGGTTGAGGCCTGACTGTGACTTCCTCGTAGCGCAATTCTTCCGGCAATTCGAGCCTGGGCGGATGCGACGCGCTCAGAACTTCGTTCATGAATTCGCCGATCTGATTTTCGGGAACGGCGAGCGCGCCGGCGCGTCGCAGAATTGAAATCCACTGGAACGCGCCGCCGTCATCAAGAGATGCGATGCTCTCGCGCGTGAAGATCAGCCCGCCTTGCAGCATCAAAACAGGTTTGGCGAAATCCATTTGCTCTTCGCCTCGCCGCAGAAGGCCTTCGACCAGGTATTGATCGGGCTGTTCGTCGCGGCGGCGCACCCGAATCGAAAAACTCCATGGCCCGCCCTCATCCCATTTGACCTCGGTCGTTTCATCCGAGTGGCTTTCGAGTTTCAGGAAACACCGCCCCGTTCGGGCGATCAACGGCAAGATGATCTGAGGAAGCGGCGCTGTCAGGCGGTAACGATACGGGACTGTGTCGTAAGCATCCTGATAATTGTAGCCGTAATAGCTGTAATCCATCTGCTCGCGCGAGCCTGCGAGCATTGCGAAGACCTGGCGGTCTTCAGGCTCCGGCAAGTCGGCGATCTGCCACCGCGGGATGCGTTGTTTGCGCGGCTTGCCCCACTCGCCATCCTGTCTGCGATCCTGCAGGAGAGTCTCGAAAATCAGATGCTGGGATTCGAGCGTGGTTGGAATATCAATCACGTAGATGATCCGGCGAGCCGGTGGCCATTCATCGCCGCGCCCGGCAGGCGCTGCGTGGGTAGAACGGCCAAGCGCTGCCAACTGCTCCTTCCAGCTTGGGAGTTTCTCTTTCTTCTGCGGAGCGCGAGTGAACAGATTCACCACGTTCCGGATGAACGGGTCGTCATATTCGTCATCGTCGTCGTCGAGGTCGTAATCGTAATCGTCATCGAATCCCGGAACCATCTCCAGCGGGCCGAGTTTGCCGTCGCCGCGCAGATACCCTTTTTCATTCGCTGCCAAAATTGTCGCCCAGAGGTGCTTGCAGGGCGCTGTATTGAACTGCGGACAGTCGCAATAAACAACGAGCTGATCGTCTTCGATTGAGAGATCAACTTCATAAGTCCTGCTCCCACGCACCCTGGCGTGAACCTGCCAGTTCGAGCCTTCCTTGATCTTTACCCGGCCCTCCTGAAAGTAATCTGAGCCGCGCGAACGAACTGCGCTAGAAAAATCGCTTGAGAGTTCTGTAATGAGTGTCATAGCCGATAATCAATGTGAATTGACGAAGTGGCTATTGTAATTGAAATCGCGTCGCTGTCACACTAACGCTGATTGAAAATCTTTGCGAACTCTGCCGGGTCAACCTTCGGCTTGCGGTCGTAAGTCATCAGCCCATTGATCTCCTGTTCGACATCGGTCAGTTGCGTGTAGCAGTAACCAGCCCAGACCGGATTCGACCTCAACGCTTTGATCAGCCCGTCAAGGCGCATCAGAAATGCCTCTTTCGTCGGCTCAATGCCGGAATATCCCCATTCGTTTTCGGCCACCGGTGCGCCCAGACGGTAAGCGATGCCGCCGAACTCCGTCATCAGGAATGGCGCGCCGTTGTATTTGAAGCCGTAGGCCAGCGCCTCGCGTCCATTGCGCGGAATACGATTCGGTTCAGTCACCAGATGTTTGTACTTGGCGGCCAGTTCTTCACCTGTGCGCGCGTAATCGTGCAGGCCGAAAATGTCCGTCTCGTCGGTGTGTTCCCAACCGTCGTTGTCAGTAACCAGGCGCGATTGATCGAGAGAACGCAGTAGGTGGTACATCGTTTTCATATGCTCCTGCTGCGCTTTGTTCGTCAAGATCTGGTTGACGCCCCAGCTTTCATTGATCGGCGTCCAGACGATAATCGAAGGATGGTTATAGTCGCGGTTGACGATCTGCGTCCACTCATCAATGAAGCGCGCTGCATAATCTTCGTTGTACTCCTGCGCGTTGGCCATCTCGCCCCATACGATCAAGCCGAGTTTGTCTGCCCAGTAAAGCCAGCGCGGGTCCTCGACCTTCTGGTGTTTGCGGGCGCCATTGAGTCCAAACTTTTTGGTCATCTGGATGTCGTACCTGATAGCCTCGTCGCTTGGCGGCGTCAATAAACTGTCGGGCCAGTAGCCCTGATCGAGTACGAGCCTGAGATAATACGGCGCATTGTTGAGATAGATTTTGCCGTCGTGAACCGAGACCTTGCGCTGGCCAAAGTAGCTCTCGACGCGATCTACCGTTTGCCCGTTCGCCGCGACCAGTTCGACCGTCAGGTCGTAGAGCGTCGGACGTTCGGGAGTCCACAGTTGCTGTCCGTTGAGCTTCAGCACGGCCATTGGTCGCGAGGTCGAGACTGAAATTTCCGATTGTGTTTGCAGATTGCCGTTCAATTTTACGGTCGTCCTCAGCTTGAGATCAGAGCCGAGCTTGTTAAGCACGGCCTCCACGCCTACCTGCGATTCGTCAACGTTCGGCGTGACGCGCAGCCGTTTGACGTGAACCGCTGACGCCGCTTCGATCCAAACCGGTTGCCAGATGCCCGTCGTGCGCGTGTACCAAATGCCCTGCGATTTCGGCTGCCAGTACTGCTTGCCGCGTGGGATGCTGCGATCTGTTCCCGGATCGCACACGCGCACGGTGATCACATTGTCGCCCGATTTCAGGTAATCGGTGATGTCCAACGCGAATCCGACGTGACCGCCTCGGTGATCACCGGCTCGGTCGCCATTGACCCAGACAGTCGCTTCGTAATCAACCGCGCCAAAATTGAGCATTACGCGCTTGCTCTTGAAACTGGCTGGAATCTGAACGGAGCGGCGATACCAGACCACGTCGTGAAATGCGGTGTCGCTAATGCCGCTCAGCCTGCTTTGAAAAGCGAAGGGAACCTGAATCGTCTTCGTGAAATTCCTGCCGCCCGCGTACCAGCGCTCGGCCAGGCCTCGATCCTGATCGTCAAACTCGAACTCCCAGCGCCCGTTGAGCGTCTGCCAATCGGCTCGCATCATAATCGGGTTTGGATGTTCAGGGCGTGGAATGTCCGTTTGCGCTGCGGCGATTGAACCTAATAGTGATAGGACGAGCGTCAGCAAACCGCTGGAAATATATTTAGTCATATACAGACCCTTGTTTTCAGATTCTGTTATCAGACTCAATCTCCCATGCTTCTTTTTGATCACACCAACTCACCTTTTCCCCTTATGATCGAGGGTGGAACTGTTTATAGGCCGATTTCAACCGGTCATTAGTCACATGCGTGTAAATTTGCGTGGTGCTGATGTCACTATGACCAAGCATCATCTGCACCGATCTCAAATCGGCGCCATTTTCGAGCAAAGCTGTGGCAAAACTGTGACGGAGCATGTGGGGTGTAACGTGGCCAAGACCAGCCGACTCCCCATAGCCTTTGATGATCTTCCAGAATTTCTGGCGGGTGAGAGGCGCGCCGCCTGAATCAACGAACAGCAGGTCAGAACGCTTCCCTTTCAGCAGTCGCTGTCTTACAAGAAAGTAGTTTTTCAGGAAATGCAGCGCAGATTGTCCTACAGGAACTCGCCTCTGCTTACTCCCCTTTCCCAGACAACTCAGTATCCCCGCGTCAATCTCCACGTCTGAAATTTTGAGGTTTACCAGTTCGGAGACCCGCAGGCCGGCAGCGTAGAGCAGTTCAAGCATCGTGCGATCTCTGACTCCAATGTCGTTATTCAAATCGGGTTGCTCAAGTAGTTTATCAACCTCTTGCTGGCTCAAAAATCTGGGGAGAGTCTGCCAGGCTTTGCGAGCTTCCAGATATGCGGTTGGGTCTTGTTTAAGAAATCCTTCG
>WBZR01001576.1_pt1 | contig 27660 bp, 21 predicted proteins | sample 5204231 | NCBI WGS metagenome assembly WBZR01 (sample SAMN12412403, study PRJNA552823) | activated sludge metagenome | isolation source: activated sludge from anammox sidestream of wastewater treatment plant... | place: USA: Virginia | collected 2017-08
CTCGTCGAAACGCTTCAGCTCTTCCATCCACTTGCGTTCGGCAACCAGCGGCTTGGGGCAGATGACCAGCACCGACTTGAGCTCGCGCCGAGCTTGCAGCTCTTTCAGGATGAGGCCCGCCTCGATGGTCTTGCCAACACCGACCTCGTCTGCAATCAGCAATCGAGGACGATCCGCCTGAATCAGCTTCAGCACGGGCCTGAACTGATAGGGGACGAAGTTGATCCGAGATGCGTACAGCGAATACAGGTGCTTCGTGCTCGGGTGCCGGAGCTGAGTGGCCGTCAGCGCGGCGTGCAATGCGTCCGGTTCCACGCTCTTGCGTACCGGCCTCAGGACGATCGGCTCGACCTGCGACTCGTAGTAGGTCGCGACCTCGCCGCCATGGAAGACGGTGTAGCGCGCTTCGGGATCGCCTGGAAGGACATCGAGCACCGCCCCCGTGATGTCGGGGCGCGCCCTCAGGCGAATGACAGTGCCTTTGGAAATGCCACCCTGAGGCTGCCCCGTCTGGAGAGCTACTTCCTTGTCCTTAGGCCGAGGCGCAAGCTCCTCCAGCATGCGTCCACGCTCCGCCTGCGCCCGATCCAAGGTCGCTTGGTCCGCGCCCAGCACGCCAAGAAGTCGGTAAAGCGTGTCGATGTCTCGGTAGGCGTCCTCGGAGCGCAGGCCGCCGGGCGGCAAGTGAGCCCAGCGGTTCCGGATCCCCTGCGCTTCTTTCAGCCAGTTGCGCGCCTGCTGATCGAGGTTCAGCCGATAACCAAGGGGGTTCCAGTTCTGATCGAACACCCTCAGTAAGCCGGCGAGATCCAGTCCAGACAGCGAATCCACGCGCCGCTCGTTGACCAGGCGCTGCTGCTGAATCGCGAGCCGGTCGACCACGTTCGACTGCCACCAGTCCTGACCAAGTTGTGGCAACTCGCGTTGAAGGACAGCGGCGATCGCGGCAGCGACATCTCCCAGGATCTGATGCATCGACATTCAGACTTTCCCCCTGCAGCCGCGGCGTAGTCGGCCTTGAATGCTGTGGTTCGGTGAGCTCACCTGATGAGCCACGCCGTCAGCGCGGCCGATCAAGCCGGTGGCGTCGCGACGCGTCCCAGGCCGGAAGAACTTCGGCTCGGGATGAGTTGGAATGCTGGGATGTCGCATGGACGGGCGATCGAACGGCATGGCCAGCTACCCGATTCCAGCAAGGAGTCGATCGATCACGTCGCTGGCCTGGCGCTGCCGCAACACCCTCGCTTCGCGCTGCACCGCCTCATCACCCTCCCCCAGCTCGAACTTGGCCACCGAGACCGGCCCGTCCTTGCGATAGCCCTCGCTGGCTCCGTCGTCGGCGAAGCGTCGCCGAAGGATGTCCAGCGCCTCTCGAACGACGGCCGCGTGCTTGCCCGCAAGCGCCCCGCCGAAGGCCGCTACGACGGCGTCTGGCCCGTCCGGCGTGTGCTCGATGCAGTAGATCAAGTCGTGGGCGTCCTTGCGTTCGAAGCGCTGGTCGAACGCGAATGCCTTCAGGCACGTGAAGCTGACGATGTCGGCGTGCTTCACGCGCTCGGTCGCCACACCGTTCCCGCCGAGCAACTCGGCGCGGATCTCGGCGACCTGGTACAGGTCGAAGACGATCGACGAGTGCGGGATGTTGAGCGCCGAGATCGTGCCTTCCGTCGGCAGCGGTTGCACCCGGCCTCCGGCGATCTGCGGCGCGTCGGCCAGCAGCTCCAGCACCATCAGCGCGCCATGCTCGGTCCGGGTCTGCCAACGCCAGGAGAGCTTGGCCCCTTGCTCGTTCTCGGCCCTCTCGAACCCCATGCGCTTCAGGTTCTCTTCGAGCGTGTGGTACGCCTCGGTGTCGGCCAGGATCTGCAGGTCGATGACGATGTCGACGTCCAGCGTGCCGGCGTGCGCGGGCACGACCGGCGGGCGAGCGGGGACGAGATACCGCGGCGTCAAGCCGCCGACCAGATAGACCGAGTCCTTCCACGGTCCCAGTCCCCGCAGCAACGTCACCAGCACCCGCTCGCAGTCGAGCGTGTACTGGTCGCTGTAACCGTCGAAGGTTGCGGGCTTGGCCATCAGAAGCCGATCCTTTCTCGACGCAGGTGTTCGGCCATCTCCTTGGCTCGACCCTCGCCGCGGAGGAGGTCGAGGTACACCTGGACCGGACTGGCCAGCCAGACTCCGCCGACCCGCTCGCGAAAGAGCAGGTCACCGGCCGACTTCGCTTCGATGACGGCGAGATTCGCGCCCTCGCTGACGACGCGTGCACCCAGGTCCGCGATCGCGGCATCGCCCCCCGACCCCGCCAGCAGTCGGCATCGAACCTGCGATACCGCCGACAGGAACGGCGCGTAGCGCTGCGCGGCGGCCTCGAAGCTGACGGCGTAGTCGACGCTATGCGCCTCGCAAACCTGACCGAGGCGCTCAATCAGGCCGTCGGGCTTCATCGCGGGCACGAAGTAGCGTCGCATCGCCGGGGGCCGGATCGAGCTCAGCTGCTTCGCCCAGGCATCCAGCAGCGCCGCGGGTTCCCGAAGGTGCCTCTGCTTGCTGGGGCCCTGCCCGCGCGACTCCAGCCAGTCGAAGCGCTCCATCTCCGTGAGCACCTGGGACGCCGTGGCGGACGAGACCAGCGTCTGCTCGGCCAGGTCCTTCACGCCGAACCAGTCCTGGTGGCGAACCAACAGGCCGTGCAGGACCTGCGCGCGCCGCCCCGTGAACAGCGAGCGCATCGAGCGGGACAACGACTTGGGCGGCGGCCGATCGACGTAGAGGTAGGCTCCCCGTGCCGGCAGGTAGAGGCTGCCCCCACTGTCGTAATACCCGACCCGCTCGGCTCGAAGCAGCTCCTTCGCGCCCGGCGAGATGGATTCGGCGACCAGGATCGCAAGCGGCTCGATGCCGCGCTCGCCGGCGGGTTGCTGGCGGGCAAGGTCCCTGATCCGCCAGACGAGCTGACGGACGTCGCGCGGATAGACGGCCTTCCTCAGCTCGACGAGCGCGTGGATAGGCTTACCGGCGACGTCGAGCGCAAGCTGGGCGTCGAGCTCCGGCGAGCCGACGCGTTCGAGTTCGGCCTGCACTTCAGGCAGCGACCGAAGTGCAGCGAGGAACTGATCGATCAGCTCCCGTTCGCTCGCCTGCGCATGAAGCATGGTCACCGCCTAGGTTTGCTGTGCAGTAAATATGCGCACCATACCGAAGATTCGGCTTTATGGCAATATTTACTGAACAGCAAATCTTAGGGTCGCGGGGACCGCGAGACATGGGATGAGACGCCGAGGGACCCTAGGCTCCGATCAACTGGCAGTACTGAATCCACCTTGGTAGACGTCGCGCCGACGTTCGAGCGCATCGTCGTCCGCGGAATCAAACGAAGGGCCGGGCCTCGGCCGCACTTTCCAGTCGACCTGGACGCTGGCCCTGCATGTCACCCGACACTATTCAGCGGCATTCCGTACTCAGGGAGACGGAACGGAGTGGCAGCCGACTCGCTCGATCGATCCCGATGGAGAACGATCGTCTCGGGAAAGCCCCTCACTCCCACTCGATCGTCGCGGGCGGCTTGCCGGAGATGTCGTAGACGACGCGCGAGATCCCCGCCACCTCGTTGATGATGCGGCGGGAGAGGTGATCGAGCAGCCCGTAGGGCAGATGCGCCCAGCGGGCCGTCATGAAGTCGATGGTCTCCACGGCGCGCAGGGCGATCACGTGGGCATAGTTGCGCTGGTCGCCGGTCACGCCGACCGATTTCACCGGCAGGAACACGGTGAAGGCCTGGCTGACCTTGTCGTAGAGATCGTGCCGGCGCAGCTCCTCGATGAAGATGGCGTCGGCGCGGCGCAGCATCTCCGCGTATTCCTTGCGCACCTCGCCCAGGATGCGCACGCCCAGCCCCGGTCCCGGGAAGGGATGGCGGTAGACCATCTCGTAGGGCAGGCCGAGCTCCAGGCCCAGCCGGCGCACCTCGTCCTTGAACAGCTCGCGCAATGGCTCGACCAGTTGCATGCGCATCTGCGCCGGCAGACCGGCGACGTTGTGATGCGACTTGATGACGTGCGCCTTGCCGGTCCTGCTGCCGGCGGATTCGATCACGTCCGGATAGATCGTCCCCTGCGCCAGGAACTGCACGTCGGCGAGCTTCGCGGCCTGCTCTTCGAACACCTCGATGAACAGGCCGCCGATGACCTTGCGCTTGGCCTCCGGGTCCTCCACTCCCTTCAGGGCGCCGAGGAACCGCTGCTCCGCATCCACACGGATCACGCGCACCCCCATGTGCTGGCCGAAGGTCGCCATCACCTGATCGCCCTCGTGCAGCCTGAGCAGGCCGGTGTCGACGAATACGCAGGTGAGCTGATCACCCACCGCCGTGTGCAATAGCGCGGCGACGACGGCGGAATCGACGCCGCCGGACAGGCCCAGCAGCACCCGGCCCTGGCCGACCTGCGCGCGTACGCGGGCGACGCTGTCGTCGATGATGTTGGCGGTCGTCCAGGTCGAGCCGCAGCCGCACAGGTCGTGCACGAAGCGCGAAAGTATGCGCATGCCCTGGCGGGTGTGCGTGACCTCGGGGTGAAACTGCAACGCGTAGAAGCCGCGGTTCTCGTCGGCCATTCCGGCGACGGGACAGGTGCCGGTGGAGGCGATCACCTTGAATCCGGGCGGCATCCCGACGACCTGATCGCCATGACTCATCCACACGTCGAGCAGGCCGTGTCCCTCATCGTTGGTGCGATCCTCGATGCTGGCGAGCAGGCGCGAGTGACCGCGTGCGCGCACCTCCGCGTAGCCGAACTCGCGCTGCTCGACCGCTTGCACGCGGCCGCCGAGCTGCGCGGCCATGGTCTGCATGCCGTAGCAGATGCCGAGTACCGGCACGTCCAGATCGAATACGACGCGCGGCGCGCGCACGTCGCGCGCCACGGTCACCGACTCCGGGCCGCCGGAAAGTATGATCCCCTTCGGGCGGAACTCGCGGATCGCCGCCTCGTCCATGTCGAAGGCGTGCAGTTCGCAATACACCCCGGCCTCGCGCACGCGGCGCGCGATGAGTTGCGTGTACTGCGATCCGAAATCCAGTATGAGGATGCGATCGGCGTGGATGTCGGTCATATGGGACTAGGCGCGAACAGTGGGTCGTGGGCGGCGATCCGTGAATCGTGATCCGTCATCGGTGAATGGACGCGGCGCTCCGGCACGCCCTCCGCACCGCCGGCCACGACCCGCGGCTCACGGACCACCAGACACGCATCACTCCATCCGGTAGTTGGGCGCCTCCTTGGTGATCTGCACGTCGTGCACGTGCGACTCCCGCATGCCGGCGAGCGATACGCGCAGGAATTCCGGCCGGTTGCGGAACTCCTCCATGTTGGCGCAGCCCGTGTAGCCCATGGCGGCACGTATGCCGCCCATCATCTGGTGCACGATGGCGGTCATCGGTCCCTTGTAGGGCACACGACCCTCGATGCCTTCCGGCACCAGCTTCTCGATCTCGCCGGCCTCCTGGAAATAGCGATCCGCGGAGCCGTGCTGCTGCGTCATCGCGCCAAGCGAACCCATGCCGCGATATTGCTTGTAGGTGCGGCCCTGGAAGAGCTCGACCTCGCCCGGCGCCTCCTCCGTGCCGGCGAACAGACCGCCGATCATTACCGCGTAGGCGCCGGCGACCAGGGCCTTGGCGATATCGCCGGAATAGCGGATGCCGCCATCGGCGATGAGCGGCACTTCCGCACCCTTGAGTGCCTCGGCCACGGCGGCGACGGCCGTGATCTGCGGCACGCCGACGCCCGTCACGATGCGCGTCGTGCAGATCGATCCCGGCCCGATACCCACCTTCACCGCGTCGGCGCCTGCCGCGACCAGCGCCCTGGCCGCCTCGCCGGTGGCGATATTGCCGCCGATGACCTGCGTGTCGGGATACTTCTTCTTGATCCAGCGCACCGTGTCGAGCACGCCCTGGGAATGGCCGTGGGCGGTATCGACGACGATGACGTCGACGTTGGACTTCACCAGCATCTCCACGCGCTCGTGGGTTCCCTTGCCGGTTCCCACCGCGGCGCCCACACGCAGGCGCTCCTGGTCGTCCTTGCAGGCGTTCGGATACTCCTTGGCCTTCTGCATGTCCTTGACGGTCACCAGGCCGCGCAACTGGAACTTCTCGTTGACCACGAGCACCTTCTCGATGCGATGCTTGTGCAGCAGACCGATGACCTCCTCGCGGCTGGCGCCCTCCCGCACCGTCACCAGCTTCCGCTTCGGCGTCATGATGCTGGCTACGGGCTGGTCGTAATGAGTCTCGAAGCGCAGATCGCGCGCGGTGACGATCCCGACCAGATCTTCGCCATCGACGACGGGCACGCCGGAGATCTTGCGCGCGTGCGTGAGTTGCAGCACCTCGCCGATGCTCATCGTCGGCGGAACGGAGATCGGATTCTGGATGATGCCGCTTTCGTATTTCTTCACCCGCCGGACCTCGCGCGCCTGCTCCTCCGCGCTCAGGTTCTTGTGGACGATGCCGATGCCGCCCTCCTGGGCGAGTGCGATGGCCAGGCGCGATTCGGTGACCGTGTCCATGGCCGCGGAGGTCAGCGGGATGCTCAGCCGGATGGCGCGGGTGAGCTGAGTGCCGAGATCCGCCTCGCGCGGCAGAACCCGGGAGTACGCGGGCAGCAGCAGGACGTCGTCGAAGGTTAAGGCTTCACCGGCCAGGCGCATGGCAGTCTTTCGATCTCGCAGCGGGAGGCGGGCAATTATATATGTATCCACCGGACCGCGGTATGCGCCCCCACGGGCCGTATTCCCGTATCATCTTGGGCATGAGCACGGCGAATCAGCTGCCCATGGATCTGCCGCCGCAGCGCGACGTCTACACCATCTCGCGCCTGAATCGCGAGGCGCGCGCGCTGCTCGAGGGGCGCTTCCCGCTCATCTGGATAGAGGGGGAGGTGTCGAACTTCGCCCGCCCCGGATCCGGGCACTGGTATTTCACGCTCAAGGACGCGCAGGCGCAGGTGCGCTGCGCGATGTTCCGGCAGAACAACATGCGCCTGAAGTTCCTGCCGCAGGACGGCATGCACCTCCTGGCGCGGGCGCGGGTGAGCCTCTACGAGGGGCGCGGGGAATTCCAGCTCATCGTCGAGCACGCCGAGCCCGCCGGCGAAGGCCTGCTGCGCATGCAGTTCGAACAGCTCAAGAGGAAGCTCGCCGCCGAGGGCCTGTTCGAGGAATCCCACAAGCAGCCGCTGCCCCCGCATCCCCGCACCGTCGGCGTCATCACCTCGCCCACCGGGGCGGCCATCCGCGACATCCTGAGCGTCCTGCGCCGCCGGGCGCCGCAACTGGAGGTCATCATCTACCCGGTGCCCGTCCAGGGTGCCGCGGCCGCGCCACAGATCGCCGCCATGATCAGGTCGGCCGACGCGCGCCAGGAATGCGATGTCTTCCTGCTCGCCCGCGGCGGCGGCTCGCTCGAGGACCTTTGGCCGTTCAACGAGGAGATCGTCGCGCGCGCCATCCATGCCTGCCGCACCCCGATCGTCAGCGGCGTCGGGCACGAGATCGATTTCACCATCGCCGACTTCGTGGCCGACGTGCGCGCCCCGACGCCGTCGGCGAGCGCGGAGCTCGTGAGCCTCGATCGGCGCGAGCTGCTGGCGCAACTCCGCGGGCTGGAATCGCGCCTCGTCCAGCTCACCGGCGCGCTGCTCGCCCGCCAGCGTGAGCGCATGGGGTGGCTGTCGCGGCGGCTGGTGCATCCGGGACGACGCCTGCAGGAACTGGCGCAGCGGCTCGACGACGTGCACGCGCGCATGGGCAGCGCGGTGCACACGCTGATCCACCGGCGCCACGTCGAGCTGGCCCGGCTTTCCGCGCGTCTGTCGGCGCTCAGCCCCGGGCAGCGGCTCATGTACCTGCGCGGGCAGCTCGCGCAGTGGCGCCTGCGCCTGGTGCAGACGATGCGCAATCGCCTGCAGCAGGAGGCCGCGCGCCTGCACCCGGCGATCAGGGCCCTGCATGCGGTGAGTCCGCTCGCCACGCTCGAGCGCGGCTACGCCATCGTCACCGATGCGCGGGCGCACGTCCTGCGCGAGGCCGGCACGGCGCGGATCGGCGATCGCATCGCGGCGCGACTTGCGCGCGGCCGCCTGCTTTGCACCGTGGAGGAGGTCGTCGTCGACGATCGGTCTGCCGCCACGACGCCTGAACGCGATGCGTAGTCGAGTGCGGGCGCGCGCGGCCGGCGCATTCGCGCTGGCGATGCTGCTGTCGCCGTCGGTCGGCTCGGCGCAGCCGCTCGAGCCGCCCGCGGCGGCAGCGTCCTCCGGGCTGCCGGTCGGGGCGAGTGTGCCGGGCGGCTTCGTGGTCATACCCCTGGAGGCGGACGGGGCGGCACGCCCGACCGCCAGTTTCGACGGCCGCCGCGTCCTCGTCATACCCGACGGCGAGAGCTACGCGGCGATCGTCGGGATACCGCTGAAGACCGCTCCCGGGAACTACCGCATCGCCGCGCGCGGCGCCACGCGGAGAACCTATGCGTTCCAGGTCGAACCGAAGCGATACGCCGAGCAGCGGCTCACGATCACCGATACCCGCAAGGTCAACCCCAGCCCCGGGGATCAGGCGCGCATTGCCCGCGAGACGAAACGCATCGCCGCGGTGAAGGCGCACTGGAGCGAGCAGGAACCCGATTCACTGCGGCTGGATCTCCCGGCGCAGGGGCGCCTCAGCAGCCCCTTCGGCCTGCGCCGGTTCTTCAACGATCAGGAACGCAACCCGCACTCCGGTCTCGACATCGCCATCGACACGGGCACGCCAGTGCTCGCCGCCGCCGCCGGTGCGGTGATCGACACGGGCGACTACTTCTTCAATGGCAGGACGGTGTTCATCGATCACGGCCAGGGCTTCCTGACCATGTACTGCCACCTGAGCGAGATCCGGGTGCAGCCCGGCGATCGGGTCGGCCGCGGCGAGCGGGTCGCCCTGTCGGGCATGACCGGCCGTGCCACCGGCCCGCACCTGCATTTCTCCGTCGTCCTGAACAACACCATGGTCGATCCGGCGCTTTTCCTGCCGCTCCCGAGCTCCCCGCCAAAGGCCGGCGCGAGGTAGACGAAAACGCGCTGGCCGCTGCGGGCGACATGGCGGGACCCCGGCGCCGGCCCGAAGGAAGACACTCAGCCGACGATGCTCCCGGCCTGAAGGTCGGCGTGGTACGAGGAACGGACCATCGGCGCGCTGGCGACGTTGGCGAAACCCAGGGCGCGGGCGTACTCGCCGAGCTCGGCGAACTCCCCCGGATGAACGAACCGGACCACTGGCAGGTGTGCCCGGCTGGGCTGCAGGTACTGCCCCAGGGTCAGCATGTCGCAGCCGTGCGCGCGCAGGTCCTGCAGCACCTGCCGCACCTCGCCGATCTCCTCCCCCAGGCCCAGCATCAATCCGGACTTCGTCGGTATCGAGGCCTGCTCCTCCTTGAAGCGCTGCAGGAGCCGCAGCGACCAGGAGTAATCGGCCCCGGGGCGCGACTGTCGATACAACCGCGGCACGGTCTCGAGGTTGTGATTGAAGACATCCGGAGGCGCGCGGCGCAGCGCCGCGAGGGCGAGATCCATGCGGCCGCGAAAATCGGGGGTGAGGATCTCGATGCGGATGGCCGGGCTGGCGCCGCGCACGGCCTCGATGCAGGCGGCGAAGTGTCCGCCGCCGCTGTCGCGCAGGTCGTCGCGATCGACCGAGGTGATGACGACGTATCGCAGGCCCATCTTCGCGACCGTCTGCGCCAGCCGCGCGGGCTCCTCCGCGTCGAGCGGCAGCGGCCGGCCATGGGCCACGTCGCAAAAAGGACAGCGGCGGGTGCAGATGTCGCCCATGATCATGAAGGTGGCGGTCCCGTGCGCGAAGCATTCGCCGAGATTCGGGCAGGCCGCCTCCTCGCACACGGTGTGCAACCGCTGCGCACGCAGCAACTGCTTGAGCGCGATCACCTTGGGGTCGGTGGGCGCCCGTGCGCGGATCCAGTCCGGCTTGCGCGGCAGCGGCCCGGTCGTGGCGATCACCTTGACCGGGATGCGGGCGACCTTTTCCGCGCCGCGCAGCGCGCGCCCCGGCTCCCTGCCCGTCTTACGCTCGGTCATGCGCACCCCCCTGTCCGGTTTCGCTCGAAGCCGGGAATGCAAGCTCCGGACCCGACTTGGTCAGCTCATCGAACCCCAGACGGTCCTCGAGGGCGCGCAGGAGCCGATCGCCGAATGCCCGGATGCCGATGCGCACCCCCAGTTCGCGCAGACTGCACACCCGCAAGCCCGCGTAGCCACATGGATTGATGCGCGTGAACGGCTCCAGATCCATGTCCACGTTGACGGCGAGTCCGTGATAGCAGCAGCCGCGGCGGACACGGAACCCCAACGCCGCGATCTTGGCCTCGTGCGTGTAGACGCCGGGGGCGCCCGTGCGCCGCGAGGCCGGCACGCCGAGTCCGGCGAGCGCATCCATCGTGGCTTGCTCGGTACGCCAGACGAGATCCTTCACACCGATTCCCCGCCGCTTGAGATCGAGCAGCAGATAGACCACCAACTGGCCTGGGCCGTGGTACGTCACCTGGCCACCGCGATCGCTGTGCACCACGGGGATCCCGCGTGCGTCCAGGATGTGCTCGGGCCGACCCGCAAGCCCCAGCGTGTAGACCGGCGGGTGCTCCAACAGCCAGATCTCGTCCTCGGCATCCGCGCCGCGCGCGTCGGTATATTCGCGCATCGCCAGCCAGACAGGTTCGTAGTCCTGCAGGCCGGGCCGGCGTACCACGGTTTTCATAGCACCATCACGATGCGTGTTTCGCTGGTCAGATCGCGATAAATGGCGTCGAGCTGGCTGCGACTCTTGGCCTCGAAGGTCACGGTGACGGAGATGAAGCGCCCGCCACGGCTCTCGCGCGAGCGCAGGGCACCCTCGCCGAGGTCGCCGACGTGCCGCCGCACGATCTGGGCGACGAAAGCATCGAAGTCCTCTGCCCAGTACCCCATCACCTTGATGGGAAACTGGCAGGGAAAGATCATGGCCGATTTGCGGCGCTCATTCATTTCATCGGTTTCCGCTTGCCTGCGTATTTCCGCGCTGCCGCGCGGTCGCCAGGACCAGCCCCCGGAAGCCGTGGCCGGGCGCGCTCCGCACAATGCGCGATCCTCGCCAAAGCGCCGAACTCGCCGCGGGTACTTGCCATGATGCCAGAACCGCCACGGCAATCAGAGTGAAGCGTCGTCTGGGTCACAGTACGCGCAGCATCCGGGTAGTAAACAAGACCTTTCACTTCATGTTATCGTAGTAACCACGCGGTTATTCGATACCGCGAACCGGATCGTCCAACGCCAGCGATGGCCTGCAGGCAGAGGCGCACGTAAGCGCGTAAACCCCAACGAGACCCCGACGAAACAATAACTTAGATATTGGGCGACCGGAAGATGATCACCGCGGCAACCGCCGGCGGTGACATCGGCCGAGTTCGTCGGGGACTGAGTGCATGAAACCGGCAGCGGGATGCGGTCGGGCGCAGGTCTGTCGACGGCCCGCGTCCTCACCATGCGTCCCCAGCCGCGACGGCCGCAGGGCGGTCGCGCCGCGGGAGAACATGCCTCCGAGGCGGGCTAAGTCGGCCGGGAAGTCCGGCTCCAGCTTGTTCACGATAAGGAGATCGAGACTGGAAGGTAGGAGTGCCCAGGATGTTGGATAAAGAGTTCTGCCGGCAGATCCTCAAGCTGCCGGAACCATGGGTGGTCGAAGACGTGCGGGTGGATAAACCGTCCAACCGCATCGACGTCTGGATTGGCATGCCCAGACGCAAGCGATCCATCTTCAGCCGCCAAGCAACCTGTCCGCGCTGCCATCGCGCCCTGCCCGCGACGGGCGGCGGTCAGCGTGTCGTCAGGCACCTGAACATCGGTGAGATGCGCACTTACCTGACCGTGCCGGCCGCACCGGCGGAGGGAGGCGCGAACGACTGCGGATGCCGACGGGCGTGGAGCAATCCCGGCTCGCGCTTCACCCAGGAGATGGAACGCCAGGTCGTGGAAGGCCTGCATCTGCTGGGTTCGATCGACGCCGTCGCCAAGCTGTTTCTCGTCAACGCCGTAGACGTGCGCGAGATCAACGCGCAGCACCGCATCATCGATTTCGACAAGCCGGCGCCCGCGCCCACCCACGCCATCGCCTACGCCCAGGCGCACTTCAGCGACGGCGGACTGGAGGTGGCCTACATCGACGAGGAGGAATACCACACCGCGCCGGCCACCCCGCGACCCGCGCCTGCGAAGGAAAACCACGACGCCGTGCCGCCGGAATCCGATCCGGTCTGGCAGCGTCTCATCGATCATTCCGCGCACGCCAGCCTGCAGTCATTGGGCCTGAAGATGCTGCTCGAGCAGATCCGGCTCAGCGTCACCGGCAATCGCTCCGAGAACGCGCGCCTGGCGGCCGCCCGAATCCTGCGGCAGTACTTCGTCAAGCACTGGCGGCGCAGCCAGACGGAACTCGCGTCGCTGCTCAGCGAGGCGCGCGCCAATCCGGGTACGCAGCCGCCCCAGGCGCCGGCCAAGCCGCTCATCGAGCCGCCGGCGGAATCCGATCCGGGCTGGCAGTACCTCATCGAGGGACGCATACCCGTTCACGCCGAGGCCATTGGCCTGAAGATGCTGATCGAGCGCCTGCGGCTGACGCTCGGCTCGCGCCCCTCCGCCGAGAGCCGAATTGCCGGCGCCCGCATCCTGCGCGAGTTCTTCGTCAAGCACCGCGCCCGTCATCAGAGCGAGCTGGCACAGGTGATCGCGGCTGGCAAGGCGCACATGCAGCGCACCGCGGCCTCGGCACGCCCGCAGACGGCGGCGGCCATCGAAGTGCCGCCCGAGGCGGCGCGCTGCTGGCAGCTGCTGATCGACGGTCACCTGGAGATCCAGAGTTCCGCCGTGGGCCTGACCATGCTGCTGGAGCGCATCCGGCTGACGATAGGCCGCGTACCCTCCCCGGCCGCGCGCCTCGCCGCGGCCCGGGTAATGCGCCAGTATTTCGAAAAGTACCGCAGCCGCCACGAGACCGAGTTGAAGCTGCTGGTCGCCGAGGATGCGCTCTACCATCCGGACGCCAGCGGCCAGGTGGTGGAGTTCGTCGAGGTACCGCCGGAGAACCATCCGAGCTGGGACAAGCTGATACGCGGCGAGCTGCAGATCCGTACCGAGGCGCTGGGCCTCAAGATGCTGCTGGAGCGGGTGCGCCTGTCGCTGGGTTCCGAACCCACCGAGGCGCTGCGGCTCGCCGCCGCGCGCGTGCTGCGGCAGTATTTCATCAAGCATCGCAGCCGCCACCGCGCCGAACTCGAGCAGCTCAAGGCGGCCTAGGGAAAGGAGGCCTCATGTTCGGGATTTCCAGCCCGCAGCCTGCGAACGCATCCCTCGGCAGCGTCAGCGGCCGCCTCGTGACGGTCACGGAAGCCGCGGCGGCCATCCGTCAGGGGCGGGTGCTGTGGATCGGCGGCGACGAGACGCTGCTGCGTCAGCTTCCCACCGGCCAGTGGATAGGCGGATCGATCCCCTACTTCGTCGCGCAGAACGGCGGGGAGACGACGCGCGAACGCGTGTTCTGCTCGGAATTGCCGCCCAATGTCGCCACCGGCATGGACATCCGCTTCTACGACCTGGACACCATCAGCCGTATCGCCGTCGAGGCGCCCGAGAACGGCTTCAGCATCCTGGTGATTCCGGCCACCAGCGAGCTGCATCTGAGCTACGCACGGAACGCGCCCGGCTACGAGGAAATGTTCCTGAAGCCGATCGCGGGCTGGGTCACGGGTGTGCACCTCGACGACCTCGGCCGGTCGCATCCCATCGTATTCAACGGCAAGACCGGCGAGGGCTCGCGCGAACGCGGCTTGGTAATGCACGTCGCGCTGCGTCCGGAGAAGATCGCCCAGATCGGCATCGTGAATACCTTCAGGCAGGGCAACGGCGACACGCTGGTGTTTCATGAAACCGGCTTCGCCGCCAGCCGTTGCGAGGTCAACGGCGTGGAACGCAATTTCGCCGAGTATGTGCGCGAGCAGAAGATCGATCAGCGCCTGCCCCTGGTGGCGGACTATTCGGGCACGATGATCAACGTCGGGCTGCAGCGCGTCGACGAGCGCGGCGACGAGGTGTCGTTCTACGCGCCGGTCTTCAAGGGCATCCGCTACCGGTTTGCCGCACCGGTGGAGAATTACGTCGAGGCATTCCAGTCGGCGATACCGAAGCTGGATCAGCCGGTGGTATTCAGCTGCAACTGCGTCCTGAACTACCTGTACTCGGAGCTGGAAGGCAAGCACACTGCGCACATGACCGGTCCGATGACCTTCGGCGAGATCGCCTACCAGCTATTGAACCAGACCATGGTCTACCTGACCGTCGAGGATGCCTGAGCGTGAGCGCCAGCCCCGAGAACATAGGCGCGCCCCCTTTTGATGCCGGCCCGCTCCCGCCTCGCCCCATATCCGTATCGATGATCGGCGTCAGTGCCGACGACCGACGCCAGCTCCTGGACGCGTTCGAGGAGATCCCCGACGACCGCATCCTCTACCGGCCGGTCGCGCTGCATCAGCGCCCCGATATTCTGCTCGTAAATGCCGACGACGCCCGCTCGCTGGCCACCTGGGTGCGTTACCGCAATTACGCCCGCCAGTTGGGCGGGGAACCGCCGAGCGTCGTCATCTCCGGCGACCGGACGTTCGACACGGCACATTATCAGCTCACCAGTCCGCTGGACGGCCGCGCGGCGCTGCGGCTTTTCAATCGCATCGTCAGCGAACGCCTTACGGTGAAGGAGATCGAGGCACCGCAACGCCCGCCGCTGTCGGTGGTGTACTCACCGCCGCTCGACGAGACCGCGCTGCCGCCGCGTTTGCTCGACATGAATCCGTCGGCTGACGAATCCCTGCCGCTCGCCTCGGTCGCCAGCGACATGGTCGCACCCGATGTCGATCTGAACGTAGCGGCGGTGCGCGCCCTGGTCATCGACGACAGCCTGCCGGTTCGCATCCAGATGAAGCAGGCGCTGCACCCGCTGGGCTGGCAGGTGGACTTTGCCGAGAGCGGCGAGAAGGCCGTGCCGCTCCTGGACAACAACGACTACAACATCATCTTCGTCGACACCATCATGCCCAACATGGACGGTTACGAAGTCTGCCGCTACGCGAAGGCGGGGCGCGCGAAGGACGTCCCCGTGGTGATGCTGACCAGCGCCTCCAGCCCCGCCGATCGGGTGCGGGGGAAGCTCGCGGGTTGCGATACCTACCTCATCAAGCCCGTCACTCCGCAGGTCCTGCGCCAGCTGCTGGAGCAGTATCTCTCGGTGCGCTAGGCGAACTGGCGCGATGGCAGCGGGACGCATCGTGACGTTCGCGCATCATCTCCACCGTTCGAGCCACCGCGCAGCCATCGCGGCGTCCGGGATCTTCGCATGAGCACCGCCGACGCCGGTTTGCTGCTGGCGGCAGAAGTTCAGGGTCCCGCACGCCGGGAACGCCGGTTCGGTTTTCGCATCGGCGGCACCGGATTCCTCGTGCCGGCTGGTGTGGCGAGCGAGATCGTGCAGAACCCGGTCCTCCATCGCATGCCCTGGCAGACACCGCACCTGCGGGGACTTCTCAGTCACCGCGGCAACGTCGTGCCCGTGTTCGAACTGTCAGCGCTGTTTCACACGGTCGTCCGCAGTGAACCCGGCGCCTACCTGCTGATCCTCGACGGCGGTGAACGGGCGGGCGGAGTCTTCGTCGACACCTTGCCGACCATGCTCGCCTGCGAGGCCGACGAGCATCCCGATTTCAGCGGTGTGCCCTCGCCGCTGTCCGATACCGTGCAGGGCACCCGCGTCGCCGCAGGGGAGCGCTGGTTCGAACTGGACCACATGGCGTTGTTCACGGCGCTCGCCCGCATGCACGCGGCCTGATACCGGAATCAAAGACCCGCTGCAAACGGCACGGCAAGAATCCCGCGAGAGGCTGCAACAGCAATGAAGTCGGCAAGATGGTCGGTCCGCGCTCGCCTCATCGCCCTGGTGCTGACAGTGCACGTCTTCGGTCTGCTCCTGGGCGCCACGCTGATGCACCGCACGGGCTCCGCGCGGGCTCGCCTCGCCGACGCCCTGCCGATGACCGCCGTCATCGCGCTGGGCGCCATTGCGATCTGCGTCATGGCGGTACTTGCGATCCGCAGGTGGCTCGCGCCACTGAATCGCCTGCGGATCACCCTTCAACGCGTAAACGACGGCGATATCGACGTCCGCGCCGCGGTGCACACCGGTGATGAGTTCGAGGCCCTCGGGACCGGGATCGACAACGTCGTCGCGCAACGCTGCAGCACGCTGCAAATCGAGGGCGAAAGCAATCGCCTCCAAAAGTCCGTCGGCGCAATGATGCAGGCGGTCACGCGCATCGCCGGGCGCGATCTCAGCGCCCATGCACCGGTGAGCAACGATGCCACGGGAGCGATCGCCGAGGCCCTGAACACCATGATCGGCGACACGGCGGCCGTCCTTCGCACCGTTACGGAGGTCGCCACGAACGTCGCCGAGACCACCAACCTCATCAAGTCCCAGTCCGATCACATCGTCATGCTGGCCCGCGCCGAACGCGAGAACCTCGAGGAGTGCGTCAATGATCTCGAGGTGGCGGCCGATGCCCACAGCCACATCGCGCGCATGGCGAGCGCCTGCGCAGAGGCGGGAGAAAAGGCCCTGATAGCCACGCGGATTTCGCGCGTGTCGGTGCAGAACAACGTGTCTGGGTTTCAATCCATACGCACGACGCTGGCGGACACCGAACGACGCGTGCGGCTGCTGCTGGACCGGTGCCAGGAGATATCCGGCGCGGTCAACCTCATCGGCCATCTCACCGAGCGCACCCACATACTCGCCCTGAACGCGAGCATGCACGCCTCGGCCGTGGGCGACGCCGGTCGCGGCTTCAGCGCGGTGGCCGACGAGGTGCAGCGCCTGGCCGAGAACACCCGCGAAATGGCCGCCCAGATCAGCGATATCGTGCAATGCGTGCAGGCAGACACCGCAGACACGATGCATTCGCTGCAGATGCTGAGCGCGCACGTGCAGAGCGGGACCGAACTGGTCGATCGCAGCGGCCGCGACATGCAGGTCACCGAGGAGGCGGCCAGCAACCTCGTGGATCTGATCCACAAGATCGCGGCAGCCGCGGCCACACAGAGACAGATCAGCGCAACCATACGCCAGCGCACGACGGCAATCATCGAGAACGTGAGCCGCACCGGCGCGTATCTGCTCGGGCAGGCCGAGCACACCGACAACCTCGCCGAGCAGGCGATGGCGCTGGTGGAATCGGTGAGCGCCTATCGGCTGCCGGAGGAGGACGATGAACCGTCTCCACGGGCATGAGGCGCGCGCCGATGGCGCGACCGGGATGACCTGCCGGTCCGCGCCACGACGGACGGCGTCTCCGGGCGTATGAGCAATCCCAGCCGCGAGGTCGTGCGCATGCTGCAGGAGGAACTGCAGGAGGTCTCAGCCAGCCTGCTGTCCTCGCCGCTCGGACCCGGGGATACGCCGGCGCAGGCGCTGCGTGATCTGTCCCGCCGCCTGCACCGCCTCGCCGGGATGGCGCGTGCCCTCGGCCTGGCCGGTCTGCAACGCGCGATCGAGCACGCGCAGAGCAACGTGCGGGCATGGCTGATCCAGCATCCCAACGCGGCGCAGCCGCAACTGTGGCGGCTGGTGGTGGAATGGCCTTTGGAGGTCAACCGCTACCTCGACCGGCTCGAATCGGCGGATTCAATCGCCGCGCTCTGCAATTTTCTCGGCAACCGGGACTGGCTTCGGCCGCTGCCGCCCGCGGAGTTCGAGACCCTCGTGACGGAGCATCGCGCCGAGACTCCGGCGCCCTCACCGGCGAGCGCCGAGGACTCGCTGTCGCTGAAGATCCCGGAAGACGTCTCCCCCGCGATGGTGGTCGAGCTGCTGCAGGAGGTTCCGGACCTCACCGAACGGCTGGCCCGCCTGGTGGATGCATGGAGCGAAGACGGCAAGACCGCTCACAGCCTGATGGAGGCGCAGCGGGTAGCGCACGCGATCAAGGGCGCGGCCAACACGGTCGGCATCCGCGGCATCGCGAGATTCACGCACGTGCTGGAGGACGTGCTCGCCCACGAGAATCACTCGCCGACACAATCCCGAGCCCTGCGTTCCCTGGTTGCGCGCGCTGTGGCCTGCCTGCATCAGATGAGCGACACCCTGCTCGGTCGGGGTTCGGCGCCGGACGATGCGGCCGCAATACTTGCGGCCATGCAGGCGCACCTCGACGGCATGGCTGCCGGCGGCCAGCCGGCGGAGGCCGCCCACGCCGAGGGCGCCGTGGGCGGCGGGGCGGCCGCCATCGCCGAGGTTGATGGCGGCGTCGCTGCCGTCGCGGCGCTGCCGCCGGCCGGCATCAGGATCGACCCGGCGCTCATCGACGAGGTATTCCGGATCGCCGGGGAATGCGCGGTATCCGTGAATCACATGCGCGAGGAACTGCAGCGCAGCCGCCAGCTCGTACAGGAACTCGCGCGTCGCGTGATGGCGGCGCGGGAGCCGGTGCAGGCCCTGCTTGCGATGCGCGCCCCCGATGGGTCGGATCGGGGCACCGCGGCCGCGGCGTTGGGGCCGGTCAAGCAGCAGGACCTGCGCGAAGCCATCGCCGACGCGCTGATCCTCGGTGAAGACCTGCAATCACAGATCCGCCACATCGAGGAGCAGCTCAATGGCCACGAACGGCTGAACGAGGAGCTGCGCGGCCGTGTACGGCAATGCCGCATGATGCCGGCCGGGGAGATCGTCCCGAGGCTCAGGCGGGCGGTGGCGCAGGCGGCGAGCCTGGCGGGCAGGGAGACCGAGCTCGCCGTCGCGGGCGACCATACCCTGGTCGATACCTACATACTCCATGCCGTGGTGGATCCGCTCATGCACGCCCTGCGCAACGCGGTCGATCACGGCATCGAGCCGAGCGAGGAGAGGCTGCGCCAGGGGAAACCCGGGATCGGCAGGGTGAACCTGACCTTCCAGCACGAGGGCAACGAGATACTGATCCGCTGCCAGGACGACGGGCGCGGGCTCGACGCCGCGCTCATACGTCAGCGTGCCATTGCGCGCGGGCTCATCGCCCCCGGCGAGGAGCCCGACGAGGATCAACTGGTCCGGCTGGTCTTCCGTCCCGGTTTTTCCACGCGCGAACAAGCCTCGCAGACCTCGGGTCGGGGCATCGGCATGTCCGCCATCGCCGCGCAGATCGCGCGTATCAAGGGGTCGGTGGATATCCGTTCGCAACCGGGGAAAGGTTGCACGATCGAGATCCGGGTTCCGGAATCGATGTTGTCGGTCGGCGCCGTACTGGTGGCCGTCGACAACTATACCGTGGCGATCTCCAATCGAGGCCTGCTTCGGGTCAGCATGATCGAGACCGATCAGATCCGCACGGAGGGCTACGACCATTACGCTGAACTGGACGGCGATCGCGTGCCGGTGCGGACGCTGAACTCGCTGCTGTTCGCCAATGCCGCCCCGCTCGCCGCGACGCCGCATACGCAGTTGCCGGCGCTGCTCATGCGCGCGGGCGAGACACGCCGCCTGGTCGTCGTCGAGAGCATCCTCGGAACGCGCACGATGAGTATGACCGGGCCGGGCCTCTACCTGCGCACGATGCCGGGCCTGCTGGGCACCACGACCATGGCCGACGGGATGATCGTGCCGGTTCTGGATCTCACCGAGTTGCTCGCGCAGCCCGCCGGATGGGTGCCGAATGCGCCGCGCGAGCTGCAAGGCGCGCCCCAGAAGGACAGCCGCCCCCTGGCGCTCGCCGTGGACGATTCGGTCAGCATCCTCCGCGAGCTGACCCAGACCCTGGGTGCCCACGGGCTGCGGACACATACGCTGCAGGATGGCGCGCGCGCGTGGGAGTATCTGCAATCGGTCACACCCAGCCTGGTCATCGTGGACGCCAACATTCCGGGCATGAGCGGCGCGGAGCTGTGTTCCAGGATCCGCACCGACGAGCGCCTGCGCCCCGTGCCGGTCATTATGATCAGTGCCAATGCGGACGCCTACCGTGCCCGCGCCCAACAGGCTGGCGCCACGTGGCTGCTGCCCAAGACCGGATTGCGACCGCTGCTGGAGGAGGTCCTGCAGCGGATTCTCGTTCCCGCCGGATCCGAGGCCGGCAAGCAGGACAATTCCTCGGTGCCGGCCTGACCCGAGGGTATAGCCCGCCTTGTTTATCTGTCATCTCATTCCGAAGATAATCTGCGGATAGCTTCCGCTCAAGAAGGCGCCTGCTGTGCTCAAGGTTCTGGTCATTGATGACTCGCGCGTCGTGCGCAAGATGATGGTGGAGTCACTGCGCGCGGAGTTCGCGGGCGCTGCCGTCGACGAGTACGACCCGTGCATCCAGGGATTCCCGGGTTCGGAATTCGGATGGTCGTATTACGACGTCGTGTTCCTCGATTACAACCTCGGACTGGCCGGCGAGGACGGCCTCACCTGGCTGCGCAAGTTCCAGAATTTCGCCGACATGCCGCCGGTCATCGTGCTGACCGACGAGGAGCGCATCAGCGTCATCGTCAAGGCGATCAAGGCCGGCGCCAAGGACTACGTCCTGAAACGCGATCTCAAGAATGCGGACCTGGCCAACATCATCTACCGCGCGCTCGGTATCGAGGCAGACGAGGCGGAGGCCAACACGCTCAACGAGATCCCTGCCCTGGAGGCGCCCACCGCGGCCACCGAGCGGACTCAGGGGCAAGAACAGAACGCCCCGGCCACGCAGCGGTCGGAATCCGCCGTGACGCGCCGTAACGGCGCACCGCAGGACACCATACGCGTACACATCCCCGGCTACCGCATCATCGCCCCGATTGCGCAGGGCGGCATGACCACGATCTTCCTCGCCCAGAGGGTCGAGGACGACCTGGAGATCGTCCTGAAGCTGATGTTCACGCGCGATCAGCCCGACACGCCGCTGTTGCGCTATTTCATGCAGGAGTACGCGCTCATCTCCAAGCTGAACCACCCCCACATCATCAAGATCTTCGAGCGCGCGTTCGCGAAGGACTTCGCCTATATCGCCATGGAGTATCTGCCCGCCGGCAACCTGGTCGCACGCATCCGCAAGGGCCTGATGCCGGACAAGGCGCTGCGGTACATTCGCCAGATTGCCGAGGCGCTGGGGGCGGTACACAACCTGAGCATCGTGCACCGGGACCTGAAGCCATCGAACATACTGTTCCGCCAGAACGACACCGTGGCAATCACGGACTTCGGCGTGGCGCATTTCGCGGCCGGCATGAGCGGCATCGACGAGACGCAGGTGCTGATCGGCAGCCCTTCCTACATGAGCCCGGAGCAGTGCAAGCGTCGTCCCGTGGATCCGCGCAGCGATCTATACAGCCTCGGCGTGCTCATGTTCGAGATGCTGACGGGGGGCAAGCCGTACACGGGGCGCGGAATTCCGGAGATCATCGATGCCCACATACGGGCCCCGGTGCCGCGCCTTCCCGACGAACTGCGGCAGTATCAACCGCTCATAGACGGCCTGCTGGCGAAGGATCCGGCCGAGCGGTTTCAGAGCGCCGGCGAGTTCATCGCCGGCCTGGAGTGGATCTGCCATGGATGAGGCTGCGCGCGCCGCGGCTCACACGTCGACGGCCGTTTCATCCGCGAGCACGGGTTGAAACAGGCCACTGGCGGGGTCGAACATGGACAGGTGACCGTCGGCGATGCCGAAGTGCATGCCGTGCAGCGCGATCCGGCCGTCTTCCACGCGCTCGCCGATCCATGGATAGGTGAGCAGGTTCTCCATGCTCAGCCTCACGATCTGGTACTCCATGTGAAGCAGGCGCTCCGCCGGTGGCAGCGGCAGGCGCATCATGCGATCGCGCGCGGTCATCGCGATGTTCATCCAGCTGCCGATGAATTCGGCGTTGGGGATCTGGTTGTGATAGCCTTCCAGAAGCGCCGCCGCGCCACCGCAGCGCGCGTGTCCCATTACGACGATGTGCGACACGTTCAGATGCAGCACGGCGAATTCCAGGGCCGCGCCCGTCGCCTGGTGCCGGGCGATCGGCGAGTTTGGCGGCACGAGGTTGGCGACGTTGCGCAGAACGAACACTTCGCCCGGGCTGGTGTCAAATATGGTCGTGGGATCGACCCGGCTGTCGCAGCAGGCGATGAACATGGTCTGTGGGGATTGCCCTCGCGCCTCGAGATCCCTGAACAGCTTCTGGGCTGCCTGGAACCTGGTACGACGGAATCGCCGATAGCCGGAGATCAGACCTTCGATGCTCATGATTTCAACCTCACTTCAATCACGGGTCACGCGCTGAGTGATGAAAGTGGTATGTCCGATCCACGCACCATCCTGGTGCCGGCGACCATGACGGACCATGTAGCGCATCATATCGCACTCGACCAGCGGCTTGTTGAGACGGCGCAGTCCATCAAGCTGCTCACCGCGCTGGCATGGCCGGAGTCCGCCTACGAGGAATTCCGGACAGGATGGCGGCGGGGCAACGCCCGGCTGCCGCAGGTCGAATACCCCCGCAACGACCATGCGAGCCGCATCCCCTCGCTGCTGTCGATCATGGCGGCCTGCGATCGCGGCCATCCCCTCGGCAACTACGTCTACCTGACGGCGGAAAGCTACCTGCTGGCGGCCCGCATGCTGCAGTGTATCGGTCAGCCGGAATTCCTGGAGTTGTCGGTGAGTCTCTACGGCCAGCCGAGGGAGGTCATAGCAGCCGGCAGCCTGACACACCTGCACGCCGCCGACTTCTTCGCCGAGATGACCAGCGAGTTCGCCAACGCGGCATCGATACCGGAGGCGGAGTTCTCGCTCGACTCCGAGGACGTCGCCGAGGCCTTGCGCAGCCGCCTGGTCCCGTTCTTCTCTTATCACCCTGTCAGGGTCGTCATCGACCCGGCGATGGCGTCCAAGGCCGCCGCCGGCGCGCTGCGCATACGCCTGCGATCAGCCACGCGCTTCACCGCGATGGACGTCGCTCAGTTGATCCATCACGAGGGATACGTCCACATGCTCACCGCGTTGAACGGGCGGGAACAGCCCCGGCTCGCCAGCCTGGGCCTGGCAGCCCCGCGCACGACGTGGGCACAGGAGGGGCTGGCGACGTTTTCCGAGCTGGTCAGCGCCTCGGTCGATCTGCACCGGATGCGCCGCATCGCGCTGCGCACTCACGCGGTCCAGATGGGGCTGGAGGGCGCGGATTTCATCGACATCTTCCGCTTCTTCCTCGACTCGGGCCAGGAGGAGTACGAGAGCTTTCAGTCGGCGGCCCGCATCTTCCGCGGCGGTGATCCGCGTGGCGGTGTCGTGTTCACGAAAGACGTCGTGTATCTGCTGGGGTTGCTGCGCACGCACACCTTCCTGCGCAAGGCGGTGCAGTCCAACAAGTTTCACTATGCGGAACACCTGTTCGCGGGACGCATGACGCTGGGAGATGTCATCGCGCTCGAGCCGTACTTCGAGAGCGGGGTCATCGTCCCGCCGCTGTACGAGCCGCCGTGGCTGCAGCAGCGCAGCTGCCTTGCCGCCTATCTGTGCTATTCGATCTTCGCCAACAAGATAGACCTCGCGGCGGTCAGCCTCGAGGACTTCCAGAACATGGAGCAGCGTGCGCCATAGGCGCGCGCCGCGCGTCCCGCCGGCGTCAGTTGGTGCGCACGCCCTCGAAGCCGAGCACGTCGCGGGCGCTGATGACCTCCGCACCCCAGGTGGTGGCCGGCGGGATGTAGATGCAGTCCCCGGCCCGCAGGAGCATCGACTCTCCCTCGATGATGAGCTTCATCTCACCCTGGTAGAGCGCGCACACGGTCTCGACGTCGGCGTTCTTGTCCGGCAACACGCTGCTCGGCGGATATCCCACCGGCTGGCACTTGTAGCCCCGGATCATGATCTTCTGCAGCATCGACTGCTTGCTGAGCAGGTCGTCGGTCTTCGGATCCCAGTGCTCGACCTTCAGCTTGTCCATGGTGCGGAAGGAAACCACGCAGTTGCCGCCCTGGAAGCGGGCCTCGTAGAGCGCAGTGTCGATGCGCTTGACCAGCTCCGCGGGCTCGTAATCCTTGATGGGGATGAGCGTGGCCACACCCACATGGGCCGTGAGCGTCTGCCCCGCGTGCACGACCTCGTGCGGGATCTTCTGCTGCTCGATGCGCTTGCGCAGCGCATCGGCGATGCGCACGGCGTTGCGCCCGTCGCAGTCGGGCAACAGTATGGCGATCCCCGCGCCGTCGTAGCGCGCCGCCAGATCACCCGGCCGCCGTCCCACAGCGGATGCCAGGCGCGCAATCCGGTGCAGCATCGCATCGGCGGCCTGTACCCCGTGCGCCTCGCGATAATGATCGAATTCGTCGATCTCGCACATCAACAGTGAGAGCGGTCGCTTCGCACGCATCTGCCGGCGCCACTCCGCGTCCAGGTGTTCCTCGAACGTGCGGCGATTGGCGATGCCGGTGACCGGGCACAGCGGCGAAACCCGGCTCAGCGTCTCCGAGAGCGCCTGCGCCTTGCTCTTCATCAGGCCGAGGTCCGCGCCGGCGCGTTTCGCCTCGTTTTCCGCCAGCTGCCGGCGCTCGTTGTTGCTGCGCGCGCTCTGGTTGAGCTTGTCGATCTCCGTCCGGCGGGCCTCCAGCACGCCGCGCATCTGCTGGATGTCGTCCTCCAGCGCGAGCATCCGGTTGTTGACGCGATACAGCGAACGCGAGGCGAACATCGTCAGTCCGAGGGCGACCAGCATGATGACCCCGATCGCCGAGGCCTGGGCATCACCTCTGGCGAGCATGCTCAGGCTCGCTGGAAGCAGGGCGGGGACCGCGAAGGCCAGCACCGGCGCGCGGATACCGCCGTAGATGGGCACCGTGCAGATGGTAACGAAGGCCACCCAGAACAGCAGCACGCCGGCGTCCTGGATATCGGCATGACGCACGGCCAGGAACGCCAGTCCGCCGAAGGCCACGCCGAGCAGGCCGGCGCCGGCGATGAATCCGTGGTACCAGGCCGGGTTGCGCGGCCGCTTGTGGCGCCGCCCCCGCGAGCGATACAGGCCAGCCAGCCACAGCCGCACGCCGATGATGAGCGCGACCGCGACCACCCAGCCGACGAGCAGACGCTTGTCCACGTGCTCGTGACAAAGGAAAGCGAAGACCAGACCCGCCACGGCCAGACCCGGCGCCTCGTTTCGCGTCTGGCGATAAAGCAGCCCGGCGAATTCCGGAGCGGAATCTTCTTGCTTGTCCATCCGCCTGTTACCCCCGATTGTTGTTGTTTCTAGTATATATCCACCCCTGCCGCAGCATGGAGCGTGCCATACCCCTCTAGGCCCCCCGGACCGCGTCCAGGCTGACCACTGGCTCCTCCCCCACCACCTCGGCGGTGTGCACCGCCCCCGCGGGCACCTCCACCCAGTCGCCTGCCTCGAGCACCACCGCACCCTCCCCGAGGGTAATCCGGAAACGCCCGCTGAGCACGGCGTCGACCTTGTCCACCGCGTGGGTATGTGGCGGGAAGCGGGTCCCCGGCGGGTAGACGTACACCGCCACGCGCCAGCCCATCGCGGCAAGCCGCCGGCCGAGGGCCGCCTCGCTCAGTGGACCGTCGCGCGCCTCGTCCCAGTGGCCGGTGACCACCCCCGGTTCACCACCGGCGGCGGCCATCAGGGAGCGCCGCCAGCGGTTGTGCCGGGTGGAACAACCTCACGTCGCGGCGCTTGAACAAGGGCAGGAGCACCATGCCGGCGATGAACCCGCCTATGTGCGCAAACCAGGCCACACCGCCCTTCTCGCCGCCACCTGCAGCCGCCGAGGAGAGTATTTGCATGACGAACCAGAAACCGAGGACAAGCAGCGCCGGCAGCCTGACGATCGGCGCATACAGGCCCAGCGGCACCACCGTGAGCACCCGCGCGTGCGGATACAGCAGCAGATATGCGCCGAGGACCCCTGAGATCGCGCCGCTCGCCCCGATCATCGGTATCTGCGAGTCCGGGTGCATCCATGCCTGGCCGACCGCCGCGGCCACGCCGCATACGAGGTAGAAGATCGCGAACCGCACGTGTCCCATGGAATCCTCGACGTTGTTGCCGAATATCCACAGGTAGAGCATGTTGCCAACCAGGTGCATGATGCCGCCGTGCAGGAACATCGAGGTGAAGACCGTCGCCTCGGCGGGCACCAGCGCGAGCTCCGCCGGCAATTCGGCCCGGTCGAACAGCACGGCCGGTATCACCCCGAGACTGTAGACCGCCCGCTGACCGCCCTCGCCACCGAGGGACATCTGCCAGAGAAAGACCAGCGCGCAGGCCGCTATGGTCGCCATCGTGACCACCGGACTGATGCGGGTGGGATTGTCGTCGTGCAGCGGGATCATGCAGCGTGGGGGCGTGAGCTGCGATGGAGTGTAACCCCGCGGCCGCCGGGGTGCATAGGCGCCGGCAGCCGAAGCGCGAGGCGGTCACGAACGCGGAGTTTGGCCCGCCGGTCCCGCATCGGAATCCGTGCAATCGCTCGAGCGGGCCGCGCATCCGCCGCAGGCGCTCCGGCATCCGCCGCCGGCGGCGTTGCGGCGCGCACGCAGCGCGGAGCGCACGTACCAGCCGGCGACGGCGACGACCACGACGATGGCAAGCAGTTCCTGCACCCGATCGAGATTCATGCGGGCCCCCGATTCATGACGCCAGGCGATAGACGATGAACGCGGTCACGTAGCCAAGAAGCGTCATGTACACCCATGCGAAGGCAGGCCAACGCCACGTATTGGTCTCGCGGCTTATGGTCGCGACCGTGGCGGCGCACTGCAGGCAGAAGGCGTAGAAGACCATCAATCCCAGGGCGACGGCCAGCGAGAACACCTTGCTGCCGTCGGGCCACTCGGATGCGCGGATGCGCGCGACCAGGCCAGGGCTTTGCGCATCCACATCGGCGCCGACGGCGTAGATGGTGCCCAGCACCGCGATGACCACCTCGCGGGCGGGAAAGGACGCCAGCACCGCGGCGGAGATCTTCCAGTCCCAGCCCAGGGGGCGAAACACCGGGGCGACCGCACGGCCGATGTGCCCGAGCAGGCTCTCCTCCAGGTGCGTGGCCGCCTCGCGATGGTCGATGTCGGCCGATGCCGTATCCAGCTCCTTCCCGCTCAGCGTCTGTGCCGCCTGCGCCCGCTCCGCGGCGAACCGCTGCGTGGTCGCATCCCAGTGCGGAAAGTACGCCAGCGCCCAGACCACGATCGCGACGGTGAAGATGATCGTGCCCGCCCGGACCAGGAACATGCGCGCCCGCTCCCACATGCGATATAGAACCGACTTCAGGTTCGGAAGCCGGTAGGGCGGCAATTCCATGAGGAACGGCGGCGTCGGTCCGCGCAGCAGCGAGCGCTTCAGCAGGAATGCCGTCAGGACGCCGCCGGCGATGCCGAGCAGGTACAGTCCGAGCAGGACCAGGCCCTGCAGATTCACCAGCCCCCCGAGATAGCTGCGCGCGGGCACGAAAGCGGAGATGAGCAGCGCATAGACGGGCAACCGCGCCGAGCAGGTCATGAATGGTGCCGCCAGGATGGTCGCCAGTCGATCACGCGGGTCGGCGATG
>WBZR01001000.1_pt2 | contig 27657 bp, 25 predicted proteins | sample 5204231 | NCBI WGS metagenome assembly WBZR01 (sample SAMN12412403, study PRJNA552823) | activated sludge metagenome | isolation source: activated sludge from anammox sidestream of wastewater treatment plant... | place: USA: Virginia | collected 2017-08
GTCTAGCGAACGACCTCCGTGCCCGCAACGTCGGCCTGCCGCGTGCCGCGAGCGGAGGCGGACGCGGACGCGGGCTACCGCGGATCGATGCGGTACACCGCGCCCGCGAGATCGACCAGGTAGAGCTCGCCGTCGAGGTCCTCGCCGAACGACGCCAGCGCCTGGACGGTCGCGCTCGACGCGAGCGCGTCCGTGAGCTCGACCTGGCTCACCGCCGCGCGGCCGTTCCACACGAACGACCGGACCCGGCCGGTGCAGAGGTCGCCGTGGAGGTAGCGGCCGGCGAGCGCCGGGATCGCGGCGCCGCGGTAGACGTAGCCGCCGATCACCGAGCAGTCCTCGGTCTCGGCGCCGCTGGCGTGCGGATAGGCGAGCGCCGGAAACGTGATGCCGCTCGTGTCACAGGCGTCGCGCGGCTCGAAGCACGCCAAGCCTTCGGTGACGTCCCAGCCGTAATTGCGGCCGCCCCGGCCGCGCGGCTCGACGTCGACCTCCTCGAAGTCGCCCTGTCCGACGTCGCCGATATAGAGGTCGCCGGTCAGGCGGTCGAAGCTGAAGCGGAACGGATTGCGGAGGCCGTAGTCCCAGACGTCGGGATCGGCGCCCGCGAGATTGCCGGGCGGCGGCGCGTCCGACTCGACGTCGAGGCGGAGCATCTTCCCGAGCTTGCTCCCGAGGTTCTGCGCGTTCCCCTCGGGATCGCCGCCCCCGCCGCCGTCGCCGAGCCCGGCGTAGAGGTAGCCGTCGGCCCCGAACGCGATCATGCCGCCGTTGTGATTGGACGCGAACCGATGCTCGATCGTGCGGAGCACGCGGCGCGCGCTCGGCTCGGCGGCGCTGAGATCGCTGCCGCGGCGCGCGTACTCCGCGACCACGACGTCGCCGCGGACGTCCGTGTAGTAGATGAAGAAGCGCCCGTTCGCGGCATAGCCCGGGTGGAACGCGAGGCCGAGAAGGCCCTGCTCGCCGCCCGTGCTGGTGAGCGCGGTGACGTCGAGGAACGGACGATCGAGCAGCGATCCGTTCTCGACGATGCGCACGCGTCCCGGCTTCTCGACGACGTAGAGCCGCCCCGGATCGCCGGGAGCGCCGAGCGCCAGCAACGGGCCGTCGAGACCGGTCACGACCGGCGTGAGCCGGAGCGCCGGCGCGATCGGGCACGCCGTGAACGCGGGCAGCCCGGCCGCGAGCCGCAGGGCGTTCACGCCGTCGCTCACGCTCACGGCGCCGTTGCCGTCGAGGTCGCAGAGCGCCGGCTCGCAGCGCCCGTCGAGCCCCGCGGCCACCTGCAAGGCGCGTACGCCGTCGGTGACGGTGACGGCGCCGCTCCGGTCGGCATCGCCGCAGACCTGCGCGGCCGCGGGCTTCGCGCCTGCGGCGACGGCCGCAGCGAGCACCATGGCGCACGCGGTCCTCCCGACCCGGCGCGCGCGAAACGATGCTGCCAGCATGAACGTCCTCCTCCTCGCGTACGACGGCGGGATCGGCGTGCGTACGCGCACCACCGCCGATCGGATGCGCGCGGCGCCATCATGCCCGGCGCGCGCGGCGGAGCAAGCCGCCCGCCGCGCGCCGGAACGCGGCGGCGGGACTCCCGGGATCTCCGCCGCCGTCTTGCCACGACCGCGCCGCCCGACTACGGTCCCGTCCTCTCCGGAGGGTTCGATCATGCCGCCGCTCCCCGTCGACGTGCCGCGCCTCGGCTGGATCGGGACCGGGATCATGGGGGCGCCGATGTGCGGGCATCTCCTGGCCGCCGGCTACCCCACGACCGTCTTCACCCGCACCCGCGCCCGCGCCGAGCCGCTCCTCGCGCGCGGCGCCGCCTGGGCCGACGGACCGGCGGCGATCGCCGCCGCCGCCGACGTGATCGTCACGATGGTCGGATATCCCGCGGACGTGCGCGAGGTCGTGCTCGGTCCCGCCGGCGTGCTCGCGGCCGCGGCGCCGGGCGCCATCCTCGTCGACATGTCCACGAGCGAGCCGGCGCTCGCGCGCGAGATCGACGCCGCGGCGCGGGCGCGCGGCGTTGCGGCGCTCGACGCGCCGGTCTCGGGCGGCGACGTCGGCGCGCGCGAGGCCCGCCTCTCGATCATGGTCGGCGGTGACGCGGCGACGTTCGGGCGCGTGCGGCCGCTCTTCGAGCGCCTGGGGAGAACGATCGTACTGCAGGGTCCCGCCGGATCGGGTCAGCACACGAAGATGGTGAACCAGATCCTCGTCGCGACCGGCATGATCGGCGTCTGCGAGGCGCTGCTCTACGCGCGGAGATCCGGCCTCGACGTCGCGACCGTCCTCGCGTCGGTCGCGGGCGGCGCCGCGGGCTCGTGGTCGCTCACCAACTACGTCCCGCGCGTCGAGCGCGGCGACCTCGAGCCGGGGTTCATGATCGAGCACTTCGTGAAGGACATGGCGATCGCCCTCGGGGAGTCGCGGCGCATGGGGCTCGCCCTGCCGGGACTGGAGCTGGCCGAGCGGCTGTACGCCGGCCTCGTCGCCGCGGGGCACGGACGCAAGGGCATTCAGGCGCTCCTCCTCGCCCTCGACCGCTCGGACCCCGTCGGGGCTTGAAGCCGCGCGCGGCTTCGCGCTACAGGCACCCGGCGTGCGTGGAGGTTCCCGGGTCGGCGTGGTCGTCGGCGTCGCATTGGTCCTCGTGCTCGGGATCGCGTGGCTCCTCCGCCGCGTGAACGCCGAGCGGGCGCGCGACCGCGCCGTCGCGACCGCCGCGGCGCCGACGGCGGACGCGCCGGCAGAGCCGAATGCGCGCCGCACGCCCCACTGGCAGCCGGACCCGCACGACCCCGAGCCCGCCGAGGATCTGGCGTACAAGGCCGATCCCCTGTCGCCGATGATGGACCCCGCCGACGAGTGGGCCCGGATCGACTTCGACGAGATGCGGCGCGCGCTCCCCGACAATCTCTACTGGAAGATGGCGTTCCCGACCAAGGACCAGGCGTTGATCGACGAGCGCGCCCGCATCCGCGAGCGGTGGAACGTCGAGTACGGGAAGGTGATCTCCAACACCGCGACCGGCGAGGAGATCGACGACTTCTACGGCGAGCAGCAGCGGATCTCCGAGGACTACCTCGAGTGGCTCGTCTACCTCGCCGACCACTACGGGAACCTGGTGCCGCGCTCCGCGATCGGCGGCCTGAAGCTGGCCGGCGAGATGCACCTCGCGCGCCTCGAGGAGATCCCGCGCAAGATGGCCGAGGCGAAGGAGCGCAGCGCCGCGCACGCCAGAGCGCGCCAGGCGTGGCTCGAGGAGCAGCGTCGGTTCGCGTCGCCCGCGCCTCCTCCGCCGTGACCACGGCGCGCGCTGACGCACGGCGGCGCGAGATCGTTTGCCCTTTCGCGACAATTTTCTTGCTCTGGACGACCGCGTCGTGCTAGCCCGCGATCCCGACGTCCCTTCCGACGAGGCATGGCGCCTCGTCCCGTACATCCGAAAGGAGGCTGCGACGAAATGAGAGCTCGTACCCTGCTACTGGTCCTTGCGGCTTTGGCGGCGCTCGCGCTGCCGAGCACGTCGCGCGCGATCGGCATCGAAGATGTCGTCGACGGCGGCAACACCTACCCCTGGGTCCTCGTCGAGCTGCCCGGCACCGTGTGCAGCAACGGCTCGCAGTATCGCTTCTGGTATTACGATTCGCCGACCTCCAACAACATGGCCATCTCGTACGAGGGCGGTGGCGCGTGCTGGGACTACCCGAGCTGCAGCGGGCAGACCGGCATCCTCGGCGCCGCCAACCCGAACGGCATCCCGACCGACTACATCACCCAGATGAAGGCGAAGTTCGTCTCGCCGATCATCAACGGCGCCGACCCGGGCATCCCGCTCTTCCGCTCGAAGACGAACCTCGTCACCAGTGGCTGGGACATGGTCTACATGCCGTACTGCACGGGCGACGTGCACGTCGGGAACCGCGTGGTCACCTATACCGATCCGACCGGCCAGAACCCTCCGCTCACGTTCCGCCACAACGGCTACAACAACTCCGTGGCCGCGCTGAACTTCCTGCACACGCGCTTCCCCTCGATCGGGAAGCTCGTCGTGACGGGCTTCAGCGCCGGGGGCGTCGCGACCAATACCATCTTCTACCAGGCGCGCCGCACGCTGCTCCCGACCAACAAGGCGTACCTGCTGAACGACTCGGGCCCGGTCTTCCCCGCGCCGACGGCGAGCTACAACTCGAAGCTGCTCCACCAGACCATCACCACCTCGTGGAACATGGCGTCGCTCTTCAGCCAGCTGCCCGCGCCGTTCAACCCGAACGACTACGGCACCATCAACCAGATGGTCGCGCAGCAGTTCCCGAACGACCGCATGGCGTACACCGGCTACTCGAGCGACTACAACTTCTCGCGCTTCTCGTACGAACGCTTCTACCCGGGCATCACCCAGGCCGGCATCCTCCAGAAGTGGCGCCAGGACCAGACGAACCTGATCAACCAGATCAAGAACTACTCGAACTGGAGCTACCACGTGCCGTGGCACCGCCCGATCAACGACAGCCACTGCGTGTCGATCATCACCTTCATCGGCAGCCACGCCTGTCCGAGCGTCCGCAAGAAGAAGTGGTACGAGTTCTTCGAGTGGCCGCAGACGCAATCGTGGAAGTGCCCGAGCGGCTTCCGGCCCTTCGAAACCTTCCTCTCGAACTGGATCGGCAGCAACCTCCAGCAGCGCATCGTCGAGCCGGAGAACTACTACAACAACGAGGATCCCGGGATGCAGATCATCGGTCCGGCGATCAACGACGCACTCGCGGGCGCCTGATCGGCGGACGCGACATCACGAGGCGGGGGTCCCATCGGGGCCCCCGCCTTTTTGCTCGCCGGCGCGCGCGCCCCGCGATCGCGGGCTGCGCGCTCCTCGCCGCCGCCTGCAGCCCGAGCGCGCCGCCCGCAGCCGTCCCGACGGCGACGCCGGCCGCGCGCGCGACGAGCGCACCGTCCCCGACCGGCGCCACCGGAGCCACGGCCGCCGCCCAGAACCGCATCCTCGGACTCGGGGAGGCGCGCGACCCGGAGCCCTTCACCCTCGATCAACGGCTCCTCGACGCCGCCCGGCGCAACGACCGGCCCACGATCGCGCGCGCCCTCGAGCTCGGGGCGAACCTGCGCGCCAAGGACGAGATCGGACGGAACGCCCTCTTCCTCGCCGTCATGGACGGCAAGAGCCTCGCCCTCGTGCGCTGGCTCCACGAGGACGAGAAGCTCGGCGTCGACGACCCGGACGTCACGGGCCGGACGCCGCTCAGCTTCGCCACCGACACCGGCCAGCTCGAGATCGCGCGCTACCTCGTCGAGCGGGGCGCCGCCGTCGACAGCCGCGACTTCAACCGGCGGACGCCCCTCATGCACGCGGCCGGCGCCGACCATCCCGACGTGATCGCGTACCTGCTCGATCGCGGGGCCGACGTGAACGCCCGCGATCAGTTCGGCGACACGCCGCTCATCATCGCGTGCGCGAAGAACAACGCGGCGAGCGCCACGATGCTGCTCCGCCGCGGGGCCGACGCGACGATCCGGGACCAGGAGGGGCGGACCGCCAAGGAGCGCAGCGCGCCGGACGCGGAGTCGTGCCTGCGGTTGCCGCAGTAGCCGCCGGTCGGAGCCCGGGCGCCGACCCGCCCGACGGCGGCGGCCCGGACGCGCTCGCAGCCGTCGCGGGCGGCGCGCTCTACTTCCTCGGCTACCTCGGATGGGGCGCCTGGCCGTGCCTGTTCCTCTTCCTCGCGCCGCTCTGGTGGACGCTCGCACGCGCGACCCGGGCGCGGCGAGCGGCCGGCCTCGGCTTCCTCTTCGGCGCCTCCGCATTCGCGGGCGGCCACCTCTGGCTGCTGGCGCTGATCGGCCCCTTCCTCGACGGACGCTGGGCGACCGGCCTGGTGCTCTGGTTCGTCTACGGCGCGTGGTTCGCGGGCGCGTTCGCGGCCTACGGGCTCGTCTTCCACGCCCTCCGACGACGCGGCTGCGGGGTGGCCGCCGCCGGCATCGCCCCGTACGTCCTCCTCGAATGGGCGCAGCCGCAGATCTTCCCCCTCTACGCCGGCAACGGCCTCGTCGCGGCGCCGCTCCTCGCGCAGACCGCCGACCTCGGCGGCGCGCTTCTGCTGACGGCGCTGCTCGCGGGCGCGAACCTCGTCGTGCTCGAGACCGTCGCGTGGCTGGACGGACGCCGCCCGCGTCCGGCGTCGATCTGGATCGCGGGCGCCGCCGTCGCCCTCGCCGTCGTCGCGTATGGAGCCGCGCGCATGGCCGAAGCCGACCGTGCCAGCGCGCGCGCGCCGGCGATCCGCGTCGGCATCGTCCAGGCGAACCTCGACGTCCGCGCCAAGGACGCCCTCGGCGTGCTCACCCACCGCAAGCACCTCGAGCAGACGCGCGAGCTCCTGAGCGCGGGCGAGGTCGACCTCGTCGTCTGGCCCGAGAGCGCCTACGTCCGGGGCATCCGGCGGCCCCTTCCGGTCTCGAGCCGCCCCATCGTCCGGGATCTGGCCATCCCGCTCCTCTTCGGCGCGAGCTCGGTGAGCGAAGTCGGCGGCCGGAAGGTCAAGACGAACTCGGCGCTCCTCGCCGGCGAGGACGGTCTCATCCGCGATGCGTACGACAAGAACCTGCTCATCCCGCTCGCGGAATCGCTGCCGTTCGCGACCGCGCTGCCGGCGCTCTCGGCGCTCTTCCCGCACGCCGAGCAGTTCGCCGCCGCCGACGCCGTCGCGCCGCTGCGTCTGGGCGATTGGCGGATCGCGACCCCGATCTGCTACGAGGCGATCCGTCCGGAGCTCGTCCGCCGCATGATGGGCGAGTCGGGGCCGCACCTGATCGTGACGCTCGCGAACGACGCCTGGTTCGGCGATTCGCAGGAGCCGTGGCTGCACCTCGGCCTCGCACGGCTCCGCGCCATCGAGCACCGGCGCTGGCTCGTGCGCGCGACCAACAGCGGGGTGAGCGCGATCGTCGATCCCGCCGGGCGCGTCGTTGCGCGCACCGGACTGCTGACCCGCACCAACCTGCGCGGGGTCGTCCACCCGCTCGCGGGGACGACGCTCTACGCGCGGCTCGGCGATTGGCCCGGATGGCTCGCGCTCGCGGTCGTGGCGCTCGCGGCCCTCCGGCGTCGCGCGTAGCGAGCGCGCCGCGATCGGCTCGTCGGCGGCTGTCACCTCGCGCCCGGGGAGTGGCTGACCGTCGTGAGACGTGTCAGAAGGAGCCCATGTCCGACCTTTCGTCGCAACTCCTGGTGGCGATGCCCCAGCTCGACGACCCGAATTTCAAGCGCTCGGTCGTGCTGCTGGTGCACCACGGCGAAGGGGGCAGCTTCGGCATCGTGCTCAACCGCTCCCTCGATCTCACGATGAGCGAGCTCATGCAGAACAGCGGTATCCGGTGGCCGTCGGGCGTCGGGAGCGTCGGATGGGGCGGACCCGTGCAACCCGAGCGGGGCTGGGTCGTCTTCTGCGACGACGACCCTCCGGCGCCGCCGCCCGCCGCCGCCGACGACGACGTCGCGACGCTCCAGCAGGGTGTCCGCGTCACGGGCTCGCTCGACAAGCTCCGCTCGGTCGCGAGCCATCCCCCGTCGGCGGTCCGCCTCTTCCTCGGCTACGCGGGTTGGGGAGCCGAGCAGCTCGAGAGCGAGCTCGCCGAAGGCGCGTGGCTGCTCGCTCCGCTCCGGCGCGAAGTCGTCTTCGACACGGCCGAGGACGCCATGTGGGAGTCGGTCGTGCGGAGCCTCGGCGTCGATCCGACGGCGCTCGTCCCCGCGCGCGGCATCCATTAGCCCAGGGGTAGCCCGGGCGACCGCGTCCACCGACCGCGGCCTCGCGGAACCGCGCGCCGCCGCGGCGGCGCGCCCGGCCGCCGCCGCGTCAGCTCCCGGGGGTCCCCAGCCAGCCGCGGCTCACGATGTCGGACATCGTGAGCGCCAGCATGATCGCCAGGAAGACGAACCCGCTCGCCACCACCAGCCAGGTGAGCTTCGAGCTGTACTTCACGTGCATGAAGAACAGGACGACGAGGCTCGCCTTGGCGACGGCGATCGCGAGGGCCATGAACGTGTTCAACGTCCCGAGGTCGATGAAGGCCACCCACACGGTGAGCGCCGTCAGCGCCATCAGCGCCGCGAAGATCGCGACGTAGAGCTTGATCGAGACCACGTGATCGCTGCTGTGGGCGTCGCCGCTCATCTCAGTGTCTCCCGATCAGGTACAGCAGGGGGAACAGGAAGATCCAGACGATGTCGACGAAGTGCCAGTAGAGGCCGGTGAGCTCGATCGGGCTGTAGTAGGCGCTGCCGTACGCCCCGCGGGCCGCCTGCCACACCAGCACCCCGAGGATGCCGATACCGATGACCATGTGGAGCGCGTGCAGGCCGGTCATCATGAAGTAGAGGGAGAAGAAGATCTGGGCGTGGCGGGCGTCGCCGTCGAACAGGAAGTTCGGCCCCGGAACCAGGTGCTCGTGGAACTTGTGTCCGTACTCGATCGTCTTGACGCCGAGGAACACGCATCCGAGGAAGATCGTCGCCAGCAGAAAGACCACCTGCATCCAGCGATTCCCGAGCTGCGCGCCGTGGACGGCGATCGCCATCGTGAGGCTCGAGCCGATCAGCACCGCCGTGTTGAAACAGCCGAGCACCACGTCGAGGTGATGGCTCCCCTGCGCGAACGCGTCGGGATACATGAACCGGTAGACGGTGTACGCGACGAAGAGCCCGCCGAAGAACAGGATCTCCTGCGCGATGAACACCCACATCCCGAGCTGCGCCGCGCTGTGCTGATGCTCGGCGCTGTCGAACTGGTGGGCGTAGGCATGCGCGCCCGCGGCGGGACTAGACACGTTCGGCCTCGTGCATGGTGGAGTAGGCGTACGCCTCCGTGGTGACGACGGGCGTCGTCGCGAAGTTCTCCGTCGGCGGCGGGGACGGCGTCTGCCATTCCAGTCCGGTCGCGCGCCATGGGTTGGCGGACGCCACCCTACCGTACCGGAGCGACCACAGGAGGTAGGCGAGCGGCAGGAGGTATCCGACGCCGAGGATCGTGGCGCCAGCCGTCGACATCACGTTCAGCACCTGAAATTCGGGCGGGTACATGTGATAGCGGCGCGGCATGCCGAGATAGCCCGCGAGGAATTGCGGGAAGAACGTCAGGTTGAAGCCGATGAAGACGATGACGGCGCCGATGCGGGCGGGCCATTCGGGGTACATGCGGCCCGAGATCTTCGGCCACCAGTAGTGGAGGCCGCCGAGGTATCCCATGATCGCGCCGCCGACCATGATGTAGTGGAAGTGCGCCACGACGAAGTACGTGTCGTGCACGTGCACGTCGAAGCCGAGGGTCGCGAGGAAGAGGCCCGTCAGCCCGCCGATCGTGAAGAGGCCGATGAAGCCGAGGGCGTAGATCATCGGCGCCGCGAACTCGATCGACCCGCGGTAGAGCGTCGCCGTCCAGTTGAAGACCTTCACCGCCGACGGGATCGCGACCAGGAAGCTCAGCACCGAGAAGATGAGCGACGCGTAGACCGACTGGCCCGACAGGAACAGGTGGTGGCCCCATACGAGGAAGCCGAGCACGGCGATCGCCATGCTGGAGACCGCGACGAAGCCGTAGCCGAAAATGACCTTGCGCGAGAAGCAGGTGATGAGCTCGCTGACGATGCCCATGCTCGGCAGGATCATGATGTAGACCGCGGGGTGCGAGTAGAACCAGAAGAGGTGCTGGAAGAGGACGGGATCGCCGCCGAGCGTCGGGTCGAAGATTCCGAAGTGGAACGCCCGCTCGGCCGCCACGAGGAGGAGCGTAATCGCGATCACCGGCGTGCCGAGGATGAAGATGATGCTCGTCGCGTAGTGCGCCCACACGAAGAGCGGCAGCCGGAACCACGTGAGCCCGGGCGCCCGCATACGGTGGATCGTGACGATGAAGTTCAGACCCGTGAGGATCGACGAGAAGCCGTTGATGAAGATGCCGAGCGCCGCCGGAATCACTTTCGTGTTGGCGGCCGCGGTGCTGTACGGCGTGTAGAACGTCCACCCCGTGTCGACGCCGCCCGTGAACACCGCGTAGAGCGTGAAGAGCGCGCCCACGAGGAAGATGTACCAGCTGGCGAGGTTCAAGCGTGGAAACGCCAGGTCGCGAGCGCCGATCATCATCGGGATCAGGAAGTTCCCGAGCACGGCCGGAATCGACGGAATCATGAAGAAGAACACCATCACGATGCCGTGCATCGTGAAGAGCTTGTTGTAGGTGTCGGCGGCGACGAGGTCGCCCGCCGGCGTCAGGAGCTCGAGGCGGATCATGAGGGCGAACACGCCGCCCAACAGGAACATGAAGGTGATGGAGACCAGGTAGAGGATCGCGATGCGCTTGTGGTCCTTGGTGAGGAGCCAGGACCAGATGCCGTAGTCGGCGTTGATGTAGTTGGTCGACGTCATGAGCCCGTCTTTCCCGTCCCGGCAGCAGCGTCGGTCGCGCCGGCGCTCGGTCCGAGCGACTTGATGTAGGCGATCAGCTGCATCACTTGCGCTTCCGTCAGCTGGCCCTTGAAGGTCGGCATGACCGGGGCGAAGCCCTTCACGAGCTTCGCGGCCGGAGTGAGGATCGACTCGCGGAGGTAGTCGTCGTCGACGGTGACGGTGCTGCCGTCCTGCAGTTCGACGGAGTGACCGACGATGCCCGCAAGCTGCGGCCCGAGCACGGAGCCGGCCTGGTGGCACGTGACGCAGCCCTTCTGCTCGAAGAGGTCCTTGCCGGCCGCGGCGAGATTCGGTCCCTCACCGGCGCCGTCCGCCGCCGCGCCGCCCGCGGCGGGGGCGCCGCCTCCCCCGGCCAGCCACGCCTGGTAGTCGGCCGGGTCCATCACGATCACCTTGCCGATCATGCCCGAGTGCATGGTGCCGCAGTACTCCGCGCAGAAGAGGTGATAGCTGCCGATCCTGGTCGCCTCGAACCACGCGGTAGTGTAGCGGCCCGGCACGGCGTCCTGCTTGATGCGGAAGGCCGGCACGAAGAAGCTGTGGATCACGTCCTCCGACGTGAGCGTCAACTTCACGGGACGGCCGAGCGGGACGTGCAGCTCGTTGATCTCGCGGCGCCCTTCGAGGTGCTGGATCTTCCACATCCACTGCTTGCCGACGACGTTCACCTGGAGCGCGTCGTCGGGGGGCCGCTTCAACGTGACGAAGAGATGCGCGCCCCACACGAACATGACCAGCACGATCCCGAGGGGGATCACGGACCACACGACCTCGAGCGCGGTCGAGCCGTGGAGATGCGGCGTCACGTCGTGGTCGGAGCGGCGTCGGTACACGACCGAGAAGCCGATCACCGCGACCGCGATCAGCACCGCGAAGAACGCGGAGACCGCGACCAGGAACCCGTACAGCAGGTCCGTCTGCAGGGCGACGGTCGATGCTTGCGGCGGCAGGAGGCCGAGTCGTTCGAGCATGCCTCAGGCACTCCCCTTGCGACGTCGTTCGGCGACTGCCTCACGGCGGAGCATGACCGTCATGAAGGCGCCGATGGCGAGCACGGTCGCAACGCCGCCCGCACGCACCAGATTGAGCGCGATGGCGCCGTACTTCCCGGTGGCGGGATCGTAGCGGTAACAGAAGAGCAGCAGGGCATCGACCGCCGAGCCGATCTTGTGGTCCGCGGCCTCGACGAGCCCGAGGCGGAGGTCGCGGCCGGAGTACTCGACCCCGTAGTAGTAGCGGGCGAGCTTGCCTCCGGGCGTCGCAACCATGATCGCGGCCGCGTGCGCGAACTGCTTCTCCTCCGGCACCCATCGGTAGTGGAAGCCGACCGCCTTCGCGACCCGCTCGATCGCGGCCTGCTCGCCGGTGAGGAAGTGCCAGCCGTCGGCGGTCGCGACGCGACCGTAGTCCGCGACGTAGGCCGCCTTCTTCCTGGCCGCGATCTCCGGCGTGTCGCGGGGATCGAAGCTCACCGCCACCACGTCGAACTCCTTGCCGGGCTCGAAGTTCATGGTCTTGAGCGTCTTCCCGAGTCCGTTCAGGACGAGCGTGCAGAGCATCGGGCACTCGAAGTAGGTCATCACGAGGACGACGGGCTTCCGGCCGAAGTAGTCGCCGAGCGTGACCGCGCGGCCGTGGTCGTCGGTGAAGGCCGCGTCGAGCGGCAGCGCCTCGCCGAGACGCTGGTCGATGCCGACCTCGCGCAGCGCCGGCGGACGCACGTCGGCGACACCCGGCTGGACGCCCGGTTCGGTCGCCGCCTGCGCCGGCACCGCGCCGAGCGCGAGACACAGCGCCGCGAGGCGCTTCCGCCACCGCCGCGTCACGGGACGTCCTTCGGCGCGGCGGGCCGCGCCGGCAGCCCGCGCTCGGCGAGCAGCGCGATCGCGCGCTCGACGGGAACGCGGACGACGCCCGCTTGCTTGTCGACCCAGCCGTAGGCGCGGATCGCCGCGGCTTCGCGCGCGTGCAGATCGACGAGATCCTGGCGCGGATCGGTCTGCAGGCGCGGCGCGGGCGGCTCCTTCAGGCCGTAGCGGGCGGCGAGCGGGTTCGGCGGGCTCGTCTGCGCCGCCTGGAGGCGCGCGAGGACGTTGAAGAGCACGAGCATCGCGACGAAGGCGGCGACGGCGATCGCGCCGAGCCCGAGCACGGAGAGCCCGATCGACGCCGGGGCGACGTCCGATTCCTCGTGACCGGTCGACGCGTCGGGCGCGGGCGGCTGGTGCGGGCGGGCGCTCATCCTATGCTTCCCTCGGGATCGCGGGATCGTTGAGCGGCAGGACCGGACGCGTCTTCAGCTGCGACACGAACAGCCACATCCACGTGCCGCCGATCGCCGCCGCGGCCGCCGGATCGAGCCAATGGATCGAAAACCCCTCGGGCGCCACCGCCGGCCGGAGCAGCCAGAAGAGGTCGACGAAGCGGGCACCGATGAGCACCAGCGCCACGACCGAAACGGCGCGCGCGTGGCGCTTCAGGTCGCGCGAGAGCAGCACCAGGAACGGCATCACGAAGTGCACGGTCACCAGCACGACGGCGACCCACTCCCAGCCGCCCCGGGTGCGCGCCAGGTACCACGGAATCTCCTCGGGCAGGTTCGCGGACCAGATGATGAGGTACTGCGAGAGCGCGAAGTACGCCCAGAGCATCACGAAGGCGAGCATCAGCTTGCCGAGGTCGTGGAACTGCACCGGCGTGATGATGCGGGAGAACGGCGGACGCTCCGCGAGCAGCGCCGCCATCGGAATCACGAAGGCGAACGTCACGAGCCCCTGCCCGCCCATGAACATCACCCCGTACAGGGTCGAGAACCAATGCGGCTCGAGCGACATGCCCCAGTCCATCGACGCGAAGGTGATCGTGAGAGCGTAGAGCAGGAGGCCGCCGCGGCTCAGCATCTCGAGCCGGCGGGTGAGCCGCGGGTCGGCGGCTGCGTCCTGCTGGAGCGACCAGCGGTTCAGGAAGTACGCGGTGCCGATCCAGGCCGCGAAATAGAAGACCGCGCGCCCCAGGAAGAACGGCACGTTCAGGTAGAGGCTCTTGTGCTGCAGGATCGGGTCGTGCGCGACGTGCTCGGGATTCGCCCACTCGTAGAGGTCCGTCACGCCGAGCGCGATCGGCAGGAAGAGCAGCGCCATGAACGGCAGCGTCCGCGTGGCCGACTCGAGGAGGCGGCGGATCACCGCGCCCCACGCCCCCCCGGTGATGTACTGGATCATCAGGATGGCCATGGAGCCGAGGCCGATTCCGAGGAAGAGCATGTACGACACGAGATAGGCGTGGAGAAACGCCTCGCGCGCCGCGAAGATCCCGACGACGCAGCCGATGATGCCGAGGCCGCCGACGACGAGCGCCGCGCGCTGCACGCGGTGCAACGCGTGGTCGGGCGGGAGATCGAACCGCGAGCTCCGCACCGGGTCACTCATGACCGCCCCCCGGAACCGCGCGCCCGGCGGCGGCCGCCTCCTGCGCCGGAAGCCCCGTCCGCGGATCGAGCGTCTTCCCTTCGAGGAACGCCGTGCGACCCTCTGCCGGCACCTCCGCGACGGTGGCGTGCTGGCTCAGCTGCAAGGCCCGGATGTACGCCGCGATCGCCCAGCGATCGGCGACCGGCACCTGCGTCGCGTAGCTCGGCATGACGCCGAAGCCGTTGGTGACGACGTCGAAGAAGTATCCTGGCGGCATGCCGCGCAGGCGCGCGTCGTGGAACGACGTGGGCTGCTTGTAGCCGCGCTGGACGATCATGCCCTGCCCGGTGCCGGCGCGATCGTGACACGGCGAGCAATGGACGTCGTAGTCGCGGTGGCCGCGCTCGAGCGTCGCCCGAGTCACCGGCTCGGGAAAGACCTCGGAGAGCTTGCCGTCGACCTTGCCGCTCACGAGCAGCTCGTCGTCGTCGCGCCGTCCGCGCGCCACGGTGCCGGGCACGCGCGGCCGCGACGCCCGTCCGTCCTCGAAGAAATGGCTCTCCTCGAGGGGCTGGTACTTCGGCTGGTCGTGCATGTCCTGCCGGCAGCCCGGGAGGACGAGGAGCGCGAGTCCGGCCGCCCACCCGGCGAGCGCGCGGGCATCGATCCGGCGCGCCATCAGTCCTCGACCTCCGCGACGCTGAGCGGCTCGAGCGTCTCGAGGAACCGGCGCGTCTCCTCGCGATCGAACCGCGGGTCGGTCGCCTCGATGCAGAGGAAGAACTTCTCGCGGGTCGCGAGCGCGAACTGCGGCACGTTGAAGACCGGGTGATACGGCATCGGGAGCCCGTTGAGCGCCAGCAGCCCGAGCACGCAGGTCGCCGCCGCGACGAGCACCGTGGTCTCGAACGTCACCGGCAGGAACGACGGCCAGCTGAACAACGGACGACCGCCGACGTTGATGGGGTAGTCGATGACCGACGTCCACGTCGCGAGCGCGAAGCCGCCGATGCACCCGGCGAGGCCGCCGAGGAACACCAGGGCCGGCAGCACGCGGTCGTGGATGTGGAGCGCCTCCGACACCTCCTCGATCGGGAAGGGCGAGTACGCGTCCATCACGCGGTACCCCGCGGCGCGCGCCTTGGTGATCGCGACCACGAGCGCCGTCGGGTTGTCGAACTCGGCCATCACCCCGTGCAGCGGCGCGCGCTTCAATGGCCACCTCCGCCGTGCTCCCCTTCGACCTTCGCCTCGGGAACCATCGTCCGCATCTCGAAGATGGAGATCATGGGCAGGAAGCGGATGAACAGGAACAGGAGGCTCGAGAAGAGGCCGATGGTGCCGAGGAACGTCGCCCAGTCCCAGATCGACCCGGTGTACATGCCCCACGACGACGGCAGGAAGTCGCGGTGCAGGCTCACGACGATGATGATGTAGCGCTCGAGCCACATGCCGATCGAGACGATGATCGACATGAGGAAGAGCCAGCCGAGGCTCAGGCGGAACTTCTTGAACCACATGAGCTGCGGCGCCACGACGTTACAGAAAATCAACGCCCAGTAGAGCTTGTTGTACGGCCCGAAGAACCGGTTCGTCATCATGAACTCTTCGTAGGTGCTGGCGCTGTACCAGGCGCAGAAGGCCTCCATCATGTAGCCGTAGGCGACCACGAGGCCGGTCGCGAGCATGACGCGCGCCATGTTGTCGAGGTGGCGCATGGTGATGAAGTCCTCGAGGTCGTAGTACCAGCGCAGCGGGATCGCGAGCGTCAACACCATCGCGAACCCGGCGTAGATCGCCCCGGCAACGAAATACGGCGGGAAGATCGTCGTGTGCCATCCCGGAATCAGCGACACCGCGAAGTCGTAGCTGACGATCGTGTGCACCGAGACGACGAGCGGGGTCGAGAGGCCGGCGAGCAGGAGGTAGGCCGTCTCGTAGCGGTGCCAGTGGAGCGCCGAGCCGCGCCAGCCCATGGCGAGCATGCCGTAGACGAAGCGACCGACGCGGCTCGGCGAGCGGTCGCGCAGCGTCGCCAGGTCGGGGATCAGGCCGACGAACCAGAACATGAAGGACACGGTCGCGTAGGTCGACACCGCGAACACGTCCCACACGAGCGGACTCCGGAAGTTCGGCCACATCGCCATCGCGTTCGGGTACGGGAAGAGCCAGTACGCCAGCCAGGGGCGGCCGAGGTGGGCGACCGGGAAAATTCCGGCGCAGGCGACCGCGAACAGCGTCATCGCCTCGGCGAAGCGGTTGATCGAGGTGCGCCACTGCTGGCGCAGCAGCAGGAGGATGGCCGAGATCAGCGTGCCGGCGTGGCCGATGCCGATCCACCAGACGAAGTTGACGATGTCGAAGCCCCACGCGACCGGGATGTTGATGCCCCAGATGCCGATGCCGGTCGCGACGAGGTTGGTGAGCGCGACCATCAGCAGCATGAGCAGCGAGAACGCGATCGCGAAGCCGATGAGCCAGCCCCGGCGCACGCCCTGGTCGAGGACGATCGCGCCGATCTGGTCGGTGACCGTCTCGAACGTGTGGCCGGGCTCGATGAAGGGCGGTCGCGGGATCACGCCGGGGTGCTGCGGCGTCTGCGTCGGCTGGCTCATGCCTTCTCCAGCTCGGGGTTCGGGTTGCGGACCGACGCAAGATACGTCGTGCGCGGCCGCGCGTTGAGCTCGCCGAGGAGGGCGTAGTTCCGGGGGTCCGCCTTCGCCTTCGCGACCCGGCTCCCGGTGTCGTTGATGTCGCCGAAGACGATCGCATCCGCGGGGCACGCCTGCGCGCACGCGGTCACGATCTCGCCGTCGCGTATCGGGCGGTCCTCGCGGCGAGCGGCGATCCGCGCCTGGCTGATGCGCTGCACGCAGTACGTGCACTTCTCCATGATGCCGTACGAGCGCACGGTCACGTCGGGGTTGCGCGCCAGCTTCAGGCTCTCGGTGGTCCAGTCCTGATACTTGTAGAAATTGAAGCGGCGGACCTTGTACGGACAGTTGTTCGAGCAGTACTTCGTGCCGACGCAGCGGTTGTAGACCATGTCGTTGAGGCCTTCGCTGCTGTGCACCGTCGCGTTGACCGGACACACGACCTCGCACGGCGCCTGCTCGCAGTGCATGCACGGGACCGGCTGGTGGTGGATCGTCGGATGCTCGGCCTCGCCCTCGAAATAGCGATCGACCCGCAGCCAGTGCATCTCGCGGCCCCGGCTCACCTGATCCTTGCCGACGATCGGGATGTTGTTCTCGGCGTTGCACGCCAGCACGCAGGCGTTGCACCCGATGCACGAGGCGAGATCGATCGTCATGCCCCACGCGTGCCCCTCGTAGGGGAACAGCGGGTAGAGCGTCATGTCGTCGTCGGGCTGGTGCTCGAGGTGCTTCGCGAAGTCCGGCTCGTGCGTGTACTCCGCGAGGGTCGCCTCGCGGATGAGGTGGCGGCCCTCCATGCTGTGGTGTTCCTGGGTCGAGGCGAGGAGGTGTTGCGCGCCCGTTCGCCGCACGTCGGCCCCGCGCGCGATCCAGGCCGCCGTGCTCGTCCGGAGGCGATTGGCGTCGAAGCCGACGCCGTCGCCGACCCGGCCGGCGCGCCGTCGGCCGTAGCCGAGGTGGATCGTGATCGACTCGTCGGGCTGACCGGGCACGACCCAGGCCGGGGCGTCGAGCTTCCGTTCGCCGAGGGCGATCTGAACGACGTCGCCCGACACCACGCCGAGCCGCGCGGCCGTCCCCGGGCTCACGAGCGCGGCGTTGTCCCACGTGAGCTTGGTGAGCGGCTTCGGCACCTCTTGCAGCCAGCCGTTGTTCGCGAAGCGGCCGTCGAGCACGCCGGCGTCCAGGCGGAACACGATCTCGACGCCCTTCGCCTCCGCCTTCCCGCGTTCGGCGATGGCCGCGTCGACCCAGTCGGCGCGGGCGGCGAGATCCTTCGGCGCCAGCGCCGTCCCGGCGACCATGCCGTCGTGGAGCGCCGTCCGCCACCAGCGCTCGAAGTCGGCGCCCGCCTTCGGCTTCCACTCCGCGCGCACCAGATCGAAGGCCGACTGCGGCTTGCCGTTGGCGGCCGCGACCACTTCGTGCGCGGTCTTGCCGTCGTAGAGAGGCGCGATCAGCGGCTGCACGATCGTGACGGTGCCGTCGGCGGAGCGCACGTCCCCCCAGCTCTCCAGGTAGTGCGCTTCGGGCACGTGCCAGTGCGAGAGCACGGCCGTCTCGTCCTCGTAGAGGCCGAGGTGCACGCGGAACGGCACCTTGTCGAGCCGCGCCGCGAACTGCAGGTCGGCCGGGGCCGTCGCCACCGGATTGACGCCGAGCATCAGGAGCACCGTCACCTTGCCGGCCTCCATGTCGGCGACGAGCTCCCGCAGCGACGCGAGCGTGGCGGCCGGCTCCGCGACGACCGGATCGGTGTACACCACCGTCTTTCCGCCGTTGCCGAGCGCGGCGTTGAGCGCGTGCGCGAGCGCGTGCACGACCGCCGGCTGGTGATCGCCGGCGACGACGATGGCGCGACCGCGGTGGGCGTCGAGATCCTTCGCGACCGCCTTCACCCACGCGGCGTGCGCGGCCGCGGCACCCTGCGGCGCGCGCGGCGCGGCGCGGAGCTCGGCGGCAAGCGCCCACGCGATCGCCTCGATCTCGCCCGCGGCCGCCGCCAGGCGATGATCGGCGCGCGCGCCCGTCGGCGTCGGCGTGCTCTCGACCGCGTAGAGGCGGTTCATCTCGGCGCCGGGCTTCCGCCGCGTCGAGAAGTCCCGCAGATGGCGCACGTGGTCTCGGCCGCTCGCCAGTACGTCCGCGTCGAGCGCCAGCACCACGTCGGCGTCGGCGAAACGGTACTGCACGTCGGCGTCCGCGCCGAATGCCGTCTTCACGCCTACCCGCGCCCCGTCGCTCGCGACCGGGTCCCATTGGTGCCAGCGCGCCTGCGGCAGCGCGGTGAGCAGCGCCCGCAACTGCCCCACGAGCGTCGGCGACGAGACCGTTTCGGTGAGGATGCGGACCCCCGCGCCCCCGGCGCCGCGCTCGCGGTCGAGCGCCTGCTCAAGTGCGGCGACGAAGGCCTCCCACGTCCGGATCTCGCCCGCGCTCGTGACCGTCTGCGAACGGTCCGGATCGTAGAGACCGAGGATCGACGCCTGCATCAACGCGTCGGTGGCCCCGCGGCTCGACGGGTGGTCGGGATTGCCGTCGATCTTGGTCGGACGCCCCATGTGGCTCTCGACCAGGAGCCCGGTGCCGACGCCGCCGAGCGGCATCGCCGTCGCAAAATAGAGCGGTCGCCCCGGAATAATGTCTTCGGGCGCCTTCACGTACGGCATGATGAGCTCGGTCGGCTGGCGGGTGCACGCCGACACCCCGGCGAGCGCGAGCGACGCCCCCATCAACTGAAGGAACTGCCGCCGATCGACGGCCTCGAGCATGCTCGCCGCCTGGCGCGGCAGTTCTTGCTGCAGCATGGCCTCGAAGCCGGGCCGCCGCGCCAGCGCCTCGAGGCTCCGCCAGTAGTGCTTGCCGCGCGCGGCGGCGAGCTCCTCGCGGACGGCGGCGAGTTCCAGGGCCGGCCCGTCGGAATGCGGATGCGTCGGATCGCTCATCGGTGGCACGTATCGCAGTCGGTCTTCGGCTGCACGTCGTTCGCCTTCAGGAGCTCACGGCCGAGCGCGAGCTGATCGCCGCCCGGCGGCTGCCATCCCATCGTGAAGACCTCCTCCTTGGGACGTACGTAGCGCTCGGGGTTGCGATGGCACTCCAGGCACCATTCCATCTGCAGGGAATTCTGCTGCCACGTCAGGTTCATGCGGTCGATGCGGCCGTGGCAGGTCTCGCAGCCGACGCCCTTGGCGACGTGGATGGAGTGGTTGAAGTAGACGAAGTCGGGAAGATCGTGGACCTTCACCCACGGGATCGAGGCGTCGGTGCGGAGGCTCGCGCGCACGGGCTCGAGCGTCGGGCTGTCGGCCCAGATCTGCTTGTGACAGTTCATGCACGTCTGGGTGGGGGGGATGCCGGCCTTCGCGCCGGTCTCGACCCCCGTGTGGCAGTAGCGGCAGTCGATCCCGAGCTCGCCCGCGTGATGCCGGTGGCTGAACGGCACGGGCTGCTCGAGCGCGAGACCGGCCCCCGTCACGTACGACGAGCGGTTCACGAGATCCAATCCGTAGCCGGCCGCCGCGACCACGATGAGCGCCCCGAAGATGCTGACCCGCGCGATCGTGTTCGTGCTGCGGTGAAAGACCTGAGGCACGCGGGGGCGGATAATACCGATGACGCTCGATCCCGCAAGTTCACGGAAAGTGAATTAGCCTGATCGAGCTCAGAAGCGATCCTAATGCGACGCGATCACGGTCCGCGCCGCGCCCGGCCCGGCCGCGTCGAGCCGCTCGCGGGCGAGCGCGAGCGCGGCCTCGTGTGGCGGGACGCTCCGCGCCGCCGCCGCGGCGAACACGCGGGCGATGCGCGCCTCGATGCACCGGACGACGTCGAGCGCGTGCGCGCCGCGGCCCGCGCCGCATTCGTAGCCCGCGATCACCGCGCCCGCGTTGACCGCGAAGTCCGGCGCGTACCAGACCCCGCGCGCGTGCAGCACGCGTCCCGCGGCCGGCGTCGCGAGCTGATTGTTCGCCGCACCGGCGATGCCCCGTGCCGCGATCGTCCGCGCCACCTCCTCGGTCACGACCTCGCCCGCCGCGCACGGCGCGAAGAGGTCCACGGGACGCTCGAAGATCCGGCGCGCGTCGACGCGCGCGGCGCCCGTCTCCACCGAGCAGAGCTCGGCGCGATCCTCGTCGATCTCCGCGAACGCCACCTCCGCGCCCTCCCCCACGAGGAGGCGGACGAGCGCGAGCCCGACGTCGCCCACGCCCTGCACGAGCACACGCGCGCCGCCGAGGCGGTCGGCGCCCGCGACGCGACGCCAGATCGCGCGCATCGCCGCCACGACGCCGGTCGCCGTCGCGAGATCGAGCCCGCCGGGCGCGTCCTCGGCGAGGACGTGCCGGGTCCGCGAGGTCACGAGCGCGAGCTCGGCGGCCGTCGTACCGTAGTCGCACGCGGTCACGTAGCGTCCGCCGAGCGCCTCGATGAGCTCGCCGAGCAGCGGGAACGCCGCCGCGGGATCGAACCCGCGCGCGACGGGATCCTTCAACACGACGGCCTTGCCGCCGCCGTAGGCGAGCTCGGCGAGAGCGTTCTTGTGGCTCATGGCGCGCGCGAGCCGGAGGACGTCGCGCACGCCTTCCTCCGGCGTCGGATAGGCGCGCCAGCGGATGCCACCGCAGGCCGGCCCGAGGCGCAGATCGTCGATGGCGATCACCGCCGTGAGCCCGAGGGCGGGTCGCTCCAGCACGTGCAGCTCGGCCGGCACCAGCTCGGCGGCGAGCGTCGCGTAGTCGATCGCGCTCACGGCTGCAGGAGCCGGCGGCGCCACCCCCCGCGCCGCCGCTCGAAGCGCTCGCGACGGTGGAGGCGGGACTCGCCGCGGGTCCAGAACTCGATCGCGCGCGGCGCGAGGCGATAGCCGCGCCAGAGCGGGGGCCGCGGCACATCGTCGCCGGGATGGCGGCGTCCGAGCGCCCGCCAGCGCCGCACGAGCGCGGCCCGGCTCGCGAGCGGCGCGCTCTGCGTCGACGCCGATGCGGCGAGCCGGCTCTCCCGCGGGCGCGTGGCCCAGTAGGCGTCGGCCTCGGGGCCGTCGACGACCACGACGCGCCCCTCCACCCGCACCTGCCGGCCGAGCGCGTCCCAATAGCAGGCGAGCGCCGCCTCGGGATTCGCCTCGAGCTCCCGGCCTTTGCGACTGCGGCCGTCGGTGAAGAACACGAAGCCGCGCACATCGGCGTGCTTCAGGAGCACGTAGCGCACCGACGGACGCCCGCGCGCATCCGCCGTCGCGAGCGCGACCGCCTCCGGCAGCGGGGCGCCCGCGCGCTCGGCCTCGGCGTACCAGCGACGGAACCGGGCGATCGGCGACGGCGGCATGACGCGCAGCCTAGTGGGTCGGCGGCGACGCGACAACCGATCCGGCGCCGCTCGCGGCCGGGACCCTACGCGAGATCCACGTAGGCGCGGCGCACCGCCTCGGGATCGTACGCGCGCTCGAGGCGCCGCACGATGAAGTGGCCGCGCGCGACGTCCTGGAAGTGATCCATGAAGAGCGCGTTCACGACGGCGCCGCCGGCCGCGCCGAGGAGCGGTAGCGCCTGCGCCGCCGTCTTCTCGGAGACGACCATGCCGTAGCGCGCGGCGATCTGCGTGAGAAAGCGCACGACCGCGGGCGCGCCCTCCCGGGCGAGCCCGCGCTCCGCCACGAACTGCGCCGCCTCGGCGAGCGCCCGCGCGAGCGCGCCGCGGATCGCGAAGTACGCCGACTCGGCGGCGTCGTCCGCCTGCGTCCGGCCGCCGAGCGCGAAGACCTGCAGGCAGGCGAGGCGCGTCTCGGGGAGGCGCAGCCGCTCACCCTCGCTGCGGGCGACGTCGGCGATCGAGCGCAGCATGAGCGTGGTCGAGACCGGAAGCTCGATCGCGAGCGCCGGCATCCCGAAGAGCCCGCCGCCCGCGCCCGTCGCAGTGACCAGCACCTTGTGCCAGAGGTCGGCCGAGCGCGCGCCGGGCGCGTCGTCGAGAGTCACGAGCGCGAACCGGAGCGCGGTCTCGAGCGCCCGCCGCGTCGCCGCCGTGACGAGCGCCGAGGCGCGCCGGGGCAGGAGCTCGATGCCGCGCTCGATCGGCAGGCCGACCACGTTGCTGATGCGGATCGCGAGGCTCGTCCGCTCGAGCAGCCGCTTCGCGCGCCGGAGGTCGCGCTGGTCGGGCCCGGAGAGGCGCGTCATCGCCGCCTCGATACCGCAGGCCACGCCGGAAGGGAACGTTGCCCGCGATCGGGAACGGCGCGCCCGTCGCCGCGAGCGCGGTCGATCACTCGGGTGCGGCGCTCTGCGTCGGCACCGGCCGCCCCTGCCGCTTCAGCCCCCACTCCAGCAGCATCTGGTCGCGGATGCGCGAGCCGATCGCGAACATCGCGTCGGGCACGGTGCGGTTCTGGTTCGCGGGATCGGCGTAGAACGTATTGATGTCGGCCACCCACTTCTCGAAGTTCTTGCCGCCCCCGGTCGGAACGTTCAGCCGCTGGTCCTTGCGCTGCGCCATGGTCACGGCGTCGAGGTAGCCGATCACGTAGCCGAGCTGGAACGGGTGGCCGTAGCCGTTCCAAATGTTGTAGCGCAGCGCCGCGAACGAGCTCGCCGCGGCGAAACAGAACCCCCCGAATGCCGCCACGGTCGCGACCGCGATCATCTTCCGCATGATGCGCGCGACATACTCAGGGGCCGATGCGGTCGTCAATGCACCCGGCGCGCCGCGGCGAGGTGCAGATCCGCCGCGGCCGAGCTATGAGGGGCTCCCATGAGCACGCCCGTCCCCGACTGGAGACGCCGAGCCGTCGACGCCGACACGGCGGTCGGGCTCGTCCGGAGCGGCGGCAACGTCTTCCTCCAGGGCGCCGCCGCGACGCCGACCCCGCTCATCGAGGCGCTGGCGCGCCGGGGCGACGTCGAGGGAATCCGCCTCTACCATCTCCACCTGCAGGGGCCGGTGCCCTTCGTGGAGCCGGCGCTCGTCGCGCGCTTCCGCTGCGTATCGCTCTTCACCGGCGCGAACATGCGGGCGGCGGTGAACGACGGCCGCGCGGACCACGTCCCGATCTTCCTGTCCGAGGTGCCGGCGCTCTTCGCCGACGGCCAGGTGCCGCTCGACGCCGCCTTCGTGCAGATCTCCCCGCCCGACCGCCACGGCTTCTGCTCGCTCGGCACGTCGGTCGACACGGCGCGCGCCGCCGTCGACCACGCCCGCCTGGTCATCGCCGAGATCAACGACCGCATGCCGCGCACGCACGGCAACACGCTCGTGCCCTTCGCGCGCATCGACCGCTTCGTGCACACGGATCGCCCGCTCTACGAGACGCCGCCCGAGGACGAAACACCGGTCGTCACCCGCATCGCCGAACAGGTCGCCGCCCTCGTGCGCGACGGCGCGACGCTGCAGATGGGCATCGGGGCGATCCCCGACGCGGTGCTGTCGCGCCTCGGCGACCGGCGCGACCTCGGCGTCCACAGCGAGATGTTCTCGGACCGCCTCGTCGACCTGGTCGCAACCGGCGCCGTCACCAACCGCCGGAAGAAGATCTTCCACGGCCGCATCGTCACGAGCTTCGTGGCCGGGACCCGGCGCACCTTCGACTTCGTCGACGACAACCCGCTGGTCGAGTTCCATCCCTGCGACCGCACCAACGACCCGATGGCGATCCAGCAGAACCCGGGCGTGACCGCGATCAACTCGGCGCTCGAGGTCGACCTCTCGGGCCAGGTGTGCGCCGACTCGATCGGCCACCGCATCGTCTCCGGCATCGGCGGCCAGCTCGACTTCATGCGCGGCGCCGCGCGCTCGCCGGGCGGCGCCGCGATCATCGCGCTGCCGTCGACCGCGAAGAACGGCACGCTCTCGCGCATCGTGGCGACGCTCGCGGCGGGCGCCGGGGTCGTCACCTCACGCGGGCACGTGCACTGGGTCGTGACCGAACACGGGGCGGTGAACCTGCACGGCATCTCGCTCCGCGAGCGCGCCGAGCGCCTGATCGGGGTCGCGCACCCCGACCACCGCGCCGAGCTCCGCCGAGCCGCCGCCGCCGCGCGGACCGGGTGATCCGCGCGCGCCCTCATTCGGCGCGATCCTTGAAGCGCGCCCCGTCGTTGCGCACCGCCGGCGCGCCGTAGCGCGACTCCCAGCACGCGCCCGTGTCGGCGCGCCGGAGCTGGACCACGAGCCGCGGGTCCTGCGCGAACGGCAGAGCCGGGAGCGCGAGCCGGGCGCCCTGGGCGCGGAGCTGGATCCTGGCGCGACCCGCCGCGCCGGCCTTCACGACGAGCTGGCGCACGCCCTCGACCGACGCGTTCCGGTCCTTGTAGCGGAAGCCCGCGTCGGTCGCGCGCCAGCAGGGCTTGCCGTCGCAGATTCCGCCCGCCGCGACGCCGGCGCTCAGCACGAGCCGGGGCGCGCCGCCGGTCTCGTCCCAGGCGCAGACGCGATAGCCCGTGCCCGCCGCGGGATCGCCGAAGTCGGCGCGCGACGTCGCCGCGCCGTCGACCCAGGACCACGCGAGCCGGGCCTTCGCGTCCGTCGCCGCGTCTCCGAGATCGAGGCTGCCGCGCCCCGGGACGACCTGCTGGCGGCAGCCAGCCGGCGGCACGGCGTCGCACCCCGCCGGCACGACCGCGAACGACACGCTCGACGCCCCGGACGCGACCGCGACCTCGAGGCGCTCGGCGTCGGCCGCCGAGGTCACGACGCCACCCCTGAGATCGACCACGTCGTAGCCGTTCGGGAAATGCCGCGCCGGTATCCACACCTCCGTCAGCGCGCCCGGCGCGAGCGCGCCGTCCACCGGCGCGGTCGCGTACGCGAGCGCGAACCGGCGCGCGGTCCGGTCCCAGGACCACCGCGTCGGCGTTCCGGCGACGGCGCGCGGATACGGCCGCACCAGCGCGTCGAGCTTGGCCTCGTCGAGGTGCGCCGACGTCGGCGGGTTCGCCGGGTCGTCGATGATGCCGTCCTCCGCGGCCTCGCAGCAGGGGTCGCGGTTCCACCAGGCCCAGTACTGCCACCCCATCAGGGCGGCGTCGGCGAGCTCGGTGATCCGGTGCAGCATCCCGAGGTCGTCGGTGGCGCCGAACTCCGTCAGCAGCGGCGCGTGGCCATAGGCGGCCGCCTGCGCTTCCGCCTTCGTGAAGACCTGCCGCTCGGTCGTGCGGCAGCTCTCCGGCGACGGCGCGCTCGGCGTCGGGATGCAGGCGTAGACGTGGAACGAGAAGCCCACCTGATCGACGTCGACGTCGCCGTGCTTGGTCCCGAAGCCCGGATTGAAGCTGATCGCGAAGGGCTCGTAGAAGACGATCGTGTCGGGATCGACCTCGCGGATCGCGTCGGCGACGAGATTCGAGAACGCCGTCAGCGCCGCTTCCGGCGCCGCGGGGCAGCCGACCGGCGAAAGACACGCCCAGGTCGCGCTCCCGGGGTACGGCTCGTTCAACAAGTTGTAGCCGAAGACGAGCGGCTCGTCGCGAAAGCGCGCCGCCACCTGGCGCCAGGCGTCGGCGAACTCCTCCTGTAGCGTCATGGCGCGCGGCCCGATCTCCGGCGTCCAGCCGTTCATGCCGAGGAAGCGGTCGAACGCCTCCCATAGGAACGGACACGCGAAGATGTTGCCCGGGAAGCCGTTGTCGCACGCCGGCAGCAGCGCCGGATCGGTCGGCGAGCTGTCGACCGTCGCCCAATCCGCCATGCCGTTGCCCTGGTAGCGAGCGCCGTAGAGGTCCTGGTGGAAGTCGAGCAGCACGTAGATGCCCTGGGCGGTGAGCGCGTCGACGGTCGCGGCGAGGTCGTCGAGGTACGCCGCGTCGTAGACGCCGGGGGCGGCCGCGAGGCCCTGGTGGGCGAGGCCGGTGCGGACGGTGTTGAAGCCCGCGGCCGCGATCGCGGCCGCGTCGTCGGCGCCGAAGCCGATCGCGGACGGCAGGTACGGCGGCAGCTTGTTCACCTGGTTCACGCCGTGGAGGATCACCACCCGCCCCTGGCCGTCGACGAGCCAGCGGCCGACCTGGTGCAGCGCCTTCGGCGGCGCGGCGAGCGTCGGCGACGACGCGACGAGCGCGCCGACCGCCGTCAGCACGACGGCAGCGAGGGCCTGACGGATCCGTGGACACGGCATGGGGGAACCTCCTCGAGCGGCAGGGCGGCGCGCCGGATGCTAGCCCAGCCGGCCCGCCGTTGTCGAAGCAATTCGACGCCGCGACGTCGCACAGGCGATGGCGGACGCCGCTCGGGAGCCGCCGCGACGACGCGGAGCCCGCGCGCTACGGCAGCGTCACGGGGCGACGACGAAGGCGATGTCCGGCTCGTTCGCGGTCGCGTAGGCGGTCGTCAGATATGGGTCGTAGACCGTCTGCCCGAGGAGATGGCGCCGGAAGAAGGCCGTCGCGTACAGATTCTGCAGGCGCGTCGCCGCGTCGATCGGGAAGGCCGGCGGGATGCACGTCGCGTTGTAGGGCGCAACCAGCGCGCCAGCGCCGATCGAGGGCCACGACGCCGGTCCGAAGCCGACGGCGATCAGGGCGTTCGCGATGTCGCAGATGTTCGCGAAGTGCGTGTGGACGGCGCCGACGACGTCCGCCCGGTAGTTGAACGGGCTCGCCTGGATGAGACCCGCCGCCCGCACCTCGTCGGCGAGCAGCGGGTCGAGCGTGCCGGTCATGAAGAGGGTCGGGGCGGCGACGGCGGCGAGCTCGGCGTCGCTGATGGGGCTCGCCGCCGGCGCGATCGGCATGATCGCCTGCACGCGCGCGTCGGGCAGGATGCCTTGATACCCGCTCTTCACCGCCAGCGCCGTGAATCCGCCGAGCGAGTGCCCGGCGACGCCGACGTTGGCGCCGTCGACGCGTCCGAAGAACGGATCGCCCGGGGTCGCGGCGCGCGCCGTCAGGTGCGTGATCACGAACGACACGTCGGGCACGCGATCGAGCAACGCCTGCTCGATCGGGACCGACGTCGGCGGCACGGCGGTGGAGTCGCCGGTCGTGTTGCCCGTGTGGCTCGGGGCGACGACGACGAACCCGTGGCTCGCGAGCCGCTCCATGAGTCGCACCGACTGGATCGCGATCCCGCCCGAGCCGTGCGAGAAGACGAGGAGCGGCCGCGCGCCCCGCGC